>Ga0157379_10002775_pt1 | contig 14764 bp, 13 predicted proteins | sample S25metaG_FD_121802 | JGI IMG/M metagenome (GOLD analysis project Ga0157379, IMG submission 121802) | Switchgrass rhizosphere microbial communities from Kellogg Biological Station, Michigan, USA - S2-5 metaG | ecosystem: Host-associated > Plants > Roots > Rhizosphere > Soil | place: USA... | reverse complement strand
CGTCCTCTCGCTCGGTGGCGCCGCCGTGGTGCACGGGACGATCACCCTGGGCGAGATGGTCGCGTTCCAGATCTACCTCGCCATGCTCATCTGGCCGATGATCGCGCTCGGGTGGGTGTCGAATCTCTTCCAGCGCGGCGCCGCGTCGATGACGCGGATCCAGGTCGTGCTCGATCTCCCGATCGAGAACGACGTGGAGGCGCCCGGCGTGGAGCCGGTGCCCGGGGCGCTGCAGCCGCGCGCGGTCGCGACCGGCGCGGCGCCCGCGTTCGACGGTTCGATCGAGCTGCGTGCGGTGGGGTATCGCTATCCGGAGACGGAGCGCTGGGTGCTTCGCGGGGTGGATCTCCGGGTGAAGCCGGGTGAATCCGTGGCCCTCGTGGGCCGGACCGGAGCGGGCAAGACCACGCTCCTCCATCTCGTGGAGCGGCTGTTCGAGCCCACGGAGGGCGTGGTGCTGCTCGGGGGCGTTCCCGCCCCGGAGTGGCCGCGGCGCGCGCTGAGGCGCTCGCTCGGGATCGTGCCGCAGGAGAGCTTCCTCTTCTCCGATACCATCAAGGCGAACATCGGCTTCGGTTTCGACGACGGCGAGACCGCGCCCGACGCGGAGGCCGTCGCGCGCCAGGCCGGGCTCGGCTCCGATCTCTCCCAGTTTCCGCAAGGCCTCGAAACCTTGATCGGCGAGCGTGGCATCACGCTCTCGGGTGGTCAGAAGCAGCGCGTCGCATTGGCGCGTGCGCTCGCTCTGGGACGCCGGGCTTTGATCCTGGACGACGCCTTCGCGAGCGTGGACCCGGGCACCGAGGAGCAGATCCTCGAAACCCTGTTCGGACTCCCCACCAAGCCGACCATCCTCCTGGCCACGCACCGCCGCTCCGCTCTCTTGCGCGTCGATCGCGTGGTGGTCCTGGATGATGGGGCAATCGTCGCGAGCGGCACGCACGAAGAGCTGCTCCGCGCGGGCGGACTCTACGCGGACCTGTACCACGAGGAAGAAGTCGTGGAAGAGCTGGAGGCGCTCTAATGGCGGGCCCCTGGGGATCCGCGGCGGACGACGTCGACGCGCAGGGCGCGATCTACGACCGCCGCCTCGCGGGACGGCTCCTCTTCTTCCTGAAGCCCTACCGCAAGGAAGTCGTTCTCTCCGTCATCCTCCTCGCGATTCTATCGGTGCTGGAGATCGCCGGCCCCTACCTCACCAAGGTGGCGATCGACACGTACGTGAAGCCCGCGGCGCCCGGCGTGGGCGCTGCCGCGGCCCAGGCGGGCACCAAGATGACCTGGCTCGCGCGTATGCTGCCGCACGACACGGTTCAAGGCCTCACGTTCCTCGCCTTCGGGTACGTGATCGTGCTCGCGTTCGCGTTCGGTCTCCGGTACTGGCAGACCTACACGATGTCGATGGTCGGGCAGCGGGCCATGCAGGATCTGAGGCTCACGATCTTCCGGCATCTGGGAACGCTGTCCGCGTCGTACTACGACACGCGTCCCGTGGGGCGGATCCTCACCCGCGTGACGCAGGACGTCGCGGTGCTGAACGAGCTCTTCGCCCAGGGCGTGGTGGCGGTGATCGGGGACATCTTCCTTCTCATCGGCATCGTGGGCGCGATGCTCTGGCTGGACTGGAAGCTCGCGCTCGTCACGCTGACGACGGTGCCTCTGCTCGTGATCGCGACCGCGGTGTTCCGCGCGAAGGTGCGCGTGTCGTATCGGCGCGTGCGCACCCGGCTGGCGCGGCTGAACGGCTTCCTCCAGGAGCATCTCCAGGGGCTCGACATCCTCAAGGTCTTCAACGTCGAGGCCAAGGAGACGAGGAAATTCGACCAGGCGAACAAGGACCACTACGAAGCCCATCTCGAGAACATGTTCCACTACGCGGTCTTCTTCCCGACCGTGGAATTGATCGGCGCGCTCGGGCTGGCGTTGATCTTGTGGTACGGCGGCCTTGGCATCCTCGCGGGCGCCGTCACGTTCGGCGTGGTGGTGGCCTTCATCCAGTACGTGGACCGCTTCTACCAGCCCGTGCGCGATCTCAGCGAGAAGTACAACGTCTTCCAGTCGGCCATGGTGGCGTCGGAGCGGATCTTCGAGTTGCTGGATACGCCCCCTGCCGTGCCGGTGTCCCAGTCACCCAAGGCCATGGGCCGTCTGAAGGGCGAGGTCGAGTTCGATCACGTCTGGTTCGCGTACAAGGACGAGGAGTACGTGCTGCGCGACCTCTCGTTCAAGGTGCGGCCCGGCGAGAAGGTGGCGCTCGTCGGCGCGACCGGGGCGGGGAAGACCTCGATCGCGAGCCTCTTGACGCGGTTCTACGAATTCCAGAAAGGCACGATCCGGGTCGACGGCGAGGACATCCGCGACATCGATGAGAAGGCCTTGAGGCGGCAGATCGGACTCGTCCTCCAGGACGTGTTCCTGTTCTCGGGAACGGTGCGTGAGAACATCGCCTTCGGCGCCCGGGATCGCGAGCCGGCGGCCGTGGACCGGGCGCTGGCGGAAGTCGGCGGCGAGCGGTTGCGCGCGCGGCTGCCGCAAGGCCTCGAGGAGGACGTGGGCGAGCGCGGTGGCTATTTCTCCATGGGCGAGCGCCAGATCCTCGCGTTCGCGCGCGCGCTCCACTACGACCCGAGCATTCTCATCCTCGACGAGGCCACGTCGGCCGTGGACATCGAGACGGAGCGCGTGATCCAGGCCGCGCTGCGCCGGCTGCTCCACGGGCGGACGTCGCTCGTGATCGCCCATCGGCTGAGCACGATTCTCGACGCGGATCGCATCCTCGTGATGCACAAGGGCGAGCTGCGGGAGCAGGGAACGCACGCCGAGCTCCTGGCGCGCGGAGGCATCTACAAGCGGCTCTACGAGCTTCAGTACTCGAAGCAGAAGCCTGTGGAGATCGGCGCCGACGGGGATAGCCATTCGATGCGTGACGACGAGTGGGATGCCGCCGGACTCAGTGACGACACCGCGGTTCCCGACGTGGATGGCGGAGGTTCCGCCACCTCCGGAAGCCAGCAGGAGCCCGCGCGATCCCGAGGAACCGAGTGACGGACGGCTCCTTCTCGAAGGAGCTGGCCCTCGCGGAAGCGGTCGCCCGCGAGGCCGGCGCCCTCCTGAAGGAGAACTTCGGCCGCGAGCAGTCGATCGAGTTCAAGGGGCGGATCAATCTCGTGACCGAGATGGATCGCCGCGCCGAGGATCTGATCGTGAAGCGCCTCCAGGCCGCCTATCCCGGCGACGACATCTGGGCCGAGGAGGGAAGCGGCCGGCGCAGCGGGGCCGAGCGCGCCTGGGTCGTCGATCCCCTCGACGGCACCACCAACTACGCCCACGAGTACCCCGTCTGGTCCGTCTCCATTGCCTTGGCGGTTGGGGGCGAGCCGGTCGTCGGCGCCGTGTACAACCCCTTGTTGAATGACATGTACTCCGCACGCCGAGGAGGCGGCGCCATGCTGAACGGCGTGCGGCGCCGCGTGAGCACGGCCGACCAGCTCGAGAGCGCCATGCTCGCGACCGGCTTCTCCTACGACGTCACCACGCAGGGCGATCCCGAGAAGAACAACATTGGACCCTTCTCGCGTTTCTTGAGGCGGGCGCAGGCGGTGCGCCGCGCCGGCTCGGCCGCGCTCGCGATCGCCAAGGTGGGCGTGGGCAGGACGGACGGATTCTGGGAAGGCGGGCTCCATGCCTGGGACATGGCCGCGGCGATGTGCGTGGTTGTCGAGGGAGGCGGCCGCGTCACGAACTACACCGGCGGGGTTCCCGCGCTGGACGGACGGCAGCTCGTCGCGACGAACGGCACGGCGCTCCATCCGGCCATGCTCGATATTCTAGCGATGCGCGAGGGTGGCGCCGTGGACGGTCGCGCGGGCGTTCCCTCGAAGGACGGCGAGCCGCCCCCCGAGTGGGCCATGCGCCAGTACGTCGTCGCGTTCCTCTACAAGGGTCCCAATCCCGTGGACGATCCCGAGGAATCGAAGAAGATGATGAAGGGCCACCTCGCCAACATCCAGCGCCTGCACGACGAGGGGAAGATCATCCTGGCGGGGCCGTATCTCAGCAAGACGGACCTGAGGGGATATTTCCTGTTCGACACCGATTCCGTCGACGCGGCAAAGGCCTGGTGCGACACCGACCCGGCTATTTCGGCCGGGGTGTTCCGCGTTGATTTGCATCCTTGGTACAGCGCGAAAGGGATCGGGATCCAGCGATCGTAGCGCTCAGCATCACCCACGCCCCCCAGTATCCGCAGTGATCCTCGCACGACAGTCCTCGAGAACGTCGTTCGGAACCAGGCGAACCGCGAGCACGATCAGCCCCGGGACGATGACGGCATCATCCAAGTGGCCGATGACCGGAATGAAATCCGGGATGAGGTCGATCGGCGAGAGCGCGTAGGCGATCGCCAATCGCAGGAGCCACTTCGCGAGGCGCGGGGTTCTGGGGTCCTTCAGGACCGCTTGGTAGACTCGGAGCTCTCGGCGAAATCGGGCATAGGCTTCACGTAGCATGGTGCGATCTCATGGCTCGTCATCGTCACGAGTGTCCGAGACTGTGCGCGGCGATCTCCGTATCCGACTCCGTGTCCGACGCCGACCCGAGGAGCCATCGCTCCGCCCACAGCTGCAAGCACAGGATGGCCCAGATCGCTCTCCCGTGCTCCGCTTCTCCGAGCAGGTGCTCCTTCAAGATCCGCAGGACTCCCGCCGGGTCCAGCACGCCGGCACGACCCACGCGGCGAGGCTCGAGCTTCGAGAGCACGAGGCCGCGCAGGGGTCCACGCACCCAGCTGGAGAACGGGGGCGCGAAGCCCTGCTTCCGCCTATAGATGATTGGCTTCGGTAAGAGCCCCTCCGCGGCACGCTTCAACACCCATTTGCCGGTCGTTCCGCGGAGCTTCGCGCCGGACGGGAGCGCCATGGCGTATTCGACCAGCGGATGGTGAAGGAATGGCGCTCGGGACTCCAGGCCGTGGGCCATCGTCGCGCGGTCGACCTTCACCAGCAACCCGCCGCTCAAGTAGAGCTCGAAGTCCAGGAGCTGGTACACGACAAGAGACGGATTCGATCCCTTGGCTCCGCCGATGTCGTCCAGCGCGCGTCCGACCGAGGCGAAGTTGGCCCGGGTGTCACCGGGATCGAGCGCTGTGCGAAGATCCTCGGAGAGCAAGGCCGGCACCTCCGTCCGTCCAAGCGTGCCGAACCATTCCACATGACGCTCGAGCGGCGTGAGGTCGCGTACGCTGAGCAGTCGCTCGACGAGATGCGGGATGCTGACGTGGGTGTCGCGCGGCGTGAGTCTGTGCGTCAGCGAACGCAGCACGGCTGCCACGGGAAGTGGGATCCGGTTGGCCACGCCGGCGAGGCGGTGCCCCAAGTAGGTCGGATATCCCGCGAACAGCTCGTCGCCGCCTTCGCCCGTGAGCACCACGCGCACGTGCTGCGACGCGAATCGGGAGAGCGCCCACGTGGGCAGGAGGCTCGGATCGCCGAGGGGCTGATCCATCCCGGCCTCGATCCGGTCGAGCAGCTCCTCCGCGTTCCGGTCGTCGATCGACACCTCGTGGTGCTCGGATCCAATCGTGCGGGCGACCTCGCGAGCGTGGGCCGACTCGTCGTAGCCCTTCCCGGGGAGGTGCAGGCTGAACGTGGGAAACGAGCGCCCCGTTCGGGCGGCGAGCGCGGCGACGAGACTCGAATCGAGTCCTCCCGAGAGGAACACGCCGAATGGGACGTCGGAGGGAAGACGAGATTCGACGGCGGTGGCCAGAGCGTTTCGTGTCTCGGTGACCATCTCGCGATCCCCCGCCGGTCGCCGCGCGGTGAGAAGGCCGTCCCAGGGGCGCCAGTAGCGCCGCACCCGCTCCGACGCGGGGCCCACCTCGAGCACGTGCCCGGCCGGAATCTGATGGAGTGCGGAGAACGCGCTGTCGCCGTTCCCGAAGAAGCCGTGGACGAGATAGCGCGCGATCGCGGCCGGCGCCGGATCGCGACCGACCCAGGGCAGGCCCAGGAGGGCGGCGGGTTCCGAAGCGAAGGCGAATCGAGGGTGTGATCCCGCGACATAGAGCGGTTTCTCGCCGGCGCGATCCCGCGCGAGCACGAGCCGCTCTCTTGGGGCATCCCAGACGGCGATGGCGAACATGCCGTCGAGCTGGGACACGAACTCGGCCCCCGCGTCCTCGTAGAGGTGGGGCAGCACCATCGTGTCCGGGCCATCGGCCGGTTGGAAGCCGCGGGCCGCGAGTCGCGACTGGAGATCCCGGTAATTGTAGATCTCGCCGTTCGCGACCGCCGCGACCGTTCCGGCCTCGTTGACGCTCACCGATGCCGGGTGCTCGGGCGCCACGATGGCGAGGCGCGCGAGCCCCAGCGTCACTCCGGCTCCGCTCCACGTCACGAACCCGTCCGGACCGCGATGGGTGAGCCGCCGCAGCATGCCCTCGACGTGCCGGCGCCGCTCGTTTGGATCGAGCTTGGGCGCCCAGAGTCCCGCTATGCCGCACATGCTCGTGCCTCCTGGGTTGCGACTCCTATCATTATGGCCCTCTCGCGTAGGCGACGAACCTGGCATCTTGGAAGACGGTGTGCGTCCCCGGGGGGACGACTGGCGCGCTTCGAGCCGGCCGCACGATCACGGTCGCGGGATCGGGAGAGGGAACCTCCGAACGCGGCCGCCACTGTCCTCGCCGGAGCAGGGTGTCCCGATAGCGTTCCTGGTATGTGCTCGTGGTCTCGCTTCCCCGATCGCTCAGGAGATCGACGGACCGCCCGAGCGCGAACTGCGCCCCGGCGCTGTAGCAACGCTCGAATCGGACCGCGCCGCCCCGCGCCACGGCGGAGATCGCGCGTCCGAGCGGCTCTCCGGATTGCATTCGCGCGTATCCGGCGAGGGCGGGACCGGCGATCCACAGAACGACGGGGGTGAACGCGAGCACGGGGATCATGGCCAGCTCCGCTCGCTTGGCGACGATTCCCAAGCTCACGAGCGCGGCGAGAAGCGCCAGCGCCGCCGCCAGAGGTCCGGCGAGGGCGAAGATGTCTTGGAACGCGGGCGCTTTCGCCGGGGAGATGCCCCCCGCGGCGGTGAAGGCGAGGAGTCCCGCCAGGGCCGCGTACAGGAGCGTCGCTCGCCACGCGCCGCGCCGCGCTCCGTGGGGTGCGGTCCACGCCTCGCCCGCGGCGAGCGCCAAGGGCGGGAAGCACGGCAGCAGGTACGTCGCGAGTTTCGAGCGGGACAGCGTGAAGAACACGACCGCGAAGAGGACGAATCCCAGTCCGACCCGGCTCCATTGGCTGAGCCGAGGCGTCCATGGAGTCGCGAGCGACCACGGGAGCGCTCCCGTGACGAGAACCAGAGGCACGAACCACGGTGGCTGCTCGCGGTGGAACGAGCCCGTGGACATCCGCTCGAACGATTCCTCGATGAACGCGTAATGCGGATACTCCGGGAAGCGGGAGCTGGCCCACGCAAACCACCCTCCGGCCACCCCGAGGAGCAACATCCAGCCCCAGCCCCATGCGAGCCAGCGGAGCGGCGCGCGGTCGCGGACCAGGAGCGCCGCGCCCAGGCTTCCTCCCAGCGCCCACGCCAGCATGACCGGCCCCTTGATCAGCACGCCGGCCGTGACCGCGGCGAACATGGCGAGGCGGCGAAGGACTCCGGGGCCGCGCTCGAGCTCCTCGGAAATCAGGAGCCAGAGCGCCGTCACGCAAAGCGTGAGGGACATGTCGAAGATCACGTACGTCGAGAGGATCGCGAAGAGCGGAGCCGTCGCGAGGAGTCCGATCGCGGTCAGCGCCGTTCGTTGCGAGAGCCTCCGCACGACGCAGAGGCCGAGGAGCCAGAGCGTCACCGCGCCGGCGATCGCCGAGGGAAGCCGCGCTCCGAGTGGTGTCGCACCGCAGAGCCGCATGGCCAGGGCCCCGGCGGCGAAGAATGCAGGAGGCTTGTCGAGATAGGGCATGTCCGCGAGCGTGGGAATGAGGATCGAGCCGGACGAGGACATCTCTCGCATGACCTCGGCGTTTCGCCCCTCGTCGGGATCGAGGAGGGGATAGGCCGTGGAAAGCAGGACGCTCAGAGCCAGCGCCGCGCCTGCCAAAGCCGAGACCGATGTCCATCGACCCAAGGGCTACCCCCGTGTGGAACCAGACGAGCGAGTCACCAAACGACACCAACGACTGCGTACCGCGGTTGGGGAGTGCTCTCAGATCCTGAGGGGATGGAAGCGAGCGGATCCAGGTGGACTCTCGTAGGTGGGCGGCAGGGCGCACGCGTTGTCGAGCGCAGGCGACAGAGCGGGTTCATCGATCGGAGCGAGATGCATCGCGATCACCTGCGGCGTGCCGGCCGCTGCGTGCTGTCCCAAGGGCGGCGAGCCGACTTGGATATCGAGGCGTACGTCGTGGCAGCGATTCGGTTGATTCCCCGGTGGGTCGTCCGACGGACTGAGATCCCCCTCGTCGCGGTTGCCTGGCGTATCGGGGCCGTCGACGATGGATCCGTTCCCGAGCTCGAGGCTGCTGTGCCCGGCGTTGTCCATACAGAGGAAGGGCGTCAGAGGTGCGGTGGGAATGCCCGCCAGGATCGACAGCACAGCGAGGAAGAGCGCCGAATGATGCATGGCACGGGCATGATTCACGCAGGGACGCTAACCGACGTGGACGCTTGAATCAAGCGTCTCCGGCCATGCCGTGCCCGAACGGTACGCCTCTTGCCCTCCATTCCCAGCACTCCAAGCACCCACAGCACCAGAGGGCACATCACGATAGCCATCCGCGCTAACGCGCTGTATGGCAACGAAGGGGGGAACCGTGAGGAAGGTCTGGGTATTTGCACTGTCGATTTTGATCTGCACGGCGTTCTCGCAAAATGCATGGGCCGCATCGAACATCGGACTTCATCGGATCGGCGTCGATGCGGGTCTCGTGGACGTGGATGGGGGCGGGAGCACGCTAGGTCTGGGCCTGACGGCGGACATGGGGACCTTCTCCAAGGATGTCCGGTTCTCGCTTCACGCCAACTACTGGAACGACACCGAGGAGTCCTTCGGCGCCGAGGCCGGCGTGCGCGACATCTCCTTCGGTGGACGGGCCCGGTACATGTTCCACATGGATTCGCCAAAGTTCCAGCCGTACGCGGGCGCTGGGCTCGGGCTCCACTTCTACCGGGCGTCGGTGTCGATCCCGGACATGGACCTGGGCGGCGGCGTGATCATCCCGGGCGAGGAGATGAGCGACACGAGCACGAAACTCGGCATGGATTTGAATGGTGGATTCAACGTGCCGATGAGCGCCAAGACCGACTTCACGACGGATCTCACCTACACGCTCAGCGACATCGATCAGTTCTCGCTGAAGGCGGGCGTTTCGTTCAAGGTGGGTAACTAACTCGGAAAAGGCAAAGAGGCCCGGCCGGGGCGACCTGGCCGGGCCTTCTTCATTTCATCGAAGTCAGTCGATTCAATCCTGCCTCGTACTCCTCGACGAATCGCCGCACGATTTCCGCGGCGGGAAGGATCTCCTTCACGATGCCGCTCGACTGGCCGGCCTCGAGCTCGCCGGTCTCGAGGTCGCCTTCCAGGATGCCGCGCTTCGACGCGGATCGGCCGTAGACCTCCTCCAGCTCCTCGCGGCTCACACACCGGGACTCGGCCTCGCGCACGCGATCGACGAAGGGATTGAGGATGGCCCGGACAGGGGCGATCTTCTTCGCGAAGAGCGCCGTGTCCTTGTCGGCGGCGCGAACGATCGCCTCCTTGTAGTTCTGGTGGGACGAGGACTCCGGCGTGGCGGCGAAGCGCGTTCCGATCGACACGCCTTCCGCACCGAGCGCCATCGCGGCGAGGAATCCGCGGCCATCGGCGAGCCCGCCGGCGGCGACCACGGGGATCGACAGGGCATCCACGAGCTGGGGGATCAAGGCGACCGTCGTGATCTCGTCGACGCCGTTGTGTCCGCCCGCCTCCATGCCCTCGCCGATCACGATGTCCGCGCCGGAGTCCTGTGCTTTCTTGCCGTGCTTCACGCTCGGCACCACATGGATCCAAACCGCGCCGCTGGCCTTGATCCTCGGGCCGAGCACCGCGGGATTGCCGGCGCTCGAGATCACGACGTCGATGCCTTCCTCGAGCGTGATCTCGAGGAGCTCGGGGGCGTCCTTGCGCAAGAGGGGAATGTTCACGGCCAAGCGCTTCTTCGTCCGCGCGCGCGCCTTCCGGATCTGCTCGCGCAGGAAGTCGGGCTTCATGCTGGCGGAGCCGATCGTGCCGAGGATGTCGGCTTCCGCGCACGCGACCGCGAGCTTGTAGCTCGACGCCCAGATCATGCCCGCCTGGAGAATGGGGTAGCGAATGCCGAGACGCTCGGTGACTCGCGTGCGGATGTGGTCGATCACGCGGTCTCGCCAGGGGACTTGGTCACGCCTTCGGCTTCCACGGCTCGATCGCGCGCTGGCGTAGGAGCGCGTCGGCGAGCGTGAGGCAGACCATCGCCTCGGCCACCGGCACGACGCGGGGGCAGAGGCAGGGATCGTGGCGGCCATGCACCTCGAGGTCTTGCGCGTGCCCTTGGACGTCCACGGTCTTCTGCTTGACGGCGATCGACGACGGTGGCTTCACGGCGATGCGCACGACCACGGGCTCGCCCGTCGAAATGCCGCCGAGAATTCCGCCCGCGCGGTTCGACGCGAAGCCGCCGCCCTCGACCATGGGGTCGTTCATCTGGGATCCGCGCAGCTTCACGGAGGCGAAGCCCTCGCCGACCTCGAATCCCTTCACCGCGCCGATCGACATCAGGCCCCAGGCGAGCGAGGCGTCGAGCTTGTCCATCACGGGATCGCCGAGGCCGACCGGAACACCGGTGGCCCACACTTCGACCACGCCGCCCAAGGAGTCGCCGGCGTCGCGCGCGGCGAGGATCGCCTTCTCCATCTCCGCGGCGGCCGCCGCATCGGGGCAGCGCACGGAATTGCGCTCCGCGATCTCCGCCTTGCGCTCGCGCGCGACGATCTCGGCGACCTGCACCGTGAAGGCCTGCACGCGGCACCCCTCACGCTCCAGGACGCGCCGCGCCACCGCCCCCGCGGCCACCCGCCCGACGGTTTCGCGTCCGGAGGAGCGCCCGCTTCCGCGGTAATCGCGAATGCCGTACTTCTTCAAGTAGGTGTAGTCGGCGTGGCCGGGGCGGAACACGTCCTTGAGCGCGGCGTAGTCCTGGGGCCGCGCGTCCTCGCTCCGCACCACCATCGCGATCGGCGCCCCCGTGGTCCGCCCCTCGAAGACACCCGAGAGGATCTCCACCTGGTCGGCCTCGCGGCGCTGCGTGGTGACGGCGCTCTGGCCCGGACGTCGACGATCGAGATCGCGCTGCACCGCCCCGGCGTCGATCTCCACACCGGGAGGGCAGCCGTCGAGGATCACGCCCACGGCGGGGCCGTGGCTCTCGCCGAACGTCGTGATGCGAAGAAGGGTTCCGAACGTGTTGCCCACGCGCTAGCGCTTCGCCGCCTTCTTCATCTTCTTGGCCGCCTTCGAGCCCTTGAGCTTCGAGCCGTCGGCGATTGCCTTGTCCACGCCGGCGTAGGTCTTCTCCCGCCACGCCTGCTGGCGAATCGCCATCTGCTCCAGGTTCCAGAGCCACGTCGGCCGGAGGTTCTTTCGCCCCTCGGGCACGACTTCCTTCACGCGCAGCCACACGAACAGGCCCTCGCCTTGCGTGTCGAAGAAGAGGTCCTCGTCGAGAAAGCCCCGGTTCACCATGCTCGCCACCATCTCCCAGTACGACGTGACCATGCGGAACCAGCGGTCGCCGTCGTCGCCGGACAGATAGCGGAGCTCGTCCCAGGTGGTCGGCTTGAACTCGTGCATCACGTGATGGCGGGCGCGGCGCATCTCGGGCTCCCGCCGCATCTCGTAGAGATGGAGCATCAGCTCGGCCTGCTCGACGCTGGATTTCGACATCGATGTCCTCCGGGGAAGGTGGATGGAGCGTTAGCGCATGCCCATTCTCGCTTTGGCCTTCATCGTTGTCAAACAGGCGTCCCCCGCGTAGGCTGCGACTCATGAAGTACATCGTGCACACGGACGGCGCGGCTCGCGGGAACCCCGGCCCATCGGCCATCGGCGTCGTGATCCAGGATGAGACGGGGCGCACCGTCTACGAGATCAGCCGGACCCTCGGCACCCACACGAACAACGAAGCCGAGTATCTCGCCCTCATCGCGGCCCTTCAGTACCTGAAGGACTGCCGCGCCGCCGAGGCGGACTTCTACCTGGACAGCGAGCTGGTGGTGAAGCAGCTCCTCGGTCAGTACCGGGTCAAGGAGCCGAGGCTCCAGTCGCTCCACGGCCGGGCCACGATGCTCCTGAACGCGGTCGGCCGGCACTCGCTCCGGCACGTGCCGCGTGCCAAGAACGCCCGCGCGGACGAGCTGGCGAACGAAGCCCTCGACGCCGAGGGCCGCGCGACGCCGGGATGATCGCTCCCAGAACCAGGGCACTCCCCGCGCTGGCCGCCGCGGTCGCGAGCCTCGCGCTCGCGACGGGATGCTCCACGCGCGCCGATCGCGTCCGCACCGCGATCCAGGCTCAGATCGACAAGAACCTCAGGGCCCGGGCGGAGCGCGACTCCGCCACCTTCTGGTCCATCTTCACGCCCGACTATCGCTATCGCGCCTATGACGGCCAGGTGGTTTCGCGCGAGGAGGCGGCCGGGGGATTCATGCAGAGCCTGAACGACGAGGTGGACGTCCGTCCCGACACCAAGATCACGATCGACAGCCTCTCCGTTCACGGAGACACGGCGATCGTCTACACGCGCCAGCATTACGCGCGGTCGGAGCGAGCGACGGACTCGACGGTGCAGGAGCTGGTCACGAACGTGACGCACCGCGAGCGCTGGGTCCGCACGGGGCGGGCGTGGAAGGTTCAGTACCTCGAGGAGATCGCCGAGGGTCCGTTCCTCCTCGACGGGCAGCCTGTGAATGTCGACTCGAAGGGCAGGCGCTTCCTGCGATCCTACTGGGACCGGGGGATCGGCGGCCTGGAGAAGGCGTACTGGACGTCGCGCACGGCGAACCCCGACCAGGTCCCGTTCGAGGAGGGCACGCTCAATGAACTGGGTGAGAGGCTCCTCGCCCTGGGACGCGTCGAGGACGCCATCGCGGTGCTCCGGCTGAACACGGACGCCTATCCGAAATCGCCGAATGCCTTCAACAGTCTGGGCGAGGCCTACCGGCTCAAGGGGGACAAGACCCTCGCGGTCCGCGCGTATCGCCATTCGCTCGAGCTGAACCCCGAGAATCCCACCGCCATCCAAGCCCTCGAAGAGCTGGGACACCTCTAGAGCCGCGCCAGAGCGCGCAACCGCCGGGGGGCGACCGACGTGACCGATCTCAATCCGCAGCGCGAGCAGATGGCCGACGAATCCATGGTGCGCAATCTGGAGGCCCAGGCCAATGCGATCTGGCCGCAGGAAGCGCCGCTCTACAAGCGTTACGGCCTCTCCCCGAGCATCGACATCCTGGACGGCGGATGCGGCACGGGCGAGGGCTCGTCACGCCTCGCCGAGCTGTATCCCCAGTCGAGGGTGGTCGGCGTGGATGTGCTCGATCATCATCTCGAGCTCGCGCGAAACCGCTACGGCAGGCTCGCCTCGCGGGTGAAGTTCGAGCACCGGAGCCTCTACGAGCTCGGTCTTCCCGACGCATCGTTCGATCTCACGGTCTGCCGCCACGTGCTCCACTCGATCCCGCATCCGGACCAGGTCATCGCCGAGCTCAAGCGCGTGACGCGCCCGGGCGGATGGCTCCATCTCATCCCCGAGGACTACGGGATGCTGCACTTCCAGAAGGGGAACCGTCTGGATCCGGACGACTTCTGGAACGAGGTGCCGAAGAATTTCGGCGAGAAGACCGAGACCGACCTCTACATCGGGCGGGACACGTACGCCATCCTCGAGGCGCAAGGATTCGACGAGATCGCGATCGACTACATCATCGTGGACACATTGCGCGTGCCGCGCGAAACCTTCGCCGCGATCATCACGGCCTGGAGGGACGGATACGCCGAGCTCTCGGCGGAGCACTCGCGCTTCTCGGTGGAGGAAGCCACGGCGCTCTTCAACCAGATGATCCAGACGATCCTCGATCCCAAGCAGTACGCCGTCTGGATGGTGCCGGTCGTGGGTGCGCGTGTTCCGCGCAGTGGAGGCTGGGCATGAGTCCGAGGGTCACGACCGTAATGCTTCAACCCGGGGGTGGAGGAACCCACCTGGCGACTCCGTTCGCGCTCTGGGGTAGGTAGCCGCCGACGATGAGGGACCCATCGTAGATCGTGAGGCACTCGACGGTGCCATTCAGGGTGGACATCGGTACCCATGTGCTGCCGTTCCACCTTCGCACGGGATCGGTAAAGAACGGCCCTCCCGCGACGGGAGCTTCCGGGTACATCTCCAGGGCCCGGACGAACACATAACTGCTCGGGTGCTCGAGGCCGGGTAGGGAGTCCCACGCCGTCCCATTCCACCGTGCGGCATTCACGGCTGGGATTCCGCCTGCGGTCAAGAACTCGCCACCCGCGACGAGCGTCGTTGCGTCCGCGACGAGGGCGATGACGGTCCCCGCGGAATTCGTTCCCCCGCCAATGCCGCTCCCCAGCGGCTCCCACGCGGCGCCGTTCCAGGCCGCGATGCTTTTCGTTGATGCGCCCCCAGCCGTGTCGAACGACCCCGCGACGATCAGGCGGTTCTGATACACGGTCATCGCG
>Ga0157379_10002774_pt1 | contig 14767 bp, 14 predicted proteins | sample S25metaG_FD_121802 | JGI IMG/M metagenome (GOLD analysis project Ga0157379, IMG submission 121802) | Switchgrass rhizosphere microbial communities from Kellogg Biological Station, Michigan, USA - S2-5 metaG | ecosystem: Host-associated > Plants > Roots > Rhizosphere > Soil | place: USA... | reverse complement strand
CTACGACCGCCCCTCCGCCGCCGTCCTGCGCGGCCTCGCGTACGTCACGTTCCAGGAGCTCGCGACGCGGATCTCCCACCGGAACACCGGCCGCTATTCCAACGACCCGGTGGCGGACCGGATCATGGTCCGCATCGCCGCCGACGAGAACCTCCACATGGTGTTCTACCGCGACATCCTCGGTGCGGCCCTGAAGATCCAGCCGTCACGGGCGGTCCAGACGATCGTCGCCGAGGTCCTCGCCTTCGAGATGCCCGGCAACGGCATCCCGGGCTTCCTGCGCAAGGCCGCGGCGATCGCCAAGGCCGGGATCTACGACATCCGGATCCACCGCGACGAGGTCCTGATGCCGATCATCAAGCACTGGCGGATCTTCGAGCTGACCGGCCTCGACGCAGCCGCCGAGGAGGCCCGCAAGCGGCTCGCCGAGCACCTCGACAAGCTCGAGATCGCCGCGAAGCGGTTCGAGGAGAAGATGGCCCTCAGCGGCAACGCGGATCGGATGATCCGCGTCACGGGATAGCCCGCGGCGGTTCCAGGCCGCCGATGAGTTCGGCCCTCGGTCGAGGTCCAACCTGAGCGAAGCACTCAGGAGGACCGGATATGGCCAAGATCACCGCCAGCATCACCACCTCGGTCGACGGCTACATCGCCGGGCCCAACGATGGGCCCGGCAACGGGCTGGGCGACGGCGGCCCGGCTCTCCACTCGTGGGTCTTCGGCGGCCCGTGGGACTACGACGAGGAGCCGAAGGGCCCGGCGACGGGCGAGGACAAGGCGTTCCTCGACGAGGCGATGGCCAACCTCGGGGCCGTCATCGCGGGTCGCTGGACGTACGAGGCCGCCGAGCACTGGGGCGGCAAGAATCCCTGGGGCCTGCCTGTGTACATCGTGACCCACCGCCCCGAGGAGCAGCCGGCCGGCGACGAGTTCCGGTTCGTCGGATCGCTCGACGAGGCCCTCGCAACGGCGCGCGTTGCCGCCGGCGACAAGGTCGTCAATGTCATGGGCGGGGCCGATGTCATCCGCCAGGCGCTCGCGAGCGGCCAGGTCGATGAGCTGACGATCATCATCGCGCCGATCGTGCTCGGCGCCGGGAAGCGGCTGTTCGAAGGCTTCGACAAGCGGATCGAGCTCGAGCACCTCGGCGTCCGCCAGTCGCCGTTTGCGACGTTCATCGACTACCGGGTGAAGAAGGCCTGAGCCGCCGGCCGTTCCCGGTCAGGCCTGGAGACGCCACCAGGTCGCGGCGAGCAGCTCGGGCACGAGGACCTCGGCGTAGCGGGCGATATCGGGGTCGTCGTCGCCCGCATAGCGGATCGCGATCTTCGCGCCGGGCAGGTCGGCGCCGACCGCGACGAACGTCGAGCCCCGCTTCGCCAGCCAGTCGATCGCCTGCCCGTCCCAGCGCGCGCCGGCGAACACGATCGCGCGATAGTCGAGGCTCCGCGTCAGGTAGACGTCGACGTGCGCCCAGTCGCCGGTCTCGCACGGGACGGCCTGGCGGCGCGGGCCCTCGCGGAGCATCAACGCACCCTGCTCGGCGGAGGAGGAGCGCTCGGCGGGGGCCAGGAGGTACACGCCGGCCGGTGAGGCGAGCGTCAGCGCGATCCGCGGCAGCCACGTCGTGCTGCTCCGGAGCAGGTCGGCCGAGGCATGAGCGACGTTCCGGGTCAGCCCCGCGAGATCTTCGTCGAAGCCGGTCAGGTGGCTCTCGAGCGCGCGCAGCAGGAGCCCCGTGTGCTGGAACGACCGGCAGGCGACGCCGCCGGTCTCGTCGCCGGCGCCCATCTCGACGACGAGGTCGGCAAGCTTGGCGAGGCTCGAGGCCGGCGCATTGACGAGGGCCACGACGGGCGAGCGACCGTGGTAGCGCCCAACGGCGTCGAGGGTCTCCGCGCTCTCGCCCGTCGCCGAGATCGCAACGACGAGGGTCCGCGCGTCGGGCGGCCAGCTGGCGTCGACCGATGCCGGCTCGGCAACGGCGTCGATCCCTGCCACGCGCAGGTCGCGCGCGGCGACCGACGCCGCGTAGTGCGAGCTGCCCATCCCGAGCAGCAGGACGCGCTCGATGTCGCGCGGCGCGGCCGCGAACGGGTTGCCCTGCGCCAGCCGGTCCGCGAGAAGGTTGAGCCAGCGCGGCTTGGTCTCGAGATCGGCCAGGAAGTCGAGCGCGTTCATCGGCTCGATGGTCGCACGGCCCGGCTCAGATCACGAACCTTGCCTGCAGCGTCGCCATTGGCGCGTACCGCCAGCGCTTGAGGAACCGTGCGGCGTAGACCAGCTCGCGGCACTCCTGCTCGACCTCGAAGGCCGCGATCAGGACCGGATCCGGTGCCCCTCCGGCCGCTGCGAGCAGGTCGCGCCGGGTCCGGGCGATCCAGCGATCGATCGCGTCCGTCGCACTCGCCGGCACGGCTTCCGACGACGCCTTCGCGACGACGCGCCCGACGTGGTCGAGGCTCGAGAGCATCTGGGCGAGGTCCCGTTCGACGGGCTGGCGGAGAGCATTGGCCTCCGCGTCGAGCGCCGGATTGCCGTCGAAGTCGATCACCGCGAGGCCGCCGGCCCAGTCGAGGACCTGTCCGACGTGCAGGTCGCCGTGGACGGGCTGGGTCGCGATCGGTCGCTCCCCGAGCAGGCGGTCGATCGCCGCACTCATCCCGGGCTCGAGCGCCCGGAGGACCGCCCCGGCAGGAGGGTCGTCGGCGACCGTCAGGTCGATCGCCTCGGCGAGGGTTCGGCGGGCGCGGGCGTGCCAGTCGGCGATCGCATCCGCCGTCGCCGCCATCCGCGGGGTCGCGATCACGGCCGACGGGACGGCGAGCGCGGCGTGCAGCTCCGCGATCAGTCGCCCCAGGCCCGTGCCGACCCACGGCTCGCAGTCGGTCGGGCAGGCGGCGTCTCCGTGATCGACGTGACGCTCGAGCCGGGCCACCGCCCAGTCCCAGCCGTCGCGCGCGCCGGGCAGGTAGCCATCGCCCTGCGCGATCACCAGCTCGACGCCGGCCGGTGACCGCCACGTGATCGATCCCAGCGGCGGCGGCATGCGCGCGAAGCCCACCGCATCGAGATGGGCGATGAGCGCCGCGGCGCGCGACGGGCCGGGCCCGATCCGGCGGAACCACTTGACGATCGCCCGCTCGCCGACGACGACGGAGTGGTTCGTCTGGTCGGCGTCGATCGCCCGTTCCGAGGCGGCCGGTACCCCGGCGACGAACGCCGAGAGGCCGTCCCCGGCGACCGCCGGTCGCCAGTCGGTCACGACGAGCTCGTCGCGCGCGAGCGGCACGACGTCGAATGAGCCGCCCGGTGCATCCAGGAGCACCACCGCGTGCCGATCACCGAGGCGGAGCGCGGCGGCCGGTTCGCGCCCACCCAGGTCCAGCCTCTGGTAGCCGTCGCCCACGTCGCCGGCGCGGGGCCGCGCTCGTGGCGTCGGCGACCATCGCTCGCGCAACTCGTCGAGGAGGCGACCGTCCGACGGATACGATGTCGCGGCGAAGCCCGTGGGGTCTGGTCGCTCAGTCACGAGGAGATGATGGCCCAGCCGCTGACCATCCTGTTCATGCCCGAGTCGGCCTACGGCCCGACGAACAACTGCATCGGCATTGGCGACGTCCTCCGCCGTCGTGGCCACACGGTCGTGTTCGCCGCCGAGGCGTCGTGGAACGGCCGGCTGGCGCCGCTCGGCTTCGTCGAGGACCTCGTCGATCTCTCCGCACCGCCCGAACCCGATCCCGACGCGGCGAAGCCCGCCCAGGACGCCGGGCAGTTCTGGAAGGACTTCATCCGCGACACCGCGCCCGAGTTCCGCAAGCCGACCGTCGAGCAGCTCGCGACGTTCATGCAGCCGACCTGGCAGGCGCTGATCGACGGGGCGAAGTACTGCGAGCCACAGCTCCGCGAGATCATCGCCCGCCGGCAGCCGGACGTGATCGTCGAGGACAACGTCGTCTCGTTCCCGGCGCTCCAGACCGCCGGCAAGCCCTTCGTCCGGATCGTCTCGTGCAATCCCCTCGAGATCCGCGGACCGGGGGACGCCGGCCGCGAGATCCCGCCGGTCTACTCCGGCCTGCCGTCGGACGACCGCCGCGAGTGGGAAGCCTTCCGCGAGGAATACGACCGGACCCACCGGCCGACCTGGGAGGACTTCGACGCCTGGTGTCGCGACCAGGGCACGGCGCCGCTGCCGGAGCTCGAGTTCGAGCACACGTCGCGCGACCTGAACCTGTATGTCTATCCCGCGGTCGCGGACTACACGGATCGCCGCCCGCTCGACGCGTCGTGGCGCCGGCTGGATTCGTCGGTTCGGGCGACCGACGGCGAGTTCGAGCTCCCGCCGGAGCTGGCCGATCGGCCGTCGGACAGCGGTCTGATCTATCTGTCGCTCGGGTCGCTCGGCAGCGCCGACGTGGCGCTGATGCGGCGGCTGGTCGCGGTGCTCGCCGACACCCCGCACCGATACATCGTGTCGAAGGGCCCGCAGCATGCCGACTACGAGCTCGCGCCGAACATGTGGGGAGCCGAGTTCCTGCCGCAGACGAAGATCGTGCCGCTCGTCGACCTCGTGATCACCCACGGCGGCAACAACACGACGACCGAGGCCTTCCATTTCGGCAAGCCGATGATCGTGCTGCCGCTGTTCTGGGACCAGTACGACAACGCCCAGCGGGTCGACGAGACCGGGTTCGGCGTCCGGCTTCCGACCTATGCGTTCGCCGAAGGCGAGCTGCGCGGGGCGATCGACCAGCTGCTCGGCGATGCGGACCTGCGCGGGCGGATGGCCCGGATCGGGGCGGAGATCCGGGCAAAGGACGGGGTCGCGAAGGCCGCGGACGCGATCGAGGCCACGGGCCTCGCGGGCCGGTGACAACGTCGGAGCCGCCCGTGCTGTCGCGCCCGACGATGCGCGCGGTCCGGGCGACCCGCTACGTGACCGCCTTCCGGGAGGGCGGCTCGTTGCCTGGCCTGGTCGAGGCCGACGACGACGGCCTGTACGTCGTGAAGTTCCGGGGCGCCGGCCAGGGCCCGCGCGTCCTCGTCGCCGAGTGGCTCGCCGGCGAGATCGCCCGCGCGCTCGGGCTCCTCGTCCCCGACCTCGTCGCGGTCGACCTCGACGCCGGGATCGCCGACAGCGAGCCGCACCAGGAGATCCACGACCTGCTCGTCGCCAGCGTCGGCCGGAACATCGGCCTCGACTTCCTGCCGGGCTCGATGACGTTCAATCCGGTCGTCGACGCATCACCCGATCCCGACTGGGCGGCGTCCGTGATCTGGCTCGACGGGCTGGTCACGAACCCGGACCGCTCGCCGAAGAACCCGAACCTGCTGGTCTGGCACGGCCGCCCGTGGCTGATCGACCATGGCGCGGCGCTCTACATCCACCACACCTGGCGCGATCCCGATGCCCACGCCCGTCGTCCGCACGCCGATCGTCTTGCCGATCACGTCCTCCTGCCCCTTGCGTCGTCGATCGCCGACGCGGATGCCCGCCTCGCTCCGCTGGTCAGCGCGGGGCTCGTGCACGACCTCGTCGAGGCGGTGCCCGACGACTGGCTCGCGCCCGACCCGGTGATCGGCGATGCGGATGCCCAGCGGCGGGCGTACGTCGCCTATCTCGGCCGGCGGCTCGAGGCGCCGCGGCCGTTCGTGGAGGATGCCGATCGGCTGCGGGCCGGGGCGGCCGCCTGACATGGCCGATCATCCATTCCAGTACGCGATCATCCGGGTCGTGCCACGGGTCGAGCGGGGCGAATGCCTGAACGCCGGCGTCGTCCTGCTGTGCCGGCCAAAGCGGTTTCTCGCCGCGCGGGTCGGCCTCGATCACGACCGCTTCCGGGCGCTCGCGCCGGGCGTCGAACCGGCCACGATCGAGACGCACCTGGCGGCGATCGAGCGGATCGCGCGCGGCGATCCGTCGGCCGGCCGGATCGCCCGCCTCGGCCAGGGCGAGCGGTTCCACTGGCTCGTCGCACCGTCGTCGACCGTGATCCAGCCGTCGGAGGTCCACACGGGCCTGTGCGAGGACCCGGCCGCCGAGCTGGAGCACCTGTTCGCGGATCTCGTCGTCTAGCTCTGGCGCTCAGTGCGTGAGCGCGTCCTCAGGCGATCGCGTTGGCTGGTGGGGCCGGATCGTCCGGATCGTCGCGACGGTACGGGACGTTGACGACGACGGTGAAGCGCCGTCCGAGCAAGGCCGTTCGAAGCCGCCGCGCTGACTGGTTATAGAGGATCCGCTCCCACCAGCTGCGGGCGATGTACTCGGGAATGACGACGAACGTGATCGGCGCCTCCTTGTCGGGTGGCCATGCCTGGTCGAGGACGTCGAGGTACGCCAGGAGCGGCCCGACGAGGGCGCGGTACGGCGATTCGACGAAGACGAGGGGGATGTCCGGCAGCTGACGTTCCCATTGCGTCCGAATGACGGCGGCGTCCGATGGATCGTCCGAGACGAGGACGGCACGGACATCCGGCGCGATGGACCGCCCGACGTTGATCGCCCGGACGACCGCACGGTTGATGCCCGGGACCGGAACAACGACTCGTTCCTCTCGCCGCCCCCGAGGAATGGTGGCATCGGGTCGAATCGCGAGCGCAGCATTCGCCGACCGGTACTGGCGTTCGACGAACAGCATCATCGCAACGAGGAGCGGGACGAGGATCAGGACGATCCACGCGCCGAGGGCCAGCTTCGCCGCGGCGACCTCGATGGCGACGATCCCGGTCGTGACCGCCCCGATTCCGTTGATGACGGCGCGCCGACGCCAGCCCGGCACCTCGTTCCGGAGCCGGCGCCAACGACGGACCATGCCGGATTGGCTGAGCGTGAATGCCACGAACACGCCGACCGTGTAGAGCGGGATCAGGTTCGTGACGCTGCCGCCGAAGTACCAGATCAGCAGCGATGCGATCACCGCCAGGACGACGATCCCGTAGCTGAACGCGAGACGGTCGCCGCGGTATTGGAAGACACGGGGCAGGAAGCCGTCGCGAGCGAGGATGCTCGAGAGGCGCGGGAAATCGGCGAACGCGGTGTTGGCCGCAAGGATCAACAGAACGGCCGTCGAAACCTGAACGAGGTAGTAGTACGGCGTGCCGCCGCCGACAAATGTCCTGGTGAGCTGGCTGATCACCGTTTCCCCCTCGGTCGGGTCGGGCAGGATGCCGAGCTGGCCAGCGAGGAAGCTCAGCCCGAGGAAGATCAACCCGAACGACACGCCCATCAGGATCAGGACCCGCTGGGCGTTCCTTGGCTCGGGCGGCTTGAACGCCGGAACCCCGTTTGAGACGGCTTCGGTCCCGGTCAGCGCGACCGACCCGGACGAGAATGCCCGGAGGATCAACAGGACGCCCAGCGGCTCCGCGTGCTGGGCGGCCAGCCAAGCGGCAGGAGCGTGGTAGTCAGGCATCGTGCCGGTCAGGTAGCGGAAGAACCCGAATCCCAGCAGGCCGAAGATCGACGCGAGGTAGACGTAGGTCGGGATGCTGAAGACGGCGCCGCTCTCGCGGATTCCGCGGAGATTGATCATCGCGATCAGGACGACGAGGAAGATCCCCAGGAGGACGCGGTCGTCGAACAGCTCCGGGACGAACGAGGTCAGCGCCGCCACCCCGGCCGCGATCGAGACCGCGACCGTGAGGACGTAGTCGGTGAGCAGCGCTCCCGCGGCGACGAGCCCCGGCTTCGTCCCGAGGTTGTCCTTCGCGACGATGTACGACCCGCCCCCATGGGGATAGGCGGCCACGGTCTGCTGATAGCTCGTGACCACGATCGCGAGCACGATCACGATCCCGATCGTGATCGGCATCGTGAGCGCGAGTGCGCCGGCTCCGGCGATGACGAGGACCCGCATGATCTCCTCGGTCGCGTACGCCGAGGAGGAGATGTTGTCGGACGCGAAGACCGCCAGGCCCGTGAAGACGTTCAGTCGCTCGGAGAGCTCTTCATGCAGCGAGATGGGTCGCCCGAAGAGGACCGCGCGAGTGCGTGCCAGCGCCCGGCCGACCGGTGTCCGCGGAACCGACGCGGCCTCCTTGGCGACGAGGGTGTCGCGTCCCGTGTACCGGAAGTAGGGCGAGTGAGGCCGGTGCACCCGGACGCGCCTGTCGGCCGGCTTGCGGCCCTGGAGTGGCCGACGGCCTCCGATCATCGGTCGGTCCTCACCGTCAGCCTGGCCTCGGCGACGCCGGATGCCGTGGTTCGGAAGGGCCGCGCATGCGGCCGCGGAACGCGGACCCGGCGGGCCGGCCGGCTTCGCGTCATCGAGAACGTCACGGACAGAGATTGGGCTCGACGATGTCCACGCACTCACGCTATCGACGCCCTCCAAGGGGCGACGCAACGCGACGGGCATCGACCGCTCAAATTCGGCTCAACGTTCGTGTGCGCCCCTGGCGCCGGCGACCGGCTACTCCCCGGTGAACCGCGGCGGCCGGCGTTCGAGGAAGGCGGCGATCCCCTCGGCGTGATCGGCGGTGGCGCCTGCCTCACCCTGGAGCACGGCCTCGGTCTCGAGCTGCTCGTCGAGGTCCGCCGCCCAGCCGAGATCGAGCGCGCGCTTCGTGAGGGCGAGCGCCCGCGGCGCGCCGGCCGCCAGTCGTATCGCCAGGGCGTGCGCCTCGGCGGCCAGCGCCTCGCCCGGCACGACCCGCGCCACGAGCCCGAAGCGCTCCGCATCGGCGGCACTCAGCGGATCGTTCATCAGCGCGAGCTCGAGAGCCTTCGCTCCGCCGACGAGCCGCGGCAGGAGCCACGTCGCGCCGGAGTCCGGGATCAGCCCGACGCGCCCGAACGCAAGCACGAAGCTTGCGCTTTCGGCCGCGATCCGGATGTCGCAGGCGAACGCGAGCGCCGCCCCCGCCCCCGCGGCGATCCCGTTGATCGCGCCGACGATCGGCTTCGGCAGGCCACGCATCGCCCGGATCAGCGGGTTGTATCGAAGCCGGATCTCTGTCTCGAGCGGCTCGGCGTCGGGCTCCAGCCGCTCGCGCAGGTCCTGGCCCGCGCAGAACGCCCGGCCCGCCCCGGTCAGCACGACCGCTCGAACGCTGTCGTCCGCGGTGACCGCGGTCAGCGCGGCGAGGAGCTCCTCCTTCAGCGCGACGGTCAGCGCATTGAGCGCGTCCGGGCGATCGAGCGTGATCGTCGCGACGGCGTCGACGATCTCGACGCGGAGGTCCGACACGTGGGCGGATCAGGCCGTGGCGTGGAGGCCGGCGAACTCGACCAGGTGCCCGTCGACGAGCTCGAGGACGCGCCGGTCGACGGGCTCGTCGGCGGCCCCGGACTGCTCGAGTACGAAGTCGGCAAAGAGGGCCGCGAAGTCGTCGTCGCCCGGCCGCAGCGCTCCGGCGACCAGGACGTGTCGCTCCGGCAGGCCGACGAGGACGCGCCCCGCCCCGCCGAGCTCGGCGACGAGCTTGTCGAGGACGTCGGGCAGGAGGATCCGCGCCGCGTCCCAGCCCTCGCCGGTGTCCGACGAGATCAGGCGGCGCTCACCGGATACCTCGTCGGTCCACGCCGCCGTCGCCGACCACGCGGCAAGGTTGCCTAGCGCCGCATCCTGGATCGCGGCCACGTCGACGCCCCATGAGAGCAGGTGATCGGCGTTGACGATGACATCGAAGCCGACGCCCGGGATCGCGTAGACGACCGACAGGCCGGCCGGCCCCTCGTCGACGAGCGGCTGGGAGTGGCTCCGCCCAGCCTCGGTGGCAAGGACGGCGGCGTCGATCTCGGTGACGGCGAGGCCCTGCGTGCCCTGCGGGCGGAGGAGCGGGAACAGCAGCGGCCTCGCCGCCTCCCAGTCATGCTCGGGCGTCTGGGCGATCGAGGTCGGCGGGGTGGGCAGGGCGTAGCCGGGAACGTGGCCGGAGACGGGCGACGAGATGTCGATCGGGGCGAGGACGTCAGGCGCCGTGTCGCGGAAGCTTGCGGGCGGTTCGTCGCCCAGGTCGCGGGCGTCGTCGCGGCCGTAGTCGCTCCCGCCCGACTGATCTCGTTCCATCGGTCAGCGTCCCTTCCACTCCGGCCGGCGTTTCTCGACGAAGGCCGACATTCCTTCCGTCTGATCATCGCTCGCGAAGAGCGCGAAGAAGGCACGCCGCTCGTGCCGCAATCCCGCCGACAACGGCAGCTCCTCCGCCAGCCGCACGGCCTCCTTGGCGGCGAGGACCGCGACCGGAGGCTTGGCCGCGATCGTCGCGGCCAGGGCCAGCGCCTCGTCCAGCGTTCGATCCGCCGGGACGAGCCGGCTGACCATGCCCATCGCGGCGGCCTCGGCCGCGCCGATCGTCCGCCCGGTCAGGACGAGATCCATCGAGCGGGCCCGGCCGAGCGCCCGGGTCAGCCGCTGCGTACCACCGGCGCCCGGCATCACGCCGAGATTGATCTCGGGCTGCCCGAACTGGGCGTCATCGCCGGCCACGATCAGGTCACAGCTCAGGGCCAGCTCGCAGCCGCCGCCGAGGGCGAACCCGCGGACCGCCGCGATCACCGGCTTGCGCGTCGCGGCGATCCGCTCCCAGACGGCGAACCGGTCGTCGACGGCGAGGGTGACCGGCGTCTGGACCGCGAGCTCCCGGATGTCGGCGCCGGCCGCGAAGGCGCGGGTCCCCGAGCCGGTCAGGACGATGGCCCGGCAGCGAGGATCGACGTCGAGGGCGGCCAGGGCGTCCGCGAGCTCGTCGAGCAGGTCGAAGCTCAGCGCGTTGAGCACGTCCGGACGATCGATCGTCAGGAGCGCGACGCCGTCGACGGGGCCGTCGGCGCCGGGCGCCGGGAACGCGACACCGACGAGGCGGCGGTCGGCCGGCTGGGGGGTCTCGGTCGGCGCAGTCTGGGTCAAGCGGTCCTCCGTCCGCGCTCACAGTAGCAGCGCGCGGCAACCGCGCGAGAGGATCGCCGCATCTCGATGGCCGCGCGCCGAGCACGGCGCCGGGGCCCGGGTCAGGCGGCAGGCGGAGCGTCGTCCTCGAGGACGAGGAGGGTCGAGAGGCCCGGCGCGATCTCGCGCAGGTTGCGGCCGGCCTGGCGCATGGCGTCCGACGCCAACCCCGCGTCGAGGGCGGCCCGGTCGTCGAAGTCCATCGCGGTGATCACGACGAGGTCGGTCTCGGTCCCGAGAGCTTCCGCCACGCGCTGGACCCGCGTCGCCCGGAGGCCGGGCGTCGCGGCGATGAGCGGCAGGTGCTCGGCGTGGTATCGCCGCAGGAACGTGGCGAGGGCCTCGTCGCCGCCTTCGGGTCGGCGGAACATCGCGAGCAGCGTGGTCATCGGGTCTCCTCCTGGGATGCAGGGCTCGGCTCGGCGAGCCATTCGCTGTCGGTGCCCGGATCCACGGCCGGCGCCTCGGCAAGCGGGTTTGCCTCGACCGACGGACCGGCGGCCGGGACTCGACCCGAGTCGAGATGTCCCGCGGCGGCGCGCTTCTCGGCCACGACCGCGGTCGATCGGAAGAACCCGGCGAGCGCTTCGTTGAACAGGCTCGGCTTGCGCGACATCACCTCGTGGCCGCAGTCCGGCGCGACGAACAGCCGTCCGTCGGGCAGCTGGCGCTTGAGCCCCCACGCGTGGTCGACCGGCACGAACGGGTCGCGATCGCCGCACACGACGAGGGTCGGCGGCTCGACCCGGCGCAGTTCCCTGGGCCCAAGCAGAGGCTGGACCGCGACGTCGGCGGCGATTGCCGGCAGCAGCCGCCGCCAGGCGTCGACGCCCTGCCCTTCGTCGTGGCGCCGGCCGAGCTCGGCGACCCAGGCCGGCTCCTCGCGATCGGCGCGCTCGGGGTCCATCAGGCGCCGCGCGACCGAGGCGCGCGGCTCGCGTTGCGTCGTGATCCCGACGACCGTGAGCGTCCGGAGGCGCTCCGGGCTCCGGACCGCGTACTGGAGCGCGGTCATCGCGCCCATCGAGAACCCGACGAGATGGAACGTGTCGAGCCCGACGGCGTCGACGAAGGCCGCCAGGTCGTCGACGAGCCAGTCGTAGCGGAAACCGTTGGCGGCGTCCCAGCGCGTCCGGCCGTGGCCGCGCGCTTCGGGCACGTACAGGTGGAGCGCCCGCGAGAACAGGGGGATCTGGGCGGCGAAGTCGCTCCGCCCGAGCGAGGTTGCGCCGTGGAGGAGAACGAGCGGCGGACCGGCGCCGTGGACGTCGTAGGCGATGTCGAGGCCGTTGGCCGCGATGGTCGGCACGTCGGTCGAATGCTCCTCCCTCCCCCGGCCGCGAAGTCTACGGTCGCGGCGCGCGCGGCGCCGTGCTCGTCGATCGCGGGCAACCATCGATATGCTCGGCCGGCCATGCCGTCCTCTGCCCTCACCTCGTCCGCCTTCGCCGGCCGCGACGACCTGCTCGCGATGGAGTCGATCGTGTCCGCGGCCTGGGCGAGCCCGGCCCGGCCGCTCGTCCACTGCACGGTCGGGGATCTCGAGTGGTGGGTCGCGGGCGGCGGGCCCGACGTCGACTGGTCGAACCGGATCCGCATCTGGTCGATCGGCGGCGACCCGGTCGGCTGGGGCTGGTTCTCGCCACCGGCATCGCTCGACTGGTTCGTCCGACCCGGCCTCGGCACCGACGAGGACGCCGCGATCCGCGACGAGATCCTCGCCTGGCAGGTCGATCGGGCTCGAGCCGTCGCCGGAGAAGCCACGCCCGAGGCGCCGGTCCTCCTCGACGTCTGGGCCGCCGATGGCTGGCTCGAGTCCACGATCCTTCCGGAACGCGGCTGGAACCCGAACGATGTCGTCCTGACCCAGTACGTCCAGCCGCTCGATTTCGACCTGGATCCGCCGCGCGTGCCGGATGGCTACGTCCTCCGCGCCCTCCGCGGGCCCGAGGACATCCCGGCTCGGGTCGAGGCCCATCGGGCCGCCTTCGCCCCGTCGCGGATGACCGTCGAGAAGTACGCGATCGCGGTCGCGCAGGACCACTACGCGTACGAGCACGACATCGTCCTCGAGGCGGCCGACGGCTCATTCGCGGCCGCGGCGACCTGCTGGGCCGATCCGGTCGGCTCGATTGCCGAGTTCGAGCCGGTCGGCACCCATCCCGCTCACCAACGCCGCGGCCTCGGCCGCGTGATCATGCGCCACGGCCTGCGCCTGATGCGGGCGGCCGGGCTGCGCGACGCCCTCGTCTTCAGCCTCCGGTCGAACGCGCCGTCGGAGGCCCTCTACCGGTCCGCCGGGTTCCATGAGGTCGCGCTCCACCGGCGCTTCACGAAGCCGCTCGAGCCCTGACGCTCGCCCCCTACAATCGAGGCCATGACGAGCGACACCGATCGGCCGACCCGGATCGAGCGCGACTCGATGGGCGAGATGACGGTCCCGGCCGACGCCCTGTACGGCGCCTCCACGCAGCGGGCCGTCCTCAACTTCCCGATCTCCGGGCAGCGTTTCCCGCGCTCCTTCATCCGGGCCCTCGCGCTGATCAAGCAGGCCGCGGCCGAGACGAACGCGGAGCTCGGGCTGCTCGAGCCGGCCGTGGCCGGGGCGATTGCGGCGGCCGCCGCCGATGTCGCAGCCGGTGGATACGACGACCACTTCCCGATCGACATCTACCAGACCGGGTCGGGCACCTCGACCAACACGAACATGAACGAGGTCGTCGCCCACCTCGCGACGGCGCGCCTGGCCGGCGACGGCGGCGGCGCCGGCACGGGTGCGGTCAAGGTCCACCCGAACGACCACGTCAACAAGTGCCAGTCCTCGAACGACGTGATCCCGACGGCCCTCCAGCTGTCGGCCGCGATGACGATCGAGGAAGCGCTCCTGCCGGCCCTCGAGACGCTCCGGGCCGCCCTCGCCGCCAAGGCGGACGAGCTCTGGCCGGTCGTCAAGACCGGGCGGACGCACCTCCAGGACGCGACCCCGATCCGCCTGGGCCAGGAGTTCCGCGGCTACGCCGGTCAGCTCGAGGAATCGATCCGCCGGGCGCGCGCGGCGCAGTCCGAGCTCCTGTCGGTGCCGCTCGGCGGGACCGCGGTCGGAACCGGGATCAACGCCCACCCGGACTACGCCGCCGGGGCGATCCGGCGCCTGTCGGCCCTGACCGACCTGGACGTCCGCGAGACCGCCAACCACTTCCATGCCCAGGCCACGCTCGATGCCGCGATCGCCGCCCACGGCGCGCTCCGCACGATCGCGCTGTCCCTGTGGAAGATCGCGAGCGACATCCGGCTGATGGCGATGGGCCCGCGGGCCGGCCTCGCCGAGATCGCGCTGCCCGAGACGCAGCCGGGCTCGTCGATCATGCCCGGCAAGGTGAACCCGGTCATCGTCGAGAGCCTGACGATGGTCGTCGCCCGGGTCCTCGGCAACGACGCGACGGTCGCCTTCGGCCAGACCGGCTCGTTCCTCGAGCTGAACGTGATGCTGCCCGTGACGACGGCGGCGCTTCTCGAGTCGATCGGGCTGCTCGCGGCGGCCGCGCGCAACTTCGCAAATCGCGCCGTCTCCGGGATCACGGCAACGGATCGCGGCCCCGCCCTCGTCGAGCAGGGCCTGATGCTCGCGACCGCGCTCGCGCCCGAGATCGGCTACGACGCCGCAACGGCACTCGCCAAGGACGCGTTCAAGACCGGCCGGACGATCCGCGAGCTGGCGACCGAGCGGGGGGTCGCGCCCGGCCGTCTCGACGAGCTCCTCGATCCCGCGTCGATGACGGAGCCGGGCCTTGGCGGCGGGCCCGCGGGCGGCTGACGGTCAGGCGAAACCGGGCGGGACGCCCTCGTCGGGCGCGGGCTGGACAAGGAGGAGGGCGCCG
>Ga0157379_10002773_pt1 | contig 14767 bp, 10 predicted proteins | sample S25metaG_FD_121802 | JGI IMG/M metagenome (GOLD analysis project Ga0157379, IMG submission 121802) | Switchgrass rhizosphere microbial communities from Kellogg Biological Station, Michigan, USA - S2-5 metaG | ecosystem: Host-associated > Plants > Roots > Rhizosphere > Soil | place: USA... | reverse complement strand
GTCTGCTGATGCCGCTCGAGGTCGCGGTGCAGGCGCCCCCGAACCTGGCGCACGCCGAGTTCCCCCGCCTGCTGGAGGCAGGCATCGACGACTTCGGCGGTGTCTCGCCGGTCACGCCCGACCACGTCAATCCCGAGGCGCCGTGGCCCGAGCGCTCGCTCCTGGCAGCCGCGACGGCCGCCGCGGGGCGCACGCTCGCACCGCGCCTGCCCATCTACCCGCGCTACCTGCGCGATGCCGAGCGCTGGCTCGCTCCGCAAGTGCGCGGGGCCGCGCTGGCCGCCTCCGACGGCGACGGGCTCGCGCGCGACGAGGGCACCTGGTTCGCAGGCACGAGCCCCGAGCCGCCGGCCGCCTGGCGGAACGGCCGGCGCCCGCAGCTCGCCGGCGCCGTCTCCTCGCCCTTCGCGCGCGCGCTCGAGCACAGCGAGCGGGGCGCCGAGCTCAGCCTCACCGACGCCGAGGCGCTGCTGAGCGCACGCGGCCCCGAGGTCGAGCTCCTGGCACGCGCGGCGGACGCGCGCCGCGCCGAGCGCTCCGGCGGCGACGTCACCTACGTCGTCTGCAGGAACATCAACTACACCAACGTCTGCTATTTCCGCTGCGGGTTCTGCGCATTCTCGAAGGGCCGCCTGGCGGCCAACCTGCGCGGGCCTGCCTACCTGCTGGGCGTCGACGAGGTCGTGCGGCGCTGCGCCGAGGCCTGGGATCGCGGCGCGACGGAGGTCTGCCTGCAGGGCGGCATCCATCCCGGATTCACGGGCACCTGGTACCTGGAGCTCGTGCGAACGATCCGCGCCGCGCTGCCCGACCTGCACGTGCACGCGTTCTCGCCGCTCGAGGTCTGGCAGGGCGCCGCCACCGAGGGCTGGGCGCTGCAGGACTATCTCGAGCAACTGCGCGACGCCGGGCTGGGGAGCCTGCCGGGCACTGCGGCGGAAGTGCTCGACGACGAGGTGCGGCGCGTGCTGTGCCCCGACAAGCTGCGCACGCAGCAGTGGCTCGAGGTCATGCGCACCGCCCACGCCGTCGGCCTGCGGACGACGTCGACGATCATGTTCGGGCACATCGAGGCGCCCATCCACCAGGCCCGCCACATCCTCGCCATCCGCGACCTGCAGCGCGAGAGCGGCGGCTTCACCGAGTTCGTCCCCCTGCCGTTCGTGCACGAGGAGGCGCCGATCGCGCTGAAGGGCCTTGCGCGGCACGGTCCCACCTTCCGCGAGGCCGTCGTGCTGCATGCGGCAGCGCGCCTGGTGCTCGACCCGCACGTGACGAACATCCAGGCGTCGTGGGTCAAGCTCGGCCCGGACGGCGCCCGCGCACTGCTGGACGCGGGCGTGAACGACCTCGGCGGCACGCTCATGAACGAATCGATCAGTCGCGCCGCAGGCGCGAGCCATGGCCAGGAGTGCCCGCCCGAGCGCATGGAGGACGTGATCCGGGCCGCGGGCCGCGAGCCCCGCCAGCGCACCACGCTCTACGCCGACGCCCCGGCCGAGCGGGTCGCTGCCTCGTTCGCCGCCGCGCCGCTCGCGCCGGCCGACCCGCCGCCTTACGACGACGGCGGGCTGCAACGGCCCGCCCACCTGATCCGGCCCGGGCTGATCCACGTCTAGGAAACCTGCCGAGATCCATCGAATCCTCCGGACCGGCCCCCGGAAGGGGTATTGCTAGGGTCTCCGGGTTCCCGGCCGCCGGACGTCCGGACGAGCGACACGAGGAGACGACGATGCACCTGATTGCCAGGCGCCGGATGCGCCGCGTGCTCGTGCTGCTGCTGGCCATGAGCGGCCTTCTGGCCGTGCCCGCGTTTGCACTTGCCCATTCCGATCTGAGCCTGGTCAAGGTCGTTGACCACGCGCAAGCCGCCCCGGGCGATTTGCTGGTGTACACGATCACGATCCAGAACCACGGCACGCAGGCGAACGCCCAGGGCACGATGACCGACACGCTGCCGCCGCACACGACGTTCGTGAGCGCAACGAACGGCTGCGCCGCGGCCGCCGGCGTCATCACCTGCCCCGTCGCGCCGCTCGCCGTCGGCAGCTCCATCTCGATCACGATCACGGTGCGCGTCGACAACGACGTGCCGGCCGGGACCCTGCTCAACGTCGCCGACGTCACGGCACCGGGCGACACGCCCACCACCAACAACCACGGCGAGGCGATCACGACGGTCGGCCTCGCGGGCCTCGGCGACTTCGTCTGGTGGGATCAGAACCACGACGGGCTGCAGAGCGCCGGCGAGCCGGGCTTCGGCGGCGTCACGGTGCACCTCTACGACGGCTCGGGCACGCTCGTCGGCACGACGACGACCGACGCCAACGGCTTCTACCGCTTCGACAGGCTGCGGCCGGGGACGACCTACGCCGTCTGCCTGGACAATCCGGCCGACACGGCAGCCGGAGGCCCGCTCGCGGGCTTCGAGCTGACCGTGCCCAACGCGGGCAGCGACGACTCGATCGACTCCGACGGCGAGCTACGCAACGGCGTGCCGTGCATCGCAAGCGCGCCGACGGGCGCCGCGGGCTCGTTCATCCCGACCTACGACTTCGGCTTCTGGAAGCCGGCCGCCATCGGTGACCGGGTCTGGGAGGACACGAACCACAACGGCATCCAGGACGAGGGCGAGCACGGCGTCGGCGGCGTCGGCGTCGCGCTGCACGACTCGAGCGGCGCCACGATCGCGCATGCCGTCACCGATGCCAACGGTCTCTATCTCTTCGATCGGCTCCCGCCGGGCACCTACAACGTCTGCTTCGAGGTCGGCACGATCCCGTCCGGCTTCGGGCTGACGACGAAGGACGCGCCCGGCTCGACGCGTGCCAACGGATCGGACGCGGGCGCCGACGGCTGCGCCGTCAGCACGGTGCTGGCGCCCGGACAGCGCGATCTCGATTGGGACGCGGGCATCTGGAAGGCGCCGGCCTCCGGCGGCGGTGGCCCCGCGCCCGGTGCGAAGGGCAACCCGAAGCTGTCGCTCCGCAAGGTCGGCAAGCCGGGCACGGTGCGCGCAGGCGAGGCGATCCACTACACGCTGCGCGTCACCAACGTCGGCAAGGCGACCGCGCACGGCGTGAAGGTGTGCGACACGCTGCCCGACGGCCTGACGGTGACCTCGACGGGCGGCGGCACGCTCTCCGGCGCGCAGGTCTGCTGGACCGTCGGAGTGCTCGCGAAGGGCAAGCACCGGCAGTTCACGCTGCTCGTGAAGGTCGACCTGACGCAGCGTGCGGACGTGATCAACAAGGCCGTCGCGACCGCCGACGACGCGCCGCCCGCCCGCGCCGCGTCCTCGACCAACATCACGCTGCCACGCAGCCGCCACGGGGTGGCGGGCGTGACGGGCTGAGAAACTTGGGGCAGGCACGAACGATTCGTGCCTGCCCCCAGATTTCAGGCCGCGACTGCGGCCGCGTTCTGGCCGTCCAGCACGCGGCAGAGGGCGCCGACCACGGCCGGATCCAGCTGCGTGCCCGCGTTGCGGCGCAACTCCTCCAGTGCCTCCTCGCGGTCGCGCGCATCGCGGTAGGGCCGGATCTCGGTCATGGCGTTGTACGCGTCCACGGCCGCCAGCACGCGTGCCGCCATCGGAATCGATTCGCCGGCGAGACGGTCGGGGTAGCCCTGCCCGTCGAAGCGCTCGTGGTGGTGACGGATCGCGAGCTGCGTGCGGGCCAGGCCGGGGATGCGGGCGACCATGTCCGCGCCGATGCTCGGGTGCTCGCGCAGGATGACCCACTCCTCCTCGTCGAGCGGCCCGGGCTTGGAGAGCACCGCGCCGGCGACGGCGATCGTGCCGACGTCGTGCAGCAGGCCGGCCAGGCGCAGGTCGGCCTGCAGGCTCTCCGGGAGGCCGAGCTCGCGGCCGACGAGCTCGGCGAGCTCGGCGACGGAGCACTCGTGCTCGTGGGGCACACCCTCGCGCACCGCGGCGGCGCGGGCCAGCGTGGCCGCGACCCGCGCTGCCTCGCCGATCTCGTCCTCCGGCGTGTCCAGGCGGCTCTCCTTGATGGCCTGCTGCCCGGGCCCGTTGCGCTTGGCCGCGGCCAGCGCGAGCTCGGCGGTGTGCAGCAGGGCATCCACGGTCGTGCCCGGATGCGAGCGCGCACCGCCCGCCGAGACTGTGACTCGCACCTCACGGCCGCCCGAGCGCAGCGGCTCGGTCGTGAGCGTTGCGGCGATCTCGTCGCAGATGCGGCGCAGGGCCTCGCTGTCGCGGAGGTCGGGCACGAGCACTGCGAAGCGCCCGCCGCCGACGTGCGAGATCGTGTCGTAGGCGCGCACGCTGTGTGAGAGCCGGCCCGCCAGCTCGCGCAGGACCGCGTCGCCCACGGCGTGGCCGCGGCGCTCGTTGAGCTCGCGCAGGCGATCGACGTCGAGCAGCACGAGCGCCGGGCTGGTGTGCTCGCGTTGCGAGCGGGCGAGCTCGCGGCGCGCCACGTCCATCAGGTGGTGCCGGTTGAAGAGGCCGGTCGTCGGATCGACGCGCGAGCGCCGCTCGGCCTCCTCGCGAGCGAGCTGCAACCCGATGCGGGCGCGCTCGCGCTCGGTGACGTCGCTGATCACGGCGTCGTAGGCGACCACCGAGCCGGAATGCGGCCGTGCGCGCGCCCAGACCCAGCGCTCCACGCCGTCGAGGCCCCGCAGCCGGTAGGTCGCTTCGGCGGGTTCGCGCTGTGCCAGGAGCGCGTGGTAGGCGTCGAGGGCCGGCCGGTCGTCGGGATGGACGCACTCGTGCCACACCGTCGGCCCGTCGGCGCCCTCGGGCAGCGGCCCGCCGAGCATGCGCTCCAGGCCTGGACCGGCGTCCGTCCAGATCGTGCGGCCGTCGCGCAGCTCGCAGGAGACGACGAACTCGGCGACGCCGCCGAGCACGCGCTCGAGGCGCTGTGCCAGCTCGTTGCGCTCGTTGGTCGCCTCGTGCAGCGCCGTGACGTCGGCGACGACGCCGTCGATGTCGACGATTCCGTCGGGACGCAGCCGGTGCGGGAAGATGCGCTCCCAGACCCAGCGCAGGACGCCGTCGTAGCCGCACAGCCGGTACTCGAGCTCGAGCGGGTGCAGCTTGCTCTCGTTGGCGTAGCAGAAGACCTCGTCGTAGCGAACGCGATCGTCGGGGTGGATCGCAGCGCGCCAGTCGTCGTCGTTGCCGCCGGTGCCGTCCGTGGGCAGCCCCAGGAGCGAGCGCGCTGGGGTCAGCGCGACGAGCGTCACGAAACGATCGTCGGGGTGGGTCTGACCGCTGTAGACGTGCAGGCCGAGCGTATCGACGACGGCGTGCAATCGCCGTTCGGCGGCACTCTCCGGCTCACGGCGCCCTGGGGACGGTTCCACGGCGTCCCTATCGGCAGGAGAAGGCGTGTCCTGAAGCCTTTGTGCGCGTGATTCGCACGCACACCAGCTGTCCGCGGAACGCCACGGCGGCCCCGGCCGGCACGACGTCCTCCAGCGCCGCGGCGACGGACGCCGCACGGCGCGCCACCAGGCGGAGCTCGAGGCCGCGCGGACCGACGCCGATCCGCCCGCCCAGCCACGAGTGCGCAAGCTCGTCCTGACCGGTCAGCGCGATCAGATCCTCGGCTCCGAACGTGGTCTCCAGAGCGTAGCTCCCGGCCGGCAGCCGGACCTTCCGCGGAGGAGGATCGCCCGCGATGTAGCGCGCCGGATCGAGCACGGCAGCCGTCGTCCGTGGCGGGTGCAGAAACGCCCGGTCGAGCAGTCGCTGGCCGCCCTGCTGCCGCAGCGCCTTCACGAACTCCTGGCCCGCGTTGTACGGGTAGACCAGCTCGCGCTGGAGATAGGGAACGTCACCGCCGCCGCTGTCGGACGGGATCGAGCCCAGCGTGCGTGCCAGCTCGCCGATCAGGTCGCCGGCGGAGAGCCCGGCGACGTAGCGGGCCTGGACGTCGGTCGCATCGCCCTCGACGAGCGCCGTCGCCGCGAGCTCGGCGTCGCGGTCGCGCGGGTGCGAGTCGAAGGCACCTCGGGAGATTCGGAAATGCTCGTCCTGCAGCGCGTGCGTCACCTCGTGGGCGATCACGGAGCGCGGCGCGGCGCCACCCGAGCCGAGCACGTACAGCCGGCGCGTCTGCGGGACGTAGAGGCCTGCGACCTGACCGGTCAGCTCGCTGCGGCGGATGGCCTCCAGGCTCTGTCCGCGCTTCAGCACCCCGAGCAGGTGCAGCGCGTCGTCCCAGGCCGCGTCGGTGCGGGGTTGCCGCTCGCGTGCCAGCTCGCGCAGGACGACGAGGCGCATTCCCCTGGAGTCCAGCGTCGAGACGGCGATCGGATGCGTCGTCTTCAGCCCGCGCAGCTGCTCGGTGCGCTGGATGATTCCGCGCAGCTCGGAGCCCGTCCCGGCGCTCGCCGGTGCGGCCAGCAGCAGTCCGGCCAGGAGCAGCGCGGCGACGCGAGTTCGTCCCATGCGCTCATCATGCGTCAGTTGACGCGGCGCTCGCGTCCCGCCCATTCGCGCTCTCGCAGCACGAACTTCTGGACCTTGCCCGTAGCAGTGCGCGGCAGGCTGACGTATTCGACGCTGTCGGGGCACTTGAAGCCCGCGAGCTGCTCACGGCAGAAGGCCGTCAGCTCCTCGGCCGTCGCTTCGGCGCCGGGCCGAAGCTCGACGAACGCCTTGGGACGCTCACCCCAGTGGTCGTGCGGAACGCCGACGACGGCGCAGTCGAGCACTGCGGGATGGCGCGCGAGCGCCTGCTCGACCTCGATCGTGGAGATGTTCTCGCCACCGGAGACGATCACGTCCTTGAAGCGGTCGCGCAGCTCGATGCGGCCGTCGGGGTGCACCACCGCGGCGTCGCCCGAGTGGAACCAGCCGCCGCGGAACGCCTCGGACGTGGCTTCTGCGTCGTCGAGGTAGCCCGCCATCACGGTATTGCCGCGAACGACGACCTCGCCCATCGTGCTGCCGTCGCGCGGCACCGGCACCCCCTCGGCGTCCCACACGTCGATCTCGCCGCCGAGCACCGTGGGCACGCCCTGGCGGGCGCGCCGAACCGCCCGCTCCTCCGCCGGCAGGGCGTCCCACTCCGGCGGCCATGCGGCCACCGACGCCGGCCCGTAGGTCTCGGTCAGGCCGTACAGGTGGGTGAGGCGGATGCCCAGGGCCTCGCCGCGCTCGATCAGCGTCGGCGAGGGCGGTGCGCCGCCGACGACGCACGTGACGATGTGGTCGAGAGGCGCCGCGTCGGCGTGCGCGAAGAGCGTGATCAGCACCGTCGGCGCCGCGCACAGATGCGTGGCGCCCGCACGCAGCTCGCGCCAGACCGCCGCCGGCTCGGGCCGCCGCAGCACGACGCTCGTGGCACCGACGCCCGCCACGCCCCAGCTGAAGCACCAGCCGTTGCAGTGGAACATCGGCAGCGTCCAGAGATAGGTGCCCTCGGGCCCGAGGTGGGTCTCCACGAGGCCGGCGAAGGCGCCCAGGTAGGCGCCGCGATGGGTGTAGACGACGCCCTTGGGCGTCCCGGTCGTGCCGCTCGTGTAGTCGACCGAGATCGGGCGATCCTCGCTGTCGGGCCAGTCCGGCGGCGTGGTCGCGGCGCTCTCGAGCAGCGCCTCGTACTCGTGCCCGAGCCGCACGACGCGCAGTCCGGGAAGCTCGAGGGCCTGGCCGGCCGCCGCCTCGAGCTCGGGATCGAGCAACAGCACCTGCGCACCGCAGTGCCCGACGATGAAGCGCACCTCGGGCGGTGCCAGCCGCGTGTTGATGGCGCACAGCGCCGCGCGTCCCGCGGGCACTCCGAAGTGCGCCTCGAGCAGCTCGGCCCGGTTCAGCGAGAGCATCGCGACCCGCTCCTCGGGCCCGACGCCGAGCTGCCGGAGTGCGTTGCCGAGACGCCACGCGCGCTCGGCGAGGGCCGCGAACGACAGGGTGCGGTCGCCGTCGCGCACGGCCACGCGGTCGGGGTAGGCCTGGGCGCTCCGGCGCAGGAGCGCGAGCGGCGAGAGCTCGTCGCGATTCGCGCTCACCGCGGCCTCACGCCTCGTCGTCGCGTGTGCGCGGCGGGTCCTCCACGTCCTCCCATTCGACCTCGTCGAGGCGCATCGCACGCGTCGTCCCGCCGGTGCCGCCCTCTTCCTCCTCGGGCTCCTCGGGCTCGTCGAGCGGCCCGAGCTCGACCTCGTCGTGCTCCGCCGTCGCGCCCAGGGTCGGCTCCTCGTGCGCGACCGCCCGGAACTCCTCTTCGTCCTCGTCGTCCCAGGCGGGCGCGGCTCCGGGCAGCAGCGGGACGCCGGCCTCGTCGTCCCCGCGCAGGTGACGCAACTCCTCGCGCAGCTCCTGCGCCTCACGGCGCTTCTCCTCGAGGCGTTCGCTCAGCCGGGCACGAGCACGATTGGCCACGACGCTGCGCAACGCCCACCCCGTCGCGAAGCCCACGAGCGCTGCCAGCACCATCCAGATGACGATCTCACTCGCCGTTCCCATCAGCGCTCCTTCTATCCGCTCAGCACGGTGAATTCGATGCGGCGGTTCTTCGTGCGGCCGGCCTCGGTCGCGTTGCTCGCGATCGGCTTGACCTCGCCGTAGCCCTTGGCGATCAACGTCTTCGACGCCACGCCGTGACCCGTCAGCCAGACGACCACCGAGTGCGCGCGCGCCTTGCTGAGATTGAGATTCGCCTTGGCATCGCCCACGTTGTCGGTGTAGCCCCCCACGACGACGCGCGCCGACCCGGCCGCCTTGAGCGGCTTGACGAGCGTGGCCAGCACGGTCCGGCCGCCCTTGGTGATCGCGGCGCTGCCGGATGTGAAGGCGATGGTGCGGCCGTTCAGCGCGTCGTCGATGTTCGCCTGGAGGGTGCCCCCGGCGCCCTCGCCCACGACCCTGAGCTTGTTGACGGGCTTGCGGCCCGCGGCATCCTCGACAGCCTTCACGAGCGCGTTCCCGGCGGCCGCCGTGGGCACGCGACCGCTCACCGTCAGGGTCGTCGTCGTGGAGGTCACGTTGATCGGGCCGAAGCCGGCGTCCTTGCGCGGGAGGGCCGGGATGGCATCCGCCAGCCACACGGCGGAAGGCGCGGTGGCGAGCACCTGCAGCCGGTTGAGCACGTTGTCGGAGCCGAAGCGGTCGCTGGCGGCAGACTGGATCGTCGTCTTCTCGTCGGAGTCCTTGACGGGCCCGTCGAGGGTGAGTTGCCCCGCCGCGACGTGCGCGCGCAGGACGCCGGCCGGCGCCGTCGGAATCGTCGCCGTCGGCGCGTTGCTGCCGGAGTCGTCGCTGTGAAAGACGATTGCGAGCACGATGAGCACGAGCAGCGCGACGCCTCCGCTGGCGAGAATGCGCTGAGCACTCATCCGGGAGACGCTACCGCACGGTGCAACGCACAAACAACTGCGCGGCCCGCCGTCGGGGGCAGCAGAGCTACGGTTGCGATGTGAGTGCACGGCCCACCCAGGCCGACGAGATCGTCATCGTCGCCAACCGGCTTCCCGTCGTGCGCGCCGACGACGGCTCCTGGGAGGTCAGCCCAGGTGGCCTCGTGAGCGCGCTGGCGCCGATCGTGCAGGCCGGGCACGGTTCGTGGATCGGCTGGGCGGGCACCGTCGGCACGCCGCCGAAGGCCTTCGACCACGGCGGCATGCGCCTCACGCCGATCGGACTTTCCGCACGCGAGATCGAGGGCTTCTACGAGGGCTTCGCGAACCGCACGCTCTGGCCGCTCTACCACGACGCGGTGCGTCCGCCCGAGTTCCGGCGCGAGTGGTGGCAGAGCTATGTCGAGACCAACGAGCGCTTCGCGGACCTGACCGCGAAGGTGGCCTCCCGGAACGCGACGGTCTGGGTGCACGACTACCAGCTGCACCTGGTGCCGGCGCTGTTGCGCGCGTTGCGGCCCGATCTCCGCATCGGCTTCTTCCTGCACATCCCGCTGCCGCCGCAGGAGCTGTTCATGCAGCTGCCGTGGCGCCAGCAGATCGTCGAGGGCATGCTCGGTGCCGATCTCGTGGGCTTCCAGCGGCCCGTCGCGGCACAGAACTTCCTGCAGATCGCCCGCCGCCTCGTCGACGTGATGCCGACCCGGACGATGATCCCGTACCAGGGACGAACCGTGCGCGTCGGCGCCTTCCCGGTGTCGATCGACTTCGCCGAGTTCGACGCCATCGCGGCGCTGCCGGCCACCGCGAAGGCTGCCCACGAGCTGCGCCAGGCGCTCGGATCGCCGCGCCGGATCTTGCTCGGCGTGGACCGGCTGGACTACACGAAGGGCATCGACGTCCGCTTGCAGGCCTTCCGCGAGCTGCTCGAGAGCGGCGTCACGACCGCCGGCGAGACGGTGCTCGTGCAGGTCGCGACACCGAGCCGCGAGCGCGTCACGACCTATCGCCAGCTGCGCGAGCGCGTGGAGCGCGCGGTCGGGCGCATCAACGGCGAATTCGGCCGCCTCGGGCATCCGGCCATCCACTACCAGCACCACAACCTTCCGCGCGAGGACCTGTGCGCTTTGTACGCCGCTGCCGATGTCATGCTCGTGACGCCGTTACGCGATGGCATGAACCTCGTCTGCAAGGAGTACGTGGCCTCCCGCCACCGCGGCGGCGGCGCGCTCGTGCTCTCGGAATTCGCCGGCGCCGCGGGCGAGCTCCGCCAGGCGCTGCTCGTGAATCCGCATGACGTGGTCGGGCTGCGCGAGACGATCGCGCGCGCCATCGCGCTGCCCGAGGGGGAGGCACGCCGGCGCATGCGGGAGATGCGGCGCCAGGTGCGCACGCACGACGTCCACCGTTTCGCAAGGACGTTCCTCGAGGCTCTCGCGGAGCCCGCCGCGTGAGTGCGACGAACGGCGACATGAAGGCGCTCGAGCAGGCGCTCGCGCGGCTCGCGCGCGAGCCGCACCTGCTCGTGGCCTGCGACTACGACGGCACGCTCGCGCCGATCGTCGACGTCCCTGGCGACGCGCGGCCTCGCCGCGAGTCGGTCGCGGCCCTGCGCGCACTGGCAGCGCTCAGCGACACGAGCGTGGCCGTGATCTCCGGCCGGTCGCTGCACGATCTCGCCGCCCTGTCGCGGCTGCCGGAGGAGATCCACCTGGTCGGCAGCCACGGCACCGAGTTCGACGTCGGCTTCGCACGGGCCCTCGCGCCGGAGGCACGCGCGCTGCGCGACCGCGTGACCGAGGACATGCGCGCGATCGCAGCCGTGCATCCCGGCGTGATGGTCGAGCACAAGCCGGCGGGCGCGGCCCTGCACTACCGGCAGGCCTCCGAGGAGGACTCCGCCGCCGCGCTCGCCGCCGTGCGGGAGGGCCCTGCTCGGCTGCCCGGCGTGCACGCGCGCGAGGGCAAGCAGGTCATCGAGCTGGCGGTCGTCGAGGCAGACAAGGGCTATGCGCTCGACGCCCTGCGCCACCAGGTCGGGGCCTCCGCCGCGATCTTCGTCGGCGACGACGTGACCGACGAGGATGCCTTCAGCCGGCTCACCGGGCCCGATCTCGGCATCAAGGTGGGCCACGGCCCGACGTTCGCGACGCAGCGCGTCGAGGGCCCCGACGACGTGGCACGACTGCTCGCCCGGCTGCACGAGAGCCGGCGCGAGTGGCTGGCGGGCGCGAACGCGGTGCCCATCGAGCGCCACGCGCTGCTCGCAGACGGCAAGACCGTCGCACTCGTGACCCCGGACGCCCGCGTGACCTGGCTCTGCCATCCGCGTCCCGACAGCGCGCCGCTCTTCGCCGAGCTCGTTGGCGGCCTCGCAGGTGGAGCGCTGGCCGTCGGCCCCGCACACGGCGGCGCGCCCACGGCGCAGCGCTACCTCGACGGCACGTTGACGCTCGAGACCCGCTGGGCGGGCCTGACCGTGTGCGACTACCTCGACCGCGGGGAGTCCTACGGTCGCGTGCGCCTCGTGCGCGTGCTCGAGGGCAACGCCGAGGCCATCCTCGAGTTCACGCCGCGCCCCGACTTCGGCCGCGCTCCCATCGGCCTGCGCGCGGAGCCCGACGGCATCGTCGTGCTCGGTGCCGCCGATCCGGTCGCGCTCTACGCGCCCGGGCTCGAATGGGAGATCCAGGACGACGGCATCCACGCGAGCGCGCGAGCCCACATCGTCGGCGACCGGCCGTACGTGATCGAGTTGCGCTGCGGCAGCGACAGCCTCGCTCCCCATCCCACGGCCGAGCCCGAGCGCCGCGAGCGCACCGAGCAGACCTGGCGCGGCTGGCTCGAGGGCCTGCGCCTGCCGGCGCTCGCGCGCGCCGAGGTCGGGCGCAGCGCGCTGACCCTGCGCGCGCTCTGCCACGAGGCGACGGGCGCGATCATGGCCGCGGCGACCACGAGCCTGCCGGAGGAGATCGGCGGCGTGCGCAACTGGGACTACCGCTACTGCTGGCTGCGGGACGCCGCGCTCACCGCGATCGCGCTGGTCGAGCTCGGATCGACCGCCGAGGCCTATTCGCTGCTCGGCTACATCGATCGCCTCGCACAGGCCGAGCACGGCGCCGAGCGCCTGCGGCCGCTCTATTCGGTGCTCGGTGCCGATGCGGGCACGGAAGGCGTGATCGACGCTGTTCCGGGCTACGCCGGCAGCCGGCCGGTGCGCGTCGGCAATGCCGCTGCACAGCAGGTGCAGCTCGACGTGTTCGGGCCGATCGTCGAGCTGGCCTACACGGTCGCGGTCGCCGGCGGCCCTCTGTCGGAGGCCAACCACCTGCTCGTCGAGCAGATCGTCGACGCCGTGGAGCGCCGCTGGGACGAGCCCGATCACGGCATCTGGGAAGTCCGGCGCCCGCCGCGCCACCATGTCCACTCGCGCGTGATGTGCTGGCTCGCGGTCGACCACGCGCTCAAGCTCGCGCGCCTCACCGGCAGGCCCGCGCGTGCCAGCTGGTCGGTGCTGGCCGACCGCATCGCCGCCGACGTGCTGGAGCGCGGCTGGAAGCCCGAGGTGCGCTCGTTCACCGCCGCCTACGACGGCGCCGACCTCGACGCCGCCGCGCTGCAGATCGGCCTCTGCGGCCTGCTGCCCGCCGATGACGACCGCTTCGCGGCGACCGTCGAGGCGGTCGAGCTGCGCTTGCGCGAGGGCCCGACCGTCTACCGCTACCGCAGCGACGACGGCCTGCCGGGCAGCGAGGGCGGATTCCACCTGTGCGCGCTCTGGCTCGCGCACGCCTACGCCCTCGTCGGACGGCAGAGCGACGCGCAGGCGCTGTTCGATCAGGTGCTCGAGCTCGCCGGCCCCACCGGCCTGCTCTCCGAGCAGTACGACCCGCGTGCCGAGCGCGCGCTCGGGAACCACCCGCAGGCGTACTCCCACCTCGGGCTCATCCGCGCGGCACTCGTGCTGGACCGGCTCCCGGGATGACGATCGACTACGAGGACGCGGTCGCAGTCGGAGGCCTCTCGATCCGCCTCCTGCGGCCGAGCGTGCCCGAGGAGCTCTTCGCGGTGGCGGCGGATGCCCGCGGCGACGCGCCCTACTGGGCGGAGCTCTGGCCCTGCGCGCGCTCGCTCGCCGCGCATCTGGCCACGCTCGACCTGACCGGAAAGCGCGTCCTGGAGCTGGGCTGCGGCCTCGCCTTGCCCTCGCTCGTAGCCGCGCTGCGGGGAGCCGACGTACTCGCGAGCGACGTCTCGGCAGACGCGCTGGAGCGCGTGGCCGAGAGCGGCAGGCGCACGCTCGGGCGGCCACTCGCGACGTTGCAGGCCGACCTGCACGAACCGGCCTCGCTGCTCGAGAGCGGCCCGTTCGACCTCGTGCTCGGCGCCGACCTGCTGTACGACTGCACGCTTGCCGAGGCCATGGGAGCGTTGATCCCGAAGGTCGCTCCCGCGGCGCTGTTCGCCTACGCGTGGCAGGGCTCGGCGATCCCGCTGGCCGTGCCGCTGGCCGCGCAGGGGTATCGCATCGCCCAGTGGCGCCCCGGTGGCGCAGGCCCGCGCCTCTTCGAGGCCGTTCGGACCTAGCCTTCGGGCAGGGCGCGCAGGCGCTCCAGGATCGCGTACGTGATGCCCCAGACGATCAGCGAATCCTCGCGGGGCAGCTCGAGCGCGTACGCCGGCACGTCGATGCCGGGCAACTCGGCGACGCGCGCCGTGACGGGCACGAGCGACTCGAGCGGCACCCAGTAGACGGCCTCGAGCTCGCTGGAGAGCGTCAGCTGCGGCCGTTCGTCGAAGGCCGCGACGTAGACCCCGATGCGCACGCCGCTGATCCTCCGCCCGCTCCCCACGTGCGTGCCGAGCGCGCCCAGCAGGCGCCCGTGCGCGAGCGGATCGATGCCGAGCTCCTCCCGCGCCTCGCGCAGTGCGGTGTCCAGCAGCGAGGAGTCGCCCGGCTCCCAGCGACCGCCCGGCAGCGCTGCGTGGCCCGACCACGGATCCTCGGGGTGCAGGGCACGGCGGGCGAGCAGCACCGCGTTTCCCTGGAGGCAGACGAGCACCGCGGCCTCGATGGCCGCGCCCTCGAGCTCGGGCGGCGGCAGCTCGGCAAGCGCCTCCTCGAGCACCGCGAGCGGGGGGAACGGCGGCGGTCGCACACGCCGGAGCATGGCACCGGCAGTGCGTCGCCTCCGCCACTTGCTGTAGCCTCCGGAGCGACCGTGCCCGGAGGCGCCCTGGCGCCAGAGGGGCTGCGGGCGGAGGCGTTGACGGCCAGGTCCCGCGCGCTGGGCAGTTGCGAACCGTGTCAGATCCGGAAGGAAGCAGCACTCAGCGATCTTGCTCAGGCGACGCGGTCAGGCCTGGCACGAGTCGCCGTCCGTCCAGCCGCTGACCGTCGGACGCGCCTTCCGGGCCGGTCACT
>Ga0157379_10002772_pt1 | contig 14767 bp, 9 predicted proteins | sample S25metaG_FD_121802 | JGI IMG/M metagenome (GOLD analysis project Ga0157379, IMG submission 121802) | Switchgrass rhizosphere microbial communities from Kellogg Biological Station, Michigan, USA - S2-5 metaG | ecosystem: Host-associated > Plants > Roots > Rhizosphere > Soil | place: USA: Michigan... | reverse complement strand
GAGAAGTCGCCCGGGGTCGCGCCGCCGAACGTCCTGTTGTCCGCGCCGAAGTGGATGATCGTGTGGGCCAGGTCCCGGTTCTCGCTCGGGACCTCCATCATGTCCAGCTCGCCGTCGTCCGGCCACTTCTCGGAGTCCGGCCAGAGCAGGATCGCCGAGCCGAACCCGACGCCCTTGTCCGTGCGGGCCCGGAACTCCCACCGGCCGTAGAGCTGGCCCTTCTTCATGCCGATGCCACCGGAGGTGCCACCGTCCGCGGCCCTGCCGGTGATCGTCAGGACGCCGTCCCCGGCGGTCACGGCATCCGGCGTGCGCCTGCCGTTCCTGAACGCGCCGACCGAGTCGTAGACGTTCCAGAGGGCGCCGTTGACGGCACCACCGCCGAACTCGTCCCCACCCGCGGGAACCCAGGCGATCCCCGGCGTGGCCGCCGCGGCCTGGTGGGCCGCCTGCGGCTTCGCGGCGGTGGTCGGCGACTTCGTCGTGGTGGTGGGCGGGGTGGTCGTGGTGGTGGGCGACGCCGTGGTGGTGGGCGGAACGGTCGTCGCCGGGGCCGCCAGCGCGGCGCCCTGCGAGTCCGGCGAGGGGCGCAGCTCCGGCTCCGCTGCCGAGCCACAGGCCGCGGCGAGGAGCACCGTCAGGACCGCCGCCGAGGCCGCCCCGAGGGCACGGGCGCGGCGGCGACGACGGGGACGCGGGCGGTACACGGGTGGAGCCTCCTCGGGCGCACCGGTGACGGGGAGCTACGGTGCGAGCGGAACGCGGGGAACAGGACAGAACCGTAGCGTGCGCACGGTCCATGTCCGCGCACCGACCCGCGCAGCGGCGAGCGCCGTGCGCTCGGGCGTCTTCGCAGGCCGCCGGGCTCGTCCACCGACCATCCGGCGCCGCGTGCGGGCCGTGAGGCAACCTTTCCGACACTCGCGGTTGGACCGTTCGCCGCGGCGGTGCCGCGCTCACGGGTCCACCACCGGGCGCCCCGACTCCACCGCGGGGCAGCTGCCCCGGACCGGGCAGCGGTCGCAGTCCGGTCCGACGCGGGCGACGTAGGACGGCCCCGCCGTTCGCCCGGCCGCCTCCCGGACCTCGCCGAGCCAGTGCCCCACCGCCTCGCCCGCCAAGGGCGGCTGGTCCTTCTCCTTCGGCGACCCGGTGGCGCGGCGGTCCGCCACGAACACCAACCGCGCGCCCCCCGGCTCCGCGCCCTCGCCCAGCACGTCCGAGAACGCCCCGAGGGTGGCCGCCAGCTGGTAGACGGCCAGCTGCGGATGGTCCGCGGCCGACGCCGCGCTGACCGCGGTGCGGCCCGTCTTGACGTCCACGACGACCGGTCTGCCGCGGTCGTCCACCTCGAGGCGGTCCACCCGCCCGCGCAGCCGGATCGTGGGCCGCGGCTCCCCGACCTCGACGGCCTCCGGATCGTCCCCCTCGATGTCCAGCTGGACCGGGTGCTCGACGGCGACCAACCGCAGCCCGTCCGCGCGGCTCTCGCGTTCCCACTGGTCGAAACCGGCCAGCATGCCGCGGACCCGGGCCAGCTCACGGCGGCCGTACCAGGGGGCACCCGTGTCCAGTCGGGCCCAGGCCTCCCGCAGCGCCGACTCGATCTCGGCCGGGTCCGCCCCGGCCGCGCGGGCCTGGACGAGGGCGTGCACCAACGACCCGGTGACGGCGGACAACGCCCCGACCTCCCCGCCGCCGTGCCGTTCCAGGACCCAGCGCAGCGGGCAGGCCAGGATCCGCTCGACGTCCGACGGCGAGACGGGCACGACCTCCCCGGGCGGCCGCAGCGGCTCGACGGCGGACGGCCGGGCGAGTCCGTACCAGTCCTCGGGCCGGGCCCCCGGCACCTTCGCCTCCGCGAGCCGGGCGAGCTGGACGGCGGCACGCCTGCGCCGAGCGGCCCGAACGGGATCTCCGCGGTCCGGCTCCGCGACCGCGCGCCGCAGCTCCCCGACCAGCTCGGCCGTCACCAGGGCGCGGCCCGGCCGCGTCGGCACGCGGCCCTCCGTGGCGTCCGCGGGGAGCGGGTCCAGCTCGTCCAGGAAGCGGGAGGGCTGCTCGTCCTCCGCCTGCACGGCGCTGACCAGGAGGGTCCGTCGGGCACGGGTGCAGGCGACGTAGAACAGCCTGCGCTCCTCCGCGAGCAGCGGGGCGGTCCGCGAGACCCCGGCATCCGGCTCGGCGACGCCGGCGACCAGGTCCACGAGCCGCTCGTTGCCGAGGAGGCTGCCCCGCAGCCGCAGGTCCGGCCAGCTGCCCTCCTGCACGCTCGGGACCGCGACGACCTCCCACTCCCGCCCCCTCGCGGCGTGGGCGGTCAGCAGCGACACCGACTCCTCCCGCGGCGCGGCGACCGACCCGCTGTCGCCGGGGAGGTGCTGGTCGCCGAGGTACTCCGCGAAGCCCGCGACGTCCGCGCCGGGCAGGCGGTCGGTGTAGCGGGCGGCGGCCTCGAACAGGGCGAGCACCGCGTCGAGATCCCGGTCCGCCGCCGCGCCCACGGGACCGCCGCGGGCACTCGACGCCGCCCAGCGCCGCGCCAGGCCCGACCGGTTCCAGACGCGCCAGAGCACCTCCTCGACGCTGAGCCCCTCCTGTGCCGCCTCGGCCGCCGTGGCCAGCAACGTCGACACGGTCCGCAGCGGCGCCGAGTCGCCCGGGGGGAGCGCCGTCAACGGGTCCGGCCTGCCCGCGGCGGCGGCACGGAGCGCGGCCACGAGGAGCGGGTCGGAGCCCGCCCGCTCGGCGTCCTCGGCGGAGGCGGGGGGAGCGGGATCGGGGTCCCTCGGCCCGGCGGCCCGGTCCTCGTCTGCGGGGGATGCGCTCGTCCACGGGTCCGCGCTCCCTGCCCGCCGGGCCGCGGCGTGCAGACGGAGCAGACCCCGGCGCAGCCGCCGCATCCGCATCGGGTCCCCCGCGCCCAGCGCCGAGGTCAGCAGGGCGCTCGCGGCGTCCGCGTCGATCGCCTCGGGCCGGGTCGCGGCCCGCAGGATCAGCAGGAACGGCAGCACCGCGGGTTGGCGGGCCAGCGGCAGCTCCTCCGGCGGCGCGGCGATCGGGACGCCTGCCGCCACCAGGGCACGACGCAGCGCGGGCAGGGTCCGACGGGCCGACCGCGACAGCACAGCCATGTCCGACCACGGCACGCCCGCCATGAGGTGGGCGCGGCGCAGCCGGTCGGCGATCCAGGACGCCTCGGTGGCGGCCGAGGTGAAGGTCCGGACCAGCACCGCCCCGGGGTCGGGGTCCGTCGCCTCGACGTCGGTCGGCGAGGCGACCCGCAGCCGCCCCTCGCCGGAACCCGGCAGCCTGGCGGCCAACCGCGCGCCCGCCGCGCGTACGGCGTCCCGCTGGCGATGGTCCACGGTGAGCACCTCGGTGGGCGCCTCGACCGCGCGCAGCCCGTCCGGGTCCGCCCCGCGGAACCCGAGCACCGCCTGGTCCGGGTCGCCGGCGAGGACCGTGCTCGTGGCGGTGCGCGCCAGGACCCGGACGAGCTCCAGCTGCTGGGGGTCGAGATCCTGCGCGTCGTCCACGTAGAGATGACGGACCCGCTCGCGTTCCGCGGCGAGGAGGTCCGGGTCGAACGCCAGCGCGTCCAGTGCCGCGGCGACGAGCTCGGCCGAGTCCACGGCGGGCGCGGTGGCCTGCGGCGCGGTCCGGCCCGCGGCTCCCCGCAGCAGGATGACCTGCTCGTACGTGCGGAAGAAGCGACCGGCCGCCTCCCACTCGGGCACGCCGTGGCGGGTGCCGAGGGCCAGCAGCTCCTCCGGGCCCAGGCCGCGTTCCTCCGCGCGGAGGAGGAGCTCGCGGAGCTCGCCCGCGAACGCGGGCACCGCGAGGGCCGGCCGCAGGCGCTCGGGCCAGCCCGAACCGGGTACGGACCCGTTCCAGTTCGCGAGCTCGCCCGCCAACAGGTCCCGGACCACCGCGTCCTGCTCCGCGCCCGCCAGGAGCCGCGGCGGCGGGTCGCCCGCGCGCGCCGCGTGCAGGCGCATGATCCCGAACGCGTACGAGTGGACGGTCCGCACGAGCATCTCGCGCGTGGTCCGCTGCAGGCCCGCCCCGCCGGGCGCCACCGCCCGGACGAGCCGTTCCCGCAGCTCCGCGGCCGCCCGCCTGCTCCCGACGAGCACCAGGATCCGCCCCGGGTCCACACCCTCCCGGATCCGCCGGACCACGCCCCCGACCAGGGCCGTGGTCTTCCCCGTGCCGGGCCCGCCCAGCACACGCAACGGTCCGCGCGCATGCTCGACGACCCGCAGGGAGGGGCCCTCCCACGCGGGCTCGGTCGCACGCTCGGGGGTTACCCGGACGAGCAACGGGCCCTCCGCGGCGGCGCGGCCGCCGCCGACGGGCGGCAGCCCGGGATCGGATGTGGCTGTCATGGCGACGATTCGACCACGCCCCACCGACGCCGCCCGCCCGACCGACCCCGATCCGGCCGAGTTGTCCACACGTTTCGAGTTGTCCACAGGCTCGCCGTCGAGCTTGTCTCCGGGTCCGCCCGGGATGGCACGATCACGGCATGTCCGCTCCGCTCCACGTCCACCTCGCCGGGGACCCGGCCGGGCCACCGGTCCTCGCGATGCACGGGATCACCGGCCACGGCCTGCGGTTCCGCCCGCTGACCGAGCTGCTGCCGCGGCTGCGCTGGATCGCGCCGGACCTGCGTGGCCACGGCCGGTCCCCCTGGGTCCCGCCGTGGCGGCTGGAGCAGCACGTGGAGGACGTGGTGGCGGTCCTGGACGCGCAGGGCGTCGAGCGGGCGGCCGTCCTCGGGCACTCCTTCGGCGGGGCGGTCGCGCTGTACCTCGCCCGCGCCGTGCCGGAGCGCGTGAGCGCCCTGGTGCTCGTCGACCCGGCCTTGGGGCTGGACCCCCTGGAGATGTTGGAGGCCGCCGAGGAGACGCGGGCGGACGAGCGGTTCCGTTCGCCCGAGCTCGCCCGGGCGGACAAGGCGGCGAGCTGGGAGGGCGTGGACGACCACTGGGTGGACGCCGAGGTCGAGGCCCACCTGGAGCAGCATGAGGGCGCGTGGCGGTGGCGCTACTCCCGGGCCGCCGTGGTGCACGCGTGGGGAGAGGTCGCCCGCGCGGCGATCCTCCCGACCGCGCAGGTGCGCACGCTGATCCTGCCCGCGACCAAGGCGGACTTCGTGTCGGACGACTGGCTGGCGGCCTGCGCGGCGGCGCTCGGCGAGAACCTCACGGTGCACCCGGTGGACACCGGGCACATGGTCTACCTGGAGCGGCCGGAGGAGACCGCCGCACTGGTCCAGGCGTTCCTCAAGCCTGAGGAAGGGTGATGAACGAGGCGGCGCACGAGCGGATCAGGGAGGTCGTCGCGGCGATCCCGCCGGGTTCCACCAGCACGTACGGGCGGGTGGCGGCCGACGCCGGGCTCCCCGGGCGCGCCCGCCTCGTCGGCCGGATCCTGGCCGAGGACGGGCACGACCTGCCCTGGCACCGAGTACTGCGGGCGGACGGGACGTGCGCGCCCCACCTCGCACGGGAGCAGTCGGCGCGGCTGCGGGCGGAGGGGGTGCTGTTGGTCGACGGGCGGCTGTCCACGGAGCGGCGCCCCTGAGTGACTCCATGGCCCGGTGGGCCGCCGCCATGGCCCGGAGAGCCGCCGCCATGGCCCGCTGAGCCGCCGCCATGGCCCGATGGGCGCCTCGAAGGGGACGAAACGGACCGTGTCGGCACAGCCCGCCGTCCGGCGAGGGCCTGGTCCGCGGAAGGATCAGGCGGCGGCGAGCCTGCGCAGGACCCCGGCTCGGTACCGCGCCACGACCGCCTCGACGACCGCGGGATGGGCGCCCAGCGGGGCACCGACCACGTCCGCGCCCGCCTCCCGCAGCCGGGTGTGGAACACCCCGGGTGCCAGCAGCCAGGAGGCGACCGAGATCCGACCCGCGCCCGCCGCCCGCAGGTCGGCGACGAGCGGCTCGACGCGTGGAGAGGCGGTCGCCGCGAACCCGACCTGGACCGGCCGCCGGAGCGCCCCGGCGAGCTGTCGACCCGCCTCGTGGACCTCGGCCAGGGCGGCCGGGTCCGAGGACCCCGCCGCGGCGAGCACCACGGTGTCGCCGATCCGGTGCCCCGCCTCGGCGAGCCGGGCGAGCGCGGCGCGGACCAGCAGCGGGTCCGGGCCCAGGGCGGGCGTCACCACGAAGCGCGCGGGATCCACCCCGGCCATCTCCAGCTGGGCGGGCAGGTCCGTGCGCACGTGGTAGCCCGAGGCCAGGAACGCCGGCAGCACGACGGCCTCGCCGAGGCCCTCGACGGCGTCCACCACCGAGGGGCGACGCACGTCGACGTAGGCGATCCGCACCTCGGTCCCGAGCGCAGCACGGGCTCCGTCGGCGATCTCGTGCACCACGGCGTCCGCCGCGTCCGAACGGCTACCGTGGGCCACCAGAACCAGCGGCGTAGCGGTGTCGCTTGGGGAAATCCGCAGGTGAGAGCGCGGATCGCGGATCATCAGTCGTCCCCCGACACGCAGTGCCCGCCCATCGGGGTGGCGGCGTTCGGGTCCAGCGCCAGCCGGTACCCCCGCTTCACCACGGTCTGGATGAGCTTCGACCCGCCCAGCGCCGACCGCAGGCGGGCCATCGCCGTCTCGACCGCGTGCTCGTCGTCCCCGCCGCCGGGCAGGGCCTTGAGCAGCTCGGCGCGCGACACCACCCGGCCGGGTCGGCGCGCGAGCACCCGCAGCAGGGCCATGCCGGTGGGGGCGACGGTCTTGAGCTCACCGTCCACCAGTACGGCGTGCCCTCGGAGCTCCACGGTGTGCCCGGCGACCGGGAACCGGCGCGCCAGCGAGGGCGCCTCCGACTCCAGCGTCCGCACCATCGCGCCCAGCCGCGAGCGCGGGGGCTCCAGCGTGGGGACGTCCACGGCCTGCAGCGGCGCGGCCGTCACCGGGCCGACGCACACCACCAGCACGCGCATCCGCAGCGCGGAGATCAGCGACTCCCGCAGCCCGCGCTCGTCAGCGCGGGCGAGCAGCGAGGCCGCGGCGGGCGCGGAGGTGAAGGTGAGGATGTCGATCCCGCCGGCCAGCACCGCGTCCGTCAGGCGGTCCATCGGGGTGAGGTTCTCCGGCTGCACCCAGCGGTACACCGGCACCTGCACGACCTCGGCACCCGCCATCTCCAGCGCCTCGACGACGTCCGGCAGCGGCTCCCCGTGCAGCTGCACGGCGATCCGGCGCCCGTCCACACCCTCCTCGAGGAGGTGGTCCAGCACCTCCGCCGACGACTCGGAGGCCGGCGACCACACCTCGGTGAGGCCGGACGCCCGGATCTGGCCGCGCGCCTTGGGGCCGCGGGCGAGGACCTCGCTCTTGCTGAGCGCCGCGAGCAGCTCCTCCCCCACGCCCCAGCCGTCCGCGGCCTCGATCCAGCCGCGGAAGCCGATCCCGGTCGTCGCGACGGTGACGTCCGGCGGCCGCTCGATGAGGTCACGGGTGGTGGCCTCGAGGGCGGTGTCGTCCGCGAGCGGGACGATCCGGATGGACGGCCCGTGCTGCACGGCGGCGCCGCGCCGCTCGAGCATCGTGCCCAGCTCCTCGGCACGGCGCGCCGCCGTGACGCCGACGGTGAAACCCGCCAACGCAGGAACGGGCGCCTCTTCAGTGGTGGGGGAGCTCATCGGAGCATCATCCGCCATGGTCGAGGGAAGTCTGAACGCGAGCACGGTCACGGTAACCCGATCTGTACCTGCCCGTTGCGTACCCGCACCGGATAGGACGGCACGGACACCCCTTCGGCGTCCAGGCACCGGCCGTCCACCAGGCTGAAAGCCTCCTTGTAGATGGGCGATGCGACGGTGGGCACACCCCCGCGGTCCCCGACGATCCCGCGGGAGAGGACGGCGGCCCCGGACTTGGGATCGATGTTCCCGATCGCGTACAGCTCGTCGGTGAAGGTGCGGAAGACCGCGACCTGGAGGTCCCCGAACAGGGCGGCGACACCGCGTTCGGGCTGCAGCCGGTCCAGCGGGCAGACGTCCTCCCAGCGGCGGTCGGCTCGGGCCTCGGGCAGTCGGACGATCTCGTGCATGGCGGTCACGCGCGCACCTCCGGGCCGACGGGGATCGACGGGATACCGATCAGGACCGGATCTCCGGCGCGGGGCGTCGGCACGGGCTGGCCGCGCTCGCTGACGAAGCTGATCGTCGGGTCGGGGGTCTCCGGTGCGTTGACGAAGGAGACGTAGCGCTCGAGCTTCTTCGGGTCCTCCAGCACGCCCCGCCACTCGTCCGCGTAGTTCTCGACGTGCTTGGCCATGGCCGCGTCGAGGTCCTCGCAGATCCCCAGCTTGTCGTCGACGATCACCTCGCGCAGGTGGTCGAGGCCGCCCTCGAGCTCCTCCAGCCACGGCGCCGTGCGCTGCAGCCGGTCCGCGGTGCGGATGTAGAACATGAGGAAGCGGTCGATCGTGCGGATCAGCGTCTCCTGGTCCACGTCCTGCACGATCAGCTGCGCGTGCTTGGGCGTGGCCCCGCCGTTCCCACCGACGTAGAGGTTCCAGCCCAGCTCGGTCGCGATCACCCCGAAGTCCTTGGAGCGGGCCTCCGCGCACTCCCGCGCGCAGCCCGAGACCCCGGACTTGAGCTTGTGCGGGCTGCGCAGCCCGCGGTAGCGCAGCTCCAGCAGCACGGCCATGCCGACCGAGTCCTGCTGCCCGTACCGACACCAGCTCGACCCGACGCAGGACTTCACCGTGCGCAGCGCCTTGCCGTAGGCGTGCCCGGACTCGAACCCGGCGTCCACCAGGCGCTTCCAGATCGCGGGCAGCTGCTCGACGCGGGCGCCGAACATGTCGATCCGCTGACCGCCGGTGATCTTCGTGTAGAGCCCGAAGTCCCGCGCGACCTCGCCGATCACGATCAGGCCCTCCGGCGTGACCTCGCCGCCGGCGATCCGCGGCACCACCGAGTAGGTGCCGTTGCGCTGCAGGTTGGCGAGGAAGTGGTCGTTGGTGTCCTGCAGGGCCGCCTGCTCGCCGTCATGGATGTGTCCGTTGCCCAGGGAGGCCAGGATGGACGCGACGGCCGGCTTGCAGATGTCGCAGCCGCGGCCGGTGCCGTGCCGCTCCACCAGCTCGGTGAACGTGCGCACCCCGGTCGAGGCGATGATCTGGAACAGCTCGGCGCGGGAGTAGGCGAAGTGCTCGCAGAGCGCCTTCGACACCTCGACGCCCTCGTCCACCAGCAGCTTCTTCAGCAGCGGGACGCAGGAACCGCAGCTCGTGCCCGCCTTGGTGCAGGCCTTCAGCTCCGGGACGGTGGCGCAGCCCTCGGAGTGGATGGCCTCCTTCAGCGCCCCCTTGGTCACCGCGTTGCAGGAGCAGATCTGCGCGGAGTCCGGCAGCGCGTCCGCCCCGAGCTCGACACCGCCGGGCGCGATCATCGCGACCGGGTCGGCCGGGAGCTTCATCCCGACCATGGGACGGAGCGTGGCGTACTTCGACGCGTCCCCGACCAGCACACCGCCGAGCAGCGTCTGGGCGTCGTCCGACACGACGAGCTTGGAGTACGTGCCGGCGACCGGATCGTTCACGACGACCTCGAGCGCACCCTCCGCGGCCGCGTGCGCGTCCCCGAAGCTGGCCACCTCGACGCCGAGCAGCTTGAGCTTGGTGGACATGTCCAGCTCTTCGGGGGTCATCCGGGCCTGCCCGCCGAGCAGCCGGTCCGCGACGACCTCGGCCATCGCGTACCCGGGCGCGACCAGGCCGTACGTGCGGCCCTCCAGCGCGGCGACCTCGCCGACGGCCCAGATGTGCTCGTCCTCGGTGCGGCAGGTGGCGTCCACCCAGACGCCGCCGCGTTCGCCGAGCCGCAGCTCGGCCTCGCGGGCGAGCGTGTCGGCGGGCCGGATGCCCGCGGAGAAGACGACGAGGTCGGCGTCCAGCTCTAGGTCGTCCGACAGCGTGGCGACCAGGCGGTCCCGCTCGGAGCGGATGCCGGACACGGCGACGCCGGTGCGCACGGCGATGTCCTGGGAGGTCACGAGCGAGCGGAGCAGCGCGCCGCCGCCCTCGTCCACCTGCACCGGCATCAGCCGCGGCGCGATCTCGACGACCTGGGGCGACAGCCCGAGCAGCCGCATCGCGCGGGCCGCCTCCAGGCCGAGCAGCCCGCCGCCGACGACGACCGCGGAGCGGCGGCCGGGGCCCGACTTCGCGACGGCGGCCGCGGCCGCCTCCTTGATCGCGTCCAGGTCGTCGAGGGTGCGGTAGACGAAGCAGTTCGGGAGGTCCTTGCCGGGGACCGGCGGGACGAAGGGGACCGAGCCGGTGGCGAGCACCAGCGCGTCGTACGTCAGGGTGTCGCCGGACTCGGTGACGACGCGGCGGGCGGCGCGGTCGATCGAGGCCGCCCGGTCGCCGAGCCGCAGGTCGAAGCCGGAGAGCTCGGGCAGCCGCAGGTCCTCCTCGGACTTCCCGTCGACGTAGGACGACAGGGCGACGCGGTCGTACGCGTGCCGGGTCTCCTCGCCGAGCACGGTGATCCGCCACTCGCCGCGTTCGTCGCGGTCTCGCAGCGCGGAGACCAGCCGGTGGCCGACCATCCCATTGCCCACCACGACGAGGTGTCGCGTGTCCGTCACGGCAGTACCTCCAGCGGTTCGTGCGGGTGCCCACCCGCCGCGGGGGCATGCGGCGGGTGGGCGAGTCCTGCGGATGGGTCAGATGCGGGCGAAGGCCGTCTCGTCGGCGCTGATCTGCACCGTCGAGGACCTGCGCATGTAGACCAGGTAGGTCACGACCGCGCAGACCACGTAGAAGGCCAGGAAGGCCCAGAAGGCGGGGACGCCGCTCTTCGTGGCGGCGAAGGACTGGCGGAACGCGAGGTTGATCGCCAGGCCGCCCAGCGCGCCGACCGCGCCGATGAGGCCGACCGCGCCACCGGAGATGCGCCGGGCGGTGAGCAGCGCCGCGGTCTTGTCCACACCCTTCGCGACGCTCTCCAGCGCCTGGCGGCGGAAGATCGCCGGGATCATCTTGTAGGTCGAGCCGTTGCCGATGCCGGACAGGATGAACAGCAGGATGAAGCCGATGGTGAACAGCGCCAGCGAGTTCGACCCCGAGGCCAGGATGCAGATCAGCGTGGCGACGGCCATCAGGATGTAGTTGACGGCGCTGACCAGCGCGCCGCCCCAGCGGTCCGCCATCCAGCCACCGACCGGGCGGATCAGGGAGCCGAGCAGCGGGCCGATGAAGGTGACCGACGCGGCCTGCAGCGGGGTGCGTCCGAACTGGGTCTGCAGCACGAGGCCGAACGCGAACGCGTAGCCGATGAAGGAGCCGAAGGTGCCGATGTACAGGAACGACATCACCCCGGTGTGCTTCTCCTTGAGCGCCATGAAGAACGCGCCCTTGTCGTTGCTGACGCTCGCGATGTTCTCCATGGCGAACGCGGCGACGATCGAGGAGATGACGATCAGCGGGATGTAGACCGCGAGCAGCAGCTTCGGGTGCCCGGCGCCCGCGGTCGCGATGATGAGCAGACCGATCAGCTGGATGAACGAGACGCCGAGGTTGCCGCCACCGGCGTTGAGGCCGAGCGCGGCGCCCTTCTTGCCCTCCGGGAAGAAGGTGTTGATGTTCGACATCGACGACGAGAAGTTGCCGCCACCGAAGCCACCCAGGCACGCCATCACCACGAAGGTGGTGTAGGAGGTGCCGGGCTGCAGGACGAACGCCGCCGCGATCGTGGGGATCAGCAGGAGCAGGCCGGACACCACGGTCCAGTTCCGCCCGCCGATCCAGGCCACCGCGAAGGTGTAGGGCACCCGCAGCAGCGCGCCGACCAGGGTCGCCGTCGCGCCCAGGAAGAACTTGCCCGCCGCGTCGACGTGGTACTCGGGGCCGAGGAACAGGACGAAGACCGCCCACAGGGTCCAGACCGAGAACCCGATGTGCTCGACGAAGATCGATGCCCAGAGGTTCCGGTTGGCGATGGACTTGCCCGTCCGCTCCCAGAACCCCTCGTTCTCCGGGTCCCAGTGCTGGATCCACCGCCCCTTGATCGGGCCACGGTCGACGATGTTCGCCTCCGTCGTGGCGACGGATCCTTCTGCGGTGGCTGTCACGTGCCCTCCAGTTCGCGGCCGAATCTCGGTTGCGTCGGACGGTAGGCACAGCGGATTACCCTGGGGTGGCCCTGTGTGACGCCAGCGCAAAGCCCCGCTCACCTTCGACGGGCTGCGGTGTGAGGTCACAAAGCGCTGGTCAGCAGTGTGAGATCTTTTAGAGCCGGGCGCTCACGAGCCCGGCCACCCGCTCCAGGCCGGCCACGCTGCGTGCCGACGCGTCCGGGTGCTGGGCGTGCAGGGCCAACCGGTAGAGCGCGGCCCGCAACAGGGCCTGCGGCCACTCGTCCAGATGGGCCCAGCGGTCGATCAGACCCTCGTCCGCCCCGCCCCAGGCGATCGCGTCGACGACGACGACCGCCGCGGCCCACTCGGCCGGGCGCCAGAAGGGGACCAGGTCCAGCACCACCGGCACCCCGTCCCCGTCGAAGAGGACGGCGCCGAACAGCTCCCCGTGCACGACCTGCGGCGGGGACTTCAACGGGCGGCGGTGCGCGGCGAGCTCGGTGAAGAGCTTGCCGCCGGAGGCCTCGTCCAGGGCGAAGCGGCGCTCGCCGAACGCGGCGGCGGCGGAGCGGGAGAGCAGGTCGTCCCGGTTGTCCAGCAGCCGCGGGCGCTGCACCGCGGCCGTCGCGGCGTGCAGGCGCAGACCGGCGGAGACGACGTCGTCGTGGCGCGGCTCGGACGCCCCGGCCAGGAAGCGGGAGGCGGCCCAGCCCGCGACGACCCAACGGCCGTCCGAGCTGCGCACCGGGCGGGCGAGCCGCACGGCCTCGACGTCCAGGTTCTCCAGCACCCCGGCCGACCAGGCGGCCATGGCGTTGTCCGCGACGGGGCGCAGCAGCACGTCGTCGCAGTGCCAGGCGCGCTGACCCGCCCACACCACGGGGCGCGGGATCGCGTCCTTGACCCCGAACGCGACGCGAACGTGCTCCGGGAGGGCGGCAGCCTGCGGGGCCGTGGGTGCTGCGGTCACGGCCGGCACGCTACCTGCGCGGACCCCCGGATCCGAGGTGCCACGCGGGAGCGCCCGTCTCGGAGGGTGGAGCGGAACGCTCGCGCAGTGGACGTTCCGCTCCACCCCCCGGTCCGGTCCCGGTCCGTGGGTCCGCGGCGGCAGGCGGTGGTCACCCGGACTCATCCGAGGATCCGCCGTCGCCTCCCCCGCCGGAGGTGCCGGAGTCGCCGGGCCGAGCGTCGCCCGAGCCGCCCTGGTCGCCGCCCGAACCGGTGGACCAGCCCGCGCTGCCCGAGCGGGTCGTCTCGCTGCGCGAGTCGTGGTTGCCGCCGCCCGAGCCTGACGAGTCGCCGCCGGAGTCGCCGTTGCTCCGCTCGTTGCTGCCCGAGTCGGCCGAGGCACCCCCGCTCCGCTCGCTGCCGCTCGATTGGGAGCCGTCGGTGTCGCCCGAGGAGTCGGCGGCGCGCCGGTCGGAGCCCGTCGAACCGCTGCCGGAGTCATTGCTCCTCGAGTCCGTGTACCGGTTGTCGGTCGAGGCAGTGCCGGTCGAGCCGGTGCCGGTCGAGGCGGTGCCGGTCGAGCCGGTGCCGGTCGAGCCGGTGCCGGTCGAGGCGCCGCCGGTCGAACCGCCGCCGGTCGAGCCGCCGCTGGTCGAGCCGCCGCTGGTCGAGGCGGTGCTGGTCGAGGCGGTGCCGGTCGAGGCGGTGCCGGTCGAGGCGGTGCCGGTCGATTCCGGGGTGCCGCTGTTCCACGTGCTGCCGCTGGAGCCGGCGGAGTCGCGGCTGCGGGAGCCGTCGTCGGGCTGGGCGGGCCCGGAGCCGCCGCCGGCCGCGTGCTGGGTCCCGCCGACGGGGCCGGACCCGCGGGTTCCGGAGTCGGTCCAGCTCGGCGAGCCGGAGGTCGTGCCGTTCGGGTCGGTGCTGCGTCGGTCGCCGCCTGAGTCCCGTCCGTCGGCGGTCGTGGTGCTCGGGACCTGGCCGGTCGAGGTGGCGCTCGCGGTCCACGCCGCGCCGGGTGCCGGGACAGCGGGACCGACGGTCCGAGTCGCATCGGACCAGGAGGATCCGCCGGTCGACCCGCCCGCTCCCGCGAGGACGGAGTCCGGCGGGGCCGACTCGTGCCGGGGCGCGACGCCCGGCTGCTGCTCCGCGATCCGCCGGTCCGCGCCCTGCAGCGCGGCCTCGAGGATCGGCCCGACGAAGGCCGGCGTCATCGAGCGGATCATCGGGCCCGCGACCGCCGAGGCCACGCCCGTCGTCTCGGGCGCCCGGCCCGTGACGCCCGTGACGCTCGACGGCGCGGCGGCGCGACCGCCGCTCGGCTCCGTCTCGGCCCGAGGCACCTCCCGGGCCTCACCCGCAGCGCCGCCGACAGAGCCGGACCGGTCCACGGCGGGGCTTATCGAGTCGGTCCGATCCGCCCCGACGCCGCGGACCGCGGAGTCGCTGCCGCGCTCGCGCGAAGTCCCCTCCGCGGACGTCTGCGGCGAGCCGGTGCCCGGAGCCCCGAGGACCCGCCCCACCGCGCCCACGGCGCCGCCCGCGGCCTGCCCGAGACCGGCGACCGCGTCCCGGGCGCCGCCGCCCACGCCGCTCACGGCCTCGCCGACACCCCGCCCGGTGCCCTGCACCGCATCCCCGGCACCCCGCCCGACTCCACTGAGCGCCTCACCAGCACCACGGCCCACACCCTCGACCG
>Ga0157379_10002770_pt1 | contig 14777 bp, 14 predicted proteins | sample S25metaG_FD_121802 | JGI IMG/M metagenome (GOLD analysis project Ga0157379, IMG submission 121802) | Switchgrass rhizosphere microbial communities from Kellogg Biological Station, Michigan, USA - S2-5 metaG | ecosystem: Host-associated > Plants > Roots > Rhizosphere > Soil | place: USA... | reverse complement strand
GCCAGAATCTCGTTCGAAAGGTCCATGCTCTCGGTATCCTTCATGGCGACCTCAACAGGCATAACTTCGTCATCTCTAAAAGTGGTGCCAAGATTCTCGACTTTGAACACGCCACCCTCGGGGATGGCTCATTATTGGCAACTGAGATGGACACCGAATTCGTCCAACTTGTTAAAAATCTGCAGGAGGATACAGGGCTCGGTGAAAAGCTGTTACTGATGTATGAAGATATTTAGTCAATATTTTATTCTCATGACTAAGTTCAACGTCCAACCGCTTACTCAAAGTGCGGAGACGAAGGCTTGATACATCCATAGCCAGAGCAAGGAACAGCAAATTAATGCTTCGAGAATCGAAAAGCAGTCGGGGTGAACATGTACGCCAAGTACGTCCACTCTAGCAAAGCCTCCAAAGCTTTCGTACTCTCCGGAAGTACATCAAGGTCAAACTTAAACCCACTGCTGATTGTGACCACCTATGACAATACTCGCGAGCAGACCATTAACTGGTAATGGAGGCTTGAGTCCAGCTTCCAACATGGCGCGATAGAATTCGACGTCCCGTAGACCTCCGAGTCGTTGCTTATAGCTGATGGGAGGTAGCATAGAAAGGGTATGGAAGATGATGTAAATGATGTCGGAATTAAGGACACTTATCTTGTGCGACCTCCGTATTAGCCTCAGGAATGATTTAGAAATTGACAAACCAAAGCCTTTTCATTACGAGATCCACCGATGAGACAATGATTTGATCCACAGTCCCGTATATGCTGTCGTTTACGCTTGCCGTACTCTAATTCATACGAGTAATTAAAGGTCTGGCGATGTTACAAGATACCTGACAGACATGATTGAGTCTGTTGGGTATCATAGCAGATCAGCGGCAAATAAAAGCACTAAGGGTACATATACCTATTGATGTTTCCCCAGAGAATTCTGAGAGGTAGACAGTAAGATTATATTTTCAACCACGAGTCACTCCTCCCCGAAGCCACAGACTCGGGTTTGGAAGATACTGGGGTCTGGGTAAAAGCTCTGATACTTAAGTCTTGATGGAGCCTGATTGGGCTGAATCAGGACCTCCAGGGCGTTAGGTAAAATGGATATTGGCGACATATTGGTATCCGTCGAAATACCAGTGGTTTCGTTACAATGAGTGTCGAGATTGGTAAGGAGGAACTGAATGTATTGGCAGGCCTCAACTGATAGTGGTCGCTGAAACCGGAATACCAGACCGCGAAGAGGAAGAGACAGATGTGCCAAACTATTTCCCATGGATCTAATTCTTGACTTGGCAATTATCCATGTATCGAGTGTGGTAATTTTCTCCGATACCACTGGCAAGGATAAAAGCGAGTACGTAGACGTCTGCCTTTGGAGCGGTAAGGGAAGAACGTGGCGGATCCAGGTATTCGAAAACTTGTTGGCGAGGGATACGTTTTCATCGAGTGTATGAGAATTCTGAATGAAGAGCTGAAGACATTCTGGACGTCGGAATTGATTCCAGTTTGAGCCATCCGGCACTGCATAAATCATTGCGATCTTGGCAGAAAATAACGAAAGAGAATCCTTGGAGCTTGCTAGGAGCCAATCATGTAGTGTCATGTTGATAGGGTCATCTCTGTATAATAAATGAAACCCTTTAGTTGTGCCGAAAGGAGTTCGACATCTAGTGTATGTGTGCCAGAGATTCTCCCAATCGCCAAAGTTTTGATTGACGCAACCTTTGGAAAAACTTCCACAAACGAGCCTTTGACATCATTCAACCCCATTCTAGATTTAAAGCTACGATTTCTGGAAAGTTTGGGTGAAATGTCTCAAGAAAGTCGGTTTCCTGAATCACAGCTTCCAACTCTCAATGTCCTCGAATTTGGTCATTTAGAAATCAGGAGTGCTACTTCACCGAGAGCCGGCGATTTGTCCTTCTTCTTTTCTTTCTAGTCAGACACAGCTGAGGATGTCCAGTCATTGAATTGCTAGGCTTGCTTGAGGATTTGTGTCCAAGATAGATGTGAAGTATCGACATTGCTCGGCCGCGCGGATCTTCAGGTGTTCCCTGATGACTTGTTGACATGTACGAAGGGAGTGGGCGAGGAAAGAGAAGATCCTTGAGGGTGACGGAGGCTTGAGTCTATTTCCAACATGGCCCGGGTAGAATTCGATGTCTCGGAAGCCAAGTTCTTCATAAAGACATGCTTATCCTTGTGATACCCCCGACAGTAAATAACAGAAATATTTATATCGCGGAGGTGAACCGAAAATGAAAGGGTCGATGACAAACACTTTCCTGAAGTTCTCCGCCGCTATCCCAACGATAATCTTCGTAACAGTGAATTGCTTTTTCGATGTACTGTAAGTCGTATGAAGTTGTTCCTTTATTCAATATCCGTTCGGTATGTGCTTGCAATGTAAGTATACTCTCTCCTCGACAATGTAATAACCTTCATCGGTTCATATGCTTCTTTTGATCCCGAAAGAAAAATATGTATATTTAATGACGAGAGAATGGTGGGATGTTGAATGGAGATCGAACGTATAATCGAGCTTGGATTTATACCTGGCTAGACAATCGGAGACGAGCAATCTTCGAACAGAGTTGTCTCGTATCATAAATGTTATTGAGACATAGAAACTAGCAGGGCTCTAGGAATAAATACTCGAGTCCTTAGATGCGACCATCAGGCTATCATACAGAGAGAAAAAATTAATGAGAAGGAAACTCGCCGATCCCAGTCACTTCATCGTCATCCTCCCAAACCTCCGAATCCTAGACGAATAATGCGGATTTAGGGTACTCAAATGTTGTTGATCTCTGGTCATATAGAGACTGTATTTCGGCTAGTTCCCTCTGCGCAGGAACCGAATAATGTACTCTGTCTGCTTGAATTTCGAATCCGAGATACTGGAGTTCTCCCAAAGCAAACACATCACGCAAGAGACCGTGAATATAGCGAAAACATATTTCACATCGGTCAGAATCCAAACGAATGACGAATGACTGCAGGAGATAGGTCAGATTCCAAAATGACGTAACAATATGGTCTTCCATTGTCCATAGTTCCGTATCCGCAAGTGCCATCACATAATACTTTGTGCAGGCGTTCTCCATGCGCGACAAACAAGAGCGCAAGAGAAAAGAAGTTTCTTGACTGGATATAGGGGATCGATACCCACTTCCGACAGTGCTCGATAGAATTCGATATCCCGCAGGTCCCATTCCTTGTATATGATTGAAAGGGGCAGGTGAGGATTTCAAAGATCGGGTGGGGTATATTTGAGTAAAGAACACTCATCCTATAAGAGCGTGAACCTCCAAAAAGGGCTTCGAAAGAGTACTGGGAATATTTCCACCAATTTATATGACAACGTATTGGCAAGGGACAGCGACGGGTGGTTGACGGCTACCACGACGTCGACGTTCGTGACAGAAAGCCCCAGATCACTCTGGAACGTTGCGAATTATTGCACGTCAAAAGGAAGAAGAAGACTAAATATTACCTAGGAACCCGAATTCCCCGGATCTCTTATTTGCAGCTAGAAGGTGCCCCAGTAATCTTATCGGATCTTCATATCTTTAGCATCGCGCTCAAAAATGCGTAGTTGAAAATATGCCCTTAATTTTTAGAGGTCTTCCCACTTTTCAGGGAGATATCTGCCAGGACTTAGTACTAAATGAAAAATTACCGTTGGGATCAAGAGGCGGAGTTATCACGCATTCCAGCTCCGATGAGCTTCCGTCGTGTGACGGTTCGCGAATCGCGCCTGTGACTGGTCCACTTCTCGACCACCATGTCTTCCAAACCGCACACCTCTGGCTGGATTTCAACCGCCAGAACCCCTCGAACTGCCTCGAAACGGAAAAAAACTAACTTGGTTCAAGCTTCTTTGCTCGACTTTCTTCAGAAGCCACAACCAACGACGAAACACAGGAGACTACCGGACGAGAATAGACGTCCTGACGCGCTATCAATCCCTCTCAAACGGTCGTCAACAACAATAGATGACAGGAGTGTTCTATCACAGAGGAAGCGGAAGAAATCGAATCAATCGTTTCCCTCGCAGCAGTACACGATTACCACCGTCAAGTCCAAGGACCTCCCCGGCACAATTTCGACACCCATCATTGTACCTGACAGCCCACCTGACCTGTTTTATGACCGTTCGACTGATTGGAACAGTGCGAGTAGTCTTCGGACCCTCCGAGACGAACCCCGCATAACTGGAGGAATGTATCACACGCCTGGAACCTTTGATTACTCCCCTTCACCGGCTAATGGGGAAAAGACTTACCCTGCTGCTTCTCCAAGCAATATAGGATCGAATCAGAGCTGTCTAAAAATTTTCGTCCACTCTCGCAGCCCAGCCTTTCCCCCTCCGCGTTCCAGGCTTGAAGATGATTCTGTCGTTCCTTCGTCGCAGGCCGAAGAGACGAATTTGGTATTACCACAGTCAGATGACACTGAATTCGCGGCTCCCCCATTACTTGCTCGATTTTTCGGTGGTTCTCATATGCCAGACACAACTATGGCCACTAGTAATCCCCATGCCAGTGTCGAAGAGGATAATGACAAACCTGAGGATTACGTTCCATCTTCCCAGTCCCAGTACTTGCTTCCCTGCGAAACAACCCCGCCTTCTCCTATATGTTGCAACCGATATACTCCCCCTGATGACAGGATCGTTCCGAGCTCCCAGAGCCAAGTGGATACTGATCTGGTTCAATGGCAGAATCGTCGCTCAGAGCCTCCAAGACGTCTCCCATCGTTATTTGAACCTATGGTGATCGAAGAAGGTATCAGGTATGTAATCCGTGAAATATTCCGTTTCAGATTATTTCTCACACTGTGTATAGTGAGCGATCTGAGGAACAGCAAGATGAGGAGCAAGCTAATGACCTCGAACGTCTAACTGTCGATCCGGACTCTAGCCGTGCATTCTCTTCCAGGGATTCAGATGATACTTCTTTAATTGACGCTCCGCTTGTGCACGAACTAGAAGACTCCAATGCCCAAACAATCCCTTCCTCTCCTCTTGCGGACCTAGATACCCGGGGATCATCCTACACATATTTCGGAGGCACATGCCCTCAATCCTTGTTAAATGCTTTTAACGACCTTGATGAACTCCCAGATACCTATGAAGGGGATGGCCCAGAATTACAAATAAACCAGAGTCTTTCCGTTGGTCCGGGAGAAGAATCAGAAGGTACTGAACCAATGGATCTATCACTGGCTTCAAAACCAGGGTCGCAAACGAGGCCGTCTTTGTGCCCAGCAGGCGAAGATGAATCGCAGTTTACCTACCTTGGGGAAACCTGCCCCGCGGAAGCATTGGAATTCTTGGAATCAATGGAGACTTCAGCTGGTTTAGATGAGGATGATAAAGTTGAAGAGGAAAATGAAGTGACGATCGTCCCAACATCTCCCAAGATTTCAGCCTTGAACTCGCACCCCGAGACCGAAGTATCTGCTGCAGAACCGTTACATTCGGACTTAAATTCCCTCGTTCAAAATGATTCACAGTATTCGTATTTTGAAGAAACCATACCTCCACAATATGCGGACTTCTTCAGTAACGGATCGGACCACGAGAGTCTGTCATGACTTCTTGAGGAATATACGATTCGAAATCAACCAAACATCATCCCTTTTGACTCGTCAGACATATTTATTATTCTCTTGTTTATAGAACGCACATGTTTTGGAGATTAGCTCTTAGTGGGTGATTAGAAATGTGCCTATTCCGCCTATTCTGCCGCCGACGTGAGTATTTGCTGGCGATGTTTTCTATTGCTACTATATCTCTCCGACCCTTTGTGTTACGTGGAATCGGTTCGCCGATTCTCCGACGCCTTCGACGGCGCCAAGATGAATTGGGGCATCTACATTACCCATGTTTCCTCAGCCTTCAACTGCCTGGTTCATGTTGACACAAACATCTGGTACCTCCACATAGCCTCTGTGGAATACTGCTATCAAAAGTTTCTAGATTATCTACATCCCTAATACCAGCACCATGAACGAGAAAAGGGAACCTCTATTTCGAACGGAAATGGCGAGTGTTTCGGGATGATCTCGTGTCGTTTCTCACTCCTCCAAAATATACAGGGTTATAATGACGTAGCAGTATCTAAAGCAGGAATACATACGCAAGGTTTCTTGGATGCTAGTAGTAACCTGCTAAAAATCTTTGGTGAGTAAGCTCTGCTATTCCAAGGGAGGGGATGATTCATTTTCGACGATCTTGTAGACCTTTTCGGCAATTCTCCTATTTTCTTATTTGCTGAGAGGGATCTCGGTAGAGATATTATCGTAAGTTTACCTGTATCTTGGCTCTAGCTAGGTTGATCAATCACTTCATTCCGTCAAGGCTGTTCGAAGACGATATTCGCAAAACCCTTCCACCGCAATGACTCTCCAAGCTATGGTAGAGAGTGCTGTGAAAGAGGGGGATGATCATTCAATACAAGGGATCATACGATTATTGAGGTCAGCCCATTTTCTTCTTTAGTATTCGTCTGGCCAACCTAGACACTCTGCCAGGACTCTAACCTTCAGTTGCACAGCGTTTTGTCTCGCTTTTGACGACAAGACAATGCAACCTTCGGAATTTTTTAAGTTGGCGTATGAGGTAACACTGAGAGACCACCATAATTTTATTATGCGGTCACTTGCATCGGTTTGTCCTGCTCTTAGTAAATTTTAATTCCCCATCGGAATGACATGCTGCCTATTCCAGCTCGCTTTCAATGCCGTTCCCAACAGAGACAAATTCTTTGGAATTGTCACTGAAGGAGCACCTATTGAAGAAATGGAGGGTGTGATGGTAAAACATTTTGATGCGTTGGGTGGATTCTTGGAGACAATGAGGACATTCATAGAAAGTAATAATTACGGAAAGGTATAATTTAGAAACACAGAGGTCGTTTCTACGTCCATACTTCAGCCCAATTCTTGGCCTTGCGCTTTAATGTCAACGGCTATCCCAACGAATGTTGTCAGTGAGGCGACAGGGTTGTTCTATAGTGCCACGATCACGATGATGACGGCTGAACTGGTATACCACATTTGAGGAAAGTCGACTGTTGGTACCTGCGAGAGAGACCCATTTGCGCTGCTAAATTATAAGCTTGGGCTAAAGAACGGATAAGTGTGCGCATACCAGGAACTTGCGCTGACCGAATAGTGCATAGGGAGATAGACATTCCATGACCATTTCAGGAATCACTTGGTGTCAGCGGTGTAACTTCAGTCTTCAAAACGCGGTTTGCTTTAGATCTCGGAGCAGGAGCTATGAACGCAAAAATAATCGTAGATGGACGCGATTAAATAGCATGGAACCGACCATTTACATTCTCCGTGATATAGAACCGTCGAAGTAACATGATAGCTTCCTCTCGACGTAGGCCAAGGTGAGCAGAATAGGAGGGAAGAATTGGATGAGGGAGACTAAAGATGTAGTAAGAGAACAACCATAAATTGATTGATTCACTTACGCCTCATTTACGCCTAGAACACTCCCGCAACCGCCGAACCTCTCATTGCCGCAACCATAAAACACCTCCTTGATTCCAACTTGTCGCAGTGCAGATGCACACATAATACACGGTTCCACGGTGACATAGAGTACGGTACCAAAGAGTAAATCCACCCCATGCTTTCCTGGAGGGGTCAGGATGGGATCGGAGATAATAGCATCGATGGCCTCAAGTTCGGCATGCCTGGTGGCCTGGAATAATGGTCCATTGAATTAAATACCAATTTGCATTCACGAATATACGCACATTTCTGAGCTCATTTGTGCGGTTTCGTCCTCTGGCGATTACTGTCCCGTTACGAACAAAGACACATCCAACGGGGACTTCTTGGGCTGCAAGTGCTTCTTCCGCCTGCCATAGTCAATAACAATCGATACAGCTCAGCAGATAATTATTACCATTTCTACAGCCATGTCCATGTAACGAATATGTTCATTTCCTGCTGTCATTGTGGTTTGACGCTGAAAGAAGTTCGCGGAGTGGCAAAAGGACGTACAGCCTGTAGCCCCGTATTTATGGCAATAACCATCTCCTTCCTTCCTTTCCTGCTTTCAATCCTCCTTCGTGTTTCTTAGATATCGATAATTTTCAAGGACAAACCAATTTTCATCTCCTGCACCTGTCAACATGGATCAACTAGACTACTCTCAACCCCCCACTCTCCCATTGCCTAACCGTGCACACCCATATTCCATGGTGGATGTCAATGAAGGAAGTAATGATCCAACAATGCATATCAATCTTCTTGCGACCACAGCACTTCAACAGGCTCAATTTTCTGGTCCGCTTCCTCCTAATCAATTTCCCGGCCAGTACTCTTCTGAAGGATCTGGTGCGGGTTCTTCACAACTGAGTTTGGGTGGAGATACCTATACTCTCTCCAAGGAAAGTAATGCAGAGAGTATTAGTTCGATAGGTGCGAGATTTACATAAATCACACCTTGTTTCGTTCCAAATCATTACCAATAGCGACGATCGTAGGTCCGACCTCAACAGATACTGGCGAACGTGCTACGGATATGGCCGATGAGAACTCAAATAACGACAGGGGGAATGATTTCAATATAAGTATGTACCGATGTCTCGCCATTTCATCTGTATTTCAGGCTCACATCCAGGTTTTTACAGCCCTTCAGTGGGCTCAAAATTCACAAACTCCTGTTGTACCACCACAGCCTCTATCCATCTCGAGCTCGCCGTCTCCGCCGTCTCAGAACCCAGCTGCTCCAACCAAGTGTCAAGGCAGACCAGGACAAATTAATGGGTCTACGAACGACATTGGTCCGTGCTTTCTAATGATGTTTAACTAGATATTATTCATAGGCTTCGAAATTATTCAGTAATGCAATTTCAAACTTCTGAACGTGCATCCGAGCGTCTGGTAACCCGCGAAACAGCTGCTCGACGAAAAAGAAGGACCTCCGACTCCGTTCAAGCTGCGGAACCTGAGGACGCCCAATCTTCAGGGATGATTAATAGAAATGGCAAACGAACTCGGGGTAAAGCTGCAGCATATGGGCCACGAAGTAAAATGCAACGGAAGCACCCTACGGCCAACATAGCGTATCAGTTCAACCCTGTAGACATGGCGGCGGTGTTACCTCAGAACTTTGGATCTAACATTCCTGACCCTTATGGTGGCTTCTACTTCGCACCAGGGGGACCTCGGCCGGATCAATCCGAAATTCAACTGGAGCCAGAAATCCAGAATACTCGTTGTGGGTCGGTCAAATACAAGAATGATAACTTTGCGCGCTGTGTCAGTTGTATTCGAAAGAAGGACGATGTATGTCGTTTCCGAGGCGTGAGGTAAACCTAACTTGATTCTTTCACAAGGGTAGTGATAACTTTTTCATAGATTCTTCTTTAGAGACATGGAGCGTAACGTTAAAGGGATCAGTTTTCTCAATCATCAGGAAAGAGAGAGCATGGCCCTACGGTTTCCCCGTATTTTTAACTCGCATTTGACTATGGAAACTATAAGGAGACTGAAGGTATGCAATTAAGTCGAGGGATCTAGGTCAAAATCGCTAATCTACATCGCCAGCTACCCATAGTAAAAGGTCTCCTACCTATGTTGAAGGACGAACAAATCCACATACGCCAGGCATACATCATCCGACGTCCACGGGAGACCGAAGTTAGAGTGACATGCGGCGAGTTTTCTGTTTAATATGTTTGTACAATGGATATCTAAAGCGTTAAACAACAGATACGTGCATGACCTCAATTTTCAGCTCAGTATGGATGTGTCGGCTCTGTGGACGAGAAGCATGCGCGCAATGTTTTAAGCACGTCAAAGATTTAACGTACCCATCACGCGCTCTGGATGTGAATGGGAACAAGATACAACACAGTAACCCTACTTTCTTATCCTGCTACAAGAAGAACGAACACCGATTCAAGGATTTCTCACCTGTATCACGTTTCTGCGTCGAGGAATTGGATGAGATTGTCAATGAAATGGAGGCGTTTCTTGCTGGATCGGGCAGTCCAGAGGCCAAGCCGCCTCTACAGAACACTACCCCTCGGACAAAAGCCCATGTCCAAATTCCAAACGGTTCAGAGGTAACCGATGGGAATATCAATGCTCCAGCAAGTGTGGTCACTGAAAAAAGTACTGCACCAAAAGGGAGCGAGGATGACCGAATACAGCTTTCAGGAGTATCGACGACGCCTTCGCAGGAGGTTGACGAATCACAAACCCCTCCACCAACCATAGAGACGGGCACAGGGCTTACTGAAGTTCCAACAGAATCTATGGAAGATCTAACAGTCTCACAAGAGTCTCCATCTTCAGAACGGATCCTAGGAAAATCAACCGGCGCCTCCAATGGTCATGTACAATTACAACCACCCATTCCCGAGGAGCGGCAGGCATCGCAATCTGATCCTTCGGTAGTTCTTCCTATCCCTGTTACAGGACGGGTGGGTGATCCTGTCGATCCCGCTAATATCCCACATCCCCCGTTCTACATCTTTGGACCGAACATTCAAGATGATGAATTCCATGCCGTATGGTCCAAAGGACAAACCCTCATTGTTTCGGACCTTCTTCAGAAATTCGAAGTAAAGTGGAATCCTAGTTATTTCATTGACATCTATGGCCACAACGATTGCGTCCTTGTGGAATGTCATGGTGACGAGAACAGGAGGGTGTTTGTTGAAAACTTTTTTGTCGAGTTTGGCGCTTATGAGACACGAGAGAAACACTGCTGGAAGCTGAAGGTGCTTTTTTGTGGACTACTTTCTTCGCAATATAGTATCTTATACAACCGACTCTAGGATTGGCCACCTGCATCGGATTTCAAGACGACTTTTCCAGAGCTGTTCAATGATTTTCAGAAAGCCGTGCCTGTACCGAACTACACTCGACGAGATGGTACTTTGAACATTGCAGCATATTTTCCAACGAACATGATTGTCCCAGATCTCGGACCAAAGATGTATAACGCATTTGTATGTATTTCCCCTCCGCGCTACTGTCTCAAATTGAAGAATAGGCGTCTCGTTTCAGGTATCCAGAGAGGATCCTGGTTCCAAGGGAACAACTAGGTTACACATGGACATGGCAGATGCTGTTAATATCATGTTGTATGCTGCACCTCGGCCTGATGGCGGAGACGGTGTGGCTGCATGGGATATTTATCAAGCTGACGATGCGCAAAAGATTCGCAATTTTTTGCGGAAGCACTTTGTAGAAGCCCGGGGAATCGACCCCATTCATTCGCAGTTGTTTTATTTAGATTCTGAATTACGTTCCAAGCTGCACAAGGAGTATGGGGTCGTTGCTCATAGGATATACCAAAGGCCTGGAGATGCCGTCTTCATTCCAGCGGGGTGCGCTCACCAGGTTAGTGGAAGTCACAGATATCGTAATATGTTACCAACGCTCTTCCAAAGGTTGTCAATCTGGCGGATTGTATTAAAGTCGCTTGCGACTTCGTCAGCCCCGAGAATGCTCAACGTTGCTTTACCTTGACGCGCCAGTTCCGAGAAGAAAACTACATAAAGGCTTGGAAGGAGGACGTATTGCAGCTTTCCTCTATGATGTGGTTCTGTTGGTTAAACTTGAGGAACATTGAACGTAATGTACTCCGTGGTACCATTGATGAAGAGGAGGCGGAGGAGGAAACATCTTAACCCTTATATGGTAACATGATTAGGATGTATTTTATGTGCCCTTGTTAGATATTGTGGCATGTTGTGTCGTGATACAGCATCGTAATAGGTAATAAATGTTTTGAAACAGTGGGCAGTCCAATGCAGTGCGTGAATGCTAACAAAACATGTGATGAAATGACGGAAGAAGACAGAAAACCCAAAATTGACCAATGAAACCCCAAAATATGTATACCAAAACGAAAGAAAACGGAACGGAATCAGTGCAGGCGAAAGAGGCATATGGCGGCTCGCCTGAATCCAGAAAAAGTTGTCGTTATTAACCACCGTATCCAGGTGAAGACCGCCAATAACCGTCAATGGGTACCGTCGGTTGAAGTGGAGGACGGGTCCTCGTCAGTTCCCCGAACGTCGATGGCTATATCCTCTTTTTGTGAGACTCCGACTGCTGGGGTTTCATGTAATACAGAAGCAATGCTCTTGGAACTGTTACGTGATTCCATTCCATGATGTCCAAGAAGGGTAGGAGGCGTCGTGTATGTTTCCTCGTCCTTGTTGGTTTCATTAATATATTGCCGTAAGGCTTGCTCCCCGGAAACTTCGGTAGGCTCCGGAGCCTCGCCATTCTTCTCCGAAGAGCCAGTAGACGTTCTCGTCAATTCCGTATTTTGAGGGATGGTGTCTATAGAGGGATCAATAGAAGAAGGTTCACCTTCAGGAGACGGCGTCGTTTCTTCAACTGTTGTTTCTACGATTCCAATTGGATGTTCACTAGGGGTTGGCTCTTGTATAACTACTTCAGGTGCAATGCCAGACACGGATTTCTCAGGAGATGGAATAGGAAACGGAACGAGAGTAGGTGGTTCTCTCTTCTTTCCTGAAGGTGCGTCATCGTCGGACGAAGCTGGCCAGCGTTCTGGGATAAGTTAGACAATTAAATTCGCACAGACATCCAGAACATACCAGGACTAGACCCAGACCCAGAACTATCCTTGCTGGTATTACCTAAAATGCAGGACGTAAACGAACAGGCTATTAAGTAGTATGGAACCACTCTGTACCATCTGACTTCTTCCGGATGAGAGATCGAGGCTCCCGCTCTGGCTCTACAAAAATGTTGAGATCCTTCGAAGGGATGAATGTTGCTGCTTACCTTCGGGCTGTTTGGATCCCGAAACATTTGGAAGTGATGCCTGGGCTCTGACAGGAGATTTACGAGCGGTTGGTGGCGGCACATGAAGTTTCTCCGCGACATGTTGGGCTTGGACCGCCTGTTCATGACTAATAGTATCTTCAATGTCAGGCCGCAATTCCGCCCACATTTGGAGTGCTTTGATCGATCCCCATTCAATTATCTTGTCCGCTAGCCAGGAGGTCATCACAGGCTTGATTAAGAAATCGTTACATCCAGCGGCCAATGCAGCGACACGATCGCTTTGACGGGAGGAGGCGGTCAAAGCAACGATAATCACTTGCGAACGGAATGGTGTCGAGGCGTTAGAGTGTACTGAGTCGGGACTGCCCATGGAACGTCGAGCGGTTTCAGCTGGGCTAGGAGGGAAGTGGCGAATATTGTCTAACTTTTCCAACCTGCGGATCTCCTTTGTAGCTTGTATTCCGTCCATGACAGGCATTTGAATATCCATCTGAACACAAATATTAGCAATAGTATCTTGATGAAGTGGCAAATATACAGGCACTCACCAGGATGATATGGAAGTTCCCTTTCTTCCACTTTTCGACAGCCTCTCGCCCATTCCACGCAACTTCGTATTTGATCTTGTTAAGCTCCATGAATTTGGAAACCATTGTCTGATTGATAGGGTTATCTAGAGAAGAGTATGTTCAATAAGAATCAGGCAATCAGAGACGACCTTACCTTCAACAAGAAGCACATTAATAGGTGGAACAATATTGCCACCTACTGTTCTGGTATTCTTCTTATTGGATGCACCTAAAGAACGTTTAGGACCGACTGTAGGCCGTCTGGCACCTGGTCTTCTTGCGTCTGTCGGAGACAGAGGCGATCGTGTATTAGAAGTACCAGGGCTACTAGGTTTGCGGATAAGAGATGGGGGTGAATATGTAGGGTCGACTATTGAGGATTGAACAGGAGATGTTGGATTAGGTGAAGTGGGTGTAGATGCTAAGGAAGGAATAGTAGTCATAGCGGGCTTTGCGAGCATTTGTGTTGCTTCGCGCCATCCTGCTGTGGAGAGGGGGGGACGCTCTGTAGGACTGTTGGGCGCAACTTTGCCTTTGCCTTGGTAGTCTGCTGAACCTAGAGAAGCACGGTCTGGAGATGTCGGCGAGGAGAACCCTGGCGGAATAACAGAACCCGGAACACCATGACTCGGTGGGACAGCTTGTCTTGAAGGGATTGTAGGCATGCGCGTCGCTTCTCTACCATAACTACTTTGTCTGCTTTGAGACGGAGATAGAGGTTTCAGGCCCGAATTAGAACTCTCTGCTGAGGATTCGCTCCTATTAGAGGACGTTCTCGACTGAGGCTGGAAGAATATGCCTGCTGGTCGTCCATCTGGGCTTTGTATGACAAATCCAGATGCGGCGTTGCCTCCCAGTTTCCTGAGAGCTGCTTCAGAGGAGAAGTATTCTAGACCTTCCGGGATGGATAGAGGAGAGGAGGGAGGGAGTGTAGTAGTGTCCGAGTTTGTGCGAGACGGACGCTCGGGAACTGTGCGGATGGTGGAGGGTGGGGATGTGGCGCTTACAGATTTGCGGCCTGACCCGAAGGGGGATAGGTGACCGCCAGGACTCATTGGCGAAGTGGCGATCGGAGAAAAGAATCGATCGATAATAGGTTTGCGAATAGCGGTGTGTAAGGATGTTAGAATGCGGCGTGGGCCTGCAGGCTTTGGGATAACGATCACTTCAGGGAGGAAAGGAGGCCCTCCAGGGGTCAGAATAACGGCTTGGATAGCATCCTTGACCAGCTTGTATTTGCCCAGACTGGTGAAGTAAATGATGGGGACTGGAGCAAATGGTGATGGAGGAGACTGCTGTTGGGCGTTTGCGGCGAGCAATGCATTCCTGATAGAAGCGGAGGATCGTGGACGATGGTGAGCTGCCAAGGATGGACGTTTCCGCGAGTGGATCAT
>Ga0157379_10002768_pt1 | contig 14783 bp, 23 predicted proteins | sample S25metaG_FD_121802 | JGI IMG/M metagenome (GOLD analysis project Ga0157379, IMG submission 121802) | Switchgrass rhizosphere microbial communities from Kellogg Biological Station, Michigan, USA - S2-5 metaG | ecosystem: Host-associated > Plants > Roots > Rhizosphere > Soil | place: USA... | reverse complement strand
TCGTGAACGTAAACACTTGATCCCACATCAATCGCTACGAAAGGTATTGGATGTCTTGCCAATTTGAAGGGTCTTCGGTGTGCTCGGTCAGTGATGTACGTTTGTCCCAGAAGATCGGCCCGCCACGAGAAGAGTGTCATTAGTCTTCCGATGACCTTGGATTTGACTTCTGTAGAGGGACTGGAGCGTACTTGTTCAGGTTGGAATAATCATCGTCAAGTGGTACACAGACCTTTTCATCTCATCCTTAATCAATGGTAGCATAGAGTCCGGGGATCGTTCCAAACAATGTGTCATCAAAAAGCAAGCCTTGCGGAGAAGGTTAGTATGGAAATTGAAAATAATCTGCAAGATACCTACAGGAGCTACTACCGTTGACTCGTGTTCTTCCAGATAGTGTGACCAAATCGTTGGGCCAAGAACTTGGTACTCAGGATGGGATAATGAGGCAAACATTGCCACTAATAATCGTAGAAGAGCTGCCGCAGTAGATGCGGGGAATGAATCCAGAAGATCCTGACGCTCTTTAACAGCTTCATTAATAGCACCAAAGGACTCCACGAGTCCTGCTGATGGGAGGGCGTCATAAGACGAAGCTGCTACAGTGCTGCGATGCTATCAAAACGAGTTAGCGATCTTTCTCGAAACCGAACCGAACGCCTGACGTAGCACGTACTCTGGCACTGGATATAGGTGTATCGGAACAGGCAGCATAAATTAAACGCAATTTTTGCAGAGTCGTAGACTGTTCAAAATAAGCTTCGTCGCCTACGAACGCCAGGGGCGTATTGTCCGCAAAGGGATTATTTGATTGTATAAGAGTTGCACCGACGTAGGATTGCGCAGACCATCTCACGATGGTTTTCATCCAAGATGCCCTGAGTGTGAATTAGATACACTCAAGGATGAAAAGGTAGCACCTACGGCTTGACTGATCGAGTGTATAGGCGTATCTCCAACAGAAGCGTAGACAACAGTAACCGCTGTGAGAATGGGATGAACTTTTCTGCTTCCTTCAACTCAGTCAGCATAGTGAAGGGCATAAGCCTCAACCGTACATACCTTATTCTCCAGTAACACGGCGAGGCGACCTTCGAGACCGACGACGAACTTGTAGGCGTCATTATGGTTGGAGTCTGGAGGCTACAATCTGATGAGACATATACGATCGTTACTTTAAAAGATCTTACCACAGAAGGATCCCTCTTTAGCTTGATTAATTCACGAATGGAGCGAATAAGCTCGACGATGATTAAACATTGTCCAAGTCGTGTCTTCGCCCAAATAACCGGCTGATCTCCGTTTGTCTTCTTCCCGTCTGCCATTATAGCAATCGACATCATCTCGGGGTCTCGCGTCCAGAATGACGGAAGATGACGAGCTAGAGCGGTCACGATACTCAACTGCGCGACAAGAGTGGGCTCCTTCGCTGCGTTGGCTAAAGCAAAGAGAGGTAGATAGAACAGTTGAGGGTAGCGCTGTGCAAGTTGTTCGAAGACGGTCGATAGTGGTGCAGTCGTGTTCAAGGCAGGATCCAACACCAAACGCTGAGGATAGGATTAGCGAGGGGCCCTTAATGAAAGAACAATACATACTGCGTGAACGGCAGGAATTACTATTGCTATCAGTTTATCGAGGGGATCTTCAGGAATATTAGCCATCATATTTCGTACAACTCGTACAACGACCGTCCAATCAGCCTTGTCTATCTATTTAAATGTCTGAATATAGAAAGACAATATCAATTAAAAGGGAGGGCTTACTATAACTCGCAGTCCAGTTCCGAGACTGACTTTCCAGTCATGATCATCGCTATACCAATGACATAATAAGCTATTAATGCGACCATTCTGGCCCTCATTGTCAACCTCTAGTAGTTCGAGTAATAGCTGGACCACGAGATTCCGGCAGTCATTGACTGATGCACTAGACGGTAACTGTTGCAGCTCAGCCAAGGTTCGCGTCATAATGAGGTGATATATAACAGACGAGTCAGATCGTAAGGCTTGTTGACGGTGTTGCGACATGTCTAAACGAAGAAGTGCTAAGGATGATTGAAGGAAACCCATTAGTCTTCGGGTAACCACAGCTCTACAGAGTGCAGTGGAAGGACCAATAGATGACGGCCAGTAATTCTGAGGAAAACAAGTTAGATGAATATGACTGGCTCGAACAAAGATTCGAATGCTTGCCTTCATTTGATGACGCAAAGCCCAACGCCTCAATTCTTCAGATCCACATTGCATGCATCTCACAGTCGCTTCAGAGATGATTTGAATCCGTAAAGAGTCCTGCGTGTCATGAGAACTCCATTCTGCGCCATATTCCTGTTCAATACTCTTAGGCAGCAGATCCCCAGTTCCACCCTCGTAAACATGGCTCAAGAGCTCCCGTGTTACCTCTATGTCGCCGTCTGTCGAAGAAGGGTGGTCGGTAATGGTATGGACGAGTAATTGAAGCCCTTGGAAGAGATTTTGGAGCGCCAGTGGAGTAGCATCTTGAAGTGGTTTGGATGAGAAGAGCATGTTGGACAGCGTTCCGAGCACACGGGATCGTACAGAAGAGGCGGGTATTAAGCCAGCTTTACAGCACCATAATAGACGTTCGACTTCACCCTATAGAATAAATCAGATATTGTTACTTGGTAGTAAATAATATGACGCACCTGAGTACTCGACGCTCGCCATGTCTGGACGGCAAGTTCAAATGACTCGATTGCTAGCCACTGGTCATCCTCATTTCGACGAGATTCGAACACGAAAGGTGTCAAGAGTGCAGATAGGACTTCGGATTCATACGGTAGGTCCCAGGCCGCGTTATTCGAGCCGGCAGATGCGTAACGAAGTAAGACGTTGTGCAATTCTTTTAACGATGGAGGAACAGTTTCGCTAGTAATGCTTGATTTGCCTGTATTAAATGTGACATTAGCCGTAAGAGATGCTGAAGACATAAAAGGAAGGTAGCCAGGCTGTAGCATTTCCTTGGGTCTTGAGCTGCCGAAACGAGCGCGCAGACAAGCTTGGTAAATGTCGATCTTAAAACTATCCATCTCCTCGGCGGCAACTATGCGTGTTTGTTCCACGACCTGTCGAAAACCAAGACGCGCCAGCCTTGACGGTTTGGGAGTCTGAGAGCGAGGGGGCGCTGCAGCGACTGGTACTCCTGAGGCGGCGAAGGAGGTTACACTGGCTGCAGGACTTGATGCCGCAGATGAAAGAGGGCCACCTGGTTTAATGGCGGCGCGAATTTGATTCCAATGTAACCGGGAGCTTGATTGGACTGGCGTTCCAGATCTGGAGGGCGAGGGTGAAGCGATTCGATCCAATAATCTCCTGGAAGGGGTTGGAGGTCGAGATGAAGATGGCATAGAAACAGCGGGAGAGCGTCCTCTTTCTACGGTTTCTCTGTATACAGGACTAGTCACTGCTGGTAAAGAATTGACACTCGAATCCGAGGCATGTCGTTGATATGGTTGACGTCCAGTTTGAATGGCCTCGCTGCTAGATGATTGCTCACGAGTATACGGCAAAGTCTCGGTATCCTCATCTAAAGGTGCCATAGCTGGGAAGGCAGCTCGGTCGTTCGTTGACCGAGGAGTCGCATCCGTGCTGGTTGATGCATAGCTGTCTGCTGAGCCTTTGCGCCGCAGGAATTTGCCAAAACGTGGACCTGATGGAGTTATCCTTCCTGAATTTAAGTCATTTGTACCGGAGGAGTTGGAGGCCTTTGCATCCTGGTTCATCTGAGGTCGTCGTCGTCGTCGAGTGCAATGCAGCTCATTAAGGATCAAACCCCTGGTAGGCGCCGGGCCGCTTCATTCAAGAGCGCACAGAAATAATCGTGTCTAAAGTTAAATTTGGGTTGGACTGAACATTTTAATAATTCGCGTGTCCAAATGGAGCCAGTAAAAATATAATTCCAATTATGTAAGAGCTCAGAGAATAATTCTACGCAAACTTCATGACGAAACGTCCAAAATAATACTGTAAGTTGTCATCTACTAATACACGTATGCCCAAGAGACTAACACAATGCAGCCGAACTGAAACATCATTAGAATCAAGAATGCATCTTAGAACAGAGGATCTCACCCAAACATTCTACCCTCTAGTCGCCGCCTGATGAGTCAAATAAGCCATGAAAGAAGTGCCATTGGGTGCGATGGGGTTTGCAGTCTGCTTTTGACGAGGGACAGAATGAGGACTGACAAGCAGAAAGATGTCTATAATGACAGATATAAGAAGGCGGAAAAACGCACGCGATGTTTTCATCATGGAACGCGGGAACTTGCGGAGCATAGGACTCGGAAAGCTGATAGTTGAACGGAGCTTGGGGATTGAGCGGAGCCTGAGGTACGAACGGAACTTGGGGCATATTTGCAGAGTAGGGCGTCCAATTATCATGAAACATGGAAGAAACTGGAACGGAGGTCGAATATTGAAACGGGATCGGCTCGTATGAAGCGGCTAGCGGAAGACCTCTGAGGGGGTGTTCAGGAGTAGCAGACAATACGGGCGCAGATTTAAGAGGAATCGGAATGTAACGAGCAGCGGAATTAGTCGAGCACGCCAATGGATTCAAGCTAGCAGATTTCGGGACTTGATTTTCCTCGTTTCCAAGGTTCGCAACAAAACCAACGGCTAAAGTGAATCCTTCGTACACTTGACCGTGCAGAGTGTTCTTAGCAGCAATCGCATCACAAGCGTCCATATATGTCACGATAGCCGTTTGAGCAAGTGGATGGACTGGAACAAGATTAGACAAGGTGTGTTTAGGGGCTGAGGCAGGGGCGAAAACTTGAATGCTTTTGATATTGCCGAAAGGCTTGAAGAGAATGTCGATTTCATTTGTTGGAAATACGGAGCTAGGGATGTTTGAAGCAACAATAGTGTGGACGTCCATATTAGTTGTAGGTGTTCTTGGTTTACAGGACAAGGATGACAAGAGGGGAGAGGGCACAGAAGCATTTTCAGTCGAACCTAGGGTTAAACGATCATACCCAGAAAGGAATCCTGGGGAATCGTTTAGTAAGATGTAAGAAAAGAATGAGATAAAGGAACCATTGGAACGATCAATATTAGCCCACGTAACCCTCAATTGAAAGCCACTATAGCATAAGTAAGTCTCAACGGATGCAGGTCGATGGAAAGGAGAAATACCGTAGGAAGACGCCGTCTAGCCAACGGATAACTTGCTGAGCCTCTTGATGAGTTGACATTACAACAAACCCTCTCCTCCTGGAGCAAGAGTCGTGCGTCTTGAGCAATACGACGTGAGTTGGAGTGCCATGAGGTGTAAAAAGTTCACGGTATGCTTGTCTAACGAAGATGTCAAGAAAGAACCAAACTTAACAGATGTAGATGTACTCGGATAGGTCGTGAGGAAGGTTGAGAACATAGAGGTTTCTGCGATTGTCTACGCCTCGCTTGGACTTGATAAGAGACTTCGGTTTAGGCGTCAAAGGAGATTCATCTATCATGCTCAATGGAGTCACTTGGCTGTAACCGGAGGTCAGTTAATAATTAAATACGATCAATGACTGATTATATGCGTGTGTCGAAGGTAGTGGTGAGAGAACAGAGATGCTTTACATGGTTGCACCCCCTATGGGGAATCCCGTCATCATGAGTGCTTTTCTAAGATGGTTCAGACACATGAAAAGCATCGAAGAGCATTGAATCGAGATTAATCACCTTTGCTCGTCCTCTTCATTGAAACTGAGCCTAATCCACCTTTTGCCATCGTCGAGCAAGTGAGCTGCATGGACTACATGGCAACCTAAACATTCAGATCAGCCAAGGTAATATATACAATACGTCGGGGCACGTACCAGCCTGATTTTGAAAAAGATCCATAATTTCTTGAGGATTGACTGATTACATGAGTAAGCAACTTCAGCACGAACAACGGCTTCGACGCACAATGTGGGGAGGGATTTCCCAAGCATTCGACTCTAACAGCATACCCTGACTTGATATTATCTTGAGAATTCATGGTAAATGCGGAAAGCAAGAAGACGGAAGGGACGGAGATGGTGGGAAGAGGAAAGGTGAGAATGAAGGTGAAATTCGGAGTTCGAAATAACTCAAGAATATCTAGGCGCCCGAACATGCCAATGGCTTGATCGACGTCACGAAAACGTGGACGACGTGCAGACTGAGGAATGGACCAAGAATCTCCAACGTCCCCATTATCTCCTTTAGCAGCTTACCCTCTTCCGCCTCCAAGTCGTGCCGCAGAATTCTATGGCTTTGCTGCTTTAACCGGCACCTCGATCTTGTTCATTCTCTACCACCTCTGGGCTCTTTTACCTGATGAAGTTATAAAATACATTGGGATTGATTGGTATCCATCTCGGTGAATACAATGATTCTTCTTTGACTCGAGTTGTACTTAGCTGTCTACCAGGGAATGGGCTCTTCTTGTTCCAGCGTACTCAGTTATTCTGATCCTTTTGACTTATTGGTCGTACTGGGCGTTGGCTTTTGCTGCTACACCAAACTTTGACGAGCTATCCACGATTACTGGTGCGTCTACATTTCAATGATCTTTCGTTCGATTTTGCTAAATGTTTCCTTAGATTCGCATGCACATGTCCCATTGCCAAGCGAACCGAACCCGTACTCAGCGCAACGTGATCCTGATGCACTGCCGGAGTTATACGATATTCCAATTGGACTTGTTAATCGTGTACTGTACCGGAAGAAGAACGAAAATAGAGAGCATCCAAAGGATCGATAAGGTATGCCATTTTCTACTCCAATCACCGCAGTTCTCTGAATTCCTAGTTTCTATCTCAAACATGGCTCTCGCTGCTGACTTTGTATATGATCATCCGCAAGTCTTGCGTTGCATGGTCTACCAACTCCACCAACCGCAGTTGCCGAATCGATCACTAATCATGCCCTACATGTCTAGACTTCGTCTCAAAATATTCGATGAACCTCAATAGAGGCTTCACTTACTCTTTTCCCTAATATTATTCAAGCTGTGGCTCTGTGGACACCGGAGTCCATTCTACATGATATCCGAAGGTATGTGGTTTTGAAGACGTATTTCAGTTCCATTTTCATTTATGGCAGCCTTAGACGTGCCTTGTTATTTATGTGATAATCACCTGCCTTTGAATTTCATTGTGTCTTATTCTGCCATTGATGGATATGGCCCTTTAGTGGGACAAAATTATTCAGATCGCGAGGATCCAATCACAGGGTTTGTTCGCGTCGAAGGCCTTCTCGATTGTTTCTCAATAGTCATCCGTTTAAGTTTATTTCATCGTGATTTACTCAGTTTATTCTACAAGTCAATATACCATGCATCTTCACGACATTTTCAAAGCAATTTCCTATGTGTTTGAAGTCCGACTCGGCTGCAAACGACCAAGTCACGTTCCTTTAAATATCCACCTATATCGCCGACTGCACCATGCTTCTTCAGTTCCTCTAGCCTGACCTTCTTGCTGCATTCATATTCCTCTCTTTGTGCAAAGATGTCTGTTGTAGCTGCGAAGAAAGCTCTGCGGGCGAGCATGAAGAAGACATTGGATGCTCTGTCTCCCCCTGAAATTAGCCATCAGTGTAAGTTGATATGCTCATTATGGCAGGCAAAAGAATGTTTATTCTCATATACAGCTAGATTAGCTACTGCGAGGCTCATGTCTCATCCAACTTTCCAGACAGCTCGGGTGGTTAGCTGCTACCTTAGCATGCCATCTGGAGAACTGGATACTTCGGACCTCGTTCGGTCAATTCTAAAAGCCGGTGAGATACATTATTATGCCCCTAGACCTCTAAATCTCATGAAATTCTGAAGGCAAGATTTTGTTTGTTCCCAGGATCGACAAGGTTCTAAATGAGATCAACATGTACCGAATTTACGACGAGGAAGACTTGGATGCTCTACCCGCTGGTAAATGGGGTATTAGAGAACCAGCTCCAGAGAGAAACGGTACACGGCGAGCAAGTGGTATGTCTTTCTTTGGAGATTCTTTGAAGATATTCGGTCGTGACTGGTGATTTGTTTAGTCTTTGACGCAGATACCCCTCCTTTTGATCTTATAATTATGCCAGGTATGAACGTGTCACCTTTAATCATCGGAATCAGCTTTCTAATCATTCTATTTGCTAGGGGTCGCGTTTGATTCCTCATTATCGCGTCTGGGCCATGGAAAAGGCTATTACGACCGATTTCTTCAATCGTATCGCTCTTCACTAGCTGATCGGGAAAGCATAGAAGTCTCCGATGTGAAGATGCCATTGCTCCGTAAGTTTATCTTCAAATTCACGAGGTTTCATTTGTAATAACGTGTTTGGAAGTTGCTTTGGCTCTGACACAACAGGTAGTTCACGAATCGATACCAGTGGTTGAGCATGATTGGAAAATGGATGGAGTGTTTTATCCCGATGGGCTTATTGGTCCATCATGATTATTTTTGACCCCCTGCCTAATATATTTTACTGATGATTTGTTGTGTATTTTATTTAGTTCTTTGGTTAGGAAGTTTGATACCGTTCTGACTATGGACGCACTGAATTCGACGTCCTTTTGGGGAGTCTTATTCTCTTGAGGATGGAATTATTTATGACATTTGACCTCTGAGTTCGATTGGCTGAAGGCGCTGCTGACTAATCCTCCCATTCGTCCTCTTGTTCGCAATGGTTATTATGGTTATGCTACACTTGTCCCCATCCAGAACCCAAATATTCAGAACATGCCTTCGAAGATTTTCAAATCGTCCGTTAGGCTCTAAGTTCAACATTCTATTCCTTGGACAAGACGAGTTTTCTTGTAAAGTTTTCCAGCATCTTCATGAAGCGAAAGGTTTGTTTGTTCGATCATAACCTACTGATCAGCTTGGAAGATTTACATTGATTACAGACGTTTGGAAGGGATTGACGGTGGCCACGAACCCGGATGCGAAGAAAGGACGATGGCGCAATGACATTTGGATATGTAAATGCGGCACTTTTGCTCGAGAGATGGATTTGCGATGCTCAATCTCTTGAACCAGCTCCTATGAAGACTATGGCAAAATCCCATAGAATCACCCATCATGATATTCCTCCAAAGGAGCTTGGAATTAAGACTTGGAAGGTAGCTATGTCAGTCATGTTTAGTCCCAACATTGACTGACGCCGCTTTGATTTTTTCTAGGTTCCGGAACCCTTCACTGACCTCTCGCAGAGGGATGATAATATGCTCATAACTGCATCTTTTGGACATATCATTCCAAACAAGATTTTGAAGTTCTTTCCCCCAACACAGGCCCTCAATGTTCATGGTTCGCTGCTTCCAAAGTACAAGGGACCTGCACCCATCCAATACGCCATTGCACAAGGAGAAAAGGAAACCGGTGTCTCCATAATGACTATTGCGCCCTATAGGGAGGGTATTGATTCCGGCAGTTTATGGGGTACTGTGGCCGTAGTATGTACTATTTTTTCATTTTATCCATCCACCCGCTTAATTTCGTCCGGATAAGCCTATCCCACTAGATGCAACTACCATGTCCCTACGTGAAACATTAGCAGAAGAAGGCGGAAAACTGCTTGTGTCAACGCTTCGAGCCATAGTTTCAGGCACAGTGCGATATATTCAACCACATTCGCTGCCCAATTCTGACATTGTAAATACAGGCGACTTCGATTCCGCAAGATGAATCGAAAGCCTCTCACAGCCATTTCATCAATCGCGATTCCGCTTTAATTGATTGGAATACATGGGACGCACCCAAAGTGGACAGGATGCATCGAGCAATCCACCATCAAGTATGTCAACCACAGCTATCTTGTTCCAAGAGTGACGGCTGATCACCCTTGTTAGTATTCACTTTACACTTATCTCCCCAATGCCAGTCTTCAATTGAAAGAATTGATCATCCGATCCCCACCTGCAACACTACATCCTCAACTCCACACACCTGGCGATGCAATTTACGACAAAAGGACAAAAAGCATTGTGATTCGGTGCGCTAACGACACAGAAATCAATGTGACACGCGTCCACAAGGAGTTTAAAAAAGAAATGCCAGCTTTCGACTATTGGAATGGCTTACAACCCGAATCGCTTCAAGATGGTGGCATCCTCAAACTGGCGTCTCAATCGGCGTATGGTATCCACAGTTAATTAACCGAAGGGAGAAAAATAGCAAGACTAAACATTATGTTATTATTATTTATGATCAGGATTGAAAGCATCGAGATAGCATTGAAAGCATCGAAATAGCATTGAATTAAGAGCAATATGATACAAAAATGAAGCAATTGGTATAGATTTACAATGGTTGGTTCCTGATGAACTGTTTCATGATCCTGAGAGTCTCGGCCAACTTCTGGGGATTGGCATCGGGAGGTACCGTCCCGGTAGCAAGCTTGACGAGGTATGCGAAGTCTGCTTGGATGAGGAGCGGTACCTTGCTGGTCTTCTTCTGGGCTTGCTTTTCCTTGAACTTCTGGGCAAAGTCCTTTGAGATGGCTTCTGCGCGAGTGACAACTTCCATTGGAACTCCAGCGAGGTTGGCTACGTGAGTTCCGAAGGAGCCTGTCGCCACGCCGTCCACAAGTTTATAAAGGAAGAGAAGCTAATACATGCGTCAGTTAGATATAGAGTTGAATACTTAGAGGAACCTTCGAACCTCTTTCTTCTCGTCATCGACCATGGTTTGCATGTGCATGTTGCGAATATTCGGGTGATGTGCGAAATCATCAGTGAGAGAAGAGTAATGGGTCGCGAAACAGGAGAGAGCAAGGGTATGCGTAGCGAGTTGGTGCAGAACAGCCTGAATATAAGTTAGGTCAATTGTAAAGGTTTCTGTGGAGTATGCAGACGAACCTCCGCAATTGCCATTCCGTCCTAGATGAGATACATGAGTGCGACACTAGGAAACGATAGAGCTAGACATACAAAAGTGGAGGTGCCTCGACCGAGTTCTGTGACAAGATTAGTTACTAGTATTACCACGTGAAGCAGAAATGGACATACCGTCCAAGATCACCAATGACTTAGGCGTGGCGTCCCTCAGAATCTTACAACTATATATGAGGTTAGCCAAACCAACCTGAATCTTCGTCACACGGGGAACCTACCATTCATCAAGCTCGACCTTGAATGTACTCGAGTTAGAGAACATATTATCATATGCTCCCATGCGAGTCAAAATTGAGTCGACCGGCGATAATCTATAAGCAGTTCTCTCAATCGGGGTTCTTAAACGTCTGCGCCGACTCACCTTGCGCTTGTAGCGGGGATCAACATGCCCAATTGTGCCATGATGACACCTGCTGCGGTCATCCTCATCATCTAGCAAAAGATGGATTGAGCATCCACAACTATGCGAGAAGCTGACAATATATTTACCGTCGATTTACCACTGTAAAGAACAAGATTAGAAGGCACTTCTTAAATACAACAAGAACTTACGCCATGTTTGGACCAGTGAGCAATGCAATTCGGCCCACCTCGCCGCCCAAACGGACATCGTTCGGGATGAAGTCGCTTTTAATACTTAGAGCTGGATGTCTAAGCTCCTCAAACTCGACGAACGCAGAGTCCGCTCTAACAAACGTTGGTCTACAAGCAGGTTCTCCGATGGCAACAGACGACTTTGCCAGACTGAATAGACAATCCAGCTCAGCGATGACCTTGACACATCTCAACCACACCACTCTATCCGAGTCAAATTCTGCATATATACGGTATTTGTACTCCTTGATGGCAGTATTGCGCTTTTCGCGTTCTTGTTGAAGGGTTTTGATGTCTTTAGTCAGACGAGGGACAGACCATCTCTTTACAGCCTTCGTGGATCCAGTTTTCGTCCACTCTTTTGGGATATTCTTTTGACTGGCTGATGTCTCCACTTGGTATATTTCCTATGGTCGAATATCAATAAAGATGCTGGGAGCATATAGAGTATGAACCACCCACCTTCGTACCCTGGGCACTATGCCAGAACTTGAGTTTCATCCTGGTCAAGTTAGAGCACATTCGACATATAGGACCACATAACATACTTGTGTGTCTTTTCGAGATCCTTTAACTCATCCTCAAGCTTGGATTCTAGGACTTCTATCTTCGCCTGAATATCATCGTAGGTCTGATCTCTACCAGGGACTGGAAGTAGCTCGTCATTGGTGCCTATTACGATGTCATCCATAGCTCTAAGGCAGAATTAAAGAGCAATAACGAACCCTCTTCCGTCGTAAACATAGATTCGATGTTTCCGATATGTGCTCCAAGATCAGGGGCAGATCGTAATAACCCAGGAATGCTATTCGAAGCCAAAGACTCGGCGGTATCAGCGAGCTTCATAATCCCTTTGTTGACCTTTTTGAAACACTAAAGATGATTCTGTCAGCGGAATTAAGACGGAAATGAAATGATGAGCTGACCTCGAGCACTTTCAAGAACTCCTTGACTTTGCAGTTCTTAGCATGGATACGAGAGACAATACGTTCCAAATCAGGGAGACCCTTCGTCAGCTTGGTAAATTCTGCCTCGAACGTTGGATGGTCAATGAGATCCTGGACTGCATCTTGCCTGAGGGAAATAAGCTAAGCAATAGAAATCAACGGGTTCTCGCATACCTTTCGGTGATCTGCTTGACGTCTCGAAGGGGCATACAAAGCCAGAGTCTGAAGAGACGTTTGCCTGTGGAGAAGTTAATGGCACCCCAATATCTAAGAAGAAACGGCACACCAAAAGGCGTCACACATCGACCAAGTAAAGAAAGGAGAGAGCCCTCGGCTGTGCCTTCGCTGTTAAGCAACACCTGGGGAGAAAATTGGTAACTCATCTTAGTTATTCAGATTCCTGAACATACCTCGATATGGGCAAGGGTTTGGCCATCGAGGATAAGACCCTTGCCTTCCTTCATGGGATCGTAGATATTGAAATTCCTCATGCTAAGGAGATCTTTATCAATGTTCAACTGACGCAAATACCTAAGACCTCGTCAATCGAATAGAAGCAAACATATTACTGAGCAGCACACCAGATCATAGCACCGAGAGATTCAATAGCATCCTTGTTAGATAACATTTCCCGAATCGCCTGGGGCATTCCACTTCCTTCTTCCATTTCATCTTCATCGTCAGGGAACATTTCCTTGAGTTGTTCGATGGTTTTTTCATACTTGAAACCCTCAGAAGGCCTAAGACTAGTCCAGAGGCAAGACCCATCTAAAACGTTTCGAAAGAGCCGGGTCGTTGATACAGAGAGATTACCCTACAAAAGTTTAGAGACTGGATCTATATGCGTGATGTTACGGAATACCTTGGTGAATATTATCTCTTTGGGACGCAGTTGACGCATTACGGTCTCCAGTTTCGTGCAGCAAACATCATCGACAAAGGAACTCAAGTCGAATTGAGACGTGGCGCTATCAAGAACACAAATACCGAAGGAATGATTTGCTTCGTCTTCGCGAATCGATACACAGTGTCCGGCCTCGTCGTCTGCCAGAAGGTCTGCGTCTACGAGTGTGCCATTGGTATATACTTTGTTCAACTCTCTGTCAGAGAGAGGATTAGTATGTGATTTGGATCACTATGCGAACTAACACCGACCTCCTGACGATTTTGTCAGTTGCACTAGGTTTGGCAGCTTTATCACCCTTGTCAGCCGTACGGCGCATTTCTGCACCTAGAGCAGTCTCCGCCTGGTCAACACGCCCTACCTTATATCCTATACGGATGGTCAGAACATGATCGGAAGCCGGAGTAGAAGAAACAACGGGCCTTTTGCAAGGAATTTACTGCAATAGGTGTCAGTGTCTGACACCAGCTGAGAACATTGCCCACTTACGCTGCCCAAAAGTTGAATGACATCTCCGGAACACCGACCTAGATCTTCGTTAGCAGAGAATAAATCAGAACGCATGCCAACACGTGCCATAGACATTTTCACGCGTTGCGTTAACTTCAAATCGAAGACTCTATTGCCAATACGTGCGTCATCCTCGTAAAGCTGAGCCTTCAAGTTAGAACAAATCCACTGTGCTCGTAGAATTATGGGAAACTGACCTCCAAGAATTTGCTATAAATCCATGATCCAGTTTAGTGACATTGTGGCCAGCTGATATATGAACTTACCCTTTTTGGAAAAAGAGAATCTATAAGTGTGTCAAATCCGAGTGTCTGAAAATATTAATCTCCCACTCACAGTATCAAAATGACTTTGCTTGATCTGTAGCCAGTCAATCTACGTCGAGGCGTATGTAAAATCATAAAACCCACCTCCCAGAACTAAGAGATAAATGTTAGAAAGAGGATGCAAAGCATTAATCGCGCCGAACGAACCTGCTTTTCAAAGGGAGTGAAGGTCTTCCAGGCCGAGGGTGGGATATACAGAGTCCTTGGATCATAATCTGGGTCGCCAGGTCGGTTCTTGTCTTTCTATTGAATCAAAGAGGTATGAGGACAACTTCACAAATGGATATCGCATAGAAACCCACGTCTCTAACGTCGACTAAGAACGAGAAGGCGTCTTCTTTCTCTTTCTCTTTCTTATCGGTCTTCTTCTCTAATGCTCGTTGCTCAGCTGCAGTGAGCATGAAGTTGTTGCTAGAACCAGTCTTCCCAACGGATGGCCGACTCGCTTTCTTTTTCTCGGAATCATCGGCAGGCTTATACTTGGACTTCTTAGATTTGTCTTCTACTTCTGAGTCCATAGCATCACCAATGTCAAGGGCACCAGAATAGGAGACTTCAGAGTCGCTGCGAGCAATGAAATCATCATCATCGGCTGATGACGCGGATTTACGACTCCTGATGCTACTCTGTGATTTA
>Ga0157379_10002766_pt1 | contig 14795 bp, 18 predicted proteins | sample S25metaG_FD_121802 | JGI IMG/M metagenome (GOLD analysis project Ga0157379, IMG submission 121802) | Switchgrass rhizosphere microbial communities from Kellogg Biological Station, Michigan, USA - S2-5 metaG | ecosystem: Host-associated > Plants > Roots > Rhizosphere > Soil | place: USA... | reverse complement strand
TCTTCATCAACCGCTTATGTGAGATACATACGACGTGGTGTCCTTCTTCTGCGTAAGCCATGTTCATTCCATTGTCCGGCGGAATTAAACTACTAATATATCCTTCAGACTAGGAGCTGTCTTCCCCCATCGATACCACCGCACATTCGTCGCAATGCTCCATTCCCTCCTCCCGGACGACTTCGTAGAAGGCTTTCGAGACCTCCTCACCTACCTATTAACAAACAGTCCCCTCCCCTCCTCTGTTGACCCATCCGACCCAGAACTACCCGCATGCACATTCCCCCATCCCGATCTTACCATCCTCGCCCTCCAACATCCCAACCCCGTCGTCGTTGCTGGACCTCCTTCTCCTTATGCAGACGCACTTGGTGCACTCGATATTCTGGGATTCTTGGAACGATATGAATCACAGATTACGTTGTGCATTAATACGCTTATTGAGAGGAAGATTCAGGAGGTTTGTCCCGGGAGTTGGGATCAGCCGTTGTTGCCTGAGCTGAAACATTGGCTGCTTAAAAATATTATTCCGTATATCTCGAGGCCATATGCGCGGGGATTGGCGAATCGTACGTGAAATTTTCTTCAGGAGAAAGATTAATGCCGATAGTAAACTTTATAGCGGATGAAGTCAAACTCATTGTCAATAATGTTATCACGCGATTAGAGTATCATTTGTGTAAAGTCCTTTGCCATTTAAGGTCGGGCGATTTTACATCCATTTTTGCTCTCATTAGCTAATATAGATTCAGGATGACAGAACTCTTTGATATCATAGTCGACTATCCGGATTCTATGCCTGCATTGCTGGATCTTAAAGTTAGTAGGAGTCTTTTGGCCAGTGTTCACTCGCTAATTAACACCCATCACCAGGAATGCCTTACCCGAGTTGATGAACGACTGGCTCTTGTAAAAGCACTAAGAAAATTGTGAGTTTCATTTTCATAAAATAGCACCCGAGACTAATGTTTCATATGTGCAGAAATAATCGTCGACTACTTCATCCTGGTGCCGACACAAAGGATATTCTAACACAATATGTTTCTACAATCCGCTGTTTAAGAGTAATTGATCCGCCAGGAGTTTTATTGTACAAAGTGGCGGATCCAATCCGAAGATATCTACGGTAAATATTGGCTATTCATTTTCTCTTGCGCTTTACTGAGAAATTGGCCGTCACAGAGAACGTCCGGATACCATCCGAAATATTGTTTCTTCTTTAGTCGGGGAAGGTGGCGATCTCCTCGACGAGTCCGACGGGGCTGGGAATCTGCAGCAGGGACCTGTGGATGATTATGCAGACCCTAATTGGGAACCCGAACCAATGGATGCTGGACCAGGTAAAGAAACATTAATTATTGACCATTATTCGCTCCCGTTGATCAGTCGCATAACAGAATTCCGCGCAAATAAGCCTGCGGATGTGTTAACGACCCTCGTCAGCATTTACGATTCCAAGGATTTATTCGTTAAGGAATTGCAAATTCTGCTTGCGCAACGGCTTTTGGCTATCAGGGATGGGAACTATGATCGAGAGGTAATAGCATCTATTTTATTATTTTTGTCAAACTGTCTGACATTTAATGTCAAGCGAAAAAATATCGAGATTTTGAAGTTACGATTCGGAGATGCAGCACTACAAGTCTGCGAAGTTATGCTTCGTGACATGACAGACTCACGAAGAATAGATCAACATATCCAAGCACAAAACATGGTGAGTTGTTTTAACTTGAGGACTTACTCTCCGTCCTCATGAGAAATAGTCTCCTGTCCATATGACAGTAATTTCTGGTAATTTCTGGCCATCTCTTCAGACAAGTGGCTTAAAAATGCCTGGCCAATATCAAAGGTAAGGGATTATTTCGATATATATATCGAATTCGCTAGCTAAAGGTATTTTAGACTCCAAGAAGAATATACCCAAGAGTTTGTCACCTTCAAGCCTGATAAGCAGCTTCGATGGCTTCCCCATTTGGGCTCAGTACATCTCGAAATAGAATTGCAAGACCGCACGATTGAAGCAGAGGCAACGCCTTTGGAAGCTGCTATTATTGAACTATTCTCAGAAAAGGGTCGGTTAATGTTCGGCAGTGATTTTTTACGATATTAATTTAGTTTTGCTTCATAGATACATGGACTGTCGAGGAACTTCTTCCCCTTTTGGGGTCCGTTGATCATGCCCCGACAGTCAAAGCCCTGAATTCTTGGACAGACAGAGGTGTCCTAAAGGAAGAATCCGAAGCGTGTTATAAGTTACTTGAAGTAACGGAACAAGGAGAAGAAAGAGAGGCTGTTCAACGAAGGGGTATGTGTTTTTGCATTAGTTTCGGTTGTCAGTTACTCACCTTTGCAAAGCTCCGGAGGAAGATGAATTACCCGCGGTTATAACAGTTCAGCAACAGCAAGCCGAACACATGAAGGTTCATTGGAAGGTTTGTGTAATTCATTATGGATACGACTGTTTCCTCATGAATTTTGGATAGTTTATCCAAGGCATGCTTACTAACGTCGGAGCACTTCCTCTGGATAAAATTAACAGTATGCTAAAGTTCGTCCCTGGGTATGATCGGACGCAAGAGCAGCTCATGATGTATTTGGAGAGTGCTAAACGAGAAGGACTCGTTACCTTTAAGGATGGAAATTGGAGCTTGACAACCAAAGGCAAAGCTCGGAAGTGAGGTAGAGGGTTGGGTTGTTTTAGGTTCTAGATTTGCTTTCTTTTCCTTGGGTGTACTGTTACATGTAAATTTGTATCACATTCTGCCATTATCAACGTGTTGCGCGTACTCGCGAGACATCGCTGCTGCGAGGTAATCTTAAAGTTCTCGATATTCTCTCTCACTCCGGAGCAAATCAAAGCCATGGAAGATGTCGTTCCTTTTGATTTAGGGTTCCCGCACGATCTAATCGTAAGTAATTTCTGGCGGGGAAACTATAGCCGCACACACAGATAGATGGAAGCCGATTCCTGCCGCTCCTTCAGATGAGTAATAGAGATGCAGTCCCAAATGTTGACATAGATCTACAACTCTATCAATATTGCTTTATTTTATTTTATTGGCTATCAAACCCATGGTGCACCGTGTCATTGTCTCACTCTGAAACATTAAACATAGGTCAGTCAACGTAAGAGAATCAGACACCAATTTTGCCTACCTTCACCAAATATTCTCTCACTTTTGTCATGCAGTACTTTGGAACCTGGAAGCGTCAGTCGACAAAATGAATTGATTAAAACTCGGGCCAATAAGAAATGTGTCTTTTCACGTGACGTGTTCAAAGACGCGTCGGCGCGAACTCGAGGACCAATTCTGGATTTGCTCCCGCTTCCTTAACCTCAAGACTTCCCCCATGTCGAAACCGTCTCGAGGGGTGCCATTTACGCCTATGAAGCGTCCACAGTCTAGGACATCTCCAAGGACTGAAGATGCCTCAGCGAACAACACCCAAACTGTCCCAGGTTCAGTGGCCCGATATCCTTCAACTATTCGAGCCCCCACGCCCTCAGGAGCTCCTCCTGCTTCTCCCCCTAAGAAGATTCGTGCAGCCTTAACAGTGGAGGCTCGGCCTCGTTCAAGACTGGGGGATTATTCGCGTCCTCGGAGCGTTCTAGGGACTATACCATCGTCACCCAAGAAGCCAGGAACGCCCCAACGAAATGGCAATGATTCACTCAGAAATGCGTATACTCCTGAGACACCTAGCGATCCAGAGGAAGGCCTGGTGGATTTCCAGAACGTTGAAGTAGATCCCGATGCCAGTTTCGAGCTTGACGATGTGTTCAATGGAGACAAGACGCGGCTCAGTTTTGGTTCCGATGTAGCGTCTAAGGACGACAAAGTCCTTGTATCTATTCGGTGGGTCTCTTTTCTTGCCTACATATTGCCTATATCACTTTTAAAACAATATTTACATAGGGTTCGACCGACCAACCAACTGTTAGCATGGGATTTATCGAACTCGGGAGACCCTAATATCAAGCTGAGAACCGAGTATTCACGTAATGGCGCTGCGACAGCCCAGGATTTTAGATTTGGTGTGTACTTCTCAGAACTAGGGGATACTCGAGAATACTCATAGAGTATAAGATAATATTTTGGACCCTGCCGCCCAATCCAAGGCCGTCTACGTTAGCACAGCGAAGAAGCATGTCCGTGCGGCTATGGAAGGCTACAACGCTGTCATATTTGCCTATGGGCAAACAGCGAGCGGGAAGACCTTTACTCTTGTGAGATTATTTTTGTCTTTGTTAGTTTTCTTATGGTTTACTCTTGAGCAGACAGGTTCGGAAGCAGAACCAGGGATTATTCCCCGTTCAATGAAAGACGTATTTGGATATATCAAGAAAACTCCATCTCGAGAATTCCTTCTCCGTTGTTCTTACTTAGAGATTTATAACGAAACTATACACGATCTACTTAGTCATAGTGACGCTCCTGTCGGATTACAAGGTCAGAACTCTTCTACTATTCCGTTGTAGGGGTGTTAACTCCCGACTCCCTTCCAGGGATTGGAAACCAAGTTATCATCCATCCTCTTCGCGAAGAAGTTGTCACTTCATTGAAGTCCGTGAAGGAAGTCATCCAGCGGGGTGAATCAAACCGTCGAACGGCCAGTACTGATTGGAATGAACGGAGTTCTCGCAGTCACAGTATATTCCGACTTGTTATTGAGAGTAGAGAGAGAAGTAATGGTAATGAAGAAGAGGAGAGAAAGGTGAATTGATCATAGTCTGTCCGTGTCAATGAAATTGCTGACGGGATGTACTCAGGTGAACGCAGTTCCTCAGACACCTGGCGGTTCACGATTACAGGCGAAAGGAGGCAGGAGCGTACGGACCAGTGTTTTGGTAAATTGTGCTTCCTGGTTCAGAATCTTTACTAATATCTTTATAGAGTCTAATTGATTTGGCCGGGTCAGAGAAGGCAACAAGCGATAAAGACCGTACCAGGGAAGGCAAATATATCAACACAAGGTTCGAATCAATTAACCGTTCATACTTACCATCATTTTCAACTCTCTTCTAGTCTTCTCACTCTCGGCACCGTGATTGGTACTCTAGCCGAAAACCATGCTAAGGGGCGAAGGTGAGTTTGCCTTCCAACCAGCTATTGAGTTACTCACCAGTTATCCAGCGACCATGTACCGTATCGCAACTCCAAATTGACGCGGTTGCTTCAGCCATCACTATCTGGAAATGCACGCATTAGTGTCATTTGTACATTGAACCCGGATTCGAATGCAGTGGTTGAAAGCACAAGCACTTTACTTTTCGCTCAGCGCGTCAAGAAAGTTCATGTATGTCTTTCTTGTTATCTATGGGCGTGATGAAAACTAATTTAAAATTACTCTAGCTCTGTGCCACGAAGAAGGAGGTTGTCGATACCGACGCTCTCATTGAGAGGTATCGTAAAGAGATTGAAGAACTTAAAAGACGATTGGATGAGCGCGAGAAGGAAGCTCCTGTCCGGAATCGTCGTTTGAGTGCTCGTGAGGTTAGTAATATGTTTGTTCCTACAAGATGACTGAGCTAACAATCCTGCAGCAAGTTGACGAATCGCGAGCCATGGGCGACCTGAACGCTAGGATTAAGCAATTGACCAAACTTATCCTCACCAGTCAAACTGTAGAGGATACTAACGGTGAGAAGTCACGACCGTCGAGTCCTAGCAAACTCGACTTCGATCTATCTCCTTACCAAGCATGTCTCCCCTCTATCAACATGATGTTTCTTCTTCACTGACCATACTCGTAGCTTCAACAGGAGCTCTTGGCTACTCGTCGAGAAATCGAATCTCAGGCTACCCAAATCTTATCTCTTGAAGCTCAATTAGATGCACGGCCTCCAGTGCCGTCTGATGCAACGGATGAAGATAAGGACAAGCTTCTCGTCGAGCAGGCTAAGACCATCAAGGAACTGGAAATGGTTATTCGAGGTTATGAAGACAATCTCGGGGAACCGCTCAGGGCTGTGAGGGAGGATGTGGAGAAGGAATGGAAGGGGAGAGTCGATGTTGAACGGAAGATGCGGGAGGAGAAGGAAGAATGGGGTAATGAACTGGTTCGACAGTTGGAGAGGGAGAAGCAGGTGATTATCCTTCCTGCTTCACTCCAGATAAGGCGCTGATTCTTACTACAGCTCCGTCAAAAATTGGAAGATGAGAAACGGGCACTAATATCTTTCGTCACTGACATCGATAATCACATTTCCGCCGGTCCATCGCGGCTCAGCAAACTGACGGCCCCTTCAAGAACACAAAATATTATTCTGGGTTCCAAGTCTAATCTGCCTCTTTCAAGCGCTGCGGCGCGTTCCAAACGCTCTCTATCTTTAGGAGGAGCTCTAGATGACCCCACTAACTCACCAGTCAAGACTGAGCTCACGAAGATTCGTGCGCAGCCCAGCCTCTTGGAACAGATGCCAGAGGTATGGGAGGGCGATGAAATCAGCTTTCATACTACCGGTGGAAAGGACTTGCTTGGCGATAAGGAGAATATGTCGATATCTATCTAACACCTTTTTCCCCTTCCATATTTATATTGTTTTGCATGATACCCTCAATGCTTTGATGATTTGTATGATTTGTTTGCTTGTTATTTTTGTTGACTGCACATATGATCTCCTCCCTCATATCGAAAGTTGTTATGTTTGCATATCACTTCTTATTTACGAGTGGTGTTAGAGGCACTTCTGATTATTCAATGAAACTGTACTGTTTCTACAAGATCTTTCTGCCTTGAATATACATGGCGCTGCGGTTACGGGTATCGCCTAGACACCACCACTTCTCAACCAACTCTTCCGTGATCCCACCAGAGGGAGGGTCAAAAAAGTCAAGATTACCAATGTTCTCCCCTGTATCTTCATTATATAAGTCGACTGGGAAGCGTAGGTCAGTCGTTAATATGAATACTCGGAGCCGAAAGGCGACGCACTCTGTTGAGCATCGAAGGGAAGCTCAATCTGAAACGGTTGGCCGACAGGAAGACCTAAGGCCGTCGCCCCTCCAGTCGTAGCTAGATAGATAGCCTCCTTCCAAGAGACTTCAAGAGATTTTGAGGATTCACCTTTCTCTATAAGATCATTATTCCGAATACGGGAGATGACAACGGCCATCCTCATAGCGGACATGATGTCCAGTTGATATCCACCAGCCACGTCAGATCCCAAGCCCACTTTCACACCGCTGTCCAAAGCTTCTCTCAATGGAAATGTCCTGGATGAGAAGTATGCGTTCGAGAGAGGACAGTGGGCGATAGCAGTGCCCAGACTTTGGAACTTAGGCAATGCCTCGTCCGGGAGAAAGGTGCAGTGGGCTTGAATAGTCTTCGATGTAAGCAGACCACTCTAATATATCGAACCTATGAATCGGTGGGCTTCTTCGATGAGCTCTCAATGTTCCTTACCTGCAAAAATATATCCATATCCTCGAGCCCTCTTGTCTCCTTGACCCAGGCAACTTGATCCTTGGATTCTGCCATATGGCTTTGAATCCACAAATCATTTTCCATAGCGAGGTCACCAAGTCTCGATAGCAGTTCTGCGCTGCATGTTGGTATGAAACGAGGAGTGACAACCGGCTCCACTAGACGATCGTGAACGGGGAGGTGTGAAACAAGGCCTCTGCAGTCGTCAATAAAATCTTTCACTGCCTCGGCTGATTGTTCAGCAGATTTCTCAATATAAGAAGGCTGCGATGAAATATCCATAGAAAGCTTTCCGACAAAGCCTCTGAGCCCACAATCCTGGCATATTTTTGCGAGAATTAAACTGGAATAATCAACGACAAAGTGAGAAAAGGTAATCCCAGAAATTCCGTACTTACTTTGACTCTTTACGGATAGTTCCAAAGAAAAGAGCAGCACCAGTACCATGTTCAATGAGCTTCTTTACAAGTCGTTCATAAACTCGATGTGCAAGCTGTGGATCCTTGTCTATCCGCATCTCCGCATTATAAGCATATCTAGAGAGCCATTCCATTAAAGGTAAATGGAGTCCAGTTCCCAAATATAGGGTTTGAGGAGCGTGCAGATGCAGATCACAGAAGGTCGGCATCATGAAGCTGTATTTCGGAAGGACATGCAGAGAGGCGTTGGAGGAGGCGTCAAGCATAGTCTTCTCTCCTCGTTCGCTAGTTACAGAACCGAAAAAGGATATAAATCCATCTTCATTAACAACTAAGTATGATATATTGATTAGAACTTCAAAACTAGTATGGCCGTAGTTTCCTGTTACTTACCGAGAACGTGATCCTTATAAATGTCTAACTTGCCTCGTTCACTACATCCCACGAAAGTACCTATTATGGTTCTTGATCTATTCGAAGGTGGAGGTTCCATTCTGAAAGTAGTCCAAGTCTTAACACCACTGACGAGGCGCCCATTGAAATTCGCTTCCGCAGACGCCACTATGGAAATCGCAATCAGTACTTTATTCGGAGATAAACGTGAATTTCTATCTGAATCGCCAGCTTCTTAAATAATTAGATTCATATCACTCAGGGGCTGGTCCAGGCAAGAACGAGTTGAAGATGGAGACTGGAATTAGTTTAAGATTCAACTGCTTTATTACTCATGATCATCGAGTGAGAGTACATTTAGTATCCTCGAAATCGCCACGATAACTTCCTATATTAACCGGAATCTATGGGGTCCCCACACGAAATACAATGAGTATCAAGACCTTTGTTTCCGGATGTAAGCATTTCTTCTTGCTTGCGCCTCATCATCCCCTTGATCTTGCATCTTCCTCGTCGCTTAGCAATCGACCAGTGACACTTTCTTCCGATTTCTATAGTCAGTGGTCACGCTGCCTAGGCTTCCGTTTTCTTCCCAAGTGTAGAGACCTTCCCTAGAGCCCGAGCTCCCACGTATGTGCATCATGACGAGGTTGGAGAAGCTTATGCAGCTTTTCTTATAACCCGTCTTATAAACATCGGCCGGGTCCATTCGGAAAACTTCAATGCGCTGGAAATATAATTAAGCGATGTTGGGATGAACGGGCTGGTCAGATGGATTTGGGGCCTTTAAACCTGTTCGTGCTCAAAATCGTGTTAGTCTGTAAAGTGGTTCCACCTTCATTCCAAAGTGGATTGCTGAAATATTTTACTCCTGTGGGATCCCAGATAGGGCGTTCAGAGTTGTCTATGGGATTTCTGCACTGAGCTTTGTAAGTTGATCGATGAAGTAATTGTAGTTCTTTCGCCGGCGTTCACCTTGGCTTTGTTGGTCTCGGTTTCGTTAAGTTATCATAATTAAGCATTCATTAACTCTTTAACAGATAACTTACCAAGAAGCACTTCAGACATTATTGACCGGACAGTCTGGACGCAATTGGTGGTTGCGGGACGATGGTAACAGGAATAGTACTGCGCCTTGGTGCAACGTGACCCTCCTTGCATGCGTCCGGGGTTGGAAGGTCCCACTCCTTTGGAATTTTCAGATAAATCTGGTAATTCTCCACCATTGGACCAGCTTCAATTTTTCCGTCTTATCTTGTGAGGCTTCAGAATGGCGGGAACTTCATCCCCGAGGCTTGCTAACCTGAGCACTCCCTACCAAGGGATAAATTGGATATACGGGAATTTATTCGACATGTTGGCTATGCACCGTTCGATGTTAGAGAAACGGTGTTGGCTCTTGGAGACCCGTACCCTCGGTGTCTACCAATGATGTCGCATGCACCACTCCTCCCAACAACTGAATAAAGCTAGAATATCATTCGAAATACATATGATTCAACAGAATCATAATGGCCTTAGTTGCGTGACGCCCGGTGAACGTAATAATGATAAAATTGGAGCGCTAATATTACCCTGGAGTTAGTGTCTTTTTTCACTTGTTAAAATGGAATACAAGAAGATTTCCAAGCAAGAATTCTCCCCCGCATTTAAGCGAAGCGCCTTGCGAATAATGACACTGTTCCTGCAGGAGGTAGACTCGATAATCACTTCTGAAAGGGGTGGATGTCTAGACGTTAAAGCATAGGCATATGGATTGTGCTGGCAGGTATATATACGACGGGAGGTTTCGGAGGGATAATATCTTGTAAGTGCACGGGTGATCATGATGCTACGTGGTCCTGAAGGAAAGTGGCAGTGTCAATCTGTCGGATTCCCAGCAAGCCGAAGTCATAATTCTGATCTGGCAGGCACCGTAGAAGAAGTGGTTTATTAAATAGCCCAAGTTAGGACTTCTCTCCAGAATAATACGATATTGACAGTATATGACAAGAGTTGTTAGAAATGACAAGATAGGATAAACCAAACCATTTCAGCTTCAAGTCTAATAATCCACTATGAAGATCCAACGTACTCCCAAGTTCTTAGAGCTTGAGAACTACTTACTAATGGGTTTTGGCATTAATAGAAAAAAATTGTGGGTCTACTTACCAGTGAAAATATTTTGATCACCATTAGGATGTATGTATAATCTTGTGGATACTAACCAACAATGCGTTGACTCGTTTGCTATATCTCAATACTTCCCATAGGGGTGAATATTCTGAATATATTCGTGAATTTCACCTCGGAATTTATTCCCATCTTCCTCCTGTCAGTCGATGAGATGGTAGATGGAGTAGATTCCCGTTGTTTCAATCCCAGGCATCCTTTAGGCTACGAGAGGGTAGATGGCTCGAGGAAACGTCTTTTAAGACCTTCTGAGATGCGGAAGGATAAGTGTGCGGAAGGCTGAGTAGTAGAGGGGAGAGGCACAAGCAGAAATTACTTCGTAACTTCGACATCGAAGCAAGTAGATGATTCCGCCAAAAGCCTGTCCGGCTCCCATCGGCAGGACTTAGCATTTTGATGGAGCTTGTACGTACCTAGGTTCAGATGAAATGTGCCAGATGAGGTGGGCGACGTGACACGGTTGTTCCACAGCCATCAACAATGAGGTGTTATAGGACTACGGATATTGCGGCACTCACAAGAGAAAGGCTGAACTGTGCCAAGGGTCCACGAACTCTTGAAAACGAAACCTGAAAACGCCAACATTCTCCGAGGAGAATCGCTACAGCCTGAAAACGCCATGGAGGTGAACGGGCACTATAACTCGTAGATTCAAGTAAGATGTCAACGGTCATTAACGAACACCCAGTCATGACTATGGAGTTCCGCCTCTTCTGACCTTCGGCAAGTGAGGCAAATGGCATTCTTCCGATGACTGGAGGAGTAACTCCTGCACAGAATTGCAGAAACACTTGAAAGGTTAGGCGTCGTGCAAGTGGTTATCGTGAGACATACTGCACAAACATCAGGCGGACGGTTTATTCATCTGAGAAGAAAGTTGTATTAGATCTTTGCACCTTTCGACATTCCCCCGACCTCGATCATTGAAATACGATGTGATGCAGTCGGCTGTGAAGACTTTCAAAGGTGGAGATCCCGAGAGAATCTCAAAGTCATCACATCGTGGGAATTTTTCCCCACCTCGTAAACCTAAGGACTTAGCTTAGCTTCTCTCGAACTCACAATTTTGGGGGACCTTATGAAAGGTTGACAGGAATCGTGCTTCGTTTGTAAGCCTGTGATTATCCCCTTACAGCAAGGGTTTCGTTTTTGAAGTTGCTGACTTATCCAGTATTGGGCTGCTATTCTAGGAAACCTACCTAACAATCCGTTAAAACACAGGCTCTCTGAAGCTTTATATCCCCCTTCCGCCTTTCTCTCCTCCGGACGCAAACTCTGGTCGCCTTGTTCACCTTCTTGTCGGTGAATGTTCATCACTGAGCAGATCAACACAAAGATGGATACTTGTATGTAAACCCTTTTGCCACGGATCACCCCTCCGTCATATCAGATCCTCCATAATATCTTCAAAAGATAAAGCTTATGCGGCACCCTAACTGTGGTGCTCATTTATTTACATGAAGACTGCGGATGGTCAATCCTACACGTTTGGCAGTGAGTTGAACACTCCTTCAAGAGCGATGGCTTCATGGAAAAGGTACCGAATCGGAACTCTTAAGGTTTAACTACGGGAACATTCCGATAGTTTACGAGGGCCTCTCGGTAATAAATGCAGGAGTGGAACTCTGGAGAAGAGCCAGGAATTCGTTTCACATGTGTTGAACGGAAGAAGTAAACCAATTTGATACGCACACCCAATTTCTCTAATCTTTGCCGGACAAGGATGATAATCGCAGGCATACCTGTTGCTCAGATTCGTTCGAAAATCTGCTCTTAAAATATACAACAACACTGTCTAGCTATCCTGGAAGGAAATTTTATTCGGGACTTCAGTCAAGGTAATAATCGAACCTATTTCGGCCTTGTTCCCAGACTAGTGGATCTGGTAACCTCACTTAACTCTCCACGGGTCGGGATGCTGTTGACCTTCGAAGATGCTAGATATCTTCAAGCCTACAGCTTTTACCACTCCCTCGGACCCGGACTCACGCGGGCTCTGCGGGAACATAGCGGCTATAATTAGAAACTAGAGGGAATTGTCATCCTGGTAGTAGAAGATCTAGTGACCTGTGCTACACCTCACAATGGGACACAGGTGTTTTCGGCCGTCAGCTACAACTTAAATGGTTTTAGGCATCCGGGGTCATAACGCGAGCCATCCATCTTTCTGAGTTGGTTGTTTGCCTACGAACGGAACCGTATACACATCATTATATCATTTGAAATATAGCGTTAAACCATTCAGAAGAATTTTATTTTCTGACATTGATCTGAGCAGGGAATTCTTTTTCAGACTCGTGTTGAAATATCTTGCTGAAACTATGGGCGGTTACCTGTTGCAAGCTGTAGGACAAAGCCGAAGAAGTCATCGATTTCGGAAACGAACGTTCCCCACTACATATATGTTCAGCGAAGTTTATGGTGCCTACCAAAGAATTTCGGGATGGGTAATTAATAAGCCCAGTCTCTTGGGGAGTATAGGGATCTCTTCCCCAGGTGTGCGGACGGACGTATCGGTGTGAGGACTCGATTCTCAGATTAGCTCTACAATTGCTTCTCAGAAGAATCTGGAATAACCAGGGGTAACGATGTGGAGTAAATGGAAATAATACTCCCATTGGTGGGGAAGGCATCAAGGAAGCATCGGCTGTGTTCGACAAACAACCTCCAAAAACACCAAGATTTTACCCCTTATCTTTACAATTCTTCACGTGGTTTCCACGAACAACTGGTCAATATTGGTCAATCGACAGTGTTTAACAAAGCTCTGTTAGAGAGAATTGTTCCTGATGCTCACGGCATACGCCGCTCACAAATACTACGCATCCCTTGTAGCGGGAATAATCGTGGAGTGGAAGATAACTGTGGGCATTACTCATATACGTAGCATTCGAAATATGTCTGTTGGGCGTCCTCTGGGCGGATTCGAATTGTCTAAATTCTGATTCTTGCAATCCCATCCGTCTAGGTCTAAGGTTAGCCTGTATCTATTTATTCTTCTCTTGGATGGAAATGTATTTTCTGAAAAGGATGCCCCCTCGTTGATCCGCTTTAGGGATCCCCAAATTGTACAGTCGCAAGCATAAAACCACTTGGGCGAGCCGCGCACGCCCGAGTTATCCCCCACACGTTTTGAACAGATTAGTAACACGGCATTGTATTTTCTTGTATTCTCAAAAGTTAGGGACTGTGTCGCATGGGAGAATGGAAATTTCTCCGTGGTGTGAAGTCAACCCTGCAGCAGCTGATGAGGCAAGGCTGAGGACGGAGAAACTTCAGCCTCAATGCTAACTATAATATCTGCTCGCGGACACTCGAAAGTGGAAATTCGGAAACATTGACATGGCAAAAGTTGGTTTCAGTAGGCTCGAAGTAGACTGATGTATCTTTGCAAAGATAGACCTCTCAAATATAAATATATGATCCGACTCCCGTAGCATAAATACCTGCTTACTCCTGAACAGCATTCTTGAAGAAGAGTGATCATCTGCGGCGAAACAACTCACTATATGGGAAATAATTCACATAGACAGACGACATGCATGACAACTAAGGTGTCTGAACGAATATTACTGTCAGTACGGAGTATAGGGGAACATACATCGGAATATATACGTCAATGATTATAATGTGGCGTTGAGATCCGCGCATAGCTACGCCACTTCCTGCAGTAAGCACTGAAGATAGTCCAAGTAAGTAGATAACTGATGGGAGTCAAGAGACTGTCAGTGTTTACGATAACGTGGGTTAGCTGATCCTTCGATAATGATGTCCAACTCGGTGCAGAGACAAAGCAGCCGTCCAATTGCTCAATTAACTGAGGTATAAATAGATGATTGATGGAGAAGTTGTGTGGGGTGATGGATATGAAGGACGATGATGTTGAAGTTGAATAGTATGCATTGGTACCTTTGCCAACAATAATTAGAATTAACTTGACCGTCAAGAGTGCCCTATCTAAAGAGTCCATGCCATCTTTCATTGATACTCCTTACATAGTTATGTGTTTTCTGTTTCCATGATTGCAGTGAGTTCATATTCTACCCGTATCATCGGCTGATTAACTAGACTCCCCAAATTTATCTAGAGCTTTAGTAAATAGTTCTGCTTTGAAAATTGTTCCACGCTACTTCGCAACACCAGCGATCCCTGTAAATGAAATTCTCCTCCACGAACTTCTCTGAAAACTTTCCCGATTAACAGCTATTCAAAGACATAACACTTATCCTGAGAAAGTGAGATTACCACTCAACTTATCAACTGGGTATCACTATCCCCTAGCGCTCCCGACCGACGGTGTCGACCTGCTCGATGATGAAAGTAGACAATTCCCCACTGGGGGAATGGCGCTTGGGTATGATGGAAGAGGAGTTTGAGTGTCGA
>Ga0157379_10002765_pt1 | contig 14797 bp, 12 predicted proteins | sample S25metaG_FD_121802 | JGI IMG/M metagenome (GOLD analysis project Ga0157379, IMG submission 121802) | Switchgrass rhizosphere microbial communities from Kellogg Biological Station, Michigan, USA - S2-5 metaG | ecosystem: Host-associated > Plants > Roots > Rhizosphere > Soil | place: USA... | reverse complement strand
GACATGCCGGTCCACGCAGTTGTAGCTGGCGTTGAGCCTGCCGCCGGTGAACCACTTCCAGAACGGCGGATTGCTGCTGTCCAGGACGGTGTCCCAGCGCGTGTCCCAGCTCAGCAGCTCCGCGTACTCGGTGAAGCAGTCAGGGAACCTGGCCTGGCTGAACCGGTCGAAAATAGCGGGGTCGTTCGCATTCGCCTGGCGCACGAAGGCGTCCGGAGGGTAGTAGTACTCCTCCTCGCGCCAGTGCACAGCGATCTGCGACTCCGAGACCTGCTCCGGCGACTCCGGGGCCTGCTCCGGACTGGTATCCCGTTCCGCGTGCTCTGCCATGGAAGACCTCAGGTTCTCCGCCGCATGGGGTTCACGATTTTGCCGGATTACGGTTCCGGGGGCGCGAACCCCGGTTGCCGGGCCGGCCGGGTGCGGCGCAGGCCCGCGCGCAGGCGCCTGGCCTGCGCGCGGGCCTGCACAGCCGTGCTGGGTCAGACGCGGCCAGCGGGCGCGGCGGCCGCGGCGGGAGCCGCTGCCGGGCGCCACAGCGGCTGGCCCACCGGGACGATCGCCCGCCCGGACATGCTGTTCGCGACCACGGCGGCCGAGGCGTACCAGGCCACCAGCGCGGTCAGGATGCCGATGTAGCCGCCTACCTTGACGATGCTGGCGTTGCCCGCGAAGTTCCCGATGAACAAGACGATCTCGGTCGCCTCCAGGGTGAGGAACACGGCGAACACGGCGGCGTTCACCATCGAGCTCCACAGCAGCATGTAGGTGTTGAAGATGGCGAAAGCCAGCAGGATCCAGGCGACGTCCTTGCCCGCCTTCGCTCCCGCGGTCGGGGCCACCAGCAAGGCCCAGAGCCCGAGCCCGATCCAGAAACCGCCGTAGGTGGTGAACGCGGTGGCGCCGAACACGTTGCGGTTCCTGAACTCCCACATGCCAGCCAGCACCTGGCCAAGACCGCCGTAGGCGAACGCGTAACCAAGCCAGGCATCGCCGCTGGCGCTGTCCATCAGGTGCGCGTTGGCGGCCGACAGCAGGAAGGTGGTGAGGGCGAAAGCGGCCAGGCCCAGCGCGGCAGGATCGGCGGCGGGCGGCGTTTGAATGGTGCGGAACTCCTCGGCCATATTGGTCCTCCGTACGTGTCGTGGCCAGGGGCCCACGGCTAATGCCGTTGGAGTACTTAGGACGGTACGACGGCGGTGCCGCCCGAATAACGCGCGTGCGACGAACGCGCTATCCGGCACGAGGAACGGTCGTCTCAGCGCGAGGAACGGCAATGCGGGGCGAGGAGTGGCCGCCTGGCCGCTCCCCCGGCTCGTGCCACGATCTGGGTATGCGCTGGTCAAGGAACTGCCACGAAACGCGGCGGCCCTGGCCTGCCTCCGCCGGACCTTCTCAAACAGGTCGATGGCTGGTTACACTTCGCCGGTGGTCGGTCTCGCGATCATTCTGCTTTCCGTCACCGCGGCGCTGGCAGGCGCGGTGCTGTTCTGGAAACGCGGAGCCCAGCGGGTGGGGACCCCGCCGCAGCGAGCGACCTACGAAACCCTGCACACGGCCGGCTCAGCGTCCAAAGCCCTGCGCAATGGGCTGACGTCCAGTTCGGCGGTCAAGGCGGCCCCCGCCCTGCGGCAGCTGCTTGGCACCCCCGCTATCGCGATCGCCGACCAGGCGGGCCTCATCGCCTACGAGGGCAGCGACCTTCACTCCGGCGCATTGCGCCGCAGCCTGCTCGAAGTAGTGCGGTCAGGCCGGTCACAGATCCTCTCCGCGGCCGACCTGAGGTGCGACCACGGGGCCGATTGCCCTGTTCAGGCCGGGGTCACTGCGCCCATCGCCGTCGACGGATCGGTCGTCGGGGCCCTGGCGGCACTGGCCCCGTCGGCGGACGCAGTGCTGCTGCGGACCGCGGGCGAGGTGGCGAGATTCGTGTCTACCCACCTGGCCCTCGCGGAACTCGATGCTTCACGTACCCGCACGGTGCAGGCGCAGCTCAATTTTCTCCGGGCGCAGATCAGCCCGCATTTCATCTACAACGCACTTACCGCCATCGAATCGTATGTGCGGTCGGATCCTGAACGTGCCAGGGAATTGCTCGTCCGTTTCGCCGAATTCATCCGGTGGACGTTCCGTGAGCATAGTCAGTACGCCACTCTCGCCGAGGAGCTCCGCTTCGTGGATACCTATCTTGAGCTGGAGCGGGCTCGCTTTGGTGATCGGCTTGAGGTGAGCCTTCGGGTTGCGCCGGAGGTGCTGCCGGTAAAGGTGCCCTCATTAGTACTCCAGCCTTTGGTTGAAAACGCCATCCGCCATGGCCTGGAGCATTTCGCCGGAACTGCCCAGCTGCGCATCACGGCCCAGGATTTCGGCCATGAGGCAATCGTGACCGTTGAGGACGCCGGTGTGGGCGTGGACCCGCGGCAACTCGCCGATGTGCTGGCGGGGCGTCGCGGCAGCGACTCGGTCGGATTGCGCAATGTGGACGAGCGGCTGCGCGCGACCTTTGGGGCCGGACATGGCCTGACGATCGAGACCGAGGTCGGTGCGGGCACGAAGGTGACAATGCGCCTGCCCAAGTCCAGTGCGGCGCTGGCCGGGCAATGACGTGGGAACGTGCCGCGGATGGGGCCTCACCGCTGCCGGGTGAGGTTCCCGGGCTTCGCCCCAGCGCCTGGGCGACCGCGCTCGTCGTCGATGACGAAGCCCCGGCGCTGGACGAGCTTTCGTACCTGCTGCGGGCGATGCCGGAGATTTCTGCCGTGCATGTGGCGCAAAGTTCAAGCGAAGCCCTGCGGAGCCTCCAGGCGCGCCGGTACGACGTCGTCTTCCTGGATGTCCGGATGCCTTCACTGAACGGCATCGAGCTCGCCAGCGTCCTGGGCCGGTTCGCTTCCCCGCCCGCCGTCGTCATCGTGACCGCCTACGAGGAATATGCTCTCCGCGCGTTCGATATCGGCGCGTGCGACTACCTGCTGAAACCGGTCTCCCGCACGCGCCTGAGCACAGCACTCAGCCGGGCCCTGGGCCGCAGCAGCGACCGGCCGGGCGAGCCCGGGGACGGCGACTCGGCCGCGATTCCCCTGGAGGCGGCGGGCCGGACCCGGTGGGTGACGCCCGGGCAGGTGCGCTGGGTGGAAGCCGAGGGCGACTACGTCCGGCTGCACACCGCAGAGGGCGATTCCCACCTGCTGCGCATGCCGATCTCGCACCTGGAGGAGCGATGGGCAGCGCATGGCTTCATCCGCATCCACCGCAGCTACCTGGTGTCCGTGGGCAGCATCGCCGAGCTGTCCGTGGCCGGAAATAACCACAGCGTCAAGGTATCCGGCCAGTGGCTCCCGGTGAGCCGGCGCCACGCACGCGATGTCAGGGACAGGCTGCTCCGCGCCGGACGGCGGCATTGATACCGCCCCCTGATCATGGCCCGCAGGCCAGGAAGACCGTCGAATGGCAGCATGACCAGGCACAGCTGCAGCATGACGTCATCGGGATAGGCGACGTCCAGAGCGACACGGTCTATGGCCGCCTGCTCGTCCGGTCACTGACCCGGGCACAGCTTGGCCTGTCCCTGATGTGCCTCTCGGCCGCGGTCGCGACAATCGGGTCCTTCCCGGTGATCATGGCCTTGCTGCCCGGCGCCCGCAGCGTGAGAGTGGCCGGCCTCCCCCTGACGCTCGTCGTTCTGGGAGCCGGGATATTCCCCGTGCTCCTGGCCGTGGGCTGGTTCTACAACCGCCAGGCCAGCCAGCTGGAGGCACGCTTCATCGACCTGGTCGACCCCGCAGGCCGGCGGCCCGATGATTAATGTCCCCGCGGTCGCGGCTATCGCGACGGTCACCCTGCTGACCGCCGCCGTAGGCGCCAGGGGTGTCCGTATCGCCCGGACGTCAGACGACTTTCTGGTGGCGGCAAGGGAAGTGCCACCCGGGCTGAACGCAGCCGCCATCTCCGGCGAATACCTGTCGGCCGCCTCATTTCTCGGGATAGCCGGCCTCATTGTCTCGCTCGGCCTGGGCGCGCTCTGGTACTCCGTCGGGTACACCGCCGGTTACCTGGTTCTCCTGCTGCTGGTGGCTGCCCCGCTCCGCCGTTTCGGCGCCTACACCATCCCGGACTTTGCCGAAGGCCGCCTCGCCTCACGGAGCCTGCGCCGGGCAACGACCGTCCTGGTCCTCGTCATCGGCTGGTTCTACCTGCTGCCCCAGATGAAGGGGGCAGGCATCACCCTGCAGCTGGTGCTCGGGACACCGTACTGGGTTGGGGTAGTGGCCCTTGGTGTCGTGGTGAGCGCCAACATCGCCATGGGCGGCATGAAAGGCGTCACGTTCGTCCAGTGCTTCCAGTACTGGCTGAAGCTGTGCGCGATCGGGATTCCGGCGCTGGTCCTGCTCGCGGCTGCCGGTCACGGCTCGACCAGGAATCTGTCGCCGGACAGCCAGCCCGTCTTTACCCACAGCACAACGGTCGATGTGCAGACGAGCACACAGTTCACGCTGGCCCGCGGCGCGACGGTGCGTGCCACGGGCAGGGTGGACGGCGCCCCGCTCACCCATCAGGAGGTGCGGCTGGCGGCGGGACGCCACAGCGCCGGAGCGGGCACGGTCCTCGTCTTCGGTGCGGGATCACCCGCCCCGGCCAGCCTCAGCATGGCGCACGTCAGCGCCACCGCGTGGGACTCCCCGTTCCTCACCGCGGGCACCGAAGGATCCCACCCGCTGCTCGCCACCTACGGCGTGATCATCGCCACCCTCTTCGGGGCGATCGGCCTGCCGCACATCCTGGTCCGCTTCTACACCAACCCGGACGGCGAGGCGGCACGGCGCACAACCCTGATTGTTGTCCTGCTGCTGAGCACCTTCTACCTCTTCCCCACTGCCCTCGGTGTCCTGACCAGGCTGCGGGCCCCGGAGCTCTACCTGTCCAAGGACCCGGACAGCGTCGTCCTCGCCCTGCCCTCCCTGCTCATGCCCGGCCGGCCGGGCGCCCTGCTCGGGGCCCTGGTCGCGGCCGGCGCCTTCGCCGCTTTCCTGTCCACGTCCTCCGGCCTGCTGGTCAGCGTCGCAGGTGCGCTGTCGCACGACGTCATGCGCGGGGGCGTGGGCACCTTCCGGCTGTGCGCCGTCATCGCCGGGGCCGTCGCCACGGTCATGGCTCTCCCCGTCAACCGCTTCTCACTCGGCTTGCTGGTCGGCTGGGCCTTCGCCATCGCGGCGTCCTCGTTCTGCCCGCTGATCGTGCTCGGAATATGGTGGCGGCGCCTGACCTGGATCGGCGCCATGGCCGGTGTCCTTGTCGGCGGCGGGGCCTGCTGCTGTGCCATCATCGCCACGATGTTCGGCGCTGCCACCCATGGCTGGGGCGCTGCCCTCCTGGGCCAGCCAGCGGTCTGGACGGTGCCGCTGGCGTTCAGCGTGATGATCGCGACATCGCTTCTCACCCAGCGCGCCATTCCCCCGCACGTCGAGCACATGATGCTCAGGATGCATCTGCCCGAGGGGCTCATCCACCGCACCTACAGCACCGGGCGGCCGTACGCCCCGCACCTGACAGAAACCCCCGGAGACTGACTGCAATCCAGCGCGGCTACTTCGTGACCGTGTAGCGCACGTGGGTGGCGTACGGCGAGCTGTAGACCTTGGCCACCTGGAGGTTCATATCCCGGTCGAAGCCGTCGAACAGCCGCTTGCCCGCGCCGAGGATCACTGGGGCCGTGGAGATGACCAGCTCGTCGACTCTCCCCGCCGCCAGCGCCTGCCGGATAACGCCGGCGCCGCCGCCGATGCCGACGTCGCCGTCCCCGGCCGCCTCAGCCGCCTGGCCCAGCGCCGTCTCGAGGTCCGCGACGAACCGGAAGCCGGTCTCGGGCGCCGGCTGGTCCGCGGTGCGGTGAGTGAGCACGAACAGGGTGCCGGGGAACGGGTTGGTCCCGCCCCACGCGCCGGCCGCGTCGTACATGCCGCGGCCGACCACCCCGGACGCCATCGTCGAGACAAGCCCGTCGTAGAACTCCTTGTCCGGGCCGTGCATCGCGAAATCGTGGCCACCCTCGTAGGTCCACGGGCCGCCCATCACCCAGTAATGCAGGCGCTCGCCACCCCTGCCCAGGCCGTACTCCGGGCCGTCGCCAGGACCGGTGATGTAGCCGTCGACCGACGTGGTGATGGAAGCGATGACCTTGCTCATAGTTCCTCCTCCACCGAGTGTCACCAGCACAGACCCGGCTGGGGCACCCAACTCATCGCATCAGCTGGCGGGCGGTTCTGTGCTCTGCCCGTAGCGCTCACCGCGCCGCCCGCGGACGGCCAGGTCGACGGAGCGCAGCCGCTTCCTGCCTTCCAGGATCGTGCTGAACCCGGGCGTGTACCTCATCGCCAGGTAGTCGCCCAGGCTGTCCTCCAGCAGGGACCGGAAGCCCTGCGCGTCCTGGGCCTTGTTGATCTGGACCTTGGTCATCCGCAGGGTGAACGGGTGGTTCTCGGCCACCCGGCGGGCGTAGGCACAGGTCTCGCGTTCCAGGTCCTCCGGCGTGAATACCCGGCTGACGAACCCGCCGGCCCGGCATTCCTCGGCGGTCATGAACCGGCTCTCGAAGCAGACCTCCTTGGCCTTGCGGAAGCCCAGGTCCCACGGGATCGAGTTGTACTCAACGAACCCGCCCAGGAACTGCGCCCGGTCGGAAGCGAAAACCAGGTCCATCACCGCCGCGAGCATCCACCCGGCGTAGATGCAGTAACCGTCAACCATCGCGATCGTGGGCTTGGGGAAGTCCCGCCACTTCAGGAGCAGGTCCAGGTTGTACTTCTTGAACTCGTCGTACCGCTCCAGCGGGTCCTCGGCCTCCTGCCGGTCCGGGCTGAGCTCATGCCCGGCCGAGAACACGCCCCCGGCTCCCCGCACGATGACCACGCGGACCTCCGGCTCGGCTCGTGCCAGGTCGAATGCCTGGTCGATCTGCGCCAGCATCTCGTAGCCCTGGGCGTTCAGCACCTCGGGCCGGTTCAGCGTGACGATCCCGAGGGGGCCGTCCTGACGGAAGGTCACCTGCCCGAAGTCCTGAGCCCCGGTCACCTGAATGTCGCTCATCTTCCCAGCCCTCCGGCCTGTAACCGATCGTGCCCGCCACCGATGCGACCGCACAGGATCCAGAAGATCACCCTTCCCGGTCGCCGGGATGCAGATCAGCCTGCTGCACTAACCGCCCGCTACCCCGGCAGCGTAATAATCAAAAATCCGACCGGAAAACAAAGCGACCGGCCTCCGTTCACCGTGATTTCAGGACGTTACGGCGGAGCTGGGGGAAGACCTTGGAGACCTTGCCCAGGAGGTAGTCGCCGTAGGTGCCGGAGAACGCCTGCAGGTCCTGCCCGTCCCAGCGCCGGCGCCCGTCGTCCCCGGCCGCCGCGCGGTCGGGCAAAGGCGGTACTTCGGCACCGAAGCCCGGGTCCAGGAAGAAGGGGAACGACAGCCGGCCGTGGCCGCTGAGGTTGCGGACCCGGTGCGGTGTCGACCGGTACCAGCCGCCGGTGAGGCGGTCGAGCATGTCACCGATGTTGCAGACCAGCGTGCCCGGGATCGGCGGGGCATCGATCCAGCCCTCCGGCGCGGCAACCTGCAGCCCGCCGCTGTCGTCCTGGGCCAGCAGGGTGATCAGCCCGTAGTCGGTATGCTCGCCCACCCCCCAGTCCTGGGTCTGCGGCGGCGACGGCGGGTAGTGAAAGATCCGGAACAAGATGGTGGGGTCGGCGGTGTAGCCGGCCGCGAAGTAGTCCGCCTCCAGGCCCAGGCTCAGCGCCACTCCGGTCAGCACCGCCTGTCCCGCCCGGGTCAGAATCTCCAGGTAGGACAGCACCAGCGGCCCCAGCCGGGGCACCTGCCGCGGGAAAAGGTTGCGGCCGTGCAGCGGGAGCCCGGCCAGCACCCGCGGGTCGTCATCGGCCAGTTCGGTGCCGAAGTACAGACCCTCCTTGAGGTCCGGCCGCCCGGAGGTCAGCTCGGCACCCACCGGGAAATACCCCCGCCAGGCCGGGCCGCCGCGTTCCATCGCGATCTCCAGCTTGTCCGCCGGCGGAAGCGCGAAGAACTCAGCGCTCGCGTCGGCCAGCTGATCCAGCAGCCCGGCGGGCACGCCGTGGCCCGTGATGTAGAAGAAGCCCCGGTCCCGGCAGGCAGCCTGGATCTGGGCAGTCCCGCTGGCCCGCGCCGCCGCCGGCGCCGGGCCAGCCAGCGGGCTCACGTCGATGACGGGCAGCGCGCTCGGATCATCCGGGCCTGACATGAACACATCTTCCCCGATGCCGGCGGCGTTCCAGCGCTTCTATACCTTTCCCGGCCGGCTGCCGAACCTGAAGCCGCGCACCCGGATCGCCGGAGCAGACGCACAGCCGTTCCATACGTTCGGCACCGGGAGGCTGATCAGCCGCGACCCGATCCCGTCGGTGCGGGCCAGTGCGCCGAGCACGCTCTCGGTAAACCGGCCGGTCCTCAGCCCGGCGCTGAGCTTGCCGTCCTCGATGAGGAAGCAGCCGTCCCGGCTGGTGCCGACGACCGTTCCGGCCTCGGCGTCGACCAGCCGGTTGTACCACAGCCGCTGGATGTAGAGGCCTCGCTCGACGCCGGCGATCAGGTCGGCTTCGCTGGCCGTGCCGGGCGTCATGATCAGGTTCGCCGCCTCGGGGGCCGGCGAGGATTCCCTGGCGATGTGAGCATGCCCGGTGGAGTGCCCGCCGGTGGCCATCGCGGAGGCGAGGTCGCTGAACGCACCGCCGACATGGCCGGCTGCGATCAGCTCCACCCGCTGCTTGGGTGTCCCCTCGAAATCGAACGGGAACGGCAGGCCGGCGCCGGCGGTGGCGTCGTCAGCCACGGTGATGCCGGCCGGGGCCAGGACCGCGCCCGGCCGGGTGGCCGCCAGGCCGATCCCGGCCGCGACGGCCGACCCGGTAAACCCGAACTCCGGCAGGAAGCCGATCAGCTCGGCGGTCGCCAGACCGCCGAAGACCACGTCGTGCACGCCGTCCGGCACCGGGACCGGGTTCCCGGTCGCCGCTGCCTGGCTGACCGCCGTTTCCGCTCGCTCCTCGACGCTGAGCACGCTGACGTCCCGGCCGAGGTCGGCCGTGTAGGACGAAGCCTCGCCGGCCCGCGCGGTCAGCGAGAACCCGGCCTCGGTCGCGGCCGCATAGCAGCGCTGACCGGCGCTGGTCACCACGGCCAGTTCCGTGATCGCGGCGGTCAGCACGCCTGCCGCGCTCACGCCGGCCGAGCGGGCGGCATCCATGATCCGGCCGGCCAGGGCGGACCGGGCCCCGGCGTCCCAGGCCAGCGTGGTGTCGTGCCAGAGCCCGGCTGCGCCTGAGATGCCCCCGGGCCCGGCCACGCCGTGCGGCCTGCCACCGCCCGCACCATCCCGCCGGCGGGCCATGTCCGACGCGGCGGCGACCGCGTCCCGTGCCCCGGCCAGGCTGCTCACCGCGACCCTGGCGCTGCCGGTGCCGGCCACGGCGCGCGCCATGACCTGGCACTCGATGATGGTCTGCGGCTGGTGCACGCGCTCGCCGGCGAACCGCGTGTGATTCCCGGTGCGGGCCGCGACGAAGACTTCCGCGTGGTCAGCGTCGGCCGCGGCCAGGGCATTCTCCAGGGCGGTGAGCGCCTGATCCTGGCCAGCCCACGCCTGCAGCGCCGTCTCTGGCATCAGGCCACCCCGATCCGCACGCCGCGGAACAGCGCCGGCGCAGCGCCGTGGGAAAGGAATCCCCACTCTTTGGGCTCGCCCTTGCCGCACGGCATGCCGAAGGTGCGGAAGTCAGCCGGCCCGGCCACTGCCTCGAGCGATCCCCAGAACTGCGGCGTGATCCCGCCGTAGGAGAAATTCCGCAGCAGCCGCGTGCGCTTTCCCTTCCGCACTTCCCAGGCGGCTTCGGTGCCGAACTGGAAGTTAAGCCGCTGGTCGTCGATTGACCAGCTCCGGTTGTCATCCAGGTAGTAACCGCTGCCCATACGGTCGAGCAGGTCATCGGTACTGCCCGTGCCCGGTTCGAGAAACACGTTCGTCGCGAAGCACAACGGCAGGAAGCCCCAGCCGTCAGAGCGCGCGGACGCCGTCGACTCAGCACCGATGCGCGCCGCGCTGTCGCGGCTGGACAGGAAGTTGGTGATCACGCCCTCGGTGACCAGCATGGTGCGCAGGGTGCGGGTGCCCTCATCGTCGAACATGAAGCTGCCCCGCGTGCCCGGCACCGTCGCGTCGGCCACCACGTTGACCGCCGCCGAGCCGTACTGCAGGCGGCCCACCGCGTCTGGCCCGATGAACGACCGGCCGGCGAAGTTGGCCTCGTCGCCGAGAATCCGGTCGAGCTCGAGCGCGTGCCCGGTGGACTCGTGGATCTGCAGCGCGAGCTGGGCGGGGCCGATGACGATGTCCGCCGTCCCGGAGTCGGCCACGGGCGCAGTCAGCAGCTGGACGGCTTCCGCACCCACCCGGCCCGCCTGCTCGGGCAGCTGCAGTCCCTCGACGTATTCCCAGCCGGCGGCCGCGGTGTTGCCGAAGAACGAGTTCGGGTAACTGCGCCGCTGCGTGGCCGAGCCCTCAGCGGCGATCGCCAGCACCATGCCGCCGGATTCAACGAAGTGCTGCTCCTGCCGGGACCCCTCGGTGCTGGCGAAGTACCGGTGGCTGCGCTTGGCGTTCACTCCAGCCTGCGCCTGTACGACGCCGGCGGTCGCGGCCGCCGCGGCCAGGGCGCCGGCGACGACGCGCTCGCGCACGGCGTCGCCGACGGCGAACGGGTCCACGGCGGCGGTCGTCTGGTACAGACCGCACTCCGCGGCCCGCGGCGGCAGCGTCACCCGCTCCCGCGAGCCCACCGCTGCCGCGCGCGCGTTCCTGAGCGCATCCCGGGCGGCCGCGACCGCATCCGCCGCGTCGCGCATCGGCCGGGACGCGAAACCCCATACGCCGTCGACCAGAACCCGGACGCCGAGGCCGAGGCTGCCCTCGATTCGCTCGTCGGGCGCACCGCCCGAGACCGCGTACAGGCGCAGCTCCTGAGCCTCAGACAGCCGGACGTCGGCGTAGCTGGCGCCCCCTGCGGCGGCCGCGCCGACCGCATCGTCCAGCAGCGGCCCGGCCGTGGCCAGCCCGCCGGCCAGATCGCCCCAGCGGTGCGCGGGGCCGAGGTCCTCATGCGCGGCGTGGGGCACCTGCTCAGACACCCTCGACCTCCTCGAACGCGCGTTGGTCAGCCTGAGGCACACGATCGGCTGTAGTCGATTGTCGACAACCGACCGAGATTCATTAAGACCCGCCTGCGCGACAGTGTCAAGAGATGATGCGGTGTCGCGCCAGAGACCATCAGGCGCTGTTAATTGCGCGTTTTAAACCGGCGCGCCGGGGCCGGACTCGCGGGGCACCTTCCCCAGATCGGTGGATCCGGCGGATTTGGCTCACTGGCCTCCGCTGCGGCCGCAACGGCGCGGGCGGCATGCTGCAGTCCTTACCTGTCCGTCAGTTCGACGGCCGGAAGCACGCCGAGGGCGAAATTCTCCTCAGGCTGATTCTGGGCGGACACGCAGGCGCCTGACGAGTTCCAAAGGCGTCCGCGCGGGTAGACGGGACCTGGGGGTGGGGATTGACGCCATCCTTCCCGGTCGCCTAAGGAGCCGTCGTGACCGTTCCCGGCCCCGATGAGATCATCGGCAAGATCGACGCTCTGGTGGACCCTGCCCACGAGCCGGAAAACGCGGTCCTGGCCGACGATGCCCGCGTCGTGCGCTGGACTGGGCCGTTCTTCGCCCTGTTCTCGCTGATTCTGCTGCCGTGGACGATCTACCTGGCCGGCTCGCTGCCCGCCAGGCAGGTGTCCACCAACTATGACGCCGCCTGGGCCGGCTTCGACGTGCTGCTGATGCTGACGCTGGCCAGCACGGCCTACTTCGCGCTCCGCCGGTCGCGCTACCTTGCCCTGGCGGCCAGCGCGGCGGCCGCGCTGCTGGTGGTGGACGCCTGGTTCGACGTCCTGACGACGCCCGCAGGCCAGCGGATCGAATCCATCGCCCTGGCCGGGTTGGTGGAACTGCCGCTGGCGGCGGTCTGCATCTGGCTGGGCTGGCACACCCAGCACCTGGAGGAACGACGGATCGTGCTGCTGCTGGGCCGCTCCCGGGACGGTGAAGCTGGGCGGCGCCGCGGCGGCCGGGCCTGACACCGCGCCGATGCCAGACCCGCTCGGGCGGCATCATCAGCAGCAGGCCGCCCGCGTGCATGCCGCCCGTACGGGCGTGGCCGGCAGCTCAGGCCATCCGGTCGAGTATCTCGCGCACCAGATCCATGGAGGTGTGCGGATGCAGGAACGCGAACCTGGCGACCATCTGGCCCTCCCACATCGACGGGGGAGCGAACGCGACCTGGTCGCTTAGCAGCTGGCCGGCCCAGGCGGTGTACTGATCAGGAGCCCAGCCCTGGCGGCGGAACAGGACGACGCCCAGCTCAGGCTCCCGGATCAGGGTGAGGTAATCACGCGCAGAGATCTCAGCGGCCGTCTCTTCGGCTAGCCGGATGGCTGCCTCGATAGCTTCGGAGTAGGCAGCGACACCGTGGACCGACAAGGAGAACCACAGCGGCAGTCCCCGGGCTCGCCTGGTCAGATGGTAGGCATAGTCGGCCGGGTTCCACTCCGCGGGTTTGTCGTGGATGACGTCGAGGTAGGAGGCATCCTGCTTGTGCACCGACCGCGCCACATCTGGGTCGCGATAGATCAGGGCGGCACAGTCGAACGGGGCAAACAGCCACTTATGGGGATCGACAACTAGCGAGTCGGCGTGCTCAATCCCGTCGTACCTGTGCCGGACGCTTGGCGCGAACAGCCCGGCCCCGCCGTAGGCCCCGTCCACATGGAACCATGCGCCGAGCTCACGGGCCACTGCCGCGGCACCGGCCAGATCGTCGATGATGCCAGCGTTGGTAGTGCCGGACGTGGCGACCACCGCAGCCACCGATGACGGATCGCCGTCTTCCTCGATGGCCGCCCGCAGCGCGGCACCCGTGACCCGATGATCGTCAGCATGGACGGTCAGTGCGTCCATCTCCAGCATCTTCAGCGTGCTGATGATCGATGAGTGAGCGTCCGTTCCGACGGCAACCCGCCACCGGCGGCCAGCGGCGGAAGCGCCCGCCTTGCGCTTGGCCACCTCGCGGGCGACGGCCAGCGCCGATAGGTTGCCGGCGGAGCCGCCGGAGACGAAGCACCCCCCAGCGGATCCAGGCATCCCGGCACGGTCGGCGATCAGCCGCAGCACCTTGTTCTCAGCGTGGATGACCCCAGCGGCCTCCAGCCAGGAGGTGCCCTGGATCGACGCGCACGAGATCAGCATGTCAAACAGCAGCGATGCCTTCGTCGGCGCGGCGGGAATGAAGCCCAGGAAACGAGGGCTGTCCGCGGAGATCACCGCGGGCGCCATCACCGAGGCATAGACACCCAGAACCTGGTCGGAGTTATGCGCCTCGTCGCCCGGCAGCCCCGCCATCGCGGCGTCGAGTTCCGCCGGATCCTGCGAACCATGGTCGAGCGGAACAGGGTCCAGCCGCAGCCGGTTCTCCGCATAGGCCAGAACAGACCGGATCATCTGCTCGGTTACCGCGTCCACGCTGTGCATGGGCGAAACGTAGAGCGCGAGCCAGCGAGCACGCAAGGACCAGCACGCGAACATCCGGCTTCAGTCAACCGGCTGATGGGCATGGGGTGACTATTCAGCCAGCTGGTCCGCGCCGCTGGATAGTGATCCTTCGACGGCGGCGACCGTGCTGTCTGATGATGGCTGGCAGAGGGCACGGCAGGGCAGGTACTTCTGCTGGCCGTGACTATGGCGGGAGCTGGTATGCCTGAACAAGGGATGCCTGAGGGCAGGTACGAGGGCCTGCGTCAACGTCATACGGCCGACTTCGAGGCGATCCTTCCCGGGTACACGGAGCGCATCGACTGGCCGGCCGACCGGGTGCAGGAGGAGCGCCTGCGGGCGTTGCGCTCTCTGCTGGCGACTGCACTAGCGAGGTCACCGTGGCACCGCGAGCGGCTGACCGGGGTGGACGTCCCCGCCCTTTCTGAAGCGGACGTGGCGAGCCTGCCGGTCATGACCAAAGCCGACCTGATGGACAACTTCGATGCCATTGTGACCGATCGGCGTATCACCAGGGATGTGTGCGAGCGTCACCTCCATGCGGTCAGCGGTGATGCCTACCTGCTGGAGGAGTACCACGTGGTTGCCTCCGGGGGTTCGAGCGGCCAGCGCGGGATCTTCGTTTACGGATGGGACGCCTGGGCGATCTGCTGGGCGTCGATGACCCGGTTCCCGGAACGGGACTGGGCCCGCGATCCGGTGCTCGCGGGCGTTCCCCGGATCGCGGCGGTGGTAGCCGCGTCAAGGCCCACGCACATCTCCGCGGCCTTCCGCCAGACATTTTCCGGTTCCCGGATCCGTGAGCACGCCATCCCGGTCAGCCAGCCGCTGGAGCAGATCGTGGCCAGCCTGAACCGGCTGCAGCCCACCGAGCTCATCGGCTTCAGTTCCTTCTTGCCGCTGCTGGCCCGCGAGGCTCTGGCCGGGCGGCTGGTCATCTCGCCGCGGCGGGTGATGGGCATCTCCGAACCGCTACTGCCCGAGGCACGCACCGCAGTGCGAGAGGCCTGGGCTGTTCCGGTCGGCAGCCGCTACGGAATGTCGGAGGGTATCTTCGCGGGGTTCTGCGGCCACGGGTCACACCTGCCTGATGACTTGTGCCTGTTCGAACCGGTCGGCCCGG
>Ga0157379_10002764_pt1 | contig 14797 bp, 20 predicted proteins | sample S25metaG_FD_121802 | JGI IMG/M metagenome (GOLD analysis project Ga0157379, IMG submission 121802) | Switchgrass rhizosphere microbial communities from Kellogg Biological Station, Michigan, USA - S2-5 metaG | ecosystem: Host-associated > Plants > Roots > Rhizosphere > Soil | place: USA... | reverse complement strand
CGCACTTGAAAATGAAACAGAGACATTCTGGGACAAAACGAACAGATGCAGCTTCACCCCAGCAAAGAAGGAACAGAGCAATCTGACGAAGTCTGTCATATTGACTCATGTTGTGCATGGCCTGGCGCCATCGGTTTAGGGCATTGTCAAGGGACTTCTGCCTGCTGGGTGCATCTTTTGACCGCGTGTTGATACGCTGCAATCCAGGATTGAGCGAGGTACCAACAGCATCGTCAAGGTCCAACTGGGCTGCAAAGTACCATTTACGGTAATTTGCGTGTTGACCGCCTATGTAGTCTGCATGGAGAGTGAGGAGAGCCTGATTAGGAGACATGCGAGAAGCACGGCTGTCGAGCAAATGCATTGTAAAGTCGAACTACACAGGGGTCAACACTGTTGCTTCCGACGGCAAAAATCACGCACCATGTTTCGCATGGAATCCCGTTGGAAACCAAACTTCTGAGTTAGATCCAAGAAGATATCTTCAATTTCCCTAGTGGTTTATGATAAGCGAACGTAATAGCACTTCAAGACTCAAATTGCTTACTCTTTAGATAGGGGTATTTGACGGTCGTTGGACCATGCTGGGTAGGGTTCAACTGGCTTGCCGTACCCTCCTCCCCCATACTCAGACGGAAACGTCTGTGTTGAGGCATGGGGGTCTACAAACGGCATGTTACGACCGGGGGCTGAGCCCATCAGGTTGTCCGAGGACGGTGTGTAGTGCTGGCTGTAAGTATCACCTTCAGAAGCCTGGTCTGGGTCTCTGCGTTGGGCTGAAAGAAGGAAATGGTGAGAGCCAAGAAGGAATTCGGCTACGGGTCGTTCTCACCATAGGGATCAAAGTTTCCTGCTTGATCGTAATAACGTTCTGAGTTCACACTAGCATTATCGTAGTACTGCGGGGGATAAGACCCCGTCGGAGGAGCGCGAGACATCCAAACTTCAGTTGAATGTTAGTACGAGAATTTGAAGAGAGAAGAAATAACAGACATGGACGCTTGAGAGACTCCTACAAGATCTGTCAGACGCACCGCCTGTGCGTGATCAAATTTGCTTACGGGGAAAACTAGAGTGTACTTAGCCGGAGAGACCGTCAAATAAAATGTAAGCTCACAATAAAGGTCTTAAGAGATAAGTGAGGGCGGCGTCGTGAAAGGAGCGGAGGGTGTTAGGGAAAGATCAAGAGTGCCTATTACACGGTTACTAGCCCCACTAGCGCCCATATGCTCCGCTGTCCACAACCCACTACAATTTCCCTTTCAGTTAGCTGATGCGTTGTCATGATCCTCCAGTAACTTGCTCAGAATTTCTGCCACCGATTCTAAACTATATTTCTTGCTTTTAATTGACTTTTACTTCCTCCAAAGTCGATCGGTATTTTTCCTTTTTTTCGGCCGCTTAACAGGATTTGATGATCCCCAAATGCAGTGACCTGGGTGGAATCCAGATATAACTCTCCAACCTCAAACCGCCGTAGCTCCGGTCAAATCCAATGTCGAGGCACTTTCCTCCTCGAGGGCTCTCGATAGCCGTTTCTTCCTTACTGCCAAAATGTCTTAATGTGCTTACTCGGACTCTATCTCTTCTAACTGTAATTGTACTTGCTCCGGGCCAAGAGTAGCGAGGAGAATGAAACCTCTACGTTCTCTCAAGTATCTTGGTTCAGCACTGCCTGAGCTTTTTCTTCTTCTTCGCTGATCAAGAGTCTCATCAAACCTGGCTTCACAATGTCACGAACATCGTAACAGCTGCAGTTTCTTATTGCCTTTAGTACCACCCAATCGGATTCTATTCTTATATCCAAATCGTGTGCCAACTGGTTTCCAGTCTTGGCATGGTTGTTCGACCAATTGTTAGTCACTAACATTGTTATCGCGATGTCGAGCGAGACTTTTTGTGCCTCGCTCTAAAAGCAGGGCTCATCGGACTATCGCTTTCTCCACCTCCAACATTCCTTATTCAACGAAAACACAGGCATTGACATCGACCTTATTTCAAATTTATCCCTTTTCAGATGTGCTTCAGGAAGCTCTAAAATTAGACTAAATTTATTTTCCCAATGTTCGATTATTATTAGGAGCCCTATAGGGACACTTATGGTTTATTTCAAAGGTCTTCTAACAGATAACATTCGATCAGTTTACTGGGAATACAGTTTTTCTATTATTGCCGTTTCCATAATTGGTGGCAGAGCACACAAATTCCTCAAATGCATGTACAACAAGAGACAGGGAGTGTCAGCTCATATAGTAATAAATAAGTAATTTTCCTTGGGGGGACTTTTGAATGTTCGTGATAGAGAATAAATATCCATTTTATGACTGGATTACTGGGATCCTACCATGGTTTGTATTTTCGGGTCGTCCATAACCAGATTCGCTTGGATTTAACATTGAAATTTTATGTAGTTATATTGACGGGACTTCTTCCCTGAAGACACGAATGATTGAAAAGTGCATATCCTATCGACAATTTGCACTCTGTTATATTGCGATGAACCATCCTGTTATATTTTATTTATCATCTCAAGAGAGCTAGTAGGTCTCTTACCTTCCAGCATACCAAATTCATGGCGAATTATAAGTCACCAACATCCCTAGTCCCAGCATGAAGTAGAGAGGAGAATTAAAGTATCTCAACAGGCCACCGAATGTGTTTACGCCACTATGAATCCATCCAGGCCGCGAATAAGTTTGTCCAAATGGTAAATGTGCCTGTACAATAGGGTATATCCGCAGCTAATAAACTTAAAATGTCGGCTAAAGGAAATAGTCACAGCTCATTGGAGGTAGAGCCTTAACCGACATCAACCGTAGACTTAAGTCCAGTTGCAGATACACCCTAATATCTCTTCTTATCCCCCTTCCTGTTAGCGTATAATTACAAACCCGCCACTAGGAACTCAAAATCCCAATAAAGAAGCCGTGGAGAATGGCGTCATCTTGCGTCGAAGCCAAAGAAGACAAGGTCTAACGTTATTTTCTGACCTTGTGACCACCGTATTGACGATAAATTCTGCTTGATAGTCTAGCCACTGAAGCCAAGCTAATTAGTATGCCAGCCACCCTGCTCCCTACACCACCACCTTTGTACAAGCCTCCTCCACCTACTACCGCTGAGTGTACCACACTATTGTTTGATTAAATGCTATAAAACTATTAAAAGAGTTTCTAACAGTGGATTGGGCTGATATACCTATCATCGATCTCTCCCGGGCTAGCACTGAAGAAGGACGCGCAAAACTTGGACAGCAGGTCAGAGATGCACTTATAAGCGTCGGATTCTTTTATATTGTAAACCATGGATATTCGGAAGAACAAGTGGGTTTCCCAATTTCATAGAGTTTTATTAATACGGGAGTAATTAAATGTGTGCTATCCTAGACATCGAGGATTTTCAGCATTGCCGATACTGCGTTCGAAGGCGTTTCGTTGGAGGAAAAGAAAATTTACGAAGGGACTCCTAAGATCACAGGATCCTATCAAGGGTACAAGCTACGCTCTTATTGGGTTGGTCTCCCAAAGTATTCAGATAGAACAAATGACTCAGCTATCTTCAGCATATTGACAATGGAGCGAGGGATCAAGTGGAGAATTACAACAGTGTGTCCCCTTCAACTACCTTCTATCAGACGCGTTGTGAATACTTTAATAGTCAATCGAGATGTCACCAGACGTGAACACCCTTTGCCTCTGCGACCCTTCCTCCAAGATATCGACTCATTTGCGCGTTTCAATCATGAAAAGGTACTGCATCCGATCTTAAAGTAAGTGAGAGCCTCCATACTCATCCTTCCTGGAATATTTAACATGCTTCAGGCTGCTTGCCCTTGGGTTGGAACTTCCAGAAGACACATTCACAAAGAATCACAACTTTGATGGGCCTGTAAATGAGACCTACGTTCGCTTCATGAAGTAGTAGGTTTACTTGTCTATAATTTCCTCCAGAAATGACACGCTAACTATCTATCCAGTTATCCAAGATCCCAAGAAGACGAAGATAAGACCAAAAATGTGTGGCTGAAGGGACATACTGGTAATTTGAGCACGCATTCCTTTTATATTCTACATTTCATACTGAAAGATCCTTAAAGACTTTGGTAGCATAACAATTCTGTGGAGTCAACCAGTCTCGGCTCTTCAAATTCTCTCTCCAGACGGAAAATGGCGCTGGATAAAACATATTGATAATGCCTTGGTGTGTAATAACCAGGAGGCAACAGCGGTAAAAAGTCTCACCCCAGCTAATATTGAAGGTGATCAACGCCGGCGACTGCCTCGAATTCCTCTCCGGAGGCTTCTATAAGGCTACCATCCATCGCGTCGTCCAACCTCCTCCGGACCAACAGCAATACAATCGCCTCGGCGTATTCTACTTCTGCATGCCAGATGATAATGTCCAACTACGCCCTATCATGGAATCCCCTATCCTCCAGCGGGGGGGCATACATGATAGATTCCAGAGACATAACGTAGATGCGGTACCGGTTGAGGATTGGAGGAAGGGGAGGACGGCGGCGTATGGACAGACGAACCTTTCGGAGGGGAAGGAGAGTGGGGTGGAGGAGGAGATTATTAATGGTGTTGTTGTAAAACACTATAAATAATAAGACTTTTATAGGAGTATAGCTTCTAACAATAAACCTTCCTATCAGAAAAGCATGGCCACTGAATTTCTATTATCAGCCTATTATACGTATATACACAACTTGGGGTATGAGATAACTGGAACATGCAACAATTCCAATACTATACCTTTCAAAATACGCCGAAACCAGCATTGCGTCCACCACTCCCTTGGGACTTTTTCAGCAGGTCGAGTAATAAGTTTATTGAGACCTGACCCAACCTCTTCTCGGGAAGGCGTTCTATCCAAATTGTAGCTAAGCTCTGCAAGGTCATCCAGAATCAGATGTCTTCTGTGAGATAACGTTTGATATCAGAATGACTGATAAAAGCTGCACAATGGCTGACATATATTACTTGTATGTGAAGGCTCCTGAAGATTGTCCAAGTGATCGTGCCATAATCTTCCGAATAGAATCACAAATTCTGCGTGCGTGCGTAAGAGTGGCTTTCCAGCTCCAGGCATCTTCCGCAAGCGAAGGTACTTTGTGAAATACGGTACCCCAGGGGTCATCATGGGTTTCACGAGTACTAGTGCTGCGCAAACACTCTGGCAGCATCACGGCAACTTGGAGTTGCTTAAAGTTGTCCAGCAGCATCTTCAAGATCTCGTCTACATATCAACAATAAATTACACCGATGTATGCAAAGAAAATTTGGACAAGGAGAACTTGGTCCTGACGACATGTACCGACAATTCCATGTTTCGATGGTAATTATTGATCGGGGCTTTAAACGAGAACCAGAAAGTTCTTCAGGGTTGCGAATAGCCATCGTCATAGGTTTGATCTTCCGTAAATACTTGGAAAACTCGCCGTTGATTGGTTCAATCGGACGACCCCGTCCAAAGTTGCCTATCGGGACAGTGGGATAAACCCCTCAGACTATTTCTATGGTAGCTATGGCCGTGGAATGCGATAATCCCCCGAGATTGTACGCCTTTGTCTCTGGATTCAATATGGAGCAATGCCAATTTGACAGTTTCATTAGACAACCAGACCTCGAGCAATCATTTCTCTTCGACCCTGCATGAACTTCAGCTTGAACAGAGAGAGTGTCTCGCAGTTTTAGACAACAAAAGCCGATCTGAATTCTATCTCAGAGGAATTTGGAGGGAATCGCTAAAAGGATCACATAGATTGTTACGGCTTCCATTGTTTCACCGTACCATTATCTGAATCTCCTCTCAGGGGAGCTTTAGATGAAGGCAACAGAGGAATTCAGGTTAAATGGAGACTGCTTACTTCGTACTAATTAAGGGACCTACCTTTGTAACGGTGATCTGTGATCTGCATTCAAGACCACATAACCTGGATTGGTGAGATGAGCTAGCATCAGACCAAAACCTCGCATGACCAGATCCCCTGTGAATCTTGAAAAGCAGGTCATATGGATTTGATGGATTTGCACTCATCTGATTGATGGATTCTTTCTGAAATCTTTGTGGTGAGTCGCGGAGTCTATTCCCAACACCTGAGAAACACTTGAGAAATAATGGGTATGTCTACGAGATTTCCGTGAGCATTCTTAAGCTCACATACTCCACGAGAAGAATTCCATGGGCTTACTTATCGTCTGCTGAGTAGTCCGATAACGTACCTATCCTGCAGAGCACGATGTAGCGCATACTGAAGAGAGGATGAGGAAGCTCCCGTTCAGAAGCGCACTCCCTTTGTGCGTTCTAAATTTGGAATTCACGGAAATCCAGCTCAGCAGCGGTCAAAGGGTGGCTGTGAGTCCATATTTCCCAACTGGTAGCGATGCCGAATCAGGCCAGAAACACGAAGCTTGAGTTTATCGGCAAACGATCTCGTCGCAATTGCCAGTGAATAAACTTCATGCAACTCGCAGTTGGAACTGTTGAGCAGAGTGAACCAATTCCTTCCATTTTGATGAAGCCTCAGTCCATTCAGTTCCTGGTCTGGTAAGTACTGTGCCAGGTGGAGTGTTTGGGCGAGAGAGAGTTGGGACGAAGTGTTCTCTTGTGTTGATATCTAGTGACACGCTGGGGCAAGTACGCACTGAGTGTACCGAAACGGAAAACTCAATGCTAGTCAAAGACTGGCCGAGCCAATTACCCCCAACTGAAGAAACCGAAAAGTCTGATAGATTTCATAGAAGAGAACGAGTGGTATGATGTGGTTGAGGTACGAACGTGTGATTGAATGGATGAGGTAAGGATGTGGTACTGCTGAAGATTATGACCTTTGTCTTGGAATCTTCGAAAGCAGATAAGCGAAAGGGAAAGCTCTGTGGAGAAGATCTACTTTTCCCATCCGAAGCTACCTTTAAGGGCCTGAAGTTAGGATCGTTATCGATTTGAAATGAATTAAGGGAATTTAGGGCACACAGCGTGGTAGCGAGTGGTAAGATGTGGTATAGGAGCTTTGTCGAGCTTCTTTCCCCTTCAGTTAGCGATGTCGGGCGACAAAGGGAAGAGGCACGGAAATATGATTGTGAGAACTGCTAATTACCACTTTGAGCCTTCCCTTGAGACAAGCGCCTGCTTCAGCCAATGGCCTCGTGCAAACCTTATGCAGTATTTTTATCGAAGTCGAAGCCTTCAATGAGGATGGTCAAAGGGAGACTCCACACGATTAAACTTCGCTTGCTGTCGTTGCCCCCTCTAATAATATAAAAGCGACTCTGCGAAATCATGATAGATCAGTGATTCAACACTCCCCGCATCTTCATCAGCACTCGAGTCCCTTCTCGTAGTACTCCCTTCGATTTACCACAACCTTCGTTCTCAAACCACCCCCTGTTTATTAAAATGTATTCTCGTTTCTCCACCCTCGTTCTCCTCAGCTTCACCATTCTCTTCGCCCTTTGTAAGTGCTTACACCTCACCTTATCTACACCTACTTACTTTTACTTCCCAGGCGTCCAACAGTCCTCTGCCATCCCTATCATTGGTAGCTTCCCCAGGACTCCAGGACAGCAAATCACTGAAAATCGTCGAGCTGAAATTAAAAGATGTGGTCACTACTGCATGTTTGTTGTAGGTACCCTCATATCCAACACATATATTCCATTGCTTATCGTTTATCCTAGAACACAACTGCAACTGCTGATCCAGCCGACTCCGCGGCTGATTCGTCACCCCCCTCGACTGTCCCCCTCCCCGACAGCGAAAACGCCGACAGTGAGGCGTCCAACTCCACCCCCGTTCCCGTCGACGCATCTCCTGCCGAGGTAGACCCCCCCGCAACCCTTGCGACTAACGCTGCCATCTCCCACCAACTAAGCCTCTTCATTCCCTCCGCCGTTGTCGGTGTATCGGTTCTCTTCCTCCTGTAACTGAGTTCTCAGGCAGCGAGATTATTACTCTTCCACCAGTTGGCAGGGGATGTTTATTCCGTAACTTAAAAGTTATTCACACACTCATTTGAACGCTTTGCTTTGCCCTGTTTGATATACTGTTTCTTTATCTCTCTGCTGTATACATATTGTCTGTCTGCTGCTCTGTTCCTATCGCTCTCTAATACTCTATCTCGTGGCTATTCGCCTTCCTGTATCAATAGATCTTTCAATCATCTCTGAAAAAAATAGAGGGATATACCCATGATTCTGAGATGAAATAATATCCGGGGAAATTGGGTTTAGTCGCCTAGTCTAATTTCCACAACGCCACCATGTATCATCAGGTCCCGGATAGTTGGCTCGAAAATGCAGCCACCCAAATTCCATCAGAAACGCAGGAGAAAATATGGAGGCCATGGAGACATTGAGGTTCCAAATTAAATACAGTACTACGGATCACTAGCCCAATAGGTCGTCCGTTCAAGAGTTTGTATCAAAGTTCTATACGCAATGGAAAACACTATGGAACCCAGGCAAGCCAACCTTTCTGTTATTCAAGGAAGAATTCAACCATTAGGGATACCCCTCATCATCAAATAAATAGTCGGACTACGACGGGGAATATTAGGAACTAAGCTCCTGCCGCTCTCTTACCCACTCCGCGGCCCTAGCCTCGCATCCAACTTTCTCTCCAGCCTCTCTTTCAAATCCCCCCATTCCCAATCCAACACTGAATATCCCACAGCATCGACATAGCCTCCCTTTCCATCGCTCCACGCCTCCCTAAGCCGAAACTCTTGTAAAATACCATAGGCTTCGAACCAGCCCTTCATTTGGACATTACTATAACCTGTGGTAAAATAGGCTCGATGTAGCTTCAGGTCTGGATGTTCAAATGCCAGCCTAAGAAGTAGATAGAGCATTTCGGTGGCAATGCCAGTTCGATGCAGGTCCGGTCTAACGATTAGACCCAATTCCGCTGATTTATTCGTTTCGTCAATGTGCATTATCGTGCATTGGGCCGCAAAAGCATAGGCAGGCAGTTCCGATTGTTCGTTGAGCTTGACTAAACGTGCGTGGAAATCCCACTTGCTCAAAGCTCTCTCTTCTCTCACCTTTTTCCACTCCTCGGCTGACACGCTTGGAGGGAAAAAAGGGAGATATAAGCGCGTTCTGGGATCGCTTCGCATCGCAGCGACGGCAGTGTCATCCTCCGAGCCAGCCACGACTGTCGATACAAGGGAAATTCGATTCCATGGAGAGACGACTGTGAGCTCGGGACATTTGACTTTAGAGGTCATGATAAGACGGCCTTCAATTTCTGTTGAACAAATGTTTGAAAAACAGATGCAAGTTGATTGAGTAAATTGCTCACAGATTTTCTCTGATGGTCACTGCAAAGATGTCGGTACATTGATAGTCTGAGTCAGTCTGTCGTTATCAATTATATTTTCTGATATTGATCACGGAACTCGAGTTCTGATTGGTCCGAATGCTTTCGGGCAAGGTGCGGGCCGATTCAAGCGAGGAGACAATATTGAGTAACTACTGGAAAAAAAATACGGCATTGGGAGTTGGAGGAATAAAGTTGGTGTGATATAGGCATGAACGAAAGAACCCGCTTGAAGCCTAAACAGTCAGCTAAAGTCCTTTGACTGATCATGATGCCACGGAATATTAAAAACAGTGTTAGGCCTTTGAAAATTTAATTGCCAATAAAGGGCCTGTAATCATGTATTTGCAGTAGGGAAATACAGGTGGCAAATAATGGAATTGTCGCGACGGATGGCTGGCGCCTACCGTGAGAGTGATAAGTCGGAGTTCCAATTGTTAAGAAACTGTACAGTACCTCCCACGACTTACCCTCCACTCCGCAAAGACCCGTCGCCGCCATGCAAATCTTCGTCAAGACCCTTACGGGCAAGACTATCACCCTTGAGGTGGAGTCTTCCGATACCATCGACAACGTCAAGGCCAAAATCCAGGATAAGGAAGGGTGCGTACTATTGCTGTCACTGTGGATGACGATGAGCACGAGGCACTAAATAAATTCCTTCCACCCTCTAGTATCCCCCCAGACCAACAACGCCTTATCTTTGCCGGAAAGCAGCTTGAAGATGGTCGTACCTTGAGCGACTACAACATCCAAAAGGAGTCGACTCTCCACTTGGTCTTACGGTATGTCATATCTCGTCCAAATTTATTCACCCCATGCTCAACTTTGTCTAGTCTCCGTGGCGGCATCATTGAACCTTCGTTGAAGGTCCTCGCTTCCAAGTACAACTGCGACAAGCAGATCTGCCGCAAGTGCTACGCTCGTCTCCCTCCCCGTGCCACCAACTGCAGGAAGCGTGCATGCGGTCACTCATCTCAGCTCCGCCCGTACGTTCTGTTCGTCATATCCAAATCCAATTCGCCATTTCTGACATTCCATTGTAGCAAGAAGAAGTTAAAATAGAGGTTTTCGTTTCGCTTATCTTTGCAGTGGTACAGACTGGTATGGTGTGGTGAAGAGGCACTGCGCTCTGCCGTTGCGCATGCATGTATCCCTGGATGTTTATTATGCAGAAAATGAGACATGCGATTATGATATGGCATATTCCATTCCTCCATTTGTGAAATGGTGCATAATCACATTATCAGAGTCATCTTTTAAGCTTTTTTTTTTCGCTCTGCGAACTGCTCCTCGGGCAAGTGGGACACAAGAATGAAGACACGACGCTTACGCTGCAAAACGTTTCGAGACCCTGTTTGACTAGATACGCGCGCCGAGCAACGAGAACCGACTTAATCGCACAACTCTGCGCGAATACCACACCGTTTCAAACTAACGAATGCATTGACAGACAGACAATGTGCATCCAAATAAGGGCCTATTTTTAGATCTTGTTCATATATTTCAATTAAGAGGCAGGGCGGAATGGTACCTGCTCTCCCAATGCATCGTGTTTTTATGCTCCTTCCTGTCCCACCTTCACTTGATTCCAGTACTGACCACCTTGTAGTTGCGTCCTTAACGTAAAAGACCTCTGCCTTCCACAATGGGCGATTTTCAGCTAGTGAGCCCTAGAGGATGGGAATGGAATTTGCAATCGGAGCTCGTTTCGCCTTTCTACTCGCTAAACTAAGCTATTTGTTAGATTTATTCTGCGTATATTAATTATTTTCACGCAAACAACATACCCTGGTCAGGACTATAAATACGATATTTTTACACCTATTACTAACTCCGGCTTGTAGGTACGACAGAACCTGGGGGTTTCTCTTCTCTAGCTTCGACATTTTTTTGGAATTCGGTTGGACAGTTATTACAGCAACAGATGCTGTCACAGGCCGAGCCCCTATTATAACCCAGACGAAGTATATCGATGCTTTTCTGAAGATGATAAAGACTAGTTGGGCAATCGGGTCCAGGGTTTGATACAGAAACTGAACCTGAAGTATAAATGGTAGATTCGGAGAAGTATTACCAGTGGTGAATAACATCGTGAGATTCCAATAAAGTTTCACTCCTTTACGTGGTACGTGACCTATGATCCATCAGCTTCATGTGGTCCCCTTCGAGACTCAGAAAAGACTCCTGCACATGGTGAATGATACCTCCTCGTACAGGAAGTTCTACGCCACACTCCCAGCGACTACGCTCATAACCCAGAAAGCCCGAATCAAAGCGGGAGACCCAATACTAATCAAGGAACTAAACGCGAAAATAGTTTCCTTTTCGATCAATTTCAATGGTCCGAGCGGAATAGAAGCATGGGTCTTGAGTAGGGATACGCAATTGTCAAATCTGCACATCTGGACGCGTTATTATCTTATTTTACTCGTCACGATCCTCCTGACTAACGGTGAAGCGGATGGAACAGATTGGGAGTGTGGCCGCCTGTACCTGAAAAAAAACTATACGTACCATTTTTATTCTTTCTGCTTCCGTTAGATATGACTTATATTGATGTCTCAGGAGGGGACATTTTGTCGGAGCTGAATATGCCAAAGCGCAACACAACAAGCGCAATCCTAATTTTTTTCCCTGGGCCGCAAGTACCTGACATTCTGAAACTCGATTTACTCAACCCTCATCTTTTCATTTTAGTACGCTGTTAGTTCTTTCGGCTATTTGTGGTATAAGATGTTAATGAGGTAACCTCCAGTTTGGAGATCCTCAAGTTGTTCCCAAGGTAAAGCTTTCAGAGATCATTCAAGCCGTCACCACTGACTTAGTAGGACCCAAGTCCGAAGCAAATGCGAATCAACTAGTCTTAGTCATTCACAACAAGGACAATATCCTCGATCCCATGGATGGATTTAAACCTAGTGGGTATTTCTCCTATTTTCTATAAATGTCCTAATCAAGTCCACCTTTCAGAGTTACCGAACAACGTGCTGGTTATAAATACAGCCTTACTGGAGCGACAACTCTTTGCAAAAGATCGTTGTGGAATATGATAGATGCACGAATGCGCACTCCACGCAAACCATCCACCATTCTCTCCTTGAATACCACTTTGCGTTCCTTGGGAGCGGTCCTAGGTTGCGCTTGGAACTGTTCAAAAAATGATGCATTTGCCACGCTTCTTACGTTGCAGCTCCTTTTGCATCCTCAGAGTACTCAGATTCCTCGTCCCCAAAGCGACTTGACCCTACGACCTCCTGCACCGGCGTATCTTGGGAATAGTAATATCCGAGGAAGTATTCGGGAAAGTATTCATCCCCCGGCGGATACTCTGATGATAGCGATTATGACGAGTACGGTTTGCCCGAAACGGATAACTCGGGTGAGAGGAGTCCAGGAAGAGATAGAATAACTGCCCAAAGAGTGCCACCTGGCCATTTCTAGTAGGGCAGACTTGAAAGGATGTGGATTATTGTGTCCTAATATTGCTATGGACCGTTGTATAGAGTTTACTGGAAATTCATATGGCTGAGAGACTAGGCTAGAGAAATGGCTTTTTACTAAAGGGGTGAGGGTATTTTTAGTCAACGAGACCTACTCAAAAGAGTAATTAATTTTTAATTGGGAAGATTATTTTATTATGAGTCTGCTGCATCTGCTACGAAGACATAGGAAGAAAGCCGTCAAGTCCCTCCATATAAGGAAGAATCCACTCCCAACTTCTTCGGGCCCCCAGTATCCTCTCTGCCTGTGGACAAGATATCAAGTTAAATCAAGTCGACAATTGGTGGAGATATTTTTACCTGCGGATTGAACTCGGAATCGGCTGGCCAGAAGATTGGATCCGACACGACAGGTGCCGTAATTCGAATATTGGTTTTGTAAGTACGCATCGTGATCATCCTGGTCTATATAAAGTGCTCTTCGAAACAACTTCGAAGACATAGTTTCAACTCCATACATACATACCCCACCCAGCATCCATCGAAATGCCCGCAGAGGTTAAACAAGAATTTGATCAGAAGAATATGATTTTCCGCCGTTTAGGTCCAACGGGACTGAGAGTTCCTGTGTTCTGTTACGGAGGATGTGAGCACTTTCGTTGATAGCCTCACCGAGAGTGGGCTCTTGACATCTCTGTGTAGGGCTCACCGTCGGAGGAACCGTGAAAGGCGACCCTGTCAAGGATCTGATCAAGACGTCTTTCGATGCAGGAATTAACATGTTCGTCTCCTTTTTCCTTGCCCAAAAAGCCAATATATCTCACACGTAGCTACCAGGTTCGATACAGCCGAAGCCTATGCCGGTGGTCAATCCGAGATTGAGATGTGCGTTGATATTCGCTATTTATGGCCATTCTTGCCTCATTATTCATTCTATCAGGGGACGTGTCTTCAAGGAATTGGGATACCGTCGTAGTGATCTTATCATTACCACAAAAGTATTCTGGGGTGCCCGTAAGGGACCCAATGCCCAAGGCCTCAGCCGTAAACAGTCGGTCAACGCAATCTATTTACCTGACTTTAATTACATCTTCTCCAGCATTATCGAAGGAACCAAAGAGTCCCTTGAAAGGCTTCAAATGGATTATGTCGATGTCATTTTCGCTCACAGATGTGACATTACTGTTCCCATGGTAAGGATGACTTCCAAATGCATCATATTACCTTGGCATTTGATGATACAATGACCGTTCTTAAGGAAGAGATTGTCCGCGCCTTCAACTTTGTGATCGAACAGGGTTGGGTAAGAGCCTATAAAGCAGTTTTTTGGTTGACAAAATAATAAATTCCTTCAGGCATTCTATTGGGCGACATCGGAGTGGACAGCTCAACAGATCGAGGAAGCTCATCGTATGTTTCGGTGTTCCATCTTCTAGTTGATAATAATGTCTTATTACTTTTGTTAATCTAACCAGACATTGCCTCAAGGCTTAATCTCATTGCTCCAATCGCGGAACAATGCGAACACAGGTAAATATTCCTAGTTGTCCTCATACTTATACTAATTTGCCTTCTTCTTCAGTCTCTTCCATCGCGAGCGTCCTGAGCTCGAATATACGTAAATCACCCTACCATTCGTCCGGAACCTGCTTTTTCATGAATTTCCACACAGCCCTATCTACCGGAATTACGGTACAAAGACCACCGTATTTTCTCCCCTTGCGGGTGGCTTACTTACCGGAAAGGTAAAATACTAACCAATATTCGTCGTGTCTGCTCAATTTCATGTCTGGCAGTACAATGATGGTATTCCGGCAGGATCGCGATTCGACACTCACAAGGGCGTCTTCTCCGAAACTGTAAAAAAGATGCAGAGCGAGGAGTAGGTCAACGTCCTCTCTGTTACCTATCTATTACTCATATACTGGTATAACAACAGAGGCAAGGCGAAGATTGAAAAGGTTAAGAAATTGACTGAATATGCCACGGGTTAGTCGTATTGGATTTCGTGCCTATTACTTTACTTTAAT
>Ga0157379_10002761_pt1 | contig 14808 bp, 12 predicted proteins | sample S25metaG_FD_121802 | JGI IMG/M metagenome (GOLD analysis project Ga0157379, IMG submission 121802) | Switchgrass rhizosphere microbial communities from Kellogg Biological Station, Michigan, USA - S2-5 metaG | ecosystem: Host-associated > Plants > Roots > Rhizosphere > Soil | place: USA... | reverse complement strand
ACTCGCCGAGGACGCCTGAACCGAATACACACCCGGTGTCACGGCGGCAAATTGGTAGCCGCCGTCCTGGTTGGTCGTGACCACGCGGGTAACTCCGGTTGCCGAGTTCTTCAGAGTTACCGTCGCCCCAGGGATCACGGCCCCGCTGGGATCTTTCACGACTCCCACGATGGACCCAGTATCAATCTGAGCGTAGAGGCTTGAAGAAAGCAGGAAGGTCAGCGCCAGCAACACCAACTTCACAGTCCGTTCATGGAAGCGAAAGGAACCCCGCATAAGTACACCCCCTGAAGGAAATCGAAGTGCAGGAAACCCTGGAAATGTGCAAACGTTACCATAAAGATTTTCGCCTGTAAACATGTTTGCTGGTGGGGAGTAATTTCTCGCGCCGAACCGCCCCCAGCGGGGGTAGCCGTGACTTTCACACAAGGGGGCGCCAAACTGGCTTGTTTTAGGGGTTGCAGTGAGAGAAAATTGGCTTCATAGCGCTGATCAAGCGCCAAACAGGGCGAAAAAGAGCTAGGACAAGCCGAATACAGCCGTGACAGGAGTGTTGCGTCGACAATTCCTGTATGCGCAATCGTATGCATTGCTGGAAACGTTCACCCTTGAGCCTTCAAATTCGACGGCGAAGGCATCGAGGGTCGATTCGGCATAGGGTAAGGAGTCCCTACGTTGTCGGCAAGCTCTTTTAGACGATACTTAGAGAGACTTTGGGGAGCCGGCCGGAAGAACAGTGCCACGAAGTCAGGGAGACAGCCATTTCACCTAGCTGGAAACGATCGGAGTGTGGCACTGTTCCCGCCATCAACCGGCGCGAGTTCCTGATCGGCCTGGGGATATTTGCTGCCTCATCTCGGCTTGCCGTAGCCGAGATTTTCGAAGAGATTCCTGCCAACCGCAGCGGCATTGTCTGGACACACGAAAATGCCATGTCTTCCGAGCACTATCTTCCAGAGACACTGGGCCCCGGCTGCGCTCTCGTTGACTACGACAATGATGGTTGGATGGACCTCTATCTGGTAAACAGTGGGCCTTCGGAGTTCTACCAGCCCCAAAGGCCGGTTCGAAATGCTCTCTACCGGAATAACCGGGATGGTACGTTCACCGACGTTACGGAGCAGGCAGGTGTGCCGGGAGGAACGTTCGGCATGGGCATTGCTGTGGGGGATTACAACAATGACGGCTATCCAGACATGTTTGTCACGGCATGCGGGCGCACACTGCTCTACCGAAATAACGGGAATGGCACTTTCACCGACGTTACCAAGCAAGCGGGAATTGAAATTTCCGGCTGGACCACTAGCGCCGTATGGTTTGACTTTGATAACGATGGCCGGCTGGATCTGTTCGTTTGCAGTTTTGTGCGCTATTTACCCGAAGACCGCCAGTCGTGCGGCGGGAACGAGGCCGGACAAAAATACTATTGCATCCCGCGTGCCTTTCATCCCACAGTCAGCTACCTGTTCCACAACAACGGAGACGGAACCTTCACGGAAGTCGGCCACGGCACCATTATTGGCAAGACGCCGGGCAAGTCCCTGGGCGTAGTGGCTACCGACATAAATAATGACGGTTGGATGGATCTCTTCGTCGCCAACGATACGGAACCGAATTCGCTCTTCGTCAACCGGGGTGCAAATAAATGGGAACAAATCGGCGTTTCCGCGGAAGTAGGTTACGGTGAAAACGGTCAGGCGCGCTCCGGTATGGGCGTGGACTCAGCGGATTTTGATAACGACGGCTGGCAAGACCTGTTCGTCGCAAATATCGACCAAGAGAAGTTTTCGCTTTACCGCAACCTCAAGGACGAAAGCTTCAATGACGTCGCGCAAGGCCAGTCCATCGCCCAAGCTACTCGTCTGCTCAGCGGCTGGGGGTTGAAGTTTTTCGACTATGACAACGATGGCGCGCTCGATCTCATTCTGGCCAACGGCCATCCCGATGACATGGTCAGTCAGCGTTCACAAACCGTCACATACCGCGAGCCCCTCCTCTTGTTTCACCAAGTCAACGGAAAGTTCCAGAACGTAAGCGCGGAAGCCGGACCTGCTTTCTCGAAAACTCTTGCCGCGCGCGGCCTGGCAATTGGCGATTTCGACAATGATGGCAAATTGGACGTGCTGATCGGAGTTAACGGTGGCGCCCCATTGCTTCTGCAAAATCGTTCAGGGACGGGCAATCATTGGCTGGGACTCAAGCTTGAAGGGCGCACCAGTAATCGCGACGCTGTCGGGACGCGCCTGGCGTGGTCTGCCGGCGGCAAGAAATTCTCACGCCTCAAGACCAGTGGCGGAAGCTACCTGTCTTCACACGATCCACGCGAAATCCTTGGCTTGGGGCAGGCCGGGAAGCTGGACTGGCTCGAAATTCGCTGGCCCGCACCCTCGTGGCGCGTTGAGCGCTTCGCGAACCTGCCTGGGGATCGCTATATCAAGATTGTGGAAGGGAAGGGAATTGTTTAGACGCCGATCTACAGGCGTCGTGGGCTGCAGTGGCTAGACTGGCGTTCTACGATAAAATTTTCTCCCCCTGCCTAGCTTTCTCATACTTGCTGCGAGCCTCTCGCACGGCCGGAGATTTGGCAACCTCCGCGATCGGGACATCCCACCAGGATTCATAGCCGGGAACGCGCTCATCGATAGCAGTCTCTACCACAACGACGGTCGTCTCGGATCGCTTACGCGCATCCACGAGTGCAGTTCGGAGCTCGCTACCCGTCTTTGCCCGGACTGCATGCGCGCCTAGGCTAGCGGCGTTCGCAACAAAATCCACCGGAAGCGTCCCTCCACTATAGGAGTCGCCTTGGCGATAACGATAGTCGGTGCCCATGCCACGATTACCGCAGGCCCGGCTGAGTCCTCCAATACTGGAAAAACCATGATTGTCCAACAGAACGATGTTCAGCTTGTGTCCCTCCTGTACCGCCGTAACAATTTCCTGGGCCATCATCAGATACGACCCATCTCCAACCATGACGAAGACTTCGCGCTCCGGAGCGGCCATCTTTACTCCGATGCCGCCGGCAATTTCGTACCCCATGCAGGAGAAGCCATATTCCATGTGATAGCCCTTCGAATCGCGTGTTCGCCAGAGTTTGTGAAGATCGCCCGGCAGACTACCGGCCGCACACACCACGACGTCTTTCGCACTGCAGACCTGGTTGACGATACCGATGACTTCGCCCTGGCTGATGGGAGGACCGATTCGTATTCCGTGGATCCGGTCGACTTCAATTTCCCATTTCTCGCGGTGTTCCTTGACCCGAGCGGAGTACTCGGCATCAACTCGAAAATCTCCTAGCGCCGCAGTCAGCTCTTCCAGACACGCGCGCGCATCGGAGGTAAGAGGCAACGCCGATTGCTTATGGGAATCAAACTCGGCGATATTGATGTTGATGAATCGCACGGTAGGACATTGAAACGCGGTTTTCGAAGCGGTGGTGAAATCGCTGTAACGGGTCCCAATGCCGATAACCAGGTCCGCTTCCCGGGCGGTAATGTTGGCACCCGGAGTGCCGGTCACGCCCACCGCACCCAGTTGCTGAGGATGGTCGTAAGCGAGCGAGCCTTTGCCCGCCTGGGTTTCACCTACTGGAATGCCCGTCTGCGAAACAAATTGGGCCAGCGCCGCACTGGCGTCCGAGTATATGAGGCCGCCCCCAGCGATAATGAGAGGCCGTTTCGCTTTGCGAATCCATTCTGTCGCGGTAGCCAGCAGCCTGCGATCCGCATGTGGCCGTGGAACAAACCACGTCCGCTGACGGAACCAGTCCTCAGGGAAATCGAATGCTTCCGCCTGAACATCCTGCGGTAGGCAGAGCGTGACGGCACCGGTCTCGGCTGGAGATGTGAGCACGCGCATGGCTTCCGGCAGCGAAGTCAGGAGCTGCTCGGGTCGATTGATGCGGTCCCAATAGCGGGAAATCGGCTTAAAGCAATCGTTGACCGAAACATCCTGAGAACCCGAAAATTCCAGTTGTTGCAACACGGGGGCGACGGTGCGCTTGGCGAAAATGTCACCGGGAAGAAGCAAGACCGGCAAACGATTGATGGTGGCCAGGGCCGCTCCGGTCGCCATGTTGGTTGCCCCCGGCCCTATGGACGTCGTGCACACAATTGAGCGCATTCGGTTGCTCATCTTCGCGAAGGCGGCGGCGGTGTGCACCATGGCCTGCTCGTTGCGACAAAGAATGTAGCGCAATCCTGGATCCTGCTCCAGGGCCTGCCCCATCCCGGCGACATTGCCGTGGCCAAAAATTCCAATGCAGGCCTCAAAGAAGCGCACTTCCCGTCCATCCCGGGAACTAAACTGATTCTGGAGGAAGGCGACAATGGCTTGCGCAACCGTCAATCGACGAGTCACGGGTGGATCCTCGATGCAATCGTTGGCATGGTTAGTCCTGTCAAACTGTCTCTTCCGCTAGTTTGGGTTTCCCTTCCAGCGCCGTGGAAGTATAAGCCTGAATGGGAAAACAGGCCTGAGGATTTCTTACTACATGTGGAACCGTAATGCACCGTTACACGCTTCGTCAACTTGCAATCGGCCATGGTGACCGCTGGTAGGGCCTGGTGTTACACACAAAAACGAACTGTATCACGCACCGCGGCAAATATCTGCACGCAAGAAATCGAGACTCGGAGCCCCGACCGGGTTGACCGAGAAGCATCAGAGCCGAAGCGCATGACTGCATAACGTGCAAAGCTTCGATTTACAGCGTGTCCCACGCCTCTCCGCTCCTACCGGCGCTGCGACTATGTATCCGAGTCGTCCAGATCCACCAAAGCCTTAATTAGCATTGTCTTCGCGGGAAGGTCTTTCAATCGCAGCGGCACTTCCCTAAGTCGCATACGATCTGTGATCCACGAAACCGTGTCAAAAATGCCTTCCTCCATCATACGAACAATTCTAGGAAACTGGCCGTGGCTGTTGCGGCTCGCGTAAAGCGTAATCTCCCGTTTATGGAACAAAGCATCGTCGATCGAGATGGGATCGCGAGTGAGGCCCACAAGAACCAAACGGCCTGTCGGCGCTACGTAGGAAAGACTCTTTCCCATCGAATCAGCGCTTCCCGTGGCGTCAAAGACGACATCCGCAAGCCGGTCGCCGGGCTGCGACGTAGCCTCCGCTCCCAACCGCTCGGCAAATGCCCGTCGGAAGAGGTTGTGTTCTACCGCATGCACATGGGCCCCTGCGGCTTTAGCGAACAAAATCACGCCCAGCCCGATGGGACCAGTTCCAATCACTAGGGCCTGTTCCCCCGTTTTCAGTGCGCTTCTCTCGACTGCGTGTGCCCCAATTCCTAGCGTTTCGATCAGCGCCAATTGATCAAGGGAAAGAGTGGCCGATTTATGCAACAGGTCAAACCTCACGGGCAGGAGCGCCTGCATACCTCCGTCAACGTGTATCCCAAGAACACGCAGGCGCTCGCAGCAGTTGGTGCGGCCACGTTTGCATGCCGTGCAGACCCCGCAGCTTACGTATGGGTCAATCGCACAACGGTCACCTACTCTAATGCCCACCTCGTTAACCCCAGCCTCGACGACTTCGCCTGCCAGTTCATGACCCAGCACGCGAGGATAGGTATAGGCAGGGTGTCGGCCAGCGAAGGCATTGAAATCGCTGCCACAGACGCCGACTCGGAGTATTCGAAGGAGCGCTTCACCGCAAGGAGCTTGGGGGGTAGGAACTTGCCGTTCAACGAACTCACCAGGTGCCTTTAGGACGATTTGCCTCATAGGGTCTATGCCGGTTCGCTCAACATAATCTCAACATAATTAAGAACAATTGAATCGAGCAAGTCAAATATAGTCGGCACTACAAAGAAGACAACAAATAGCTGACTCGATCTCTTGGGCCTTGCCGTGACCGAAACTGTACGCAAGAGATCGCGTGTAAGAACGTTATTTTGTGACGCCCTCGGCTCTTGTGGCGCACGAAGAACGCAAGACCTGCAACGCCAAAAGCCCTGACTGCAGTCATCCCGTTGCTGTGATTCGAATTCGGGGTTTGATTGTCCATCGTCGGGAGAGAAATTGGCCTCAGCCGCAAGGCCAAGGCCAACTTGTGAAAGATCAAGCCGCCGGTTCTTCAACCGGCAACTCGGCAGCGTCGCCGTCGGGAGCAGGTTCGTCCTGCCTCGCCGCGCGATCCAGTTTCAAGATCCGGCTAGCGTGAATCTCAGCCACACGGCGCTTGACTGGCGCGTCGTTGGGTTGGTTTCCGCGGTCGTGCTTATACTCGCGATAACGCAACTCGCCCTCGATCTGAACGTGGGCACCTTTCTCCAGCTTGCCGGCGAACTCGGCGAGTTTGCCCCATGCGGTGCAGCAATGCCATTCGGTGCGCGAGTCGTACTCGCCCTTGCCGTTCTTCCAACTGGATTTAGTCGCGACGGAAAGAACCGCGACCGGGGTGCCATTCTTCGTGGATTTCAGTTGTACGTCGTTGCCGACGAAGCCGATGAGGGAAATGCGGTTTTGATACATGACTGAATCTCCTTTTTCTGCCCTACTCTCTTGCGGGGCGCCCGGAGGCAGGAAGCACCTGCTCCCCAGGCCGAGCTCTGCGTTTTCTGGTGGAGCCGGAAAAGATGCTGTTCGGCAGGGCTGATTGTTTGGGGAGGAAAACAGAAACCCGGAGGACCGCGCAGGGGAGGCAGAAGCGCGCCGCGCCGCCAAGTTGCAGGACAAGTTGACAGCCTGCGGTGCCCGCCAGAGAGCAGACTGAAAAAGGGTATATCAGAGCCGCTCCCGCCGGCTCGGCAGGTAGACGATGAAGCGAAATACACAGCCAGTCTCATGGCCACTTGGGGTCAGAGCTACGAAGCTCGAACTTGGGCACAACTGAAAGTCGATGTGAACAATGGCGGACGGCGATCCGAGGGAAAAGGCGACCGCGAACTTGGCGCATGTAGTCGCAGTAGCCGGCCAGATTATTCTGGAGGAATTCTTCTTCAGCGCGTACACGTTTCATGATCACAAGGCAAAATGCGGCTGCGGGAGCGAGTGCCAGCCATGACCCGATGGCCAACCCGCTAGCTGGGACGGAAACGATCATGGCGAGATAGCCTGGATGCCGCACGAAGCGATAGGGTCCACAGGTGACGAGCTTGTGCCCGCCCTCGATTTGCAGGCGAATCTCGGGCGAGAAGAACGGATTGATGGCCATGGCCCACAGTTGAAGCGTGGTTCCAGCCCCGAAGAGCAGAAGGCTGCCCATGCGCACGTCAACAGAAACGGAGTCGAATCGATGGAGGCGTCCGATATCCAAGGCCGCAAGCACCAGGGTCGCGAGGAAACACAGCCCCGTTGCGAATCTGCCCGAGGTTGTCGCCTTTTCAACTGGGCGTGACCGTTCTTCGGCTAGGCCCGGATCGACGCTGAACATCGTTGCCAATAACAAGGCAGAGAAGATCAAAAGGTAGTAGCGGAGGGATGAAAGCTGTGTGCTGCCCGCTGCCAAAAACAGAAGAAGTGAAACTGAGAGAGTCACCCTCACCCATCGGGTGAACAGCTTTGCGAGGTAGCCAATGCTTCTCACGAGATGATCTCCTCACCGATCGGGTTCAGCCTCGGCCGATCTAACCTGGCCGGAAGGTTGCTCTGGTGAACGGTTCGCCATACCAAGATGCGCCATCGCTCTGCTAACGGTATGCTCGGCGTAGTAGCGAGGATTTGGTTTCTTGGCGCCCGATCGTTTCGTAGAATCCCTGGTATCGTGGCGGTTTACGGCGCGGTAGGCTGCAATTTTCCGGACGATTTCTTCCGGGGCATCGCCCTGCCGAAGGTGACGAATCGCGTACGCCCAGTCACGTTCCGATTGCGTAATTCGCGATTCCGCATGTCCGCCGCTTTGTGCAGGGGCGCGCCTATGCTCTGCCGATCGGAGCTCCGCTGGAAGGCTTTCAATCTTGAAATCGCACCGGCGGTAGACAGGTTCCGGCAGTGTTCCCGCCGCTAGCGTCACTGGGAAGTCGTGCTCGTACTTCTTGTTGTTGAACCCGGGAAGTCGGAAAACGCGCGTCGCATCGGTGGCCGCTGGATCGCCGCCAAACCGCTGCGCCAGTCGTCGCAGCAACTCTTCGGCCTGGTTCTGCGGGATATTCTCGACTCGCCACACCAGCTGATATTTTGCCGGGGAAGTCTGCAGCACATAGTTCGGGTGAGGCATCGCCGGATTCTGAAAGATAGCAGCCAGCTTCTGCTGCCCATCCTGGTCCAGGTCAAGATACAGATGGCGGATTTCCTTCACGTCTTCTTTGGTGCGGCCGCGGGCATGTTCCTTGAGGGTGTTGAGGCTCAGGTAGATGTCTGAACCGTGCGCGTTCTTGTAGCGCAGCCACGACTGAAAGTCGTGGCTGGCGATCTGTTGGGCCGTCGCAATCCTTTGCACGGTCTCAGCGGTCTCTGGGTTGCGGACAACCACGGCCAACCAATCCGTGGCTTCAAAGTTCTCTTGGATGTAGCGTCGCGCTATGGTCTCGGATTGGGTCGCGAATTCGTGGCTGGCAGGGCGGAGAGTGGTGGGTAAATTGGTAGGCGATTCAACAATGGATGCCTTGCCAACTTCCAGGTTCCGCAATCCGCTGCCTTCTTCCTCCATCAAACCGCGGACGTAGGCGTTCGCATCACGTTCAGGGTTCAGCCTGTGAAACGCTGTCGCTGCGAGCAAGCGATCTTCAATCGCTTCTGCGGGCACGCCTTGCCGTAAAGCGCGGCGAACAAAGGTGCGATCTCGCTGCTCGCTGCGGTACCGCTCCGGAGAGGTCTCGTGCTGACCGCGAACGCCACCGTGATGAAGCTCGCGGCCTGCTTCGTCCTGCAAGCGATTTATGGGATACACGGTTCATCCTCCGTCCGGGCGAAAAGCGGCTTGAGATCGTAGCGATCGACTTCGGGGTTGTAACCTGCGATCTCGACAACCTCTGAAACGAAGCGTTGCCCTGGCCGTCGATTCAGATGGACGAGAACGCTAAGCGAGTCCGCGATGTTGCTCTTGATCGCCCGGTAAGGCAGTTCGACGCCACTTTGCAGAACACAACTGGTGAAGCGGTTGATAGCCTGCGCAGCAGAGTTGGCATGGACGGTCGAGATCGTTCCCGAGTGTCCGGTGTTCAGAAGCTGTAAAAGATCGAATGCCTCGGCTCCGCGAATCTCTCCGAGCAGGATTCGGTCCGGCCGGTGGCGAAGGCTTGCCCTAAGCAGTTCTCTAATGGTGACAGCCGGAAGGTTGTTTTGTTCGCGCCGGGCTTCGAAACGGACCAGGTTCGGGGTATCGATCTGTATTTCGGCCGTGTCTTCGATAACCAAGACACGCTCGTACTTCGGGATCCGGTTGGACAGCGCGTTCAGTAAAGTGGTCTTGCCGCAGCCGGTGGCCCCAGAGATGAGGATATTTTGGTGCTTGAGGACTGCCGACTGGAGGCACGTCGCGACCCCCTGGGTGACGGTTCCGCTCGCTATCAGGTCTTCAATTGCGAAGTGTTTTGCGCTGAATTTGCGAATCGTCAACACCACGCCATTCAAGCTGCAGGGAGGTATGACGGCAGCTACACGGCTGCCGTCGGGTAGGCGCGAGTCAAGGATTGGTTTTTCCTCAGAGATGTCGTCCCCTAGGCGGCGGGCAATGTTTCGGACGGCAACTTCGAGAGACTTCTGGCTCAGGGTTACGCGCTCAACCGCCTCGATCTGCCCGTGCTTCTCAATGAAGATCCGTTCCGTGCCGTTGACCATAATCTCGCTGATCTCGGGATCGAGAAGCAGACCCTGGATGGGTCGCAGAAACGGAAGAATGAGCTCGAAGCCGTTCATCAGAGTTCTCCATCAGCCAATTGCCGGAAATAGGACTTGTTCACGTTGTTGAAATAGGGCTTCAGGTACATAAAGGTTGGTGGCAGAGGATTCAGTCCGTCATAGACGAGGGCAACGGACTGGGCATTCTTCAGTTCAGTGAAAGTCTTGAAGTCAAAGCGGAAATCGCTCAGAGTGTTGTAGCTCTTTGAGGTCGTTACGTTCGCTTTGTGCGCTAGAGCCTTGCCAGTCCAGAGGCTCACGCGGGCGTCGTGCCCGCTCTCGGAAATGTGGTAATTGACCTTCCATTGGTCCTCCTTCCCGCACAGTTCACTCGCGATCTTGGCCGAGAATTCGTCCGACAGAGCGAGGAAGATCTTGGTCCGGAAAGTTTGAAGCAGGGTCCGCCAGGTTTCACCCGGCAGAGTCGAGCGCAGTGAACTGATGCTTTGGGTGGCGACGATGGCGACACACTTGGATTGACGCGAAAGAGCGAAGAACTTCTCATCTCCGTTCGGCTCGTTCTCTCCGGCAGTAGCGAAGTGCTGGTATTCGTCGCAGATGAAGAACACCTGGCGGAAGTGCTGCTCCGGATTGGCCTCGATCTTCGGTATGCGGTTGAGCAGCGCCCGCTGAAAGTCGAGCTTCATCATCACGCCGATGGCCCTCGCGAGACCTGGGTTCAGGGCAACGGGAAAATTGAGAGCACAGACCTTTCCCGCCTCGACGAGTTCCGCGAACGGTGGCAAAGGCCGTCCGTACCGCCCATCGGCGTTCAGGTTAGGGTCATAGCACTCCTTCGGGGGGCAGAAGGTTCGTTTGACCATTGGGTTGTCGTCGAACAAGGAAAGGAAGACCGAGATTCCTTCGACGATTGAGGTGCGCAACTTGTTCTCGATGCGCCGCCAGTCGTGATAGAACCACCGCTTCACCCCTTCGAGAATCTCCAGCCTCAAGGGGTCGATGAGCCCTGGTGAAGTTTCCACTTGGCATTCATAGTCGATGTCTCTTGCCTTGAGCACCTCTTCCAGAGCAGCGGATTGTACGGCTTTGTGGCTCCTGGCTGCTTCATCGGCTGCGAAATGGAAGCGTTCAAGTTCCGCGTGAGCGCGGAAAAGCGCGTCGGAGACTGCGAAATAGTGGCGGCCCTGCAGCAGTTGTTCGGCTTCGTGGATTTTCTTTTCGAGGAGTTCCGGGTTGATGGCGCATTCGTAGACATCGAACAACGTCACGTAGTCATACGCGACCTTGTGAAGCTGGATGATGAACTTGACCAGATTCGTGTAAGCCTGCTGCCAGAATGGTTCCTTCCCTTTACCGAACAGATTATTGAGCAGCGACGCGATGTTGTACGCCAGTGCGTAGGCGTCCATGTCGTTGTACAGAGGGTTGTAGCGGTAGTCGGCATTGAGGTTGACTTCCACGTAGTCGTTAGCGCGATCGTGGGATTCGAGAATCGTTCGAACTTTGCGACAGAAGTCTCCCTTAACTTCCAGGACCAGCCCTCCAATGCGGTGCTCGGGCGAGCGAGATCTGTAGGCGACCAGTTGCTCGGCGTACGGGTACATACAGCCGCTCGTCTTGCCCGAACCTAGGGCGCCGAAGATTGCAATGCCGGTGAACAGCCCACGTTCCGGCAGGTTCACCCAATAGGGCTGGTCATTGGGTAAGGGCTTCCTGGGATCGTGGACTTCGCCGAGAGTTATGAAGAGCCTGTCTCGTTGGTTTGGGTCGGAATATTCCGGGAGAGCGACTGCCTTCACTTTCTTGCGTGGCCGAAGAGCGAACACGTACAAACCTGAGAGGACGAGTGAGAACAGGATGTAGGGAGTCGTGAAGAGAAACAGGGTGTAACCGTACCGGATCCCCTCCCAGATGAAGGGTTCACGCAATGCGATGAGCCGGAGAAGAAGGTCGTCGGCGGGAAACGGGCACCGGAAGAGCAGGATCAGGCCCGTCGCGCAAGCCAAGATAAAGGCTGTTAAGTTCTTGGATGCAAGAATGCGCTGCATCATGGTCTAATCGCCTCCTCCTGCTCCTCCTGTGTTGCTGATCCCAGCGCCGCAGCCGTCGTTCTGATGAGGGTCGATCGTGATTTCTTTCCTCACCCCCTCCGAATGTTGGGCTAGCCAGTCCTTGAAGTCGGTATTTTTCCGAAAGACAAATTCCAACGCTTGGTTGACAACGTGATCGATGCCCGTGGTCCCAAGAAACTCCGCGTATCGGGCGAGCGTGATTGCGAGCGGCTCTTCGATTCGCACGTGGAACTTTCTTGTGGGTATTTTGGGGTCACGGGGCCTAAGCAGAGGTATCGGAATCCTCCCGCTCGAATCGCAGAGTTTCTGACGGAGTTCGCGAGAAAGGGCTCGGCTAAGTTTGCGAGAAACTATAGACAACCCTTTGCTTTGCAAACCACGCGGCACAAGTTGTTGAAGAGCATGGTGACCCATGGAACTCCGATTTCGAGAGATGGCTCCAGCCTGGTCCGCCGAATAGTCCTTAGAGAGGCGTTCAAAGATGTCGTAATCGTTGGAGAGAACGCAGGTTGAAAAAAGTCTGCTTTCCTGGGCTTTGGCTCGGCGGAGGACATCGTTGAGATCGGTCTGCGAGAGCTTCGCGGCGGCCCATTGCCTATATGCATCCTCGAACACCTGGCTGTGGAAGCGCCTGTCTCCGTCACGGAGCAGCTGCCGATCCGGCCGCGTTAACGCGCTGGTCTTGTGGTCTTCCCAGAGCTGCCGGATCTTGAAATAGCGGATCAACAGCTCGGTGTCGGGATTGTCTTGAGTCGTAAAGCGACGGGCGAAGAACTTGCCTGCCCGCATGAATTTCGTATCGCTTGCGGCCGCATAGACAAAGTTAAAAGAGGTCAACTGGTTCAGCAGGTGTTCGTATGCCCGCAGATGGCCGATGTAGCGAAATAGACCAGGGTCCGCGGAGTCGCAGTACACAAAAGTCGGCGCAAGCGGAAGAAACAGGGATTCGGATCCACAAGGAATGAATATGGGAAAGCGGTCGACAAAATGGCGTTTGGTGTTGGAATTGGACTTGATGCCCCTGTAAATCCTACCCGGAAGCATGGGCAAAGGAACACACAAGGTTCGATGGAAATAATCGACTTTGTCCGACTCTGTCTCAAGGTATTGATGTTCAAGGTGGCCCAATACGAAATCCAAAATCAGCAGCCGAGTGCGAATGAGGTCGTTTGACAGGCGGCGCCGGTTGCGGAGATTGTCCTTGTTGATGGAGCCATAGATTAGGCGGGAATAGAGGTTGTAAATGAGTGTGTTATATCCATAGCGGGTGGTTCTGCCGTGCCGAAAGCGCAGGAGTTTTTCGGTGAATCGGGTCACGGCACCGCCCTGTTCGACCCGCGCAAAACGAAGAAACTGCCTCTGGGTGAAGTACCCGGAATGCGTGGCGACGAGGTACAAGAACTCAGCCTCAGTGCGGGTATAGCCATAGCTTTGAAGGGCTGCGAGGTATTCCGGCGTGATGTTCATAGAGACAGGATGTCCTGCATGATTTCCGGGTCTTGCATGGCAGGCCGGAGCCGTACTGCATCCTCGGCGAACGCATACAGGGCAAAGCCGGCCTGGGCTTTTCCTACAAGGTTATGATGGCGATAGTGGCTGGTGACTAGTTCCAAATCGACCTTCGATAATTGCTGGTCAGGCCCCTCGTACTCCAGGCGCAAATCGGGCAAAAGGATCTTGCCTTTCACCACCGTCAGACCGTGGTCTTGCGCGACCTGACGCTTGTGATGGATCTGTTGTACGTCGGGTAATGATTTCAACTTGGCCAGTCTCCGGTTGAGGGACTGTTTCAATTCGAAGTCGAGAATTACCCGCCGGACCGTGCCTCCCATGTGTTCAATGCGTGCGAGTTCCTGGTGATAGAGCCGATAGAGCGCGGCATCGTGCCGGGCCTCGCGGGTCTTGACGAAACCGTGGTAGAGCCTTTGATTGTGCGGGGGACGTTCGCACTCTGCTGTGAGTTCCCGATGGCCGGCCCTTGTCAGAGTCACATAGACGGAGTGGTCGGGATAACTGGTTCGCGACCGGACTAGGCCCTTGCGCGAGAGATAGCCCAAATGGTTTTTGGCCCCATGCAGATCACCCCCATAGCGCTGACGAGCGAGATCTTCGACGGTCACTGCACGAAATGTACCAATGTCAGTCAACATCTTGAGGTCCGATTCATCCAATGATTGCGAATGTTCGCGTTCCCGGGCTCGATCGTGCGTTCGACCCTGGGCCGTTTCATCGTTGTGATCGCCGCTGTCTGCTCTATAGCCGGAGCGGAATGCGAGGTCTGCCTCAATCTCGGACCGAGAGCGCGCCGACGATTGAGGTGCCAGGCCTTCATCAGGGCTAAAATCTCGACCGAAGCGGGACACTAGTTCAGTTCCTCGCGATGAAGATGCGGCGGCATTGCAGTCCTTCCGGCATTCAGCTCCCGGTCAAAATGGGCAAGCTTTCTACCCGTGTCCTTCAGGAAAAATCGCCTTCCCAGGGCAAAGAACGCAGCGGTCATATTGATGGAAAGGATCGCGACCGAAACGAAGATTGCCGGAACGTAGTGCTTCACAATGAGAAGGCGGTACGGCGTCAAGAAGCGAAGCCTATCGGCCAGAAAGAAAAGGACCGCCAAGTCGACAACCGCTGCGGAAAGCAGAGCACTCGTGATCACCGCTGGCCTCCCCTTTGCGCACGCTCAGTGGCTCTGGTGTTTGGAGAGGCAGCCAGTTGCTTACGCCATCGTTCGATTTTGGTGCGTGAAGCTTTGGTGTGAGGGGCATTCTGATGGAGCCAACTGATATAGAGAGCCAGGCGACGGGTGAGTTCATGCCAGGTAGGGCGCCGGGTCGTGCGGTCGTTCTTGTGCGCGGATGCCTTCATCTCGTCACCTCATCGCTAAACGCTTGATCCTGTCGGAAATAAGTAATGGTCATTCCAAGGGGATTCACAGGGATCAGTTCGTTGGGAACTTCGTCCCTAAAAAGCAATACGAAGTT
>Ga0157379_10002760_pt1 | contig 14809 bp, 14 predicted proteins | sample S25metaG_FD_121802 | JGI IMG/M metagenome (GOLD analysis project Ga0157379, IMG submission 121802) | Switchgrass rhizosphere microbial communities from Kellogg Biological Station, Michigan, USA - S2-5 metaG | ecosystem: Host-associated > Plants > Roots > Rhizosphere > Soil | place: USA... | reverse complement strand
TGCTCTGAGGCCAACTATAATGCTCTATACCTACCCTCTAGGATCTATAGAGGCTAGACGCCGAGTGCAAGTTTCCTGATGCTCAATATTCAACTGGCACATGCCTCTGGCAGGAATGTAGACTAGCCAGAGGGCCGTGGCTTCGCCCAGCCAAACTGTTTTAAAAATTTTTAGTCCTCCTTCAAACCATCAAAACACTCAGATAATCATTTGCATTACATACAGCACGAGTATAACGGACAACGCTTGTTTGTTAATGTTGCTCTTGAAATTGAAACCTTAGATTTATATCACTTTCTTTCCACTACAATGCTTGAGTTTAACACCTTTGGTGCAATACATGTCACAGACAGACACGGATTGAAAACATCGAGGGGAGAAGAAGAATTTCAAGAAGGCATGTAAGACGTTCGCACGGGATGTGTACGTCACTGCCCAACTGAAGCAATCTGTGACACACGTGACAGACAGCCTTCCTAAACTGCACGTCGCGGTTGACGATGAACAGCGAAGACGAAGATCTCAATCGGTGAGCTGATAATGATCTACCAGAGGTTTCACTGCCATTTACACCTTTCAGGGCCATCGCGTTGAGTCTCCAGGAAGCCAAGCTCAACGAACGTCCCGCAATCCATGAACCCATTGTCATCTCATCTGACGACGAGGAAGATGATCTTCCGACTACCTCTGTCCCAGCTCATCGGTACCCATCTAAACCTATCCCATCCCCACCACCCACAGCCCCCGGCTATGCTGTTTCAGCTGGTACACAGGCACTTCTCTCAGAACGCGCCCAACTCGAGGCCGCACGCCTTGCACGCCTCAAGGCTCGTACTGGCACTACCGAGGCTTCGATATCTACTGCAGCCACATATAAACTGGCATCTAAGCCACCCAAACGTCGTCGCTCAAGGGACCCAGACGACCCTTTCGTGAGTTCAGCATCTGACTCGGACGACGATACGCCACTGCCGAAGAAGGCGAAAGCGTCTCACCCACCATCGAAATCTGTTCACAGTGATCCATCTATGTCGGCAAATATCTGGGAGAAGGATGGTGGAGAGATGTTTTGGGACGGCGAATTGAGGCAGACGGCGAACATGCATGTGGATAAGGAGAAGGATACCAAGCCTGTGTTCAGGTTGACTGAGATATTAGGGGAGGTGAGTTACATCCCACTCTTTATTTTCACCCATCTAACTTCCCTTTCAAACCTGTCAGAAATCGGAGCTCAAATTCGCCATTTTATCGTCGTATGTCACCCAACTATCCTGGATTTATTCCCTCCTTCCACCCGAACTGCCTGTCATCTTGGTCTCACAGCCGGGAGAAGATGGTGCATCAAGTGTGCACAACGTACTTCCAAATTGGGTCAAGGTGACCCCTTTCCTCCGTAATGGGCGGGGCTGCATGCATATGAAGGTACAGCGGACTTCTCTCCATATTTCGCTTACTCATCTGACATTCTCTAGTTTCTCCTACTCTTCTACAAATCTGGGCGGCTACGTATTGTCATACCAACAGCTAATTTAGTTGATTACGATTGGAGAGATATCGAAAACGTAAGTCTGACTGCCACGTAGGTCATGAAGCTCCTAACATTATGGCCCAGTCTGTCTGGGTGCAAGATGTCCCTCCACATCCATCACCAATTCCTGTCGATAAGAAAGTAGACGATTTCCCATCGCAATTTGAGAGGGTTCTTTTATCCTTAAATGTCGCCCCGGGATTATTTTCCATTCGGAAAGAGGTACGTCGATCTTAGAAGTCTTTTCCTTTTTACTAAACTCCTATTAGCATCCACGAATTTCCATGTCATCTGTATCTGACTTGCGATGCAAATGGGACTTTAGCAAAGTCGGTTACCGCAATTAACACCCTGAAACGAAACAACTTAACCTTTTCATTTTACTTTTTCTCGCCCTAGGTAAAAGCCCAGTTGGTTCCGTCCATCGCGGGAAAGTTTGAAGGATGGTCCTCCGTTCTTCGGGTCGGACATACCCGTCTTATGCGTGTCGTGCGGTTGATTGGCGCACATGCGGATCCTCGGAATCCTCGACGAGAGAGGGAGAGGGAGTTGGAGATAGAATGTCAGGTGAGTGGTATTACTCCATTTTGAGCTACCAATGCTGAAGTTTTTGCGAAGGGATCATCGATTGGGACGTACACGCCTACGTGGATTGAGGAATTCGTATGTTCAGCTCGTGGAGCGAGTCCTGAAGGCTGGTTAGATGAAGGAAGGGGGCGGCGGTCGAAGAGACTAGATGGTATCTTAGCCCAAGAGGGTTGGCGTCGATGGAAGAACATCAAGGTATTTGTGTGATTTTTATCGTTTTTTTTTTTCAATCTCCCCCTCACCAGAATCTCGCAGATTATTTTCCCGAGTCTGATGACAGTGTTAGAAAGTAAACTGGGTGTCAATGTATGTCCAAGTTCTTTCACAGCTGTTACTTTCTTTTAACATATTCATACCCCTTTAGGGAGCGGGGACAATGTTTTGCCAACGTAAACAATGGATGGGAGCCAAATTTCCGCGAGGATTGTTCCACGACTCCAATAGCAGTCGTGGAAAAGTACTGATGCACTCGAAGGTGGCTGGCATTTTTTCTTGTTCGTATCGTCTGGTTAACGACTAGACGTAGATGATCTTGGCTACTTTCCCCGATTCCCTGTCGTCCAAGTCGACACATGGAGAAGGGACATCGAAGTCCGCTGCCACTTTAGATGGAACCACCACTGAACTTTCTTCCGAAGACGATGAGATCCAAGAAGTTGACACTGAGCGGAGTTCCTCCGTTTTGGGTTGGCTTTACGTTGGGTCGCATAATTTCACACCTAGTGCGTGGGGCAATTTAAGTGGTTCATCCGTTACACCTAGCATGAATGTGCGTCTCTTCCCGTGTCACAGTGCCCTTTCAGTCCTAATCTTCTCTTATGTTCAGATTACGAATTACGAACTTGGTGTCGTCTTGCCTATAATTGATGTGGACCAGATCGAGCGATGGACCTGCTGGAATCGACCAGCTAGGAAGTATACGAAGGATGATGAGCCTTGGGTGAGTTCATCTAGTACTTTGAGATGGTTGTAGACATTAATTCCTTTGTTCCAGATACAAAATCGTGATGATTGATGTGTTTGGGGCGTATTTACGTGTATTCTTAAACCATTTATCTTAATTAGTTCTTTGCGTCAGAGCCGTCTCTTGGAGGGCTATGTTACGATTGTTCGCCATTTGGAAGGGAGAATCCACTTCGGAGGTCAATGTCATAATCGAGTTAAGACGACTACGCTCAAATTTTGTGAGCATCGGGGTAAAATCATTCCATTCAAAACGTTCAATAGTAGGAGGATTTGAGCCTGTGCCCACAGGGGGACCAGAAACAACGATAATCCGGATCCGGTACCTTAGACCACTTGGTCATACCGTCTAGCAGATGCCTGAATTGAGGGACTAATGTTCGTGAAAATGATTCATCCCCCTTTCTGCCTCCTCCAACGCTGATAAGTGCACTCTGTCTGAATTGCTTTATCATGCCCTTGCTGCTTGATATATTTACTAAACGCGATGAAACCCGCAGAGCTATACGCCGGCTAAAGCCGCAGTATAAGATCCATTCTGTCGATCTTTCTCCCCGCTTTATCCCCGAGAAATTGAATTGTAGTCGATGTCCCTTTTGGTGTCTCGAAGTCGAATCACCAGCTGTATGGGAATAGGGTGGCAGATGATAAAGATGCCTAGAACAAAGCAGCGGAGATCGAATCACTGTCTTATAGAAAGCGGAGCTGCGGAGATGCTCACCCCGAAATTACGCGTGCTTGCTTCCACGCCATGCAACGAACCTCGTTGCGCCACAAGTCTGAGGTGACAATTTCGTCATTAGTTGTTTCCTATACCTCTCTACCTCCGATCTCGGTATTGGCCTCGCCTGTCTTTGGAGTCTCCCTTGCACACCAACGCAAAGCCATCAACTACATCACTTTCCTTGGGTCAGTTAGCTCTCTTGATCATCCAGACACCACCTTGGTGAAATCTCAAAAGGGTAAGTTATTTTACTCGCCTAGGACTGAGTCTCCACTGTTGGCATCCATTATAGAGGAAGTTTCAACGCTTTCCCCATGTAAAGTCGTCACGTAGTATGTTCCTGAGCTTTAATCAATTGCATCACGTTGATTGCACATGGCATTATCACACCCACGCTTCTCCAGGCCTGCATCTCCAGTATACAGCAAGTAGACAGACGCCTTTCGGGACACGCCGTTTCGTGCTGCCTCCAAAAGTATTTTGAGCGGTATCGGCGATTTATTGCTGACCGAATTTATATTCATGCTAGACATGCACTTTCCGCTTTTTCTGTCTCTTCCTTAATTTCTAACAAGTTGCTACTGGTCAACCACCCACAAGAATGCGTTCGTGTCATCCTTCTGTTGACCTTGCTCGTGTGAGAAGTCCAGATTATTCCACGTGGTGATCTTCCCTTCATGGGTGCCTTTATTGATGAACCAGGAGGACCAACTTCTTCACTTCCATATGCTTCGTAACCGAAATCCAGATGTGGCGGATTCAATTCCACAGATTCCTGGCGCATCCCCGTTTCACGTCATTTTTGGATCATCCACCATTTCAGCAGTAGACCCTCCGACTATACCCGTTCTTTCAGCAGCCATACACCAACTATCAGTCAGGGAATTGTGCCAGATGCGACCACGATGCCAGCTTCATCTCGACTGCACCATATCCCGGAAACGTGGCGTTGTTTTAATCGAGTGGTATTGCCTGATCAGAGTCGGGAGGATATCTTTCTTTTGAAGGAGCCAGGCACTCTACGTTCAGTACTTGTCTCTCCACGGAGACCAAGCTTTCACGGAGCGCTGGAGCTCATGCCTCAGTTAGGACGTTGGTGGATCGAGGATGGTAAGCGTCGAGTCATGAACCTCACAGAATAAGCGTTAACCTCGCTTCCATTTAATTCATATTTTAGACTCTCGCTTGGAAACAGAGCCGACACTCTTTGCTTGGTATAAATCCTAAACCTGCACTCGGATGAACCTTCGAACAACCCGCTTTCTCCTTCCTGCTGTCGACCTCCTGCGTTAGGATGCCTGTCATGCTCTCTGACCTCCACCTGGATGTCTTAACAAGCATCGGGGTTCAGACTGTGGCAGAAGAATTCGGACCCCCGGCCTTGAGAAGCCTTTTGACCATAAATTCTCTGCAGTTGACATGCCGCCATATCTACGAGTCTCTTTCCATCCATACGAACACGGCACTTTATGGAAGAATATTTGCGATGATGTGGGATATTGAACCTCTTCGTAGAAGGTTCCCTTCTCGATGCACTACGACCTCGTCTTTAACGATGGAACTCCGGAGGAGGTTTAACCTTCTCAAGAAGATTCAGCATCTTCGATCCAACGGCATGCAGGCGGAACTCTCTGTCTCCGACCTTGCTTCTCTTCTCTTCTGGATGACAGAAGATGACGGAAGGAACAGCTTCCAGGTCCATGATATTCTTGGTCTGTCTGACCCTGGAGAGTTGTGCTTCTCGCTCTTGTCTAGGAAAGGACTGTTCCACAATGCGCCACGACGTGACCTCTCTATTCCCAATCCAGAGATCCTTATGGCATTGATGTGGATAAGTATACCAAGTTTGTCCTTCTTTTCCTTCTGGCTTGTGCAGTTGCTGACACTAAGTGGCAGAGTCTCTCTCTATCCCAGATAGCCAGAGGATCAATGATGCTCTAGACTTGATAGAACCTTTAACCTCCAGCCGCACAATCGGATATGTCAGTTATTATTGTGGTTTGATAATAGTGGCTTACTCCTGGGGCATCAACTTTAATATTGACAGGGTCTAGCGGAAATTTCCATAGGCTACCTAGGAACCCCCCTTCGCCTGAGGTTTCCTCCTCCAGCGACGTTCGCTCGACTCTGTACTGTGGAGATATATGATGCTATCCGCCGGAGGTGTGTCGATATTATTGATATGATGCGGAAACTACCTGTCGACACATCCATCCGTTTCAGGAATGCTTCTTCGGCGCAGACGTACGCGAGACCAGATTGGATGTGTAGCTTTCGCTTCGATGAGGATGTCCTAAGGATGCTCGGCTGCCCTCCGAATTCCCAACGACAGGATTCCTTAGCTTGTGAGGCCAAGTTTTCCAAATGCTGGATCGACAATTTTGAGACGACATGGAAGGGAAATTGGTATGTAAGTACTGTCATTTTATTGTTTTCTTATGTATCACTCCTCGACACTACTACGGATGTAGGTCTGTCCGCCCATGGAGCCTAGAACAGGGCCATCATTGATCGTGGATACCCCCATGGAATGCCAGCTTCGAGCTTACTATTCGACGGGAACGATAGATATTGTTCCCTTTGTGGATGACGGCACGGAAGAGAGTGCAGTGAATGCATGGTTTAATAAGGGCGTGACTATGTCGGAGTATTCTGTAAGATTTTCGTTTCTGCTGTGATTGACAGTGGTTTCTAGTCCCTTGGCGGCGATAGGGTGCAAGTCGCAAATCCATTTTATGACGGCGTCGTTTTGCATTCTGCTACGTTGAATTCAAAATTCAAAATTCTTACCTACATAGAAACAGGGCCATCTCTTAGTTCACGATCCAAAGGTCGCCCATTCATTTAAGTATCACCCCACGAGTATTAAAACAGACTCCGGTAAGTTCTAGATCCTTCACTCAGTATATAGTCTCTTACTTTCTTTATTAGCGATTGCCGACATGGTTCTGTACGGAGAGGTACGTTCAAGAGACTACTAGACTACATATCCGCTGAAATAACCCTTTCAGACACCTGAAAGGCATGGAGCTCTTTACGGAAACTACCGATTTAGTGGACGTGTTCGAATCTCTGATGGCAAGGTTGCGCTTGTAAGACGGCCAGTAAGTGACACCATTAATTCCTTCTGTAGTATTATTAACTCGAGACCTTAAGGCGGATCCCGCAGATTCTTTGTTAGGCGTGTGGCTGTTCATTGGGGATATTTATGGTAGGTACGATCTCGTTGGGGATTGGACTAATACCTCCACTGCGAAGGATACGCCATCTGGAAGCGGATGGTTTCGATTGGCCACGGATGTTGTGTAGGCAGTCACCATATTGTATTATGCCCTATCCTTCCGTAACTATGAACCTGCAATTTGGAAGTTAGTCTTCCAGTAACGTGTATTTACCGATCCAGATAATATGCCAACGCTTTATTTCTGTGTGTGGACAAGCCTCCGATTCGGATTGTTGGGATTCAGAAGGTCGATTCAAATTAGACAGGAATAGCCGGCATCTGAGTAGGGCTTATGTGTTACTCTTCATTTTGTTCGGTTAGCAACACACACTAAAGCGATCGCACTCACAATCATCTGACACTACCTATGGGAAGCATTTTGGAATAAGATCTTCGAGATTGAGCCGACTAATTAAGAGAGCGTCCTCGACGAGGTCGGCTATCTCACCCCCTGATGCCCCGCACATCCATGTCGAAGGCTTACATAAACGGTCTTGCCGCTTATCGCCACCGCTAAGTACCTGCATTGATCATTTTGGGTCAGAGACACCAGCTCTGTACATCGAGTTTCGCTGAAATAATAGAGCAAAGGAGAGATTTGGGTTCATTAGGAGTGAAGGGTGAAGGAAGGGACGCGCCAGCCAGATATATATGGATGCGGTGCTGTACAATGGACGACTATTGTAACATCGGACTGACAGGTTTGAGAAGCCTCGGGGAGCCCATGATTTGGAATGTATCCTGTTACAACCTTCGTTAGATGTTGGCTACATGTTGTCCATGCCATGACGGTGGAGTAGGCGACAGGATCATAGCGGACCACTCGGTGATCCAATCTGATGGGTGGTCGACGGCATGTATGCACGATGTCATGGAGAAGTATGGTCATAATCAACGTTTGATGATTGTATGTCCAAATGTCCTTGGTATCTGATGGACTGAGTTGACAAGGATCAAACTTACGCGCGAGAGAGAGAGATCTTCACGAGACAAAATGGTAGATTATCATTAAAACTGTGATAGGACGGTAAGCAGTTTTCTTCAAGATATCGCTTGGAGGTTGTGTAGATAAATGATTTGTGCGGGTAACATGGACGAAGACGATCAACCTGGGAAAGAAAGCTGTCTTTCGTTGACGTTGTGTCAGGGTCTTGCCAGGCCGTGTGCCTTCTGGAGGATACGGCCGCATTTTCCCCACTGGACTACCACCGTTGAAGCTCCTGATGCTCAGGGCTTGATGTAGTCTCGAGGAGTGTTGATGAAGATTTTTGAGGATGAGGATGAAGATAAGGATAGGGGCGATTGGGCACATCTTGGATTAATATTTAGTGGATGTATTACGGTATTAGGACAAGTGCGCAATGGTCCTACAAACCGGAGAATAAATGCGAGGCAAGGCAGAAAATATAACTTACTAGAATGCAGCAAAGGGATTCCATCATCAAGCTGAAAGGGGGGAATAAGTTGCCTCGTTGACATACGAAGGTCAATAGGGAGGGTATCAAAGTCAAATATTCTATAGCTATTGAAGCTGAGAATATGCGTCGGTGGTGAGCCGTTGCGGGAGCATCTTGCCTAAAAAGGCAAAATTGCTGAGCTTTGATCAACCGGTTGATCACATGGAGATGCCTCTGGATAGTCAAAAGAACCCACTTCAGCCGGGATCGCTGGGGAAGAGGACTCTGAGCTGAAATGAGACATGGATAACCTTGAGAAAGGCGCAAGCGTCGCCTGAACCAGGTTGGACACCCGAATGAATTAGAAAGGCTACTTGCCGGTAGCCAAGGAAAAAGGCATTTCTTCTGAGAAATAATCCAAAGAACGAGAGGAAAGATAAGTTGAATTGCTCGGGAGAGAACTTGTGTAAAACTAGAATAGAATGTTTTGACCACCGAAATGAAAGGGATATGAAACCATTTGAAGACGGGATGTGTGGATGTAAGTGGAACCAGGTGGGCGGTCGGCTAAGTAACCGCTAGCGTTATTTCAGCGACGAGCGTCTAGCGTTGTTCTACTTTCCTTCCCCACAGTCACCTCCTTCGCCTTCCCGCCCCCATCCGCGCCCTCCTCCCCATTCTTTAGGCTATCTAGGCTTTCTATTCTCCTCTTCCTTTCTTTTTTCCTTATTATCCTCAACAATGGGCTGCACAGTATCTGTCAACCGCGGCGACGACGAGGCCAGGGCCCGTGAGCTGCTTCATCCCTATCACTTTCCCATTGCTTACCGTCGTCGATGCAGGCAACGAAGAGATCGAATCACAGCTTAAGCGTGACCGTATTTTGGCAAAGAACGAGATCAAAATGCTCCTTCTCGGCGCTGGAGAGTCGGGAAAGTCAACCGTCCTTAAACAGATGAAGCTCATTCATCACGGCGGATACAACGAGCAGGAGCGAGATTCGTACAAGGAAATCATCTTTAGCAATACCATCCAGAGCATGCGGTGCGTTTGTTCACTATCGTCTGTCGCTTAACTCCCTGGCTGATTGGTATGTGCGTCGCTTCCCTTAGTGCTATTCTCGATGCCATGCCCGCCCTGGAACTTTCACTTTTGCCACAGAATGATGCTCGCCGCAACATCGTTATGTCTCTTCCTATGCAAATCGAAGGTGCGCTAGCCTCTTTGTCTAGCGCTGCTTACTAATGTACATGTACAGCCGAGTCTTTACCCCGGGATGTCAGCGATGCTATCCGTGGATTGTGGGCGGATCCAGCGGTCAAGGATGCTGTATCACGGGCACGAGAGTTCCAGGTCTGTTCTGATCACCCACCTCCTCTAGTTTATTCTGATGTCCGTCAAGTTGAACGACTCGGCAAAGTACTACTTCAATGCCATCGACCGGATGAGCGCACCAGGCTATCTCCCGACGGATCAGGATATCCTACGGTCGCGTGTCAAGACCACTGGTATAACGGAGACAATGTTCAGGGTTAGACCGCTCTTTTCATAGTCCCCATCATCTGACTGACCCTCCCTTTCCAGGTTGGCGACTTGACATACAAGCTCTTTGATGTTGGAGGACAACGTTCTGAGCGTAAGAAATGGATTCATTGCTTCGAGAATGTCACTGCCCTCGTCTTCTTGGTCTCCCTGAGCGAATACGATCAGATGTTGTACGAAGATGAGAGTGTCGTAAGTACTCTTTTATGGTATGACTTCCTGATCTGTCATTCATGACTTGTTTCCCCTAGAACCGTATGCAAGAAGCCTTGACACTATTTGACTCAATCTGCAACTCGCGGTGGTTTGTCAAGACATCCATCATCTTATTCTTAAACAAGATCGATCTCTTCGCCGAGAAGTTGCCCATCTCGCCGTTGGGCCACTACTTCCCCGACTACACTGGGTATGTCTTTCGTTGTCCACTTCGATGCCCCCTCCTGATCGTTTCCCAGGGGTGACAACTATGACGCTGCCTGCGACTATTTGCTCCACCGGTTCGTCAGCCTCAACCAAAGTGCGGCCACCAAGCAGATCTACGCACACTATACATGTGCGACGGATACCCAGCAGATCAAATGTATGTCTCCGTCCATCTTATCATATGCGCTCTCTTAATCTCACGGACTCCTCCTAGTCGTCTTATCGGCCATCCAAGACATTCTGCTCCAACTACATCTACGTGAATGTGGCCTCCTCTAGACGCTCTCTCTGCTCTCTGCTCTCTGTTCTCGTTTAATCTTTCATCATATACCTCTTTCTCATTGACCATTTCTATTCATGTGCTTATATTTCCCATTGGTTTTCGTTCCCGTCATCCCATTTCCTTGCCACCTTATTACCCGCCATACCGTATGACTTCCGCATGCTCTTACTTAGTTCCATCTCTCTCGCTTCATTCACGGCCACTACTATTTCTGCTACATAGGTCCCATGTTGTCCTCACTTATGTTCAGACGTCCAACTCGCAAAATCTTCTTTTCTATTCGCGGGTGACCCATTCTTTCTTCCTTAGGCATTTTTGTCTCATCCCGATGCCCGCCATGTCTTCTCAGTGGTTCGCTTCTCCGTAAATCAGGTACCCATGGTACCTAAGTACTCATATAGCTGGAGTTCCTTCTTTGGCTTCCGTTAGACTTGGAAGTCGTACATTCCCGAAGCGCCCAATAGTTTATTACTTGTGATGGTTTATATCTGTAGGGATATATAATTAGGGACGATATTTGTCCTGAGATATTCGTGTTCACTTCTCACCAAGGAATCACCCTCCTCAGATATCACAATCAAGGCATTGCTGGGAACATTGTCGCTTTCCAATATATTATTACCCTGCGGGTACTCCGCATCATCCGATAATGAATGTATTGGAAATTCTTCAGAGAGATTTCACTGATGTTACCTACATCTGGCTAGAAGTCCGTTATCGCTTCTGAAGGATCCTGCCCAAGAAGCTATTAAGTAGATTATTACAGAAAGTACGTTACATCAGGTAATGAGCGAACAAATTTAGATATAGTGTCCACCTCGGGCTGTTTCACCTTCAACTCGTGCTCGTTTTTGAGCGAATTATGGGAACTCGTTGTGCACCTTCGACCCAAGGTCATTAGCTCGAATAAAAACAGGTTCAGCTCTTGATGCCGGTGTAACTGTACTTCTTGGATCAATGCACTGTGGTCATACGATTGTACACTTTGATAGAAAATGCTCACCCCTTATGTGATAATTTTAAGTTGAGGTACACCCGCGTACCCATCGTTACGGTCATGAGTGTGGAGAAGGGTAGAACAGCAGGTTTAACGAATAACAGACTGGGGGAATCGATTGAATAAATAACCAGGACGGTCAGGTTTGCAGCTGTTGAGATTGCGAAGTAGAGAATGTTGTCCCGGTAAAGAAGCTGCCCTACTCGAGAGTGTCTTGTGGTGGAGTTGCTTTGCAGCTTGATAAGCGTCACGAGCAGAACGCAGGTGTCGAAAGCCACTGAGGAGGCATAGCAAATGACCGCCCAAGAATCGATTGGAGAAAGGGAACAATTCGACCCTAGCGGTGTTACCGGTCCTGGCTTGGCCTCGTACTGCGTGGCCACTGCAATCTAGAGTGAGAGGATTCATTGTTACTCTTAATGCTGTGAAATGATTGGAACTACACGCACGTAGGATCCCACCATTCCAAGGTACATTGTACCAATGAAAGCCCTTACAAGGGCATTATCAGCCCATATTGCGAAGACACGCATGCAGAACAATGCGCCCGATGCTGCAACAGCGAGCACGACACCAAATTGACTGAGAATGGCCGCGATCTGGCAGTGGGGTGTCGGGACGGAAGTGAACCATAGTGCGGGGAGAGTAGCAATGATACCAGAATAGCGAAGGAGAATAAAGCTAAGGAACTGTGAGCAAACAGTATTATCTCAATCCATGCGATAACGTACAACCACGTCGGGGGAGACCTCCAAAGCTTCCTATCTTGACTTGTGTATACTGCGATTTCATCTGGGAGTTGGATGAAACTGCAAAGATATTAAAATAGTGCACTGCGCCCATGAAAAACACGTACTAATCCCAAAGAATGATACCAAGTATCACGGCGAGAACCGTTCCAATCGTTACTGTGAAGTGGTTTAGCTGAAGTCAAAGGTGAGATAAACAAGTACGTACCTAACTTGTTTTCTAAAACCAGGAATTGTTCCAGGGTCATGCCTGGGGGAATAAGTGCCAACGACGGGTCGGGAGGTGTCGTGACAGCGGGTGTCGTCGAAATAATAGTGGCCATGTCGTCGAAAGTAGCGTAAAGGCGGGGGAAGGAGAAGGTAAACAAACAACCACCGCTAGGGTGATGACAAACTTGCGCCTTACTCTCCGGAGGTCCCAACTATAAGACGCTGGGTCAGACAGTGTTGGTCAACGGAATGAAGGAAGCGTTGTTGCGACCACGTGAAGCATCATTGACATCGCCTCTCAGACCTCCATCTGGAGTATGTGGCAAGCAGGGACATCAGTCTGTGCTTTCTTAGGGTAACCAAATATACGAGGATACCTCATGATGGCGTCTATAAAGCTGATAACCGGTGTTAGCATCGGACAGAGCGAGTATCCGCGACTCATGAATCCAGAAGAGGATTCACCTCGGCCCTCGATCACCCGCATTTATTCAAGCGACGGCATCTTATCTGTCTTGACAAGTAATTGAATCAACTAGTAACCGTGCGACACAGGGAGATCACTGGAGAGCGCCCCGCCCAGGAGACGGAGAAGGTAGCATATTCTCACGGTCTAGTTCTCTTCTATTTCCCAACCTCCGTGGATTCTAGATTGATGATACAACGTTGATGATATTCACTGAGGATTAGGCACTCTGGGGGGTCCACCCATCCGTACCACTACTATTACAGGTCTTCAAGTTCAGATAAACTCGCGTACCCATTGTCACTGTCATGAGCGTGGCAAATGGTAATGCCGCAGGTTTCACCGTGTCCAGACCGGGATCGCTCATACCATAGATAATCAGGATGGCCACGTTCGAAACTGTCGCAATGAGGAAATATGTAAGACTGTCACGGTAGAGGACCTTTCCGACACGCGAGTGATGCGTTGTGTCAGAAAATACCCTCACTAGTGTTCCAACGAGAATCGCAGTGTCAAAGACTACTGAAGAGGCATAAGCAAGGGGTGCCCATGACCTGAGCGGCAAGAGGATGCAATTCGATCCCAGGGGAATAGGAGGGCCAGTCAAAGCTCTATATCCACTCCCTACAGCAATCTGCGAAGGGTGAATGAGGATTCAAAGCAAGACAGCATAGACTCACATAACTTGCGACCATGATAAGATAGAGGGCTCCAATGAAGATCTTTAAGGACAGTCCCTTATCCAAGAGGGCAAAGAATCGTAGACAGAATAATGCTCCCGAGGCAACGACTGTAAGTATCACCCCCAATTGACTAACCACTACAGAAGCTTGGCAATTCCCTGTGGGAAGGGCAGTAAACCACAGCGCAGGGAACGCCGCGATAAAACCTGAATAACGTAGCATGATAAAACTATCATCGTTAGGTTGATAAATATGGCTACATGCTTATGTTAAAACCGAATTACCACCATGCTGCAGGGGCCTTCCGAAGTGCATCAAATCCTTTTGCGTATACCATAATTTCGTTAGGTAATTGAATAAAACTATTTAATCAGTGAGGTTGTGTTCTATTAAGAAAGGATCTCCCAACACATACTAATCCCATAACAAAACTCCCAAAACCACAGCCATAACTATCCCGATAATGACTGTTGACGTTGGTCAGAATCATTCCTACAGAAAGCAAATCTTCGAAACAACCTCTTTGATTCTCCCAATGCAGAAATTCATCCAAGGACATGCCTTGGGTGAAAGCATACCCATTCACATCGACAGAGGAATTTGACTGGACTACAGACCGTTCCCAAGCGAGACTGTATAGAAGGGTAGGGGGCATATCGTTCGTTCGGGAAGGGGTCAGTACGCAGCACTCTTCAAAGAAGTGGCTCCGCTTTAATGCGATACATCAACTGAATGGGCTAGGTTATGTCCAAGATCCCTGGCTCGTCCCGGTTCGCGAGGAGAATCGGTCAGTTACGCTTCTGGGCCCTGATGCCGCAAATGCAAATCACTGCCTCACTGCCACAGGGTGGATACTCCCTATATTTTTATTTAGTATATAGATTGTCACCTGTGTGGGAAGCTGGTGATAATAAAATAGGGTTCAGCCTCACGTTTCTCGTTCATAGTCTCCTATATACGCCTCATAATTAACACACACTATTTTCCCTTAAAAGCTCTAAATTAAAATGTTAATAGATCTCAGTAAATGATT
>Ga0157379_10002758_pt1 | contig 14819 bp, 13 predicted proteins | sample S25metaG_FD_121802 | JGI IMG/M metagenome (GOLD analysis project Ga0157379, IMG submission 121802) | Switchgrass rhizosphere microbial communities from Kellogg Biological Station, Michigan, USA - S2-5 metaG | ecosystem: Host-associated > Plants > Roots > Rhizosphere > Soil | place: USA... | reverse complement strand
GCGATAGCCATCCTCCGTCGGCATGGCGATGTCGCTCACCACGACGTGCGGCGTGGTCTCGGCCACCATCGCCAACGCGTCCCGTACCGTCGTCACGGACCGGACGCGCGCCCCGCAGCCCTCCAGCACGGCGGTGATCGCCTCGCGCGCGTCGTGGTCGTCGTCGAGCACGATGACGTCGATACCGGTCAGGTCGGGCAGCGGCGCGGCGGATGTGCGGGTCCGGAGCGCCACTCCGCGAGACTCCGAGCGCTCGATGCGGATGGCCGGGAGCGGCAACCGTACCGTGAACGTGGCGCCGCGGCCGAGCCCGGCGCTCGTCGCCTCCACGGCTCCGCCGTGCAGCTCGGTCAGATGGCGCACGATGGCCAGCCCGAGTCCGAGACCACCTTCCATGCGTGTGCTCGAGGAGTCCGCCTGGCGGAATCGATCGAAGATGTGGGGGAGGAACGCAGGCTCGATGCCGCGGCCGCTGTCCGTGACACGGATCTGCGCCTGCGACTCGATGCCCTCGATGCGGATGGTGACGCGGCCATTCTTCGGCGTGAACTTGACGGCGTTCGAGAGCAGGTTCCACACCACCTGCTGCAGGCGGCCGGGATCGCCCGCCACCGGTCCCAGCGTCGGATCGAGGATCGACTCGAGCGCGATGCCCTTCGCCGCGGCGGCGGGACGGACGCTGTCGAGCGCCCCCTCGGCCACGGTGCTCAGCTCGACCAGGGAGATCTCGAGGCGCATCTTTCCGGAGATGATGCGAGACACGTCGAGCAAGTCCTCGATCAGCCGCACCTGGAGGCGCGTGTTGCGTTCGATCGCCTCGAGCGCGCGCGCGAACCGGGCGTCGTCCACGCGTCCCGAACGGAGCAGTGTCACCCACGTGAGGATCGCGCCCAGCGGTGAGCGCAACTCGTGGGAGAGGGTCGCGAGGAACTCGTCCTTCGTGCGGTTCGCGCTCTCGGCGGCCGCGCGCGCCACCTGCTCGCTCCCCAGCGCGACGCGCAGGGCGTCCTCGGCCTGACGGGTGCGCAGCAGCGCCCGCACCGTCGCGATCATCACTCCCGGCTCGACGGGCTCGGTGAGCGAGGCGTCGGCGCCGCCCTCCAGCGAGCGCACCATGTCCTCCTCGCGGACGTGCGTCGCCGACATCTGCAGTACGACGATCGATGCCGTGCTCGGATCGGCCTTCAGACGCCGGCAGACCTCCCAGCCGTCGATGCCCGGCAGATTGATGTCGAGCACCACCAGCCGTGGGGCGCGCTCTGCGACACGGGCGAGTGCTTCTTCCCCGCTCGTGGCCTCGATGACCTCGTAGCCCGCGCTCCGCAGGATCCGGCACTTGCTGTACCGTCCTGATTCGTTGTCGTCGACGACCAGGATCAGGCTGCGCTCGGACGTTGCCATGCTCACGCCGCCTTTCCGCCGATGCGCATGGCCGACTCGATTGCCTCGAGGGCGGACTCGCGAGACAGCGCCGCCTTCGGAAGGACGTCGGCGCCGAACTCGCGGAGACTCTGTCGCTCCGCCTCGTCGAGCGCCCGCGACGTCACGATCAGCACGGGAATGTCGCGCGTGTCGGGATCGGCGCGCAGCGCGCGCAGCACCTCGATGCCGTCGAGATCCGGCATGCCCAGATCCAGGCAGATGACGTCCGGCCGCTCGCTGCGGGCAAGACGGAGCGCGTCGCTGCCCGTGGCCGCCTCGGTGATCCTGTGCTGCGCCGTGGTCAGATGCTGCCGCAGGACGTAGCGGAACACCTCCTCGTCGTCGACGAGGAGCACGCGCTTCAAGCCGGGCGGCGCGACGAGGTCGAGAATCTTCTGCTGCAGGCGCACGCGGTCGATCGGCTTCAGGAAGAAAGCGTCCGCGCCGAGTGCACGCGCCTTGGCTTCGTCGTCGACCGTCGTGACCACCAGGACAGGAATCGCCGCCGTGTCCGAGCGGCGCTTCAGCTCGGCGAGAAAGCCCCAGGAGTCCTCGCCCCGCAGCAGGATGTCGAGAATGATCGCGCGCGGACGGAAACTCGCGAGCGCGTCGTGCGCCTCGCGCAGGTTGCGAGCGCAGAGTGCCTGGAAGTGCGCGCCGTCGAGCATCTTTTCGTAGAGGAACGCCGCCTCGGCGCTGTCCTCGACGACGAGCAACACGTCGCGTTGGGGATCGACCTCCCATTCCTGCGCCGACGACGGCTCGAAGATCGCCGGGATGGTCGCGCGGAAGGTCGAGCCGACCCCCGGCCTGCTGTCGACCCGGACCGATCCGCCGAGGAGCTCGGCGAGCTTGCGGCAGAGTGGAAGCCCGAGGCCCGTGCCCTGTACGCGACGCTGGATCGGACTGTCGATCTGGGTGAACTCCTGAAAGATGCGCTCCTGATCCTCGGGCGCGATGCCGATCCCGCTGTCCGCGACCGAGAAGACGACGGCGTTCTCTGCCGGTACGAACTCGGCGCGCACGCGCACCTCGCCCTGCTCGGTGAACTTGAGGGCGTTCGAGATGAAGTTGCGGAGGATCTGCGACACTTTCGCCTCGTCGCTGTACAGCGTCGGTAGATCTTCCGGCTCGTCGAACACCAGCGTCACCGAGTCGTTCGCGAGCAGCGGACGGAGCATGCCGCGGAGCGCGCCGAACAGATGCCCGACGTCGAAATGGATGGGCCGGATCTCGATCTTCCCGGCCTCGACCTTGGCGAGGTCGAGCAAGTCGTTCACGAGCTCACTGAGCGCGTCGGCCGCCTTGCGGATGAAGTTGACCTGGCGTTCCTGGTCGGGCGTCAGGTCGCCGTCGATCCGATCGAGCATCATGCGCGTGAGGGCCTGGATCGAGTTCACGGGCGTCCGGAATTCGTGGCTCATGTTGGAGAGGAAGCGCGACTTGAGCTCGTCGGCACGACGCAGATGATCGGCCTTCTCGTCCAGCTCGGCATACAGCGCGACGACGCCGCGATTCGTGTCCTCCAGCTCGCGATTCAGCCGTTCGAGGTCCTCCTGCCGGCGGCCGAGCTCGTCGAGCGCCCGCACCAGCTCCTGGTTCTGTCGCTGCATCTCTTCGAAAGGGTCGCTCGGCGACTGTCGCGCGAGATCTTCGGCGATGCGCGCGAGCCCGGCGGAGTCGACGAACGCCGCGCGACGGGGGAGGAGGCGCTTCAACAGGACCGTGGTTCCGCGTGGGCTCGACGTGATCTCGCAGTGATCGACGAGCCGGCGCGAGCCGAGAATGCCGACCCCCATGCCGGTCGGAGACCGGTAGTGGCCGTCGAGGATGGTCTGGAGATTCGCGATGCCGGGTCCGTCGTCGCTCACCCGCACCACCAGGATCTGCGGCGGGGTGGTGCCCTCGAGACGGAAGTCGATCCCTCCGCCCGAGGCGTACGCGAAGGCGTTACGGGCGATCTCGGAGACGGCGGTGGCGAGCCGGGTCTGGTCCTGGCCGTCGAAGCCGACGGCCGCCGCGATCTGGCGCGCACGCTGCCGCGCGAGCACCACGTCGCGTTCGCTGCGAATGGCCAGGGAGAGGATCGCGCCCGTCATTCGTCCCCTCGCAGTACGACGACGGAGGTGTCGTCACGCTCGCGGCGGAAATCGCGATAGAGGACGGCGGCGGTCAAAGCCGGGTGGTGCGACGGGAGTCCGGGATAGCGCTCGAGGGTCCAGCGGGAGGTGAGACCATCGGAATGGAGCACCAGCAGCGCGCCGCGCGGCCAGGGGTACGTGAACTCCTGGATGCGCCGTACGTCGTGTCCCGCCGTGCCGTGATGCGACACGACGCTGCGGGTCGTGCCGTTGGAGACGATCGTTCCGAGGATGTTGCCGATTCCCGCGAAGCGCACCTCCGCCCGGTGCGCATCGATCTCGGCGACGGCGACGGCGGCGCCGCGCGTCGGGCGCAACGCTTCGTGGATGCGCTCGAGCACGACCGCCGGCGATCCGTCGGCATGGCGATGAAAAGCTTCCCGTGCCACGGACGAGGCCGTCGCGGCTTGTTCTCCGTGTCCCAGGCCGTCGCACGCGAGCACCAGATGGCGGCCGGCCTTCACGTGGACGCTCCAGACGTCTCCCGAGACCAGCTCGCCCGGGTAGGGAACGTTGACGCCCCCGAAGAGCATACCGCCACGCTCCGACTGCGGGGGGGTCGCCCAGACCGTGGAGAGGAGGGCGAACCCCATGCCCGGCGCCGAGTACGCGTCGAAGAGCGTCGACTGACGGCGTATCGCACCGAGCCCGGTTCCTGACGTTCCCGCGCTCGAAAAGCCGTCGCGCATCGCGCCCGACATGCTCGCCAACCCCGGCCCGCGGTCGAGGGCGAGCATCTCGATGCCGCGCGAGCCGTCGTGTGCGAGGGCGCGCAGCAATACTTCGCCGCCGCCGCCGTGCTTCACGACGTTCGTCGCGGCCTCGCTCATGATGATGGCGACGCGGCCGACATTGGTATCGTTCAGCCCCGCGGCACGCGCCATCTCGACGGCGAACCGCCGGGCGCTGCCGACCGCGCTCGCATCGACGACCGCGAAACGCGTGAGATCGGTCATTTCCATCGGGTTATGGCTACCCGCGTCCCCTCACCGGGCCGGGAATGAATGTCGAAATCGTTGACGAGACGGCGCGCCCCGCCCAGGCCGAGGCCGAGTCCGCTTCCGGAGGTATAACCATCCTGAAGGGCGCGCTCGATGTCGGCAATACCGGGGCCCTGATCCTCGAAGATGAGACGCAGTCCGCGTTTCGGGCCGTCGTTCAACGATTCGAGGCGCATCGTGCCGCCACCGCCGTAGTGCAGGGTGTTACGAGCGAGCTCGCTCGCGGCGGTCACGATCTTCGTCTGCTCGACCAGGCTGAAACCGGCGGCTACCGCCCATTCACGCACCGCCCGACGGGCGACGACGACGTCCTCGCTGCTGCGCAGCTGACGCACGTCATGCTTGATGACGGCCATTGTCTCTGCCGGGCAGCGCCTCCGCGCCGATGAGCTCCATGCCCTTCTCCACGTTCAGGGCGGTGCGGACCCCGGGCAGCGACAAGCCGAGCTCGACGAGCGTGATTGCCACGGCGGGGCGCATGCCGACCACGACGGTACGCGCGTCGAGCACGCGTGCCATGGCCGCGATGTTGGCGAGCATGCGCCCGATGAACGAGTCGACCACCTCGAGCGCGGAGATGTCGATCAGCACGCCGCGGGCGCGGGTCTCCGCGATGCGGGCGGTGAGATCGTCTTGCAAGCGCATCGCCAGGCGATCGTGCATGTCGATCTGGATGCTCACCAGGAGGCTGTTTCCCATCTTGAGGATCGGAATGCTCTCCATCGTGCCCTCAGGCGCGGCGCGTGACCGTGAGGCCGAGCCGGTCGAGCGCGATGCTGAACGCGTCGGCCAGCGTCGCCTTGGTGATGACGTCGTTCAGCTCGACGCCGAGATGGACGATCGTCTGCGCGATCTGCGGTCGGATGCCGCTGATGATGCACTCGGCGCCCATGAGACGCGCCGCGGCCACGGTCTTCAGCAGATGCTGCGCGACGAGCGTATCGACGGTGGGAACGCCCGTGATGTCGATGACGGCGATCCCGGCGCCGGTCTCGACGATCTTCTGCAGCAGGCTCTCCATCACCACTTGCGTGCGGGCGCTGTCGAGCGTGCCGATCAACGGCAGGGCGAGGACCCCTCCCCACAGCTCGACGACTGGTGTCGAGAGCTCGAGCATCTCCTGTTGCTGCCGCGCGATCACCTGCTCGCGGCTCCTTTGATAGATCTCGGTCGTGAGCAGTCCGAGGTGGTCGAGAATCCCGGACGCCATCCACGTCTCGTCCGCGAGCTTCTCGGGATCCGTCGCGAGCTCCTTCCGCAAGCGATCGAAGATCGGCTGTTTCAACGAGAAGACGAACGTTGCCGTCTCGATCGGGGAGAAGCCCAGACGCGCGCGCGAGCGCGAGAGGTCGCCGAGGAGGTCCCTGACCTCGTTCCACGCTGGGCCGTTGACGTCGGCGGTGCCGTTTCCACTTTGCAGGGCCTTGCGGAACAGCCCGAGGAAGGCTCGGGATTGCTCGCGAAGCTCGTCATCCTTCAGGAGGTCGCGGCGCAGGCTGGTCGCCGACATCTGGGAGCGCATCCACTCGGAGAGAATTTCGGACTCGTACTTCTGAACGATCTCCGGGGTCTTGGCCCGTTCGAGTGCCATGGGGTTGCTCCTCCGTGGAACGAATGTGAGTGCTGTCCGGCAGGACGCCCGGCACCCGCGAGCGGCTCGGAAACGCTAGTAAGGGGTCACCCCGGAGTCAATTCGACGGCACGTCGCTCTTGCGGGAGCGGACCGGCGGGGGAAAGAATGGAGATCATGCATGGCGCGGCGGTCTGGCGAATACCGTTGTTGGCCGGCACATTGGCCCTCCTGCTCGGCCTCGTGGGCAGCGCTCGTGCCGAGCCGACGAGGAAGATCGTTTACGTCTGCGAGAAAGACGTCGAGGTGGTGGCGACGTTTCTCCCCGGCGATCCGGGCTCGGCGCGGGTCGAATCCAAGGGCGAGACCTGGACGCTGCCGCACGTGCCGTCCGGAAGCGGCGCCAAGTACAGCAGCGGGGCGGTGACGTTCTGGACGAAGGGCAAGGAAGCGCTGTTCGACGCGCCCGGTAGCAATCTCACCTGCACCGCCAAACCGTAGCGGCGGGGACGCGCGTCTCAGACGACGCGAGGGTGTGTTGGCGCGTGGCACACGGCCTCGATCCGGTGCCCGTCGGGATCGAGGACGAAGGCCGCGTAGTAGTCGGCGTGGTACTGCGGTCGAAGCTCCGGCTCCCCATCGCTCGCCCCGCCCGTCCGCAGCGCGGCCTCGTGGAACGCTCGGACCGCCGCGCCGTCGGTGGCGCGCAGGCACACGTGGGTCCCCCGCGAAGGCGCGACCCCGGGCTCGGCAGTGATCGTCAGCTCGACGCCGAGCGGCGCGGCCATGGCGCCGTAGTCGGCGCCCCTTCCCTCGAAGTCGAGCAGGCGCACGAGGCCGAGGGGCGCCAGCACCGCGTCATAGAACCGCCGGCTGCGCTCCAGATCGGTGACTCCGAGAGAGATGTGATCCAGCATCGTCTTCTCCCGCGGCGCTCAGCGCTTCCCCTGCCGTCCAAAGCGCCGCGCCGAATAGCGTCAGATCCTTCATCAAGAACCCTTCGGCGTCGCCCACGTCGGGCGTCGTGAAGAGGAAGCTCAACGTCGTGAGGAACATGACGGCCGCCCCGAGACTGCCGAGCGCCGACGTGCGCGGCGACCAGCGGCGCGCCGCGATCATCGCGCCGATCGTGAGCTCGATGACGCCGATGAACTCGGAGCCGCCCTGCACGCCGAACAAGTGGTGGACCCAGGAAATGAAGGGGCTGTTCACCACCCAGGATTCGATGTCGTGTGCCTCCTTGCTCGTCCACTTGAGGGCGCCGAACAGCACCAAGAAGAGCACCAGCGAGTAGCGCAGCACGATGCCGCCTACGCCGAGGAGCCTCGGTGCCCACGCTGCCGTCTCGCGGCCTTCCGCCGACCCCGTCTTCTGACTCGTCATGATCGTTCCTCCCTGGGTGCTTCGCTCAGCGGCAAGAACCAGCGCTGTCGTGCGTGCCGCCGGAATCCCACACGCTCGTACAAGGTGTTGACGCGCTCGTGTCCCGTCTCCACCTCGAGATCGATCGCGCGGGCGCCGTGCGCGGCGGCAAAAGCCTGGGCCGCGCATAGTAGGCTCGTGCCGATGCCCCGCCCGCGCACGGATGGGTCGACGTAGAGCTCTTCCAGCCAGGTGCTCAGGCCACCGTGCTCCAGCGAGAGCACGAAGGTCAGCGCGGCAACCCCGACGATCGCGTTCTGCGTCCCGCGCGCGTCGCGGGCGACGGCGACCAGGAGGCGCGCCATCTCGGGGCGCCCGAGGATGCCGCCGACGGTCGCGTCGATCACGGCGAGCGGCGGACAGAGGCTATGGCCGGCAAGCTGGCGGTGCAAAATGGCGGCGAGAGCCGCTCGATCGGCTTCGCACGCTTCGCGCACGAGGGTCATTGGTCGACTCCACATAATGTATGCGGCATGCATATATCGAGCGGGGCCCTGAGTCAAGGCCGGTCCTTGTCCTTGTGTGTGCGGTCCGCATACAATCCGCGCATGGTCAACCTGAACAGGGAGACAGTGGCGAACGTCCTCGGCGCGCTCGCGCAGGCGATCGTCGACGGGGTCGAGACGGACACGACCGCCACCGTTGGACAGAGCGCGACGGCGGCGGCCGCGCTCGTGCATCTCACCAAGTACGCGGGCGAGAGCATCGATACGTTGCGCCGCCCCCTCGATCTGTCGCATCCCGGCTGTGTGCGGATGGTCGATCGCCTGGAGCAGGATGAGTTGGTCGAGCGCTACGAGGGCGCCGACCGGCGCGCCGTCGCGGTCCACCTCACAGCCGACGGTGCGGCCGCGGCGCGCACCGTGCTGCGCAAGCGCCGCGATGTGCTGCAGCACGCGCTGGAGACGCTGTCGGCGGCCGAGGTCCGAGCCCTGGGGGCGATTGCTGGCAAGATCCTCGCGCGGCTCGTCCACTCCGAGCCCGAGGCATTGCGCGTCTGCCGCCTGTGCGACTACCGGGTGTGCCCCGACGGCGTCTGCCCCGTGGGGATCGCGGTCAGCGCCGCGGCCGGCGAGTAGCGCGCCGGGGCGACGCGCGCCGGACGGGTCCTTCCACCTCGCGACGCTGACGGCTAGAGTCGCCGCCGGAGGAGACTCCCATGGCGCATTCGGTTTTTCACACGTGCTCGCTCTGCGAAGCGACCTGTGGACTGCGCTTCGAGGTGGAGGACAACCGTATCCTCTCGGTGCGTCCCGACGACGACGACGTCTTCTCCCAAGGCTACGTCTGCCCGAAGGGCATCGCGATCGCCGACATCCACGCCGACGCGGACCGCTTGCGGCGCCCGGTGCGGCGCAACGCCGCGGGCGAGTTCGAGGAGATCTCGTGGGAGGCCGCGTTCGAACTCGTCGCGAGCCGGCTGCAGGACATCCAAACCCGCCACGGGCGCGACGCCGTCGGCTTCTACTGGGGGAATCCCACCGGCAACAACCACGGCGCGCTCCTGATGCTGAGCTCGTTCACCAAGGCGCTCGGCACCCGCAATCGCTACAGCTCGGGCTCGCAGGACGCCAACCCGCGCATCGTCGCCTCATATGAGCTCTACGGCGCGTCGATCTCCATTCCGATTCCCGACATCGATCGTACCGACTACTTCTTCTGCCTCGGCGGCAATCCGATCGTGTCGAACGGCAGCGTGATGACCGCGCCCGACATGCGGCGCCGTCTGCGCGCGGTGCGCGAGCGCGGGGGCAAGGTGATCGTCGTCGATCCGCGCCGCACCGAAACCGCGAAGGAGGCGGACGAGCACGTCGCGATCCGCCCCGGCGGCGACGCGGCACTGCTGCTCGCGATGGTGCGGGTGCTCGCCGAGCGCGGCCGCATCGACCGGCAGTTCCTCGAGCAGGCGACGAGCGGCTGGGCGGAGATCGAGCCTCGGCTGGCGGCGTTCACGCCGGAGCGCGTGGCCGCGTTCACCGGCGTCGCGGCCGAGACCATCGAGCGCCTGGCGCTCGAGTTCGCGGCCGCCCGTTCCGCCGTGTGCTACTCGCGCGTCGGCGTCTGCGTCGGCGCGCACGCGACGCTCGCCACCTTCGCGACCGATCTCCTGAACATCGTCACGGGGCGGCTCGGCCGCGAGGGCGGCCCGATGTTCACGACGCCGGCGTTCGACATCGGTCGCATCGCGCGCATGAGCGGACTCGACGGTCGCGACCGCTGGCGGAGCCGCATCCGCGGGCTGCCGGAGACGCTCGGCGATCTCCCCTCGGCGGTGCTCGCCGACGAGATCGAGACTCCGGGCGAGGGCCAGATCCGCGCCATGGTGACGTTCGCGGGCAATCCGGTGCTCTCGGCGCCGAACGGCCGTCGCATCGGCGCCGCGCTCGACTCGCTCGAGTTCATGGTGTCGATCGACATCTATATCAATGAGACGACGCGCCACGCCGACGTCATCCTGCCACCGTGCTGGAACCTGGCGGAGGACCACATCGACCTCCTCTTCAACGCGGTCGCCGTGCGCAACATCGCGCGCTGGTCGCCGCCCGTCGTGGAGCGCGGCGAGGACGAGCTCGCCGACTGGGAGATCCTGCTGGCGCTCACGGAGCGGCTCGGCGGCGGGCCGACGGGCGAGGCCTGGCTCGATCGGTTGCTCGGCTGGCTGCGCCCGCTCGGAGTGCGCTGGACGCCGACGGGCTTCCTCGATCTGCTGCTGCGCGTCGGTCCGTACGGCGACCGCTTCCTGCCGTGGTCGGACGGCCTCAACCTCGCCAAGCTCAAGACAGCGCCGCACGGCATCGACCTCGGACCGCTGCGGCCCGGGATGGCCTCGCGGCTCTTCCATGCGGACAAGCGCATCCACCTCGGCAATGCGTGCATGCTGGAGGCGCTGGGCGCGCTCGAGCGCGATCTCGCGGCGACGGTGCGCACCGACGGCCTCGTGTTGATCGGGCGGCGCGAGCTGCGCAGCAACAACTCCTGGATGCACAACGTGCCCGCGCTCGTGACCGGACGGGAGCGCTGCGTTCTGTACGTCCATCCCGACGACGCCGCGCGCTACCGGGTGAGCGACGGCGAGATGGCCGTGCTCGAGAGCCGCGTCCACCGCGGCGAAGTACGTGTCTCCGTCACGGACGAGATGCGTCCCGGCGTCGTCAGTCTGCCGCACGGCTATGGTCATGCCACCAGCGCGCGGTGGCAGAAGGTGGCGGGCAGTCACGCCGGGGTGTCGGTCAACGACTGGGTCGACGACGCGGTCGTCGAGCCGATCATCGGCCAGTCGATCCTGAACGGCGTGCCCGTGCGCCTCGGTCCGTGCGCGGCATGATCGCTCCGTCGATCGCGGGCGAGGACGGGGCGCGCGAGGACAGTGCCCGTCGGTTCCTGGCCGCGCCGGTACACCATCAGGATACGGGGACGGCGCGGCTCGCGTATCGGCGCTTCGGCAGCGGCCCGGCGCTGCTGCTGGTGCACGGGTTCCCGCTCTCCGGGTTCACCTGGCGCAAGGTCCTGCCCGCGCTCGCGGAGCGCTACACCTGCTACGTGCCCGACGTGCCTGGCATGGGCGAGTCGACGTGGACCGACGCGACCGACTTCAGCTTCCCGGGACAGGGGCGCACGTTGAAGGCGTTCGTCGACGGGCTCGGCCTCACGCGCTACAGCGTGCTCGCGCAGGACACGGGCGGCACGTTCGCGCGCTGCCTCGCGCTCGAGGACGGCGCGCGAGTCGCGAAGCTCGTCCTCATCAACACCGAGATGCCGCGGCATCGGCCGCCGTGGATTCCGCTCTATCAGTTCCTGATGCTGCTGCCCGGCACGCTGACGGTCTTCGGCCTGCTGCTGCGATCGGATCTCTACCTGCGCTCGCCGCTCGGTTTCGGCGGCTGCTTCACAAACATGCGGCTCATCGAGGGCGACTTCCACGCGCAGGTCGTCGAGCCGCTGCTGCGCTCGCCGCTGCGCATGGAGGGCATGCGCCGCTACCTGCGCGGCGCGACGTGGGAGCCGGTGGACGCCCTCGAGCGCGACCACGCGCGTCTCACGATGCCGGTGCAGCTCATCTGGGGCGCCGACGACCCGACGTTCCCGGTCGCGCGCGCGCGCGCGATGGTGAACCAGTTCCCCAATGCCCGCCTCGCCGAAGTTCCCGGAGCGCGCCTGCTCGTGCACGAGGAGAAGCCTGACGAGGTCGCCCGCCTGGTGCGCGACTTCCTCAGCTGACGAGCGCCGACGATGCCGGAAGGCCTCTTCGAGCTCCGCGACCTGCCGCTGCAGTCGGGCGGCGTCCTGCCGCGGGCGCGGCTCGCGTACGCGACGCACGGCTCGCTCGCGGCCGGGCGCGACAACGCGATCGTCTTTCCGACGGCGTACGCCGGACGCCATTTCGACAACGCGATGGCCATCGGCCCCGGACGCGCCCTCGATCCCGAGCGCTACTTCATCGTCGTGCCCGATCTCCTCGGCAACGGGCTCTCATCGTCGCCCAGCACCACCCCACCGCCGTACGACCGGGCGCGGTTCCCGCTCACCACCATCTACGACAACGTCGCCGCGCAGCATCGGCTGCTCACGGAGGAGCTCGGCGTGCGGCGCATCGCGCTCGTGACGGGCTACTCGATGGGCGCGCTGCAGGCGTTCCATTGGGCGGCGCTGCACGCCGACATGGTGGAGCGCATGGCGGCGATCTGCGGCTCCGCCAAGACGACCCCGCACAACTGGCTCTTCCTCGAAGGGCTCAAGGCAGCGCTGCAAACGGACGCCACGTGGGCGGAAGGCGAGTACGTCGCGCCGCCAGTGCGCGGGCTGCGCGCCTTCTCGACGGTGTACGCCGGCTGGTTCCTGTCGCAGACGTTCTATCGCGAGGGCCTGCACCTCGGGACGTTCGCGGGACAGGCGGTCCCGTCGATGGCGGCCTTCCTCGAGCTGATCACCGCGGTCTTCGGCGCGTTCGACGCCAACGACCTGCTGGCGATGCTCGCGACCTGGCAGACGGCGGACGTGGGCGCGCACCCACGCTTCGGCGGCGATTTCGATCGCGCGCTCGGCGCCATCACCGCGCGTGCGCTCGTGATGCCGTGCTCGACCGATCTCTACTTCCCACCGGAGGACAGCGCGCGTGCGGTCGCCAGGATGCGCAACGCCGAGCTCCGGGTGATCCCGTCGATCTGGGGGCATCTCGCCGGCAGCCCGATGCTGAATCCCGAGGACGTCCGCTTCGTCGACGCGGCGCTCGCTGAGCTGCTCGCCACTTCCTGATCCGCTCCGGAGGAGTTTCCGCGCCGCACCAGTGGATTCGCCGCGCCGCGACGGCGTAGCAATCGAAGCGGGAGGGGACGGATGCGGCCAGGGCTCGTGATGATGAACGGACTCTTCGTCGCGGTCCTGGCCGCAGGATGCGGTGACGGCAACGACGCCTGGCGGCTACGGGTGGCACTCGGACGGATACGGCACGAAGGCCGGGACCGCCGCGAGCGTGGCGCAGTCGGTGTGAGCCTCGGTGACGCAGTCGACGCACGTCACGAGTTCCGGCAGCAGCGTCACGGGGGCCGCACACGACGCGCCGCCCGGCGCGCTCACGTCCGGACAGGTCGCCGCGAAGCCGATCTCGGTGGGCGTGAAGTCGTCGGCGCCGCCGCAGATCTTGTCCGGTCCGCCGCAGGCGCGGCAGATCGCGGCCTCCTTGTTCGACTCGGCCTTGGCGATCGCGGCGGCTGTCTTCGGGTCGGCGTCGGGACAGATGCCGACGATCTTCTCCGAGCTGACCGCATTCCAGCACTTGGACAGCGCCGCCGACTTCGCCACCAGGAAGCGCGCGGCCGCCTTCCCGATGCCGACCTGGCAGCGGTTCAGCGCATGCTGCGCCTTGTCCTTCGGGTCCGTGGGCGCGAGCGCTCCGTAGTAGAGCGCAACGGTTTGGTCGATCTCGGCTTCGCTCATGCACCTGAGGCAGGTCGCGATGCCGCCGCAATCGGCGATCGCGTTGGTGCAGTTGCCGCCCTTGACGTTCGGGCACGTACCGAGGTCCCAGCCGATCGTAGCGAGCGCGACGTCGTCGTTGCCGGCGCCGCACGTCCTGTCCTTGCCGCCACAGGCCTGGGCGATCGCCCGCTTGAGCTTCGACCGGGCCTTGCTGATCCTCTTCTTCGTCTTGTCCTCTGCCGTGCAGTCCGTCCCGGCCGGGAGTCCGCCGCTCACCACCTTGCCCTCGCACGCGACCAGCGCCCTGATCTCCGCCTGCACGAGCGCCGCGCCTGCGCTGGCGATCTTCGTCCGGCACTTGCGTTCGCCCGCTTGCTCCGGAACCGGCGTCGGCGTGGCGGTGACCGACGTGGCCGTGAGGAGCGGCGTCGGTGATCTGCTGGGCGTGAGCGTACGCGTCGGCGTCGGGCCGGTGGCGCTCGGCGTGGGCCCGGTGGGCGTGGGGCCCGTCGGGGTCGCGGGGATGATGACGGTGAGGGTGGCGTCTCCACCCGATTGCGCGGTGCTGATCCCGCTCACGGGATCGACGGCAGAGATCGTCGCGTTGCCCGGCGCGACCGCGTCGACCAGGCTCTTGCTGGTCGCGTCGTTGGTGGCGACGGCAACCTGCGGATCACTCGAGCTGTAGGTGAGCTTCGGCGTCAGGTTGCGTGTCGAGCCGTCGCTGTAGTGTCCGGTCGCGACGTAGGCCTGCGTCTGGCCGACGGCGCGGACGTGCGTCGCCGGCGACAGGGAGATGCTCTGCAGCAGCGGCGTCGGCGTCGGGCCCGTCGGCGTGGGGCCCGTCGGGGTCGGCCCGGTCGGCGTCGGCACGACGATCACGGTGAGGGTCGCGTCACCGCCGGAATCCGAGGTGCTGATACCGCTCGTCGGATCGACGGCGGAGATCGTGGTCACGCCGGGGCCGACCGCGGTGACCTTGCTCTTCGCGCCCGCCGTGTTGGGTGCGACGGCGACGCTCGGGTCGCTCGAGCTGTACGTGAGCTTCTGCGTCAGGTTCTGCGCCGAGCCGTCGTCGTAGTGGCCGGTCGCGATGTACGACTGTGTCTGGCCGACGACGCGCTGATGCGTCGCCGGATCGAGCGAGATGCTCTGTAGCAGCGGCGTCGGCGTCGGGCCTGTCGGCGTGGGGCCTGTCGGGGTCGGCCCGGTCGGCGTCGGCACGAGGATCACGGTGAGGCTGGCGTCTCCGCCCGAGTCGGTCGTGCTGATGCCGCTCGACGGATCCATCGCCGAGATCGTCGCGGTCCCCGCGCCGACGGCTTGCACCTGGCTTTTGCTCACCGG
>Ga0157379_10002757_pt1 | contig 14821 bp, 15 predicted proteins | sample S25metaG_FD_121802 | JGI IMG/M metagenome (GOLD analysis project Ga0157379, IMG submission 121802) | Switchgrass rhizosphere microbial communities from Kellogg Biological Station, Michigan, USA - S2-5 metaG | ecosystem: Host-associated > Plants > Roots > Rhizosphere > Soil | place: USA... | reverse complement strand
AGAGGTTCTTATATGGAAATTGGTACATATTTTAATAAAGATTTATTAGATGAATTATCAGGTAATATAATTGATTTATGCCCAGTAGGTGCTTTAACATCTATGTCCTATGCTTTTAAACAAAGACCATGAGAATTGACATTTTATTCTAATATTGATTTTTTGGATAGTTTATCATCTACTATTAGAATTTATGTATATTCAAATAAAATAGTAAGAATATTACCTTTATTAGATGAATCGTTAAATGAAGAATGGATAACTAATAAAACAAGATTTTCTTATGATTCTTTATGTATTAATAGAGTAAATTATCCTAAATTAAAATTAGTAAATAAATTGATTGTTATTTCTTGAGATTTTGCAATAAATATATTTTTTTATTATATAAAAAAAATTATTATAAAAAAAAAAAAGGTAATAGCATCTATTGGTATTTTTAGTGATTTACAAAGTGCATTATCTTTAAAAATATTTTTTAATAATTTTGGTGTATCTAATATTTTTTTTAACTTTGTTGTATTTAATTGGATTTTTGATTTTAAATATTTATTTCATTTTAATAATATATTAGAAAATTTAGAATTAATAAATCTTTTTTTATTAGTGGCTTGTGATTTACGTTTAGAAGCACCGTTAATTAATATACGTATAAAAAAAAATTTTAATATTAATAAAAATAAAGAATTATTTTTATATTCTTATGGATTAGCTTTAAAATTTTTAACTTATCCTATTAAAAATTTAGGTAATAGTATATTTAAATTTTTTTTATTATTAGAAGGAAAGCAAAGGTTTTTATGTGATTTATTTGTAAAATCTTTTGTTACATTAAAATATTTAAGTAATTATTTTAATTTTTTAAATAAAACAATTTTTATTTTTGGTAATAGTGTAATTAATAGAATTGATGCTAAAAGTTTTTTATTATCTTATTTTTTTTTTTTAAAAAAAAAATTTCAATTGATAAATTTTAATTTAATTCATAATAATTTAGGGTTTTATACTTATAATAATATATTTTTTAATAATATAAAAAATTATATACATAAAATAAGAAATTATGGATTAAGTTATATATTAGGATCAGAAAATATTGAAAATAATATAAAAAGTGATATAGTTATTTATCAAGGATTTATTAAAACAGATTTTTATTATAATTCTAATTTAATATTATCAACAACAGCACCTTATGAATTTGATTCTATTTATATAAATTTGGAGGGTCGTTATAGGTATTTAAAACAAGTAGTAAAATCTTTTATTGGTTCTTATAATGATTGAGATATTATTTCTTTATTAAATATTTGTAATAAAAAAAAATTAATTTTAAAATTTTGTAGTATATTTTTTTTTTTAAATATTTTAAAATTTTTAGATAAATTTTTAAATTATTTTTGTAATTTTTTTTTATCTTTTAGTGGTTTTATTATTATATTATTTTATAATACAGCATTTATTATAGAAGGTTTGCAACAATTTAGAGTTATTAAAGAAGTTTTTAATATATTTTTATATAAAAATATATTAAAATTTAGTAATAATTTTTTTAATAGCATTATTAATAATTATTACATATCTGATTTTTTTTTAAAGAATTCAAAAGTAATGTCTTTTAGTTCTTTAAGTAAATATAAAATATTTAAATTAATATAATAAATAAAAAATAAATAAAGAAATGTTATTTTTATTCAAATTAATTTTTATTTTAATAATACTATTTAATATAAATATAGAAATATTAAAAAATTTACCTATTATTTTACCTATATTATTGGCTGTAGCTTTTTTTACTGTATTTGAACGAAAAATTTTAGCAGCAATGCAAAGACGTAGAGGTCCTAATATGGTAGGTATTTATGGTTTATTACAAGCTATAGCTGATGCAGTAAAATTAATATCAAAAGAAACTTTAATACCAGGGGCATCAAATATTTATATATTTATTTTTTCACCTATTTTTACATTTTTAATAAGCATGTTATGTTGATCTTTAATTCCTTTTAGTTATAATATAGTAGTATCTGATTTAAATTTGGGTATTTTGTTTTTATTCGCATTTTCATCTTTAGGAGTATATGGTATTATTATGTCTGGATGATCATCTAATTCAAAATATTCTTTTTTGGGTTCATTAAGGTCTTCTGCGCAATTTATAAGTTATGAAATTTCTATGGGTCTTTTATTAATTCCAATAGTTTTAATTTCTGAAAGTTTTAATTTAACTCAAATAGTTTTAAGTCAATCTGAAATTTTTTATTTTATCCCTTTTTTTCCTTTTTTTTTATTATTTTTAATAACAGCATTAGCAGAAACTAATAGAGTACCTTTTGATTTACCAGAAGCTGAATCTGAATTAGTTTCTGGTTATAATGTTGAATATTCTTCAATAGGATTTACTTTTTTTTTTTTGGCTGAATATAGTAATATTATTTTAATGTCTTCAATTATTGTTATTTTATTTTTAGGTGGTTGATTATTTCCTTTTAATATTTTTATTTTAAGTGGAGCTTTATGTTTTTCAGTAAAATTATTGTTTGTAATGTTTTTTTTTGTTTGAATAAGAGCTACATTACCACGTTATAGATATGATCAATTAATGAATTTAGGTTGAAAAATTATTTTACCCTTATCTTTAGGGTTTACTTTATTAAGTATATTTTTAATAATATTATATATATAAAAAAAATGTTATTTATATTAATTAATTTTATATTATTATTTTTTTGATTTAATATTATTTTATATTTCTTGGTCCCTAATATTTTACGTTTATGAAATTATTTTATTTTAAGTTTATTTTTTATTATTATTTTGTTTTTAAATATATTTTTTAATAAAACAATATATTGATATCAATATATTTTAACTTTTTATAAACAATTATTTTTTAATATAGATTTTACTTGAGGTTTTGATGTTATATCTTTAAATTTAATATTATTATGCTCATTTTTATTATTATTTTGTTATTTATGTTATTGACATTTAAAATATATGTCATTGTATTATTATTTTTTATTAAATTTTTCATTATGAATATTAATAAATGTATTTAGTTCATTAGATTTTTTTAATTTTTTTATATTTTTTGAGTTGATTGTTATACCAATGTTTTTATTAATAGGAATTTGAGGTTCAAGAAATAGAAAAATTACAGCTTCTTATCAGCTTTTTATTTATACTTTATTTGGTTCTATTTTTGTTTTTATTTGTATTTTTGATATATTATTGAGTAAAGGAAATTTGTCTTTTGATTTTTTTTTATATTCTTATTATTTAGATAGTAGACAATTATTTATTTGAATTTTATTATTTTTAGGATTTTCAATTAAAGTTCCTATAGTACCTTTGCATTTGTGATTACCTGAAGCTCATGTTGAAGCTCCTACACCTGGTTCTGTGATATTAGCTGGTATTTTATTAAAATTAGGAACGTATGCTATATTAAGATTCTTATTAGGTTCTTTTACTATTATTTGTTATGATTTAATATTTATAGTATTAATAATAGCTTTATTTAGTTTAACACATAGTTCTATAGTAGCTTTATGTCAAATTGATATAAAAAAGATAATAGCTTATTCTTCGGTTGCTCATATGAATTATAGTTTATTAGGGTTATTTTCACAAAGTTTATTAGGTTTGGCTGGTGCTTATATAATGGTATTTAGTCATGCTATAACATCTTCAGCTTTATTTTTAGGTATAGGAGTATTATATGATAGATATAAAACACGTTTAATTTTTTATTATGGTGGTTTAGTAGCTTTTATGCCTATTTTTTCTATTATTTATTTTATTTTTATATTATCTAATTTTGGTTTTCCTGGAACTTTTAATTTTATAGGTGAATTTTTATTAACTTATGGTATATTAAATTATTCTTTTTTTATAGCATTTTTATCTACTTTTAGTTTAGTTTTAAGTTTAATGTATTCATTATTTTTATATAATAGAATATTTTTTGGATTTATAAAATCTTATTTTATAAAATTTTATAGTGATATAACTAGATTAGAATTTGTTTTTTTAATAATATTTTTGATAGTAATAATTTTCGGAGGTATTTTACCTATGATTATTTTTGATAATATCTTTTATTATATATATAAATTAAAATTTTTTATAATATAAAAATCATATGTATTTAGAATATTTATTTATATTGAAATATGTTATTATTTTTTTAATAATTGGTCTATTACTTTTTGTAATTTCATTTTTTTTAGTATATCAAAAACCAACTAGTGAAAAAGTTTCTGCTTACGAATGTGGTTTTAATCCTTTTGGTGATGCTAGAAATAAATTTGAAGTACGTTTTTATTTGGTTGCTATTTTGTTTATAATTTTTGATTTAGAATTATTATTCTTATTTCCTTGAATAATAAGTTTTAATACTATTTGCTTATTGGGTGTATGAATCATAATATTTTTCTTATTTATATTAACAATTGGATTTATATATGAATGATATGAAGGAGCACTTGATTGATCTTAATATATTAAATTATATTTTTTTAATATTAATATTTATTTTTAATAAATTTACTTTGAGCTATAATATGCAAGTTGATCAAATTAATATATATAAACAAAATATGAATTATAATAGTTTATTAAATTTAAAAGATTTTATTATATTACAATTTAAAACATTAAGAGATTTAACAGTAGTTAATTATCCTGGTCTAATTAGAGATTTAGAATTACATTATTTTTTTTTATCTTATAAAATGAATATTAAATGTTCTTTAAAAAATTTTATAAATAGAGATGATTTGATAATATCGTTGGTTGATATTTATGTTAATAGTAATTGGTTAGAAAGGGAATCTTGAGATTTATATGGTATAAAATATATTTATCATCAAGATTTACGTAGAATTTTAACAGATTATGGGTTTATTGGCCATCCTTTATTAAAAATATTTCCATTAACAGGTTTTGTTGAAATGAGATATGATGATTTATTAAATAAAATAATAAAAGAAAGTATTGAATTAACTCAAGCTTTTCGTTTTTTTTATTTTATAAATCCTTGATATACTATGTATAATAATTTTAATATATAAAGAATATGAGCTTTTTATGAACTGTATGAGTATATTTAAATATTGAATTAATTTTATTATTTTTAATATCTTATGTAATGATATTATATTTATTTAACAAATGATTAAAATATAATTATACTGATATAATTTTAATTTGTGTTTATTTTTTTTTAATTATGATCTTTATTGCATTTATTCCTATTATAAAATTAGAAGGAATTTATTTTATTTTTAATAATTATTTTATATGTAGTGAACATATTATATTAGCAAAAAAGTTTTTATTAATATTAATTTTATTTTATTTTGTAATGTTACATAATTATTTTAGTATTCAAAAATTACCAATTTTTGAATATTTAGTATTAATTTTAATATCTTTATTTAGTATTTTAATAATAATGCAAAGTAATCATTTATTTTTGACTTTTATATTTATTGAGTTATTAAATTTATGTATTTATTGCTTATTAGGTATAAATAAAAATTCAAATAAAGGTATAGAGAGTGCTTTTAAATATTTTATTCAAAGTGCTTTTGCAACTATTATAGGTTTTTTTGGTATTTCTTTAATTTATTTTACGACAGGTTCTTTATTTTTACATGAACTGGGTATTTTAGTGTTAAATATTGATTTAAATTGAATTACAATAGTAGGTATTTATTTTATAATGGTAAGTATTTTTTTTAAATTAGGTATATTTCCATTACATAGTTGAGTGCCTGAAGTATATCAAGGTTCAATTTTTATATCTTTGATATTTATAGCTATTTTTCCTAAAATAGCATATATTATATTATTTTTTAGATTATATTATGAATTTAATATTATTATAAAAATATTTTGTTTAATATTTTCAGGTATATCTATTATATATGGTTCTATTATTACTTTATATCAAATTAGTTTTAGACGTTTATTAGCTTATGGTTCAATGGTTCATATAGGATTAATGGTTTTTTCTATTAGCTTATATACAATTGATAGTATAGTAGCAGGTTTTTTTTATTTAATTATATATTTAACTTTAATGTTATTTATTTTTGCTTTTATGTTATTTTTATTTGAAAAAAATAATAATGAAATTGTTGTTATAGATGATATAAGTCAAATTAGTATGAAAATATCTAATAATTTATTATTATCAAATTTTTTCGTTTTTATATTATTTTCTTTATCAGGTTTACCTTTTTTTATTGGTTTTATATCTAAATGATATATTTTTATTAATATATTAAATATTTATAATATTAGTACTTTAATTATTTTTTTATGTTTTAGTATATTATCTGCTGCTTATTATATACGTATTATTAGATTTTTTTTTTTTTTTCAAAAAAGAGATATTAAATCAAAAATATATTCTAAAATAATATATGATTCAAGTTTATATCATTTAATTATTATTTTATTTTGTTTAAATATATTTTTGATTTTTTTTCATAATATAATATATTTGATAATATTAAAAAAAATAATTATTTGATTTATATAAATAAATGTTTTTAAATAAATTTTTTACAAAAATTAAAAATGTAACTTTAAATTTTGGTCCTCAACATCCTGCTGCACATGGTGTTTTAAGACTTGTATTATTTTTAAATGGAGAATTAATAAATAAAGTTGATGCACATATAGGTTTATTACATAGAGGTACAGAAAAATTGATTGAATATAAAAATTATATTCAAGCTTTACCTTATTTTGATAGATTGGATTATGTTAGTATGATGGTTCAAGAACAAGCTTATTCATTAGCTGTAGAATGCTTATTAAATATTGAAATACCTTTTAGAGCAAAAATTATTAGAGTGTTATTTAGTGAAATTACGCGTATTTTAAATCATTTATTAGCTTTGACTACTCATGCATTAGATGTAGGTGCTTTAACACCTTTTTTATGAGGTTTTGAAGAGCGTGAAAAGTTAATGGAATTTTATGAAAGAGTTTCAGGTGCTAGGTTTCATTCAGCTTATATAAGACCTGGTGGTGTTTCTCAAGATTTACCTGAAGGATTATTAAATGATATTTATAGTTTTATAAATCAATTTTATTTACGTATTGATGAAATCAAAGATATGTTATCTTTAAATCGAATTTGGAAATATAGGTTAATAAATATTGGTATAGTTAATATAAAAGATGCTTTAAATTTTGGTTTTTCAGGACCAATGTTACGTGGAACTGGTCTTTTATGGGATTTAAGAGTATTTAATACTTATGATAATTATAATTATTTTAAATTTTTTATTCCTGTTGGTTATAATAGTGATTGTTATGATCGTTATCTTATTAGAGTTGAAGAAATGAGAGAATCTTGTTATATTATTTATCAAGCTTTGAATATTTTACATATATTAAAAAAAGCAAATGATAATAGTTATATTATAAATGATTTTAAAATAGCCCCACCATCTAGGGCTTTAATGAAATATAATATGGAAGCTTTAATACATCATTTTAAATTATATTCTGAGGGTTTTATAGTTCCTTTTGGAGAGTCTTATAGTATAGTTGAAGCTCCTAAAGGAGAATTTGGTGTGTTTTTAGTATCTAATGATACTAATAAACCTTATAGATGTCGAATAAAATCTCCAGGTTTTTTTCATTTGCAAGGATTAGATTTTATGGTAAAAAATTTATATTTAGCTGATTTGGTTACTATTATAGGTACACAAGATTTAGTATTTGGAGAAATAGATAGATAAAATATTTAAGATAGAAAATATGGTAAAACAAACTAAATTTATCACATTTTTTGTTTATAAAAAATAGATAAGTGACAACTAAAAAAGTTAATAATAATTATTAAAATAATTATTAGAAAAGAAGAATTTTGATTAGTGAATTTTAATATGAATAGTGGTAAGTTGTTAATTTTATATATTTTTAGTTAATTTAAAATATAAAGTTTTAATAGAATCAAATTATGTATTAATTTTATTTTTAACATTAAAACATTCTAGTTAGATTTTAAAAAAATTGAAATAAGAAGATAATTTTTAAATACTAAAAATATATTTTAATTTTTTATATTTATTTGTATAAAATAATATATTTAATATATAATATAATAATATAAACTTAACATAGTAAAATATATGGATTATAATAAAAATTATAAATTAAAAATATATGGTTATATGTATAACTATAGTTATACATATAACCATTATTTATTGAATAAAAATATAGGTAATAATGAAATATTAAAAAATAAGGAATTAACTGTTTTTGTATATATACAAAAACAGTTAATTTTTAAAATTATGAATATAGGTATAATAAATTATAATTATTTTAATAATTATAATTTATTTATAAAATATATTCATAATAAAATATCTAAAATATTAAAATTAGAAAATATTTTAGATAAAGATATTAAAGAAATAATTTTATCTGTATGAGAATTTAATTTTTTATGAAATAAAAAATTAAAAATAAAAGAAGAAAAAGAATATAATAAAAAATTAAAAATATTTTATAAAAAATTAAATGAAATTATAAATTTTAAATTTGATTTAGAAAATTATAGTAATTATAAATTACAATTATTATTAAAAGATTTAAAAAAAACATTATTTGTAAAAATAACAAATACTGAAGAAAATTTAGAAGAATGTACAAAACATTTATATTATTTAATTAAAAAATGAAAAGGGAATAATAAAAAATATTTATATAAATGAATAGTAATAACAATTAACAAATATATTTAGTTAAAAAATTTTATTAGTATTTTAAATAAATTAAATAGCATTTATATAAAAAAATTAGATATAAATGAATAATTTTAACAATAATTAACAAATTATTGTATTAATAAAAAGAGTAAAAAAATAACAACAAAAAACAAAAATTAATTAAAAAAAAAAAAATGAGATATTGATATAAAGCTTATGAATTTCTTAAATTAAAACATAATTATATTTATTATAAAACACCTACAAATTTTACATATTGATGAAATTTTGGTGTTTTATCATTATATTTTCTAGTAATACAAGTATTAACAGGTATCTTTTTAGCAATGTTTTATGATCCTTCAATTATATATGCATTTTCTTCGATAATGTTTATTAATAATGAAATTTATTATGGATGATGAATTAGATCATTACATTCAAATGGAGCTTCTTTTTTTTTTTTATGTGTATATTTTCATATGTTTAGAGGTTTATATTATGGATCTTTTTTATATCCAAGACAATTATTATGAAAATCTGGTATTATAATTTTTTTATTAATGGTAATAACAGCATTCTTAGGATATGTATTACCTTGAGGTCAAATGAGTTTCTGAGGCGCTATGGTGATTACAAGCTTATTATCTTCAATACCTTTAATAGGTAATGACATAGTATTTTTATTATGAGGTGGGTTTACAATTGAGGATGCTACATTACATAGATTTTATGCATTACATTTTTTATTACCTTTTATATTATTATTTTTAACAATAATACATATATCATTATTACATGAAACTGGATCTACTAATCCTTTAGGTTTACCATCGATGTATGAAATAATACCATTTTCGCCTTATTTTATTTTAAAAGATGTTTTAAGTATATTAATATTTTTAATTATACTATTATATATAAATTTCTCTTATCCTGATATTTTAGGTCATACATTAAATTATCAAATGGCTAATTTTTTAGTAACACCATCCCATATAGTTCCTGAATGATATTTATTATTTTTTTACGCAATATTAAGATCAATACCTAATAAATTATTAGGTTTTGTAATAATGGTACTTTCTATAATTGTTTTATTTATATTACCTTATATAATGAAAAATAGTTTAATTAGAAGTGGTTCTTTCAGACCTTGTCATAAATTATTTTTTTGAATATTTTTAGTAGTTTGTATATTATTAGCTTGAATAGGCGGTATACCAGTTATAGAGCCTTATTTAACAATTGGTAGAATATTATCAATTTTATATTTTATTATTATATTAGTTTGTTTTCCTTTAAGTATTTTTATTGATAAATTAATATATGATATATATAATAAAAATAAATTTAAAATAAAAAAATAAATGATATTATTATTAATATTTTCAATATTATTATTTATAATAGGAGCATTAGGTTTATTTATAACAAGAAAACATGCTATAATGCTTTTAATATCATTAGAATTATTAATATTATCTGTAAATATAAATTTTATTTTTAGTGCTATTTTTTTAGATGATTTATTTGGTATAATTTATTCATTAATAAATTTAACAAGTGCAGCTTCTGAAAGTGCTATAGGTTTGGCATTATTAATATCTTTTTATAGATTAAAAGGTGGTATATCTTTAGATCTTATTACTTTATTAAAAGCTTAATATTTTATGAGACCACAACAATTCATAGTAAAATCAAGAGGTAGAAAAAATTATAAATCAAAGCCAAAAGCACCAAAATTTGAAGGGGCTCCTCATAGAAAAGGTGTAATATCAAAAATAGCTGTTATGTCACCTAGAAAACCAAATTCAGCTAAACGTACTTTTGCAAAAGTACGTTTATTATATAATAATAAACGTTTATTTGCAAAAATTCCAGGTATAGGTGAGCACTTTTTACAATCACATTCTGTAGTTTTAGTACGGGGTCATGGACCAAAAGATTCTCCTGGTATTGGATATCATTTGATAAGAGGGCAATGTGATTTTATAAAATTTGAACCTTATGGTCGTAGAAATAGAAGATCTAAGTTTGGAGTAAAAAAATTAAGCTAAGTTATAATAAATATTAAATATTAAGAATGTTATATAAAAATTATATAAAAATAAAATTTTATAATGATGTTTTTTTAGCTTTACAACAAACATTTATAGGTAGTTTAATAAAAAAAGGTAAAAAAATAGTAGCTTTAAATAATTGATTTGAATTAAAAAGATTATTAAAGAAAAAAACAAAAAAGGAACCTTATTTATTAATTTTAATAGCAATATTTAATAGTTTATTAAAAGTAAGTTTTATAAAAAAAAGATTTGGTAGTGTTAGAAAAGATATACCTATATTTTTAAAATTTGAAAGACAAATAAAATTTGGGATAAGGTCTTTTTTAAATTTATCCACAACTAGTAAAGGTATTTTTTTAAATAAGTTAGTTAATTTAATATGTTTTACTTATAAAAGAAGGGGTCCTATAATGAAAAAAAATTTTTTAATATATAAAAAAGCAATAGATAATAAAGTATTATTAAGCTTTATTAGAAGATAAAAATATTAGAATTTTAAATCTTTTTTTCTATAAAAATAAAAAGATATAATATAATAATAAAAAAAAAAATATGTATTCAAAAAAAACTATAATTAAATTTATAAAAACAAAACCACATTGTAATATTGGTACAATAGGACATGTTGATCATGGTAAAACTACTTTAACAGCTGCAATAACAAGGGTTTTACAAGGTATAGGATCAACATATTTTCATGCTTATCATGATATAGATAATCATGTAGAAGAACGTAATAGAGGTATTACTATAAATGCAGCTCATATAGAATATGAAACAGAAAATAGACATTATTCACATATTGATTGTCCAGGTCATCAACAATATGTAAAAAATATGTTAACAGGAGCTGTACAAATGGAAGGAGGTATATTAGTAGTAGCAGTTAATGATGGTCCACAAGTGCAAACAAGAGAGCATATTATATTAGCTAAAGAAGTAGGTATACCTTATTTAATTTTATATATTAATAAGTTAGATTTAATGATGGAGGGTGATATGAAGGATTTAGTTGAATTAGAAGTTAGAGAATTGTTAGAAGCATATAATTTTCCTATAGATTTACCTTGTATAAAAGGCTCTGCAAGAGCAGCTTTAGAAGAAAAAGAACCAACTTCAGTAGGTTTTGGATCAGTAAAATTATTAATGGATACTGTTGATCAATATATAAAACAACCTGAAAGAAAAATTGAAGCACCTTTTTTAATGGCTATAGAAGGTATTTTTATGGCTATAGGTAGAGGTACTGTATTAACTGGTAAAATAGAAACAGGTGTAGTTAAAATAAATGATCATTTAGAAGTAATTGGTGGTAGAGATAATATTAGTACTATTTGTATGGGTTTAGAAATGTTTAAAAAATCTTTAGATATAGCTGAAGTAGGTGATAATGTTGGTATTTTAGTAAAAGCTGTAAAAAGAGATGATGTAAAAAGAGGTTTTATATTAGCTGCAGTAAATTTAATAAAATCCTATATTAATTTTAAAGCTAAAATTTATGTATTAACGCAAAAAGAAGGTGGTAGACATAAACCTTTTGTTTCAAATTATACACCACAATTTTTTTTTAGAACAGCTAATATGACTGGCTCAATAATATTACCAGATGATGTGAGTGTAGTTATGCCTGGTGACTCTTTAATAGTAAATATAAAGTTAGTAGATAAAGTAGCTTTAAATAAAGGTTTAAGATTTGTAATGCGTGAAGGTAATATAACAATAGGTGCTGGTATTATTTTAGAGTTAATAAATTAAAAATTATTATAATAAGTAATGATATTAAATAAAAATATAAAATTAGTATTATATTTAAGAGCTAATAGTGCTAAAATTGGTCCACCTTTAGGTACTACTTTAGGTAATATAGGTGTAAATACTGCTAAGTTTGTAAAAGAATTTAATGAATTTACAAAAGATTTACCAAATTATTTTTTATTAAAAGTTATAATATTAGTATCAGAAAATAAAAGTTTTTTATTTAATATTGAATTACCTTCTTTAGGTTTTTTTTGTTCTTTATTGAAAAAAGAAGAAAAGATAAAAGATAATAATGGTTTTATACATACTATTGTTTATATTAATTTAGAAGAGTTTTTAAAATTAGCAAAATTTAAATTGCCTAATTATAATATTAAAAAAGCTTTAAAAATAATTAAAGGTAGTTTATTAAATAGTAAAATAATTATAAAATAAATAAAAAATATAATTTAAAATGCAAAAAAATAATATAAATTTGAAGTTATTAAATTATAGCAAAAATATATATATTAATTTTAATTTATTATATATATATAATTTATTTATAAATAATACATTCATAATATTTTTAGATAGTAAACAATTTAAAAATAAAGAGTTGTATTTATTTAAAAATGAATTATATGAATTAAATATTGTATCAAAAATTTTATTAAAAAAAAAAAAAAAAAAAATATTTAATAAAAATTTTTCGTTTTTAGGTAGTAGTACATTTTGTATATTTATAAATGAAATTTTTAGTTTTATAAAAATTAGTCATATGTTATTATCAAAAAAAATAGTATTTTTTTATTCATTTAAAAAAAAAATTAGTCATATATTAATTAATAATAATCAATTAGATTTTATAGGAGGAAAAGTTTTTATTATTATACATTTTATTATATATAAATTAATATTAAATATAATAATTTTATTATTATATTTAATATTAATTTTAATTAAAATTTTTAAAATAAAATAAAAAAAAAATTATGTTAGTATTATTTTTAATTTTAATATTGATATCAGCGATGTGTGTTATTTTATCTAAAAATATTATACAATCAGTATTGTATTTAATATTAGTTTTTTTTTTATGTAGTATTTTATTTATTTATTTAGGAGCAGATTTTATTGGTTTAATAATTTTAATAGTTTATATAGGAGCTATAGCTGTTTTATTTTTATTTGTTGTAATGATGTTAAATATAAGATTATTAGAAATAGCTTCTACTTTTACTATATATTTACCTTTAGCAATATTTTTAAGCATTATTTTTTTTTTACAATGTATTTTAGTAATTTTTAATAAATTTTCTATAATTGAATTAGATAATTTATTAATATATACTAAATGATATTTATATACTTATTTTAAAATAGTATCAATAGGGCAACTATTATTTAATGAAGGGGTTATTATTTTTTTAGGGGCTACTTTATTACTTTTTGTTGCTATGATAGGTGCTATTTTAATAACTTTAGAAAAAAAAAATAAAAAAGATATTTTTATTTCTAAATTCATTAAAAATATAAATTGACGTTATAAAAAAAATGGTTAAACAATTGTTATTATTTATATTAATGATTAGTATACCATTTTTTTTGGTATTTAAATTTTTAGGGTTTTTTAAAACTAAAAATTTAAATATTAATATAGTATATTTATTGAAATTTCTTTTTTTTTATTTATTTATTTTTATTTATTATATATGATACATTTTTTTTTATGGTATATTTTTTATATTTAAAAATTATAGATTTTTTGGATACTATTATCAAAGATTTAAAGTTAGTAAAGTTTATTATCAATATAAATCAATATATTTTTTTTTTTGAAGACATTTAACTATTTATTTAATTTTATGTTTTTATAATGTAATATGTTTTAGTTTATTATTGTTAAAGAATAATTTTTTGCAATTATTATATATAAATAATATTTATATTTTTATTATAATTTTTATGAAGTTAAAATATTTTTTTTTAAATAAAATTTTTAATAAAGTATTAAATATAGTTTTTAAAGCTTTTATATTAGTTAAATATTATATTTTTTTTATTAATAATTTGGATTTCAATTTTAAAATTATAAAAAAAATAAAAAATTTTAAATATTTAGAGGATCCTATAGGTTATCGTAATAATTATATAAATATATCTAAAATTTATTTTGAATTTTACAAATATATTAATGATATAAAATTTTTTATTTATTTTATACCAAAAGAAATAATAATATTATATAAAAATTTAATTAAAAAAATT
>Ga0157379_10002756_pt1 | contig 14821 bp, 10 predicted proteins | sample S25metaG_FD_121802 | JGI IMG/M metagenome (GOLD analysis project Ga0157379, IMG submission 121802) | Switchgrass rhizosphere microbial communities from Kellogg Biological Station, Michigan, USA - S2-5 metaG | ecosystem: Host-associated > Plants > Roots > Rhizosphere > Soil | place: USA... | reverse complement strand
TCGGTCACGGTCAACCCGTAACCCTCGAGGCCCACGATCTTCTTCGGGTTGTTGGTGAGCAGCCGGATGGAGCTGAGCCCCAGGTCAACCAGGATCTGGGCGCCGATGCCGTAGTCGCGCAGGTCGGCGGGCAGCCCGAGCTTGAGGTTCGCGTCGACGGTGTCGAGACCCTCCTCCTGCAGCTTGTAGGCCTTGAGCTTGTTGAGCAGGCCGATGCCGCGACCCTCCTGGGCGAGGTAGAGCAGCACGCCCTCGCCCTCGGACTCGATCATCGACAGCGCGCTCTCGAGCTGCTCGCCGCAGTCGCAGCGCAGCGAGTGGAAGACGTCGCCCGTGAGGCACTCGGAGTGCACGCGGACCAGGACGTCCTCCTTGCCCTCCACGTCGCCCTTGACGAGCGCCACGTGGTGCTTGTCGTCCAGCAGCGATCGGTAGCCGTACACGGTGAACTCGCCGAAGCCGGTCGGCAGCCCGGTCGACACGACGCGCTCGATGAGCCGGTCGTGGCGGCGGCGGTAGGCGATGAGCTCGGCGATCGTGATCATCCGCAGCCCGTGCTTGTGGCAGTAGGCGGCGAGGTCGCCGACACGGGCCATCGACCCGTCCTCGTTCTGGATCTCGCAGATGACGCCGGCGGGCGTCACGCCGGCCAGCCGCGCGAGGTCGACCGAGGCCTCGGTGTGGCCGGTGCGCTCAAGCACGCCGCCCTCGCGCGCCTTGAGCGGGTGGACGTGGCCGGGGACGACGATGTCCGCCTTGCCCTTGGCAGGGTCGATCGCTGTGCGCATCGTGTGCGCCTGGTCGGCGGTCGAGATGCCCGTCGTCACGCCCTCGCGCGCCTCGATCGTCACCGTGAACGGCGTCTCGTGCGCGGACTCGTTCTTGAGGGTCATGAGCTCGAGGCCGAGCTCGTCGCAGCGCTGCGGGGTCAGCGTCAGGCAGATCCAGCCGCCGGCCTGGCGCGTCATGAAGTTGATGTCGTCGGCCGTGACGAACTCGGCCGCCATGACCAGGTCACCCTCGTTCTCGCGGTCCTCGTCGTCGACGACGACGACCATGCGCCCGGCCGCGATGTCCTCGAGCGCCTCCTCCACCGACGCGAAGCTGACCTCCTCACGGCGGACGCTGTCGGGCTGCGGCGTCATGCCCGGTGGGCCCCCACGAGCTTCTCCACGTACTTGGCGACGTGGAAGCTGCTGTTGATCATGTCAATCGCCCTACAAGCATCTTTTCCACATACTTGGCGACCACGTCGACCTCGAGGTTCACGGTCCGGGCGGGTGTCAGCGTGCCGAGGGTCGTGCGCTGCAGCGTCTCGGGGATGAGCGACACGTCGAAGGACGTGTCGTCGACGCGCGAGACGGTGAGGCTGACGCCGTCGACGGCGATCGAGCCCTTCTCGACCACGTAGCGCAGGAGACTGTCCCGCCCGCCCCCGGTCTCGATCGTGACGATGCGCGAGAACCCGTCCTCGCGGATCTCACCGACCACGCCGACGCCGTCGACGTGCCCCTGCATGATGTGGCCGCCGAGCCGCGCGTCGGCGCGCAGGGCGAGCTCGAGGTTGACCTTCGAGCCGGCGTCGATCTCGGCCAGCGACGAGCGCCGCAGCGTCTCGTGCATGACGTCGAAGCCCATGCGCCGGCCGCAGATGCCGGTCGCGGTCAGGCACACGCCGTTGACCGCGACGCTGTCGCCCTCGGCGACCTGCTCGGCCAGCGGCGACTCGACGGTCAGCACCGCGCCCTGCCCGCTGACGTCGACCGCCACGACGGCCCCGAGGTCCTCGACGAGTCCGGTGAACATCGGCCTACCACTCCTTCAGACGCGCGCTGACCAGGATGTCGCCGTCGATGCGCTCGCACTCGAGCGTGAGCGCGCGCAGAGCCTCGGAGATGCGCTCGACGCCCTCGCCCTCCAGCGGGTCGCGCGCCTTGCTGCCGCCCAGCAGCAGCGGCGCCAGGAAGAGCCGGACCTCGTCGATCTCGCCGGCGTCCAGGAACGCGCCGGCCAGGTGCGGGCCGCCTTCGAGCAGGACCGCGGCGACGTCGCGCTCGCCGAGCTGCGTCAGCGCCGAGCGCACGCGGGCGGGCTCGTGCTCCCCGGTGGCGACGATGACGTCGGCGCCGGCGGTCTCCAGCGCATCGCAGGATGAGCGCGGCGCCGCGCGGGACACGACGACGGTCAGCGGGACCGCCGACGCCTGGCGCACGAGCTGGGAGTCCAGCGGCAGCCGGCCGGTCGAGTCGAAGACGACGCGCCGGGGCTGGCGCAGCGGCAGCGGCCCGGGATCGTCGATGCGCGCGGTGAGCTGCGGGTCGTCGGCCAGGGCGGTGCCGATGCCGACGACGACCGCGTCGACCGACGCGCGCCAGCGGTGCGCGAGCGCGCGGCTGCTCTCCGAGGAGATCCACTTCGAGTCGCCGGTGCGGGTCGCGACCTTGCCGTCGAGCGTCATCGCGGACTTGAAGAGCACCCACGGGCGGCCGGTGCGCGCGTGCTTGCGGAAGGCCTGGTTGGCCAGGCGCGCGCGGGCGGCCAGCTCGCCGCCCGCGACGTCGACGACCACGCCCTCGTCGCGCAGGATGCCCAGGCCGCGGCCCGCGGCCTTCTCGGTCGGGTCGTCGGCGGCGACGACCACGCGCCCGATCCCCGCCGCGAGGATCGCGTCGGTGCACGGCGGTGTCTTGCCGTGATGGCAACAGGGCTCGAGCGAGACGTACATCGTGGCGCCCGTCAGATCGGTGTCGCCACAGGCGGCGAGGGCGTTGACCTCGGCGTGCGGGCCGCCGAACTCGCCATGCCAGCCCTCCCCCACGACGAGCCCGTCCTTGACCACGACGGCGCCCACGATCGGGTTGGGGTGCACGTGTCCGCGCCCCCGACCCGCGAGGTCGATGGCTCGCGAGAGATGCTGATGGTCGGTCGAGGTTCGCTGCACCACCCGTGAGGATACGGCTCGCGATCCGAACTCACGTGCCGGCGCAGCGCCCGCCCCGCAGGTGGTAGATCCACATCGTGGGCCCCGGCCGGTGGTAGGCCAGCGGATAGAAGTCGAACGTCCAGTCGAAGTTGAACTTCACGGGGCCCGCGCCCTTGCGGTACGGCGACGCGACGTAGGCCGTGTCGGCGCGGCGCTCGAGCTCCTGGTAATAGGCCAGCGCCCGCGGCACCGCGTCGGGCTCGGCCTCGGCGCGCCCGCGCTGCGTCGAGCCGACCACGACCCAGCAGTACCCGGCCCGCTCGTACTCGTCGACCAGTCCGGGGTACAGCGTGCGCTCGTAGTCCTCGATGTTGACGATGCGCCCCGGCCCGGGCAGACGCGAGCCGTCGTTGGCGATGTTCGAGCGGCTGGTGGGGTACTTGACCCAGCGGTTGCCGTTGGTGGTCAGCGGCGACGGGTGGCCGATGTCCTGGGCCCAGCCGTCAGGCACGACCGGCTCGACCACCACCTTGGTCTTGGGCGGCACGTGCGCCACGAGCCACGCGCGCGCCATGTTGCGCGTGTCGTCGCGGGAGAGGACCTGTCCGATGTGCAGCGAGTAGACCAGCCCCTGGCCGCAGAGCAGCGCCGCGCCCACGACGAGCAGCGTCGGGCGCAGCGTCGGGTGGCGCGCCGCCACGAGGAGCACGAGCCGCACGACGGCGTAGGCGGCGAGCAGGCACAGCAGCGGGAAGACCGGCAGCAGCCAGCGGCCGAAGAAGCGCTCCTGCGTGCCCATGAACAGCAGGAACAGCACGGGCGCGGGCACGAGCACCGCGGCCAGGCGGGGCGAGTCCTTGGCCACGAGCACGACGCCCACGGCCGACAGGACCGCCGGCGCCCAGCCCAGGCCCCAGGTCAGCGTCCACAGGTAGTAGGCCAGCCCGTTGTCCTCGGTGAGCCCGAGCTTGCCCAGCGCGTCGTCGGCGACGGTGGACTGGTGGTCGAGGCCGTCGCGGAAGGCGCTGACGTCCAGCAACGCATAGGGGTTGGTGATCAGGAAGGCCGCGACCGCCGCGACACCGGCCACGACGATCCCGCGGGCCGCGGCCGCCCGGGCGCCCGGGCGCTTGAGGAAGAACCAGCCCAGGGCGCCGCCCAGCAGCGGCAGCAGCACGATCCCGCCGGTGTACTTCGTCGAGCACGCCACCCCCAGGCCGATGCCGGCGATGGCGTAGTCGCGTAAACGGCCGTCCCGGACGATGCCCGCGGTGCCGTACAGCGACAGGCAGATCGGCGCGAGCGTCGGGACGTCGTTGAGCGCCAGGTGCGCGTAGAAGACCGGCAGGAACGCGACGGCCAGCAGCCCGGCCGACAGGAACCCGACGCGGCGGTCGGCGAACATCTTCGTGCCGGCCAGATACAGGAGCCACACCGCCATCGTGCCGAGCACCGCGGCGACGAGGCGTGCGACGTAGAAGACCTCGGTGGGGTCGCGGGCGAACTGCGCCGACACCCCGGCCCGCCCGCCGAACCAGGCCGCGAAGACGCCGTGCAACACGTACGTGTACGCCGGCGGGTTGACGAAGTAGTGGGGGTTGGCCCCGTGCCCGAACAGCCCGATCGCCTTGGGCACGAAGTGCGCGTTCTCATCGGCGTTGTAGGCGTAGGGCAGCCCCTGCTTGGCGCCCCACACGCGTAGGGCCAGCGTGCCCGCCAGGAGCAGGAGCACCGCGGGCGCCCAGCGGCGGCGGTCCCGCCGCCGTGCCGCTCGGGCCGCCGACGCCGCCTGGAGCTCGGCGAGGAGGTCCGGGGCGGGCTCGGTCCGCTCGGCGCCGGGCACGTCAACAGCGGACATACGCCGAGTAGTACGGCGTGAACGCGATCGGCCCCACGAAGCCGGGCTGTGGGAGATTGTCCTGGACCCGGTCGCTCTTCTCCACGAGCGCCTGGCGCAGCAGGGCGGCGCGGTTGACCACGAACAGCGCCACCCCGCGGCTCGTGCGCTGCGCGACCGCGGGGCTCTCGGCGCCCTGGGCGCGCGCCAGCACCTGGCCCGCGTCGGCGCCGAGCACCCAGCGGGTGTCGGGCACGAGCTTGTGCGACGGCGTCGAGACGACCCCGGCCGGGCCGCACTGCCTGATGGCCGCGCGCACCTTCGGGTCGTCCAGCAGCGCGACGAGCGACCGGTGCGACTGCCCGCGCAGCGTCAGCTCGTTGTCGAAGGAGTGGAAGTTGACCCGCGTCGCCGTGAACACGACGCCGTAGATGACGACCAGGCCCGCGAGCACGGCCCAGACCTTGCGGATCAGCAGGCCGTCGCGCAGCATCGTCCAGCCCGCGAGCGTCACCGCCGCGAAGACCATGACCATGAGCGTCGGGACGAGCAGGTAGCGGTCGATCACCGACAGCCCGGCCGCGCCGACCAGCACGAACGTCCCGCTGCCGATGATCCACAGCACCGTCGGCATCACGATCCGGCGCGGGGCCATCCACAGCGCCAGGAGGAATCCCGCGATCGCCGCGTCGATCACCGGCGCCTTGGCGAGGTTCGTGAAGAACCGCCGCATCGCGTTGGGCACCTCGGCCAGGCCCTTCGTGCGCCCGAGCTCGTCGGCCAGGCCGCTCGTGTGCTGCAGCGAGAAGAACGGGTGCCCGGTGACGACGAAGTCGGTCAGCACCCAGACGACCGGGCCGATCGCGGCGAAGGCGGCGTAGCGCGCCCAGCGGATCAGGCGCTCACGGACGTCGTGGTCGGGGTGGGTGGGGGTCAGTTCCCCGGAGCACATCCACAGGAAATACAGGCCGATGAGGATCCACGCCTCGGGCCGCAGGAGCCCCGCACAGGCCAGCAGCACCCAGACGATCCCGCCGCGGCGCGGGCGTGCGAGCTCGAACGCGGCCGCCCAGATCACGAAGGCCAGGTACGGGATGTCGATGTAGGCCCGCGCGGCCAGGAACGGGAAGTCGAAGCGTGTGCAGAGGATGCCCGCCGCCGCCAGCCCGACCAGCGGAGTGAAGGCCAGGCGCGCGACGCGGTACAGCCCGGCGCAGAGCACGACGAACGACGCCTCGGTGCAGAACACCATGACGCGGTCGCCGCCGCGGCCCAGCAGGGACAGCAGCGCGCCGAAGGCGACGGCCATCGGGTGCTCGGTGGGCGTGCGGTAGACGTCGAAGCTCGGCTTGTGGCCGTGCAGCAGCTCGCGTCCCCAGAGCAGCGAGTAGTAGCTGTCGTAGTTGGGATAGGTCGGGTAGACGAGGAACCCGACGAACGTCGCGATCGCCAGCACCGCCAGCGCGATGCCCGGCCACGGCAGCGCCGCCAGCCGCGTGCGCCACGGGGTCGGCGACGCGGCGGGGCGCGTCGGCAGCGGCGCGGTGGCGACGTCAGCAGGTGGCATACAGGGCGAAGTGGGCGGTGCGGTCGATCAGTCGGGCGCCGGGGCCGGGGACCTGGATCAGGGGATCGTCGTGCACAGGGGGGACGAACGGGCCGTAGGTGGAGTTGCTCAGCATGCCCGGACCGCTGACGAAGATGGCAGGCCCGTGGGTGGTCCTGCCGAAGTCCGGCAGCGCGCTGCGCGCCAGGACGTCGTCGGCGGCGGCGTGCAGCAGCCACCGCGTGTCGGGGATCAGCTTGTGGTTGGGCACCGTCACCGGGCCGCACCGGCGCGCCGCCGTGAAGGCCGGCGAGCGGACCAGCCGCGACAGCTCCACGCGCAGGTCGTGGCGTGAGCGCAGCTCGCGATCGATGTAGCCCGGGTGCAGATGCGTGGCGCTGAACGCGAGCCCGCCCAGCGCAACGATGACCGCGGCCGCGATCCACGGTCCCCGGGCCGGATGGCCCGCCGGCAGGACGGTGAAGCCGGCCACCGCGAACCCGGCGAACACGAGCAGGCCGATGGCCGTGACGGCCAGATAGCGGTCGATGACCGACAGGCCGGCGGCGGCGATCGCGCCGAAGGTCAGCACGCCCGAGGCGGTCAGCGCCAGCGGCACGGCCGCGCGGCGGCGGGCGAACACGAGCGCCAGAACCACGCCGAGCAGGGCGCCCGCGAAGACCGGCCACTTGAGGATCCCCGACAGCGAGTGCACGAGCAGGCTGGGCGCCTGGCTCGCCGGCTTCGTGCGCTGGAGGTTGGCCGCGAGATCGCTCGTGTGGTCCAGCGAGAACTTCGGGTTCCCGGTCGCCGCCAGGTCGGCGAGCACCCAGAGCACCGGCGCCAGCGCCGCGTACACCGCGGTGCGGATCCGCCGACCCCACGACTGCGCCGGCAGGGCGCACCACACCCAGTAGGCCCCGCCCAGCAGCCACGCCTCCGGCCGCAGCAGGCCCGCGCACACCAGCAGCACCCAGACGACGCCGCCGCGTCTCGGCCGCTGGACCTCCAGCGCGCCGGCCCAGGCGATGAGCGCCAGGTACGGGATGTCGACGTAGCCGCGGGCGGCCAGGAACGGGTAGTCCAGCCGCGTGAGGACGAGCAGGCCGGCGAGCGCCCCGACCCACGGCGTGAACGCGACCCGGCCCAGGCGGTACACGCCGGCCACGAGCAGGCAGAACGCCACGACGGTCAGGAAGAGCCAGATGCGGGCGGCGGCGTCGCCGAGCGTGGCGAGGACCGCGCCGACGACGATGGCCAGCGGGTGCTCGGTCGGCGCGCGGTAGGCGTCGATGCTCGGCAGATGGCCGTGCAGCAGCTCCCGGCCCCAGACCAGCGAGTAGACCGAGTCGTAGTTGGGATAGGTCGGGTAGACCAGGAACCCGACGATGGCCCCGACGCACAGCACGGCGAAGGCGAGGCGCGCCCAGAAGTGGTCCGGCGCGGCCCGCAGCCGTGCCAGCAAGCCGTGCTCACGGCGCGGCGGGGTGAGCGTCGCGCTCTCCATGCAGAGTCGAGGTCCAGCAGCTCCCGAGGCAGGCCGGGAATGAGACCGCGACCGTCGGTACCCTCTGAGATACTCGGACGGCGAGTGTACGGCACGCCTCGGGCCTTCCGCGCGCCGTCCGATCCCTCCCCATGAAGCTCATCATCCAGATCCCCTGCCTCAACGAGGAGGAGACGCTGCCGGGAACGCTGGCCGACCTCCCCCACGAGGTCGCCGGCTTCGACGTCGTCGAATGGCTGGTCATCGACGACGGCTCGACGGACCGCACGATCGAGGTCGCGCGGGCCAACGGCGTCCACCACATCGTCAAGCTGACGAACAACAAGGGGCTGGCCGCAGGCTTCCAGGCGGGGCTCGACGCGTGCCTCAAGCTCGGCGCCGACGTCATCGTCAACACCGACGCCGACAACCAGTACAAGGGCTCCGACATCCCCAAGCTGGTCGAGCCGATCCTCGGCGGCCGCGCCGACATGGTCGTCGGCGATCGCCAGACCGACAGCATCGAGCACTTCTCGCCGCTGAAGAAGCGGCTGCAGAAGCTCGGCTCGTGGGTCGTGCGCCAGGCCTCGGAGACCGACGTGGCCGACACCACCTCGGGGTTCCGCGCGTACAACCGCGAGGCCGCGATCCAGATGGCGGTCGTCTCCAAATACACCTACACGTTGGAGACGATCATCCAGGCGGGCAAGCTGCTCGTCGCCACCGACCACGTCGCGATCGGCACGAACGCGAAGACGCGCGAGTCGCGCCTGTTCCCGTCCATGAGCTCGTACGTGCGCCGCAACGCGGTGGCCATCGCCCGCATCTACGCGCAGTACGAGCCGCTCAAGGTCTTCTCGATCGCCGCGGCGTTCCTGTTCGTCCTGGCGCTCATCCCGCTCGTGCGGTTCCTCATCGCCTACATCGACGGCAACGGGGCCGGCCACGTGCAGTCGCTGATCTTCGGCGCCGTGCTGTTCAACGCGTCGGTCGTCGTCGGCACGCTCGGGGTCATCGGCGACCTGCTGCTCAGCCAGCGGATCATGTCCCAGCGGATCTTCGAGCGCGTGCGCCGCATCGAGCTGCAGCTCGGCGTCCCGCCGTCGCACTACGAGCCCGGCGCCGCCGACACCGGCCAGCCCGCCACCACCGGCGCCCAGGCGGGGCGCACCGAGGAACGAGAGGCCCTGAAGCTATGACAGCCGCGAAGAACGCATGAGCGGACCGAGCGTCACGGTCGACAGCGAAGGCACGGTCACCGGCAACACGTACGACAAGTACGGGTCGACCAACCCCGTCGTCCGCCGGCTCATGGCCAACTTCGAGGGGACGCTCGAGGACCTGTTCGCGCAGGCCGCGCCGCGCACGCTGCTCGACGTCGGCTGCGGCGAGGGCGTGCTGACGCACCAGTGGGCGCAGGAGCCGGGGGTCGAGCGCATCGTCGGGATCGACCTCGACGACCCGCAACTGCACGAGGCCTGGAAAGGCCGCCAGCACCCGAACCTCGAGTACCGCGTCATGAAGGCCGAGAACCTGCCGTTCGCCGACGACGAGTTCGAGGTCGCCACCGCCATCGAGGTCCTCGAGCACGTGCCCGACCCCGCGCACACGGTGGCCGAGATGGCCCGCTGCGCGTCGCGATACCTGCTCGTCAGCGTGCCGCGCGAGCCGCTGTGGCGCGCGCTGAACATGGCCCGCGGCGCGTACCTGAAGGACCTGGGCAACACGCCCGGCCACGTCAACCACTGGACCAAGCGCAGCTTCGTCGCGCTGCTGAGCCGCCACGGCACCGTCGTCGAGGCCCGCTCGCCGTTCCCGTGGACGATGCTGCTGGTCCGGCTTGGGAGCTAGCTCCACCCAGGCGCCGGAGGCCCTGACGGCGGACGAGGCTGCCCCGTCGACCGGCCGCTCGTTCGGCAGCGGCGCGCGCATCCTGAGCCTCGGGATCGCGGCGACCGGCCTGTTCACCTTCGCCTACTTCGCCGTCGCCGGCCACGTGCTCGACGACGACGCCTACGGCCGCGTGTCGCTGCTGTGGTCGCTGCTGTTCGTGATCATGTGCGTGATCTACCGGCCGGTGGAGCAGCTGCTCTCGCGCACGATCGCCGACCGTCGCGCCCGCGGGTTGACCGGCGGCCATCCGCTGCGGGTCCCGGCGATGATCCAGGCGGCGTTCGCCGCGACGTTCCTCGTCGTCGCGCTGGCGCTGAAGGGCCCGATCCAGGACGGGCTGTTCGACGGCGAGTCGTCGCTGTACTGGATCCTGCTCGGCGCGGCGACCGCCTACGCCGCCAGCTACTTCGCCCGCGGGTACTTCGCCGGGCACCAGTGGTTCGGGCTCTACGGCGGGCTCGTGCTGTTCGAGTCGCTGTCGCGGTTCTGCTTCCCGGTCGCGGTGGCGGTCGGGATCGCGTCGGGCGAGACGGCGGTCGCGCTGGGCATCCTCGCCGCGCCGCTGGCCTCGCTGCTGGTGATCCCGTGGGCGATCGGGCGCCATGAGGCCGTCAGCGCCGCCGCCCCGGATGCGCCGGAGCGTGACCGCGGCGAGATGCGCGAGAGCGCGGGCTTCGCCGGGTCGGTCGCGGCGATCCAGCTCTCCGAGCAGACGCTGCTCAACGCCGCGGTCCTGCTCGTCGCCGACTCGCGCCAGGCCGGCATCGTGTTCGCCGCGTTGCTCATCGCCCGCGCGCCGCTGCAGCTCTTCCAGGCCGTGCAGACGTCGCTGCTGCCGCACCTGGCGGGGCTCGAGGCCACCGAGGGCCGCGCCGCGTTCCATCGTGCGATCCGCCAGACCGTGCTGGCCATCTGGGCCTTCGCCGGCGTCGTCGCGCTGGCGCTGCTGACGATCGGGCCCTTCGTGATGGAGAAGGTGCTCGACAAGTCCGGCTACGGCCGCGTCGGCCTCGCCGTGCTGGCCGTGGGCATGGGCCTGCACCTCACCGCCGGCACGCTCAACCAGGCGGCGCTGGCGCGCGACCGCGCCCACCAGGCCGCCGGCGCGTGGCTGGCGGCCGCTGCGCTGTTCGTGGTGTGGATGATCGTGCCGATCGTCGACGACGAGCTCGTGCGCGCCGAGGTCGGCTACGCGGGCGCGGCGGGCCTGCTGTGCCTCATGTTGTACGGGTTGTACCGGGCCTCGGCGCCGGCGGCGGCTTCGCCGGTGTCTCGAATGGCGTCCTGAGGCACCGCGCAGGCTCGTTCCCCTCGGTGACCAGCCCCCACCCGCGCCGCGCGCCACCGCGAACGGCTGCGCCGGACGCCACACCCGCCCCGACGCTACGCCACCAGCGCGTCGAACAGCGTCGGCGGCGGCTCGGGCAGCGCGCCCTCGATGACGAGCATCCGGCGCTTGGTGGCCGTGCCGCCCGGCGCCGAGAAGCCGCCGAGCGCGCCGTTGGCCGCCAGCACGCGGTGGCAGGGCACGATCACCGGCGTCGGGTTCGCGCCCATTGCCTGGCCGACCGCCTGCGCGGCGCCCGGCTCCCCCAGCCGGGCCGCGACCTCGCCGTAGGTCAGGGTCTCGCCCGCCGGGATCGTGCGCACGAGCGCATAGACCCGGCGGTGGAAGTCCGGCACGCCGTCGTGGTCGACGGCGACGGCGAGCAGGTCGCGCGGCTCGCCCCGCAGGAGCTCCCGGATCTGCCTGATCGCGTCCTCGATCGCCGGCGGCGCGATGGGCGTCTCGTCGGCGAGCGGGTGGCGGCGGCGCATCCGGGCCTGGGTCCGCGCCGCGTCGGGCTCGGGCAGCAGCACCCCGGCGACCGCTTCGTCGGCCGTCCAGGCCAGCCCGCACACCCCCAGCGCGGTGTCGAAGAGGGTGAAGCCGGTGGCGACGCTCATGCTGGGCCTGACGATACGGGCCGGGGCGGCGGGACCGGCCCGCCGCCCCGGAGTGGGTCACTCGTAGGCCAGCGACTCGAGCACGTCGAGCTTGGCGGCCCGCCGCGCCGGGAGGATCGCGGCGAGGACGCCGGCAAAGGCGGCGAGGATCAACAGGATGATCAGCGAGCCGATCGGGATCGACAGCTTGAAGTCGTCGATCGCCCGGGTGACGAGCACCGAGAGCACGATGCCCAGGACCATCCCGATCACCGCGCCGATCTGGGCCGTGATGATGGCCTCGTAGCGGATCACCCGCTTGACCTGCCGGCGCGACATGCCGATCGCGCGCAGCAGCCCGAGCTCGCGCACCCGTTCGGAGATCGACAGCACGAGCGTGTTGACGATGCCGAACAGCGACACGATGATCGCCATCGCCAGCAGCGCGTAGATCAGCCCCAGCAGCTGGTTGACCTGGCCCTCCTGGTCCTTGATGAACTCGCTGTTGGTCTTGGCCTCGGCCTCGGGGAACTGGGCGTCGAGCACCTTGTCGATGTCGGCCTTGACCGCCGTGGCGGGCCGCGAGTGGTCGTAGCCGACCAGGACGAAGTTGTCCTTCGTGAACCCGAAGTCCTTGTCCAGCACGTCGTTGGACACGGTCACCGGCCCGAGCAGGCCGCCCTTGTCGTCGACGATCCCGATGACCTTCAACTTGAGCTCGGGCAGCCTGGAGGTCTCGGCGTCCAGGACGTCGCCGACCTTGATGCCCTTGTCCTCGGCGAAGCCCTTGCTGACGATCGCGGTGCCCGGACCGAGCTGGGCCACCGTCGCGTCGTCGCCCTGCTTCCAGTCGGAGTGGTAGAGGCTCGTGAACGTCTGCTGGTCGACACCGGTGACTGCCTTCTTGTCCCCGTCGATCCGGGCCTCGCCGAAGCGGACCGACGACGTGCGCTGCACGCCCGGCACCTGCTTGACGGCGGCGGTGGCCTGTGGCGAGAACGAGCTGAAGCTCGAGCTCTGGATCACGGCCTGGGCCCGGGAGCCGTTGGTGACCGCGTCGCGGATCGTCGTCTTGGCGCCGGCGGCGAAGACCGAGGCGAAGGTGACGAGCGCGACACCGATCATGAGCGCGCCGGCGGTGACCGCGGTGCGACCGGGATGGCGGACCGTGTTCTCGCGGGCGATGCGCCCGGTGACGCCGCGGAAGCGCTCGAACGGACGGCCGACGAAGCCGGCGATCGGGCCCACGAGCCGCGGGCTCAGGAACGCGACGCCCAGGAAGGTCATCACCGCGCCCAGGCCCATCAGCGACAGCGCCGCGCTGGACTTCATCGAGCCGAACAGGCCGAGCGCCATGACCGCCAGGCCGCCGATCGTCAGCACGCCGGCCAGGGGCGTCGCCCAGCGCGACCGCTTGCGCTCGCGGTCCAGGCCCTCGCGCAGCGCGGCGAGCGGCGGCACGCGGGTGGCGCGCAGCGCCGGCGCCAGCGTCGAGATCAGCGTGACGAGCGTGCCGACGACGAGCGACACGATGATCGTGCGGGACTCGACGACGGTGGCGGTGGACGGCAGATCGGCGCCGAAGGCCTTGAAGAGGGCCTTCAGGCCCCTGGCCACGAGGATGCCCAGGCCGAGGCCGACCGCCGAGCCGATGACGCCGATGGCCAGGCCCTCGGCCAGCACCGACCGCATCACCTGGCGCCGCTTGGCCCCGAGCACGCGCAGCAGCGCGAACTCGCGGGTCCGCTGCGCGACGGTGATCGAGAAGGTGTTGAAGATCAGGAACGCGCCGACGAACAGCGAGATCCCGGCGAAGGCGAGCAGCGCGGTGCGCAGGAAGTTCAGGAAGCCCGTCTTGATGTCGTGGACCTCCTTGGCGGCCTGCTCCTGGCCGGTGCGGACCTCGATCCGCGGCGGCACGATCTTGGCGATGCGCGCCTTGAGCTCCTGCGGCGACACGCCGGGCTTGGCCGAGACCTCGATCTCGTCGAACGCGTTCTCGTGCGCGGTCATGCGCTGGGCCTCGGGCAGCGTCATCACCGCGATGACGCCGCCCCCGAAGGAGTCGACGCCCGAGATCGTGACGATGCCCGAGATGGTGTAGGCCTTCTTGGGCGCGGCGTCCTGGATCAGGATCTTGTCGCCGACCTTGAAGTGGTTGGTCTCCGCCGTGCCCTTGGGGATCGCGACCTCGTCGGCCGTGCGCGGCAGGCGGCCGTCGGTCGCCGCGAAGGACTCGAAGCGCTGGACATCGTGCGCGCCGGCGATCGCGTTGAAGCCCTGGCCCTTGAGCTTGGAGCCGTCGGCCTTGCGGAACGAGCCGCCCTGGCTGAAGACCGAGCCCTCGGCCTGCGCGACGCCGTCGACCTTCTTGACCTGGTCGACGAGCGACGCGGGGATCGGCGGCGGGTCCTCGTCGCCGGCCAGGTCGTTGTTCGGCGACAGCGCGACGTCGGTGCCCCGGTTGGACTCGGCGAAGATGTTGTCGAACGACTTGGTGATCGTGTCGGTGAAGATGTAGGTGCCGGCGATGAGCGTCACGCCGAGGGCGACGGCGAGAGCGGTCAAGGCCAGGCGCAGCTTGCGGGCGAGGAGCCCGCGGACGGCGATCTTGCGCATGTGGGGAGTGCTCCGGAGGAGGAGAGGGGTGGGCCTCAGGCGACGGCCGACGAGGTCGGGGCGCGGTCTTCGACGATCTGGCCGTCGCGCAGCACCAGGAGGCGGTCCGCGTAGGCGGCGGCCTCCTCGTCGTGCGTGACCATGATGATCGTCTGGCCGAACTCGTCGACCGAGCGCCGCAGCAGCTGCAGGATCTCGGTCGAGCTGTGCGAGTCGAGGTTGCCCGTCGGCTCGTCGGCGAACACGACGGCCGGCCGGCTGGCGAGCGCGCGCACGACGGCGACGCGCTGCTGCTGGCCGCCGGAGAGCTCGCTCGGGCGGTGGGTGACGCGGTCGCGCAGGCCGACGAGGTCGATCAGCTGGTCGACCCACTCGGCGTCGGGGTCTCGCCCGGCGATCGACAGCGGCAGGACGATGTTCTCGCGGGCGTTGAGCACCGGCAGCAGGTTGAAGGCCTGGAAGATGAACCCGACGCGGTCGCGACGCAGCTGGGTCAGCGCGTCGTCGTTGAGCGTCGTGAGGTCGATGCCGTCGAGCACCACGGTGCCCGACGTGGGCCGGTCCAGGCCCGCCAGCAGATGCATCAGCGTC
>Ga0157379_10002754_pt1 | contig 14822 bp, 12 predicted proteins | sample S25metaG_FD_121802 | JGI IMG/M metagenome (GOLD analysis project Ga0157379, IMG submission 121802) | Switchgrass rhizosphere microbial communities from Kellogg Biological Station, Michigan, USA - S2-5 metaG | ecosystem: Host-associated > Plants > Roots > Rhizosphere > Soil | place: USA... | reverse complement strand
TGTTCTGTGCGCCAGCTCCTCCCTCCTCCGCACAGAACAGCCTACATCGTCCAATCGAGTTCCAGACTGGACGCCTGCGAATCTTCGTTAGCCCCATTTCGAAACACGAAATGGGGATAACGAAGATTCGCAGGCGTCCAGTCTGGAACTCGATTGGACGATGTAGGCTGTTCTGTGCGGAGGAGGGAGGAGCTGGCGCTCGCAGTCGTGTTGTCCGATTCAGGCTTATCAGAGGTCCTAGAGTAAGAGAGAGGGAGACGATTTGGTCCTGGCATAAATGGGACGGGAGACAAGGACGATAGAGGGGTTAGGGGTGACGAGGTGCGATCTAAAGTCACGGGTGGTGTCTTGGGATGCGTCTGCTTATTGGACAAAGGTAATTCCAAATCTTCTACGAGTTTCATATTTTCCAATTCTTCAGGGATGATACGAGAGCGATAGCCATAGAAAGTACGAACGTAAGAATATCCAGGAGACGAAGGGATATACTCATCGCCAGAGTCGTTTCTTCCTTTCAAACGGCGAGTCTTTCCTCCTTTTGAATAGGGGTGAAAACGAGACGCGTCATCGCCGAGGCCATCGTCACAGTCGTCATTAACATGAGTGCGACAATGAGTGGAAGGACGACGATATGGGAGAGAAGGCCGGGGTCCAGGAGAGACGGCCTGGTCAAAAAATGTCTCCAAAGTAGTTCGTCGTTTATGAGCAACCCTCAAGGTGGTATTGCCACCCTCTGAGACCAGAGTTGAATTTGTGGCCACAGTTGTATTCGAAGTCGAAGATGACGCCTGGCTGGCGTTCCTGTTGGTGCTCAACGAGCGCTTCGACGGTTTGCTTGGACTTTTCTTCGATGTCGATTTTGCGGACCGTGCCTTGGACGAGCTACCGCCGCTTGACCCAGAGACAGTACGTGAAGCTGAACCAGAGATAAGAAAATCTGTAGAATCCGGATCGTGTTCGGCCCCATTCGCCGCAAGCCATCGTGGGTGAGGCCGGTTGTTCAGGGTGCGGACGATCGACTCGAGCTCCGCGATACGTGTACGGAGATGGGTCGTCTCGTCTTCATTTGGATTGCTGTAAGTGCCTTCGTAAGCAGCTCCGAAGGACAAGGAAATGAAAGCAAGGTTGCTCACCGAGCATTAGGATCGTCAAGCTCATAGACGCAGAGACCAGTCTGGAAGGCAAATAAAGATCAACGACTACGAAATGAAACGAAGTGAAGCGATATGGGCGACTCACCAAACCGTGTTTGATGCACCTCGTGCATGGACGTTTACGGTCGCACTGCATCACGGCCATGAGGCTTTCGAAGTTTACAACAAACACCCAAGGGGATGAGGCTTACCTTCCTCTTCGACGCATAGCAGTTCAGGCAAGATACTCGTGTTCGGTTGCGCCGTCGTCGGCGATGATTTGACTGCGAGCTCGACCCCTCTTCTTCTCCAGAATTATTATACTCAGAAGGATCCGGATTTGGTGCAGACTTTTTACTACGACCACGACGAGAAACTGGCATTTTGGGCGACGTTGTGTTTGAAGCTCTAACGTTATGGAGGATGTCGACGACGAAACACGAGGCAGTGGAGGCTTTGGATGTCAGAACACGAGGCAAAATTCTGGAGCGCTTCCCTGTGGGGCTTATAAACAAGATCTTTATTCCAGTAACCCGCGGAATATACAGGGCTCTAAACGGTTATTTTTCTGATTTCCTTCCAAATTTTTGTGATACCGACGGTGTGGTTGGATATATCAGGTCATATTCGAAGAAGGCGAAGCGTAAATATACCCTCAACTTGGCGTACGTCTCCCGGAGAAAGATTCGTCGAAAAGAATTAAGATTTCCAGCTTCTTTGATGGGTCCGCGGTGGGCAAGGAATTGGCTTTTCGGAATGGGTGCCTGGCGGCGAAATATTCTAGGAAATAGATAACCTTTCCAGTACGTCGGTCTTTTGCTTCTCGGTCGTCGAAAATTATTTTCTTCTGAAAGTTTGAAGCCAAGAATTTCCCCAGAGGCTTTGGAAATGGTTATCTAGCCATCTAGCCAGCTTCTCTGCTAACCTTCCCTTCATGCCAGTTGTGTTGTGTCGCCATGGGGTGCTCGCAGCGATCTACTTCGGGGATTTTCATCCAATATGGTCGTGTTTAATTATCCATGCGGATCGGGGGCTTCTGAAGATCCCCCGGGTTGAGAAAACCAGAATTTATCCGTGATGCTCATGCGAATCTTTGGGGATCTCAAAAGCAATCATAATATGCCAAAGATCCACATGCAAAAGGACCGATTAGGAGCCCAGAAACCGTGTTTTCGTCCTTTTTAACCTTGGTTGGTCGCTGCTGGAGATTTTCTGACGCGGCGCGCTCACCGCGATTCTGATCCCTTTCTTTTATCACGAAGAAGAATTCTTTCGTATCTTTCGATTCGAGGCAGATCTATCTCCGCCATTCAGGTCAGTGCATCAGCCCCACACCGTGTTCTACGGGGGAAATCTTCGAACCCCCATGCCTCTTGCCTCGGCGAACTGGAACACGTCATGATCATCGTTTGGGACGTCGTGCAACCATTCTCCCCGCTATATCCGCTGGACAAAATCTAAGTCCGGGATACACAGTCTCTAACCAACGGAATTCTCTTGCACCCAATAGACAATGTGCGGCTGCGGCAGGAAGTTTTTTTCTAACCAAAGATAATCTTCAACGTGAACCTTCGCGAAGCCGTGAAGTGGTAAACTACGCTTGCTTCTTTGTGGCGCAGATTCTCGATCTACTTTAGTAACTTTATGCTCCTTGCCTAGCCATAAAATTCTCAGTGTTAGGTTCTACACTCGAGAAGAACCGCACTGGAGGATGGTATTTCATCAGATCTATTCAAAGGAGAAATCCGAGACAACTTTTGACAACTTTACGTATGGTGTGGAACCTTTGCTTATTTGAAAAAGCTCCGCACGGCTGGCCTTTGATTCTTCAAGTTGTCTTCTCTTGGATAAATCATCGACTCTTTTGGAGCCTCCTTTGGGAAGTATCCCAAAATGATTCTTGCGAATTGCCCTACCAGAATAATCAAGCCAACAGTATTTTGGAAAAGCCGCCCCTGCGTCCCATTGTGGGTAAAATGACCCAATCGTATAAGTCGTTGCTGCACATATTGGCATTATTTTACGTCTAGTTCACAAACAATTTACCATGGGTTGCTTTCATTAGCTTAAACAATTAATAGATATTGTTCACTTTTGAGGTGACATGGCAGGTCCTGTCAGTGGAATATTAGTAGAATAGAAGGGGTAAACGCTGTGGAATAATTGAGACGATCAAATACACTTGATCACGTTCTATGCAGACTCTTATCGCGTGACGTCACGCGTTGTTTCCTTTTTGTTACATTTCCTTTCTTGTACTCTTTCCCATTTCTCACATTGCTCGATAGCTTTGCTATGAGCTTTTTTTTTTTTTTTGTCCTACCATTACCGCATTCCCTGTTTATTCCCCCCTGTTTATCTTTCAGCAAATTCTCTTTCATTTTTCCTTGCACGTACTCCCCTGTGCTGGCTTGAGCGCGGCTTTCCCTTTCGGGGAGACCGTACAAGAGAGCTTTGGCGACCAAACAAGATCATTTGCTGTCTCCAACATTAACCTAAATCTGACGACCTAATGGCTCCTGATCTATCTCTTCCACCAACTCAGGTCGGATTAGGAAAAAAGGATTTTTGCGATAAATTGCGGGTGTGAGGAATTCAGCAGGATTTAGGCCACTAGCCGATAGCAGTAATTCAGCTATCAATCCTCTTGATATGTTACAAGTAAATAATGGTGAAATCCATTCACGCCGTCGAACACTCCTCTTCACCAAGTGCCACTGATCTCCTAATAACAGATATGACGCCTTGCCGCAGTGGTTACCGGATTCGCAATGCTACGCTTAATTGCAACAGACATCTGCGTTTGTGCCAGCAATGGCACTCGTGCGTTCGACTCGCACAGGCTTCATTTGTTTTATCACTCGGGGAAGAGAAGTATCCAATGTGGCACACCTTTGTTGGCCCTACCTTACCTAAAAGGGACGAACGGCGCAACTTTTGGCTTTATCCTTATTTCATATACTCGAGATCACCAAAGTGTACCGAAGAACGTAATACATTCCTCTGACATATCGAAATGTTGCTGTATAATAGAGCGGAAAATATATTCCTCCGTGCCACCTAGACTATCCAAGACTGGTTTTAGGGAGGTTTCTCGATGAGGTACTTTTCTTTGCCATCTTCCATCCCCTCTAGATCTCTAAATGTCGTAACAAGAGCTTCTCCAACTAGCAGAGGTACAAAAGACTCATGGTATGTCATGATGAGTGGAATACAAAAATAAAATACAGTATACTATAGTAGGAAGTAACCCAAAGCTCTGTGCATAACCAAGAAGTGGAGCGTCCCTTATCACTATCCATTCATCCTCATTCACTTATCTTTCTTCTTCCCTACCCCCAGCCAACAGACCTCGCTCTTCCTCATCATGAACCCGCGTCAAGCTTTTCCGCCTGGCTCTCGACCGGAAAAGACGTCTATTTGGTGCATAAATAAAGCTTTGGACGACAATTGTGACGTCGAAGCAGAGAGTTCCGCCGGAACCTAAAAGATATCTGTGAGAGAGGAAGATGGTGAGATTTGGTGAGAGGAGGGCAGGCAGGGAACGTACGGTATGCTTTCTCTGAGGAATTGACGAGCTAGTAGAGGCTCTTGGTCTAGTTTCGGACTAGAAAGAATTGAGAGGACGTAGAAGAGGTTGCCCATGAATGCAAAAATGAAAAGATACACCGATAAGCCCTATCCGAAAGGGTTAAAATTAATTTGACGGCGCGATGAACAGAAGACCAAATGGATCTTACCTCAACTGACTTGCGGACATACTGGAAAGGGAATCATTGGCTTAAATGGAGCGAGAATAATTAATTGAACAGACGCACATTCTTCCATATTTGGGGTAATCTAGAAGTGAGATATAATGTCGTACATGTCCATGCGGAGATGCGACCAATGACCATCTGTGTGTCTTGACCAGAAGTTGAAGACAGGAAATAAGGCTCGGAATCACTGAGGTGTACGAGGACAGACGGTTGTGAGTGGTCATTCTCTGCGGACGACGATGAAGAGACGGATTGCAGTGGTTCGAAGGAATGAATAACTGACTGGGCCAGGGCTCGAGGAGTGGGCTGAGCCGTCAGGACAACTCCTTGTGACGGTGTCCCATATCGATAATATGAAAGTCGAGAGGAGAAAGTGAAAAGGGCAAAGACGCCTAGAAAGACGATGCTGGCACTCCGCCGGGAGGCTCCAGCACTGACAATGGAAGCTGTAGATAGTCGCCGTTCTCGAGTCGGGACATTCTCCTCAATACCTGATTCGAGCGCAGAACGAGTTAATGGCCGTCCTCGTACTGTTGATGATGTGGAACTTCCTCTGACACCTTCGTCTTGTTCATCCCGTGATGCAGCATCTTGTGATAGTCGCCTCAGGACCCGTTCTCTGCTGATACTATCTCGAGTCCATGAGACATGTTTGCCTCTACCTCGCCCGCCCCCGCCCTCTGAGTGAAAAGAATCAAACATGGCTGAAGGGGTCCCATCGGAACCTTCTTCATCCGAGGCCTGCTGCCTCCCCCCCCAATGGTGGTCTCTTGGCTCAGCCACAATACTCTCTGGTAGACCTTCTAGACTGCTAGCTCGCTGAAGTGTCCTCTGTCGACGACGACCATGTGTGCCATGATATCCCACTTCGGAAGCCGAACCAAAGTTCTCTGGTGGTACATCTGCGGCAAGTGCCATCGTAGTCACTGCAGCCCTAACCTCTGGCTCGACAGAGAAAGATCGACTTCGTGATCTAAGAGAACGTTGACCAAAATATGTCTCCGGCGACTGTGATAATGTAGGTGTATTAAGAGAAGCGCGACTCTGGCGGGCAGTTGTGAGTTTCGACAGTTTCTTCGCATCGCGTGATGCGTCATAGTAGAGATACTGGGAGACGAGGCAAGCATCCACAAAAACGAAATATGTGGCAAGGAATGTTTGAAAGGGCAGTTGGTCTGTTAGAAGACAGCCGATGAGGTTCGTACTGTCACCTGAATGCCAGCGTCAGCACACAACTACAAGAGAGGAATTCGCCTTCGTACCAATAAGCCAATTAATGAGAAAAGGTAACGCAAGTCCATCTACACTCCTTCTTTTCCAATTCAGAATGACCTGTCTACAAAAAGAATTCTTGTCAAGTCCACTGAAAACATTGGAGTTGACATACGGAAACTGAGCCCCTAACCATGAAGCTATCGACAAGTATCCCAAAAATACAGATAAAGCTTCATCTCGAACCATGACGAGGCCTATACGACGATAAAGAGCCTTCGAACGTCGATGTCGATAAGACCGAAGACCCCTATCTAAGGCTGAGTAGAAGGTGGGATCCGTCCGCTTACATGTAAGCACGATAGCCGCCGTCCGCCGCTCCCATGCGCTCCCAGGTTCTTCAGAAGAACATCTTTCATACAAACCTACATAGAAAATCCTTGGGGCTTTCAATTGTGGTACGTCGTGATGGATAACGTTGAAATTAATATGATAGCGGCTGTTAGTCACACGAGTCTCGATTGGGGCCCACGGTGGAGAGGGTTTCTCCTTGAGCGCCGTTCATGGGCTTCTTCTAGTCATCCGAACGAAAATCCTGCATGTTTCGAGGGGTTTCGAGTCGAAAAGAAATGTAGGAAAGGATGCTTATGAGGACCTCGAGGACAGACTTATATGGCTGCGGTAGGCCTTCAGAAGCACCGAAGGAAATTAATTCGTCATTGTGGTGAGATATGATGCAGCCGCAGAACCGTATCAAAGGGAAAATTCAGTTGTAGTTTCTTGGTCGAAGTATCTGAAGGTACGCCGCACCTTGGTTTTTATACTAATAATATTTCTTTAGCAAGGAAAACTCCTTTATCGCCGAATGCTTCAAGTTCTCAGATGGCAGTAAGCTGCAATGGAGGAACAGTTGAACGACCAACAACCTGCTGTCAGGATGTTGATTGCCAATATCTTACGACATTCTGCTATTGTCCTTGTCCTGAGTCGATCTCACGCAAAGGCTTCAAGATATCTGTCAACTGTAGAACCATCAACGTATTGCCTTTCAACCTAGGGAAAGGACTTGGATCTATCTTCTGGGAGTAGATCTCGATGTCTTGCCAGGATTTCCAGCTCTCAAGTTCATCTACTCCGGCAACGACTCAAACATTGTATTAAGTACCCTGACATCCTACCCCCATTTACGCAGACTTCCACATCAGTCAAACATGAAGAGCTTATCCACCATATTATAAGGGTAGTTTCAACTCCTCGAACTTTTTAACATCATAACTATTCTCTATCTTATCCCCCCTATACTCATGACAGAACTTATCGAAATATTCCCGCGTCATCAAACCTTGTGCAGTTCCGGGACTGTCTGGGAAGATCTGGAGTAGATGGTCAAAGTACATCCAGATTGTTTCGATGGCCGCGGGTGTTAGAGGCTGTTTGTCTGCTCGAATGACGGTAACCTGCATATTGCTAGGTGAGCAAATATTCAAAACATTAAGTGACTTTACACACGTTTCCGACTTGACACTGCCATCTTTACGGTACGTCGTCAGTACGGGGTGGCATATTTGAAGCCACAACTCACCTCGGTTTCGCAAACCCATCATCCCTCTCAATCATAATATACGTCGCAACCTGATTATCCAACCCTGCTCCAGTCGTTCCGCGACTCCTTGACTTTTGTTCATGAGGAAAGACGATCAAAGCTAAGCCGATCAAGTCCAGTACGGGAGAGACATATCCCATAGCAAGATGAGGATCCTTTTCGGCCACCTGAACCGTCTCAAATTTGCCTCTGAGATACGAATCTGCTTCGCAGTTGATGGTGACGCCTTGGATGCTCATGCTGATGGATGATGGTGGTTCCCAGAGAGCCGCGATTCTAAGCAGGTTGAATAGTTTCTCCAGTATCTTTGGTCACGTCACACTCCCCTCTATCCCTAGTGAAAAGAAAATCTCAACAGAGTACGTGCCTTATAGGATTGTACATTTTAGCATCCCAATCGCCTTATATGGTCGTCATGTCTATTTCGGGTTTATATCCCGGATGTCTTTGTCTTTCCTGCTTATATTCAGGATATCCTTTAGTCATTTCCTATTATAATTAGGTCATACATGTTGAATAAGAAAGCTGAGATTGCCCCGTGTTCATTTAGCTCGTGATTATTATAATATTATTTAGTTTCCTCAGTGAGTGAAGCTGATCTTCGACCTCTATTGTTCTCCCTGAGTCTTAACTATATGCATTGATTTAAATTTGATATTGAACCTGCCTTTGCACCTTTATTCGGATAGCATCTCACGTCACGCATAGCTGAGATAACTGCTTTATCGATATTTCGGAAAATAATGGTGTGTAAACTAAGTGATACACCCGTGGTGCGAATCTGACATAGTCAACGGAGCCGAGTAGGATATGTTGGCCTGCACTACAGAAAAACTATACAGATTGGAAAATAGATTTGAAAACTCACTACCCGTCAATATTATTGGTTCAAGATGTAGAAGGGTGGTACATCCAACCATGCATTATTCCATACATATTGGCTAACACGTTTGCGAACGCTGAATTTACTCTTCGAGCTCGCCTACGCTATTATATATGCAATACCTAGTTTGATAAAGGTAATTCAGTATTAGATATACATACATGTTTATAACTCTGTCATAAATCTTTTGCTGGAGAGGTCTTGACTGTCGTTGAGTCACAGCTGAGTCGGGGATTGTCGCTTGCGCCGCTACGATTTCATTCATGGTCGACGCAGTAAATAAAAACAATTTCAACTGGTAAAAGAACTGTTCTGTTGGATCGGATTAAGGTTTGGAAAACAGCCGAGATGCCTCAAAGAAATATGTCGCCGCGGGAATTTTGGGCCTCGGCGCTTAATGCCTTGTCTGAAGCCAACAACAGCCCTGAATATTATGTTGGCCGTTAAGCTTGCTTCAGGTGAAATAACGCCTCGAAACTTCAAAACATATTGGGTAATAACTCTCTAACTTGATGCAGGACATTCTATGCCTGTTATAGGGTTAGGAGTCTACCAGAACTATTCCACCAAAGATTCCTGTCTGGAAGCGTTTAAAGTTGGCTATCGGTATGTATTGTACTGAAATGCTATTACATAATTTCCTTGGGATCCAATTCCTTGATAGCCATGTTGACACCGCCCAAGCCTACAAAAGTGAAGCTCACGTCGGTGCAGCCGTCCGCGAAAGCGGACTCGATCGACAAGATATCTTCGTAAGTAAGTCATTCAATAGTTTACGTAAATCATTTTAATGGGACGCATTGTTGGATTAGCTACCAAATGTATAAGCAAAACCCATGGATACGAAAGCACCCTCAAAGGGGTTGATCAATCTCTGGAGCGCTTTGGCTTCGGTGAGTTTATTCCCAGTCGAGTGGGTATCAGCTTTATCCAACAGATTTTAGATTATATCGACCTTTTCCTTATACATGATCCCTTTGCTGGAAAGGAGCGACGATTAGCTACTTACAAAGCGTTGCAAGAATCGAAGGAAGCCGGCAAAATCCGTGATGTTGGAGTATCGAATTTGTAGGAGTTTATTTTGCTCCATGTCTTCAATTCCCCTTCTAATCTCCTCAATTTCAGTGGAATTCATCATTTAGAAGAAATTAAAGAAGCGGGTTATCCTACACCTAGTGTCAATCAGATCGAGGTTCGATCGATTTACCCCATTGCAACACAAAAACCACTCATTCGCCAATCGTACAGCTACATCCATTCTGTCAGCAGCGTCCTATTGTAGAGTATTGTCGGAAAAATTCTATTATAATTCAGGCATATAGTCCGCTCATTCGTAGTCAGATGGACCATCCGGTCTTCCATGCGATAGCTGCGAAAGTGAGCCCTCACTTCGTGTTCGGCTTCCCTTGGTATCTCATCCTTTTCCCAGTATAATAAGGACAAGGCACAGGTGTTAATTCGATGGAGTCTTCAAAAAGGGTTTGGCATTAATTTTCTCTTTAGTTTATTCGTTTGCTGACGAATCCTTGAAATAGTTTCGTCCCTCTCCCAAAATCTTCACAACCCGCTCGCATAGCGTCTAACTTGGATGTGTTCGACTTTGAATTATCGGATGAAGAAATGGCGCAGCTCGATGGCCTAGATAAAGGGAAGGAAGGTGCTGTGACTTGGAACCCAGTGGATGCACCTTAGTGGTCATTCCTCTATCGTCAAGAGGTCAACTCGCCGTACAAGCCAGAAATATTGGGAACAATTACGTAAATTCTTATGAGAGACTCAAGCAAATGGAGTCTGGCTACGCTAAACTAATCACGTATAGAGATAGTGCGACGATGTGGATGAGAAGAAAAGTGATGGGAAGACAATAGTGATGAATGTGAGAAGGGGAGGGGGAAAGAGAATACGGAAAAGGACAAACAAGTACCCGATTAAAACCAAAACTGTAAAATTCACAAACCTGAATTATCCAACTCAAAAGCAAAATACCCATTCTCAATTAAGACCAATCCTCCTGATTTTAGCCGCTAATTCCCTCTTGCGCTGCTCTACCTCGATTGCCCTCTGTGCTTGCTCCTCCTTCCCCGCAATCGTAGGATCCAGCTTTCGATTCCTCACAAACGTATACCCATACTCATATAACAGCCTACCGCCCAGATGACGTTCTTGGTACGCAGGAAGAGCCCAATCAGCCTTGATTTTGCCGCTGGACTGGCGGTGGGTGAAAGGCTGCTCGTGATACCTCACCATTCGATGGCGGTTGACATTGCGGATCCATTCGGTACACGAATGGCAAGGGCGAGAGGACAAACCGATATATTCTCGAGTCTGCACACCTGCCTCTTGTCTCCTTACGATATACTGGATAAGAGCACACTCGGGGTGGAGGAAGCCATCAGTGACGGTTGGAAGCGTGTTAAGCAGGCAGTCTTCGTATTCGGGACTGACCAGGGGTCGACAATGAGTGTAGCACACGGAATCTCGAAATGCCATCCAGTCTTCGCGGTGTTTTGGCCAGTTTGTGATGAACTTCTCCGTTGTGTAGCATCGGGGGACGACGACGACGTCGAAATCGTGTACAAACATATTCGTACCATTGCGTGTTGCAGTCGAGAGCAGAAAATCGACATAGCATTGGAAGGCGCAAAGTTTCTTGATAGCTTGTCTGATCCGAGGTGGGTCTGTGAGAAAACAATAAATTCTGAAGCGACGCGTTGAAGAGCACAGAATTATACCATTCAGGTCCATCTGTGCAGCCCAGGTTTCACAAACATAAAATTTCGAGAGAATGTTACTTCCTATTTTCGCGATCTTCTCCATCTTCGAAAAGAAGGTCCGACAGCTCACAGGAATGACTTGATACATCGCGGCACCACGGGGCAACTCCTGCAAATACATCTGACACACCACAAGCTCAGAAAGAAGATAATCAAATTGTTCTGCAAGTAGCTGGGGTTTGTCCGTCTGAAATGGCGGCTTGAAAGCTTTTCCTTTATAACGTCTGGCAAAGACTCGTCGAACGGCGTTCTTCCAATTCTGCTTGACACTGACATCCCGAAGAACTGGTAGCCACTTGTTAAACCGCTTCAATACGAGCTGATGAGAGTACGCATTGAGTCGACAACCGATCTCCATACGCAGTTCGAAAGGGTCGGTAGGGTGGTTGGGTGTATGCGAGGCGTGATGCAGAGAGTTCAGGCGCATCCATGTATCCCTCAGATGCTTCACTGTATGATGCGTGATAGGATTCTTGGATGCAAGTAAAAGCCGGATCTTCTGGTTTGGGTACAACCGAAAAGCAGTAGCAAAGGAGTTGGTCGGGTCAGAAATGGTCACTTCAGCCCAGGCATCCAACGCAAACTCGGCTGAAAGAGTAGCAGAGGGCTCCTCTAAACGATCTAAGTCGACTCGAGTCCTCAGTCGATACAAAGGCAAAACGGCGGCGCATAGAGTGACCAAAGCGTTGACGTTACACTCTAGAACATCTCGAGGGTTGATCGGGGTATTTCGGGGGTCAGTCTGTGCACCACTTTCTTCTATGTCGTGAATCATCTCGTGATACTACACCTGTAGATACTTCAAACGCGTGTCTGGAGGAAAAGGTCGCGTAAAACTCGAAGCTGACGAAGAGAAGTAGGAGTGCGCGTTCTTCCGTTGGAAAATACGATTTTGCTTCAGAGTCGGTCGCAAGATGTTGTTCAAGATACGAGAAAATTGTGGAAATGGTCAAAACGGGAATGCTGGAGAGTGGAGGAAGACTTCAAGAGATGGCGGAAAGTATAGGAACGCGATGTTACACTAGTCACGCGACCGCGGGATTTCAGCGAAAATAAATACCCAGCGAACAGTAGATGTACAAGGATTATTTTTTCAATTAAGCGAATAAATAGTAGAGGATTCTTGTCAACTCGTCCCGTTTCCATTGACAGTATTCCCTCCCAGAGGTGCAAAGAAACCGGCGGCGGTAATACCCAATGCCTCAACCGCCGCACCAGCACTCTTCCCGATCGTTCCTTTCGAAGTCCTGGATCCCAGCCGGATGCTCCCTCTCCTCGTCCCAGACGGTGACATCGGTCCGGAATTCTTCTCTATGCTGATCATAGACCGTGACTTGCTGATCGAGGGGAACGGCGCCGACGTTCCACCCGTTGCAACAGATCTGATAGCTGCACCGCTAGAGAAGGATTCGGCCACTGGAGAAGCATTGTCAAAGTCATGGTGCGAGGAGGGAACGCGTCGGTTGCGTGTTTGCTGGCGCGGCTTATAAGACAAGTCGTCGTTGCCGTTAGTGCCACTACCCCATGCGCTAGGTGGTAAACGTGAGTTGGTTACAATCCGAGGGAGAGAAGAGGGGCGGACGGGCATGACAAGCATTGGTGAGTCGAGATCGTCATCGTCACTCACTTGAGGTGTGGCGTGCTCGTCGTTGTCGACTGGTGCGGCAGGGATGGCTTCGCTGCGATCTTGCACTTCGTCGAAGATTTCGAAGTAGCGTTCAATGCAGACCTTGATGATTAGGCCTACGGTTGGCGAGTGAGAGTCCTTTGATGATGAAGCGGAGCCAGAGAAGCTGGGAATAGTGCACATCTGAACATCCCGTATTGGGTTTGATGACTTGATTAAGTTGGGTGTAAACACAATCGCCAGATTATGCGCGTCCATTCGATTGACATCCGCTCGCTGGGCAATATCATGCAATAAATCTAGAGAAAGGATAAGCCATCACACTAAGCCCATTCAGTCCCACTTACGCAAGACGTAGCTCAGTAGGATAACCGCAGAGTAACTTCCTAGAGCTGGTAGAACATTTTCACGAATGTATGTTATGCAAGCAAGATCCCCGTCTTCCACTGAAGGAGGCGGGCATTTACGAATAATTGCGTAACAGTCTTCTGGGATGATCGGCGTTGGGAGGTCTCTGAAGAAGATCTTCAAAAGGACTGCTGCGAGATGTACATCGTGGTATGTCGAAAGGCTGACGGGATGCCCTAGAATAAAGAGATAATCGGTTATTGTTTAACAAAGAGATGGATCCAACATACCTCTATCATAAGCTGCTTTGAGCTGCTTCAAGGTAACCGTATTCGGTGATCTTCGGAATAGCCCAACTTCTTCCATGCCTTGAGAAACGGACTATTAGAAGGAACAAGCCTGATTAAGGATGATGCTCACCATTCTCTCGCAAGAACATCACACAGTCCCTCACAACCTTCGGCACACCACCCTTCTCACCATACGCACCCATCAACTCCTCTAACGGAACACCAAAATGGGATGAAAGAGGTTGTATCGGTAGGGTAATACCATCTTCATGCTTCAAGTTTTCTCTGTTAGAGTTTCGGTTTCAGCACACTGCAACGTAAGGACGAGGAGCTCATGGACTCACTGATAGACTGCTGGAGGAATGTCGATTTGTGTTAAGGGAACATGGCGTGCCAGATCCGATAGGGTGCTGCAGTATTGGATCTTTTGATAGAATTTGGGACTATAGCGGATGCATTAGGACAGAGTCCGAACGTGAGACAAATTAGTAGAAATACCTGATTATTGCCCCAGCAAGAGATAAAAGCACTTCATGACCATAAATGAAAGGTATAATATTGGAGAATTCGGATGCTTACTCTTGGAGAAGAACGACGGGTGAACGACGTACTGTCAGAGAGCGCGTCAGTTGTAGAACAGATAGAGTCTGAGAAGCCAACTCACTAGTCTTTTCAGATTCTTTCGATACTTCCTACTTAGCTGGCTTCTGTATACTTTCCATATCCAACTCCATGAAGGAGCGTGTTGTCCTCCAGCCGCTAGGAAGACCACGGTGTAGTCGGATTCAACTGATTTCCCAAGTCAGGATACCCTTGTAAGCATTCAAACAGCCTAACGAACCATAAAGATCAAAATATGACAAAATCCGCCTAAGGGCATAGTGTCATTCGTGTTATAAGTAAATGATGAGATGGGCGCACCTCAGGAGAAGGTCATACGAGACCTGCTGGGGGTCGGGCAATGCACTTGCTGCAACAACGATCCTAATTCCGACTCATTAAATATTATAAAGAAGATAAAGTAAGGGACATATTCTCACATCGGCCGTGTTCTGTAAATGCATTTGTATAAGAAATCACAATTCAATAACCATCTCAACCAGTTCAAACATACTCAAAGTCAACTCCAGCCTGAAAAACCAGCCTCGTCATCGCATCCTGTACTTTATCCCTTCCATACGCATCATCATACAC
>Ga0157379_10002753_pt1 | contig 14828 bp, 21 predicted proteins | sample S25metaG_FD_121802 | JGI IMG/M metagenome (GOLD analysis project Ga0157379, IMG submission 121802) | Switchgrass rhizosphere microbial communities from Kellogg Biological Station, Michigan, USA - S2-5 metaG | ecosystem: Host-associated > Plants > Roots > Rhizosphere > Soil | place: USA... | reverse complement strand
GGGGAGTTGGCCCATGGTGTAATCGGTCTGAGGCGAAGAATAAACCGTTGTTATTTCTATCGGTAAATTAATTAAATATCACCCACGTTTGTCTTCCTGGCACTTCCACCAACTTGAGGAAGTAGCAAATCAACGCCGAAGGGAGCGTTCTTGTCTTCTAGACTGTCCTTAATGGCTTTGATCTATAAATAGCTCATCAGAGGATATTCACATGCTAAACATTCATAGGTGGGGATTACCTGTTGGCGAAGGATCTTGGGGGTGTAGCCAACGCCTAGAAGTTGTTATTGAGAAAAGTAAGAGTTTATTGTTTCTTAAATGATTTGTACCTCCAATGACACCTAAACCACCAGCGTTTGTGACGGCAGCAGCCTATGCGAACGAGACATAAATCACACGAGATAGCTGGGAGATTATGTCCTTTCACTCACCAACTCAGGCCCAGCAGCAACGTTCATACCTAGAGGTCTTTAGACTCCTACATAGAAAGAATCGATATTCAGATTATAGCTTACCAGCCAGGAGGATGGGATGTTTAACTGAGCAACAGATCAGTAATGGCCGAAAGCTCTCAGGATGATGAATACTGACTGCCGAAGAGCTTGGTGAGAGGGGTCTCAATAAGTTGTTGTGAGGCAGGCATTATCGTAGGGTATTGAAAGGAAATGTGGAGAGGGTATGGGATGAAGATCACCTCGGGCGCGAGACCTTGGTTATAAACCGGAGCACCGGTTTGTCGATAACCGACGTGACGGCCCAATGAGGAAATTTGGATCTGGTTATTTCCTCATGAAATCGCTTGCGCGTGACTGTACATAGCCAAACACCAAGTCGAAGACTATCGAAATGGATCTCGGGTTCGAATTCTCCATATAGTGGATAGATACTCACCTGAGTATAATGTGAGCTACCGGACATTAGAGGAAGAGAAAGGAATTATGTATGAGCTTGAAATGTTGCTGAACGCTGTACCCCTTCAAAACTGTAAATAAAGAAACATTATGCCTATAAGATACAGAATGCCTCCCATGAGCATGTTATTCCTAATCACCCGTCTTATTTGATTAGATGCTGACGAGGTACCTGGCGATTTTTATTTTATTCGATCGTTGAACGTCCTGGAGTTCCAGGGTCATCTCCCAGACCTGAGGGCGATTGAAGTCAGACTCCTGGCAGCAGCTAGGTGAAGTACATCTTTGTCTGGGCTGGAAGCTAACTAAGTATAATGAGTTTCATGTCAGAAAGAGGGAATAACATTACCTTCCCTTGAACAGGCTCAACAAAAGACCTGGGATCAAACCAGTCACTCAAGCGCAGTTTACTTGATCAATCTCCTTAACTACTTACGTATGTGGCTCTACGTGGTTCTAGAATCGGAGATTTGTCCAGGTAGAAAAACAACACTCAGGGAATTGCGCATCCAAATACTCTGCATTGCATATTGGCGAGGAACAAAAGTAAAAGCCAGGAAATACAAATCGGTTAAATAAGCTGTCTTCTGTTATTACCTTACGGTTTATAGTGGGAGCTGGGTGAAGCTAACTACTGTTGCAGCTGCTTTGTCAGCAGCTGCAACCGCCAAATATCCGGGTAGCGGGGCTTGAAAAACTTCACCTTTGTGAATTTGGTTGAGATGTTCCGTCTCTTACTTGTACGTCCGCGACGTCTCCTTCCCTCACACGTTAGAGCTCCTTCGACATTTTTACCGTCGCGGGGTATCTCCTCTACTCTATACCAATGCTCTAGATTCGCGCGAGAAACACTACCGGACGATGATGAATTCCTAGCAGAGCAGAACATGGAGGAGGTGGAAGAATACGACGACGACGACGAATATGGGGGGGAGGATGAGGAGGTGAATGAAGCCACAGATGATGGTGAAGTGGGTTCAACAACGTACTCCGAATTCTTAGAGTTCGAAGGGCAAAAATTCCGATACCCAAGTCCCATCGGTCCGACATGGCTGGGAGTCACTGTCGTAAGCCAGGATTCGCCTTACTCGTTTATAGCCTTTAATGATTCGCAGTTACCTTTCACCAGCCGTTCCCTTTGAATCCCACTTTCGTCCCACCACCGCCTTTCTCCGACGGACTGAAAACTACCGTTTATAATGCATTTGCGAAAAACAAAGTCAGCCTGCGTGAACTATCCACACAGTATGGTATTTCGCTTCAACGCCTCGATGCAATTATTCGTCTGAAAGATCTTGAACGAAAATGGATAAATGTGCGTAATCTCTTTCCGTCATTCTGTTCCTTTTCTCGGATGAGTTTAAATCGATTAGTCTTGAAGACTTAAACGTGGTTAAACTTTTTTTTTACATGCATGGCTTTCTGATTTTCCCCCCCCCCTTTCTGCCTTGTATATGATCAGTGCTGAAACACATTTCTAGGTGAGGTCGTGTTTCGATTCCCAATCATTTCATGATGTACTCTTATGACATAACAATTTCACGCAAGAACAATATTCGTATTTGGTTACATTTTCTTCACTTCCTGACCTTTGCTCGTCTCCCCCTGCATTTCTATCAGTTACTGACTGATTGCTTTCATTTTCATTTTGGCGATAATAGGAAGTGAGTAATATTTCCCATTTCCATTCTCCTCTTTGGACTTGATGAGACCAATCACCTCATTCGCGAAATTGTACGATTCGAGGTGCCTTACACGCCTCGTAATATGGTTACGCCTTTTTCAACCCCATCTGACGATCGTTTCTGATCCGCTTTGCGCATATATTCTGACTACTCTTCTTTGTAGGGAAAGCCTCTGCAGACTGGTTTTCTCATCGGAATGGAGTCGATGCTCGCTGTTCGTAAAGGCGGTCTCCAGCCAGATCTCAGTGACGAGATAAATACGATGGAGCGTCGTGAAGTAACTGAAGCGGATCAGCTCGCGACCCAACTGGCTAGGGAGGAAGGCACGAGTGGACTATCTCGAATATATTACGAGTCTTTTGACGAAGGCGAGGTAAGAGAGCTCTTCACTATTTACTTAGCTACCGCTCATCGCTCCTTCCAGGTTCCTGTTGTGGCTCGTCTACTGGAGGAAAGGCGGACGTTGCGTGGTGAGCGATCCGCAAAGCGCGAGTATCCCTCGCATATAGTCGAGACCAGCCCTGGACGGCCTTCAATTCGTTTCGTCGACGTTGGACTACGATGGTTTGACTCGAAGGAGGCTGCGATTCGTGAGAAGGCGAGTGCCCACAGGAAAGCTGTGAAGGCACGGAAACACGGGAAAATCACTCTTGTCCCCCCTACGGAGATCACACAGCCACCTAACTCTCCGACATTGTAGAGTGTAGAGAAGTATACTATAGCGTGGATAATAATGACATGGGGTATTAAGACAGCAAATTGCATGAGATAGAGTATCCGATAACAATAATGTGCAATATAAAGAGTGAAAGCGTAACATGTGTAAGGATATAGATGCAGTAGGTATGTGGAGGAGACAGACACCAAACGATGGAGTTATGGGGTATCTTCAGCAGCAGCAGCCCGTCCAGCAGCTTGCATTAAACGTCGTAATCTAGCAAGTTCGCCTGCAAGTGCGCTAAAGATGGAATTAACAAGTCAATCCTGCCAGAAGAAGGTTCGAACACGTACTCTGCTGTTTTCTTTGCCGACTCGGAATCTCCAGAAGATCTCTCAATTTGTCCCGTGATTGCATTTAACTGTTCTCGGAACAATTTCTCGAACTCCTTGTCAAGCTTTCCTTCTTCTTGCTTTAAAACTTCCAGTTTGTTTCGTTCCGTTCTGCGAAGAGAGGTCAGTATGATCGGCGATCGAGGGAAGGAGAAATGAATATGTACCTTTCCTCCTCAACCACCTTACACAGATCCGCATACTTCTTAGCCATCGCTTCTGCTTCTTTCTGCAGTTCCACCTCTCGCCTGCCTAAATCTTCCTTGACCTTCGCCAAATCGGTCTTCCAAGATTCAGTCAAATGCCTAAGGGAATCGCGTAGAGTGAGATACTCGCGCTCGCTTTTGGCGGAAAGGGCTGTCGATTCTGCGACGGTAACCTCCATCTCTCTGATGGTCTTCTTGGTGCTAGCGCTTTCCTGCTTTAGCTGCGCCTTTAACGCTTGAGCTTCCGCTTCTGCTTTCCGGGCACGTTCCAAAACCTGATGGTCTGAAGTGAGAAAAGAACGAGAAAGGCGTAGGTATCAAACCTAATTACCTCTTGAAGCAAGCGTTCTTTGCGAGCAACGACATTATTCAGACCTTCATTTTCTAGCCGTAGTCGCTCCCGGCCTTCTTTGAGATCTTCGGTTTGTCTCGTTAGCTAGTATGGATCTTGAGCGAAGGATTTGACCGAGAAACGAGAGATCACTGACCTGGGCAACAGTTCTTTGAGATATTCTCAGCTGAGCTTTAGCATTGTCCAGCGCCGTCCGCGACGCCATTACGCCAGCTTGCAAGTCGGCAAGAACTTTCGTCGTATTTCCCCCACCGACGGATTTGCGATTGGGATTAGAACCACCTGGTGAATGACTCTCACGACGAGGAGTGGGAGGGGCGGTTAGGTCGGCCCCAGAGGCAGTGAAGCCATCAGCAGCCGTGGACGACGAGGACTCCGCTGGACGACCATCTTCTGCTAAAGCGCGGGCATGGCCTACAAGTAGAGATGAGATGATAGACTTCCAGAAAGGGAGTGTGTATGTTCATACCTACGGAGCTGACAGGAATACCTGGTAATTAGACTTAATGTTAACGAGATATACAAACATGAGACTTAGAGAACTTACGACTCATGCTCCGTGTCGGACTACCCGATCGTTTGGTGCTCAAGGACGCATTTGAAACACCAAAATCCAGAGGTACACCTTCCTGGATGTCATGCTGTCTTGGAGATCTTCCGTTCATATGGGACTCAGGACCATTAGAGGCGTAACCAGAGAGGGTTTCCCATGACGTTCTTCGCTGCATTTTTGAAGGAGGAGAAGAGGGTAGGGGGATTTCTGAGGAGGGGGGCGATGGGGGTAAAGGTCTGGGACCGCGCAATAACAGAGTCTCCAGAGCATTGAATTGTGCTTGCTTCTGTCTAATCTCGTGTTTTAAGGAGCTCATCTGTCCTCTGATAACCACTATTATTGGAGGATTGGAGTTGAGACCGGACTTCATGATATTGGAAATGAATGACGCTACCTGGATCCTCATTGTTCACCATGACTGGGCTCGGTGCACGCATCGATGTACGCGATGAGGGTCTGGAATGGGCCTGGATTTGAGCCCGCGGTGATAACGAAGCCGATTGAGAGGACATAACGGCGACACTGAAGTCGACGTTGAGCTCAGGGGTGGTGACGCCGTGCAAGGAAGCGCGGGTTCAAAAAGCTGGAGCTCGTCTAATGAAACGCCGCGCCAATCTTCCACTTCAGGACACCACCGAGGACTCATCATCCATCGGAACTTAGCGTTGATGTACATATGGGGAATGTCTGCGACAACGAGGAACATCGTGTCTGGATTAGTAGAAACGTGTATAGCGCGAGCTCTTGTCTGTCTCGCTGCCTGCGCTAGGACTAGTAACCAAGGACACGGAAGGTAATTATTATTATTGCTGGGTCCATAAGTATACTAACTAACTACTACTTATTTAGACACGTTTCTACTCGACGTTGATGGCTTTGCCTTCTATCCAAACCTCCCAAGGACCGACGTGTTTCTCAACAACCTCGTGGAATTTCGCCATGTCCCTCAGTGAAACCTTGTTCGTACCACAGACGATAAACACAATGGTTCTTTGCTTGGGCCGCTCCGGCTTAGGGATGACTTCGTCAAATATCGCCTTGTTGTACGCCGGAGTGAGGGCCACAGTCGCTGCCAGCTCTACAAGCATCTTGTGGTCGTCTGGAGGAGCATTCGAAGTCAGCACCTGCATGTCTCATGGGGATATTAACGCTACATACCTGCAAATGATAACGCCGTTCGCATCGCAAGGGCATCCGGTACCAATGCACAGCGAACACCCCCCATTCTGTTCAACGCCATTCTGACTGCTCCAGCGTCCGGCGTTGACAATCCCAGTGAGGAGACTACGGACGTAATCTCTGGCAGACGGACAAGGTTCACACGGTATTGCTTATCGTGATATGTGGATATTCCATCTCGAAGAGGAGGAGCTTTCACCTTCGCAAACTCGGGAGAACGATTGGCCTGGATGGAATGGTAGAAGCAGTCTGCTCCGACCGTCTCGAGACAGACAATGGGAACTACGATTAAAGGTTCAAGTTAATTGCTTTATCTCATAAATTAATTTGACTGACCGTCATCCCAGTCATATCTTTGACACCCGATTACTATGCCCGACAATAGGCTACCCCCTCCTACACTGCACACTATCGCGTCTGGTTTGACTTCAAGGTCGTGGAAAATTTCATCCATAATTGATGAATTCCCTTCCCTTAAATTTGGATCATCTTCAAATGGTCAATCGATATCCCCAATTTTACAATAAGAAACATACTATACGTGGAAATGTCGACACTATTGGCTGGTCAATGCGTATTCATGGTAAATAGTCGATCGCTACTCACTAATTCTCATTTTGTGCAGCGGCCTCATACGCCTTCGCCTTAGCATCTGCGTAGTACTTGCCACCAATCTCGAGATTGGCTCCTTCCTCTTTCAACGAATCCAGGAATTGCGGATCGAGGCCTTCAGCCAAGAAAATGGTACAAGGCGAGCCCATCTTGCGAGCCACACAGGCAACCGCCAATCCAGCGTTCCCAGTCGAGGCTATAATAAAATGCACATTCGGCCGTTTGGCCTTCGCGACTTGCATAACCCTGGATATTCCTCTGTATTTGAAACACCCGGATGGCTGTAAACTCTAGGTGTGTTCTATCAGGACGTTACTCCATGCATAGATATTAATACGAACCTCCAGTTTGAGGTAAACATTGCAATCAAGCGATTTAGACAATGGCCTGGAGTAAATAAGAGGAGTATGAGTCCAAAGGTCAGATCCTGTCATTGTGCTATTGCTCTACTGGACTTTCCAAAGCACACCAGGTATTTAAGCAATCCTTTTTCTTTCTCCACTTGGTAACATCACAGCTTCCGGAATGCGTTGGACCTTACCGGGACGCTGGTCAAATCTCCGAATCTAATTTCTGGCGCCGTAGTCACTCGACGATACTGCCACTCTGATCAAACCAAATTTTAGTATGTTAGTGGACGGCACACCACCGGAGCAAGAATAACCAATATCTTGGACTTGCCGAGGTACTTGAGGTATGATGATACTACCATATCAGCTTCTGTGCGGTGCAGTGACACCCTTCTGGGACCAGACGTAGTTCTGACTGTGCCCTTTGACCCGTGAGAGAGCGGATTCTGGCAGAGATGCCATTTCACCGAGATAAATGGCAAGAATGTCAGCGGGCACTTTTTCATAGAAGGCGGAGCAGTGTATTGCTTGACCATGCGGGATTTAGCAGTGAGCTTGAGATCCGGAGGGGAAACTGAGGGTTCAGAAATAAAAGCAAATAGGTATATAGAATAATATGCAGGTACAAACACAACCGTAATGGATGATACAAAGATACAAGTAATACAATGTTTTGAATAAAATATAAACATAGAGTGACTGATGTGTACTGTACTGTCCAGAGGTTGATAATGTACAGCTCCTATCCATAGACCACAGGGTGAACGCCATGCATTGTTCCCCGTAATCTCCCCAAGAACATAGGCCAATTCCTATGAAATCGTAACCACATCTAAGCGGCAACCAGAAAGTCAACGCTGCGCTCTAGACATCAACTCCTTGACCCAAATCGTTTGCGACTTCCAATATCAGCTAAACCTGATAGTTGTCCTTTGACTAATTTCAATGGACCACCGGAAGTTGTGTTGGCTTTAACTTCAGCTTTGGGAGGTGGTGGTTTGTAAGTCGTAGGCTTTCCCAGCAATCGCAGACAGCTCTTGTCCATTTCGTAGCCCGTCTTCTGTCTTTTCTTCGGTGGTGACATATCTTCAACGGAAACTTCCTTTTCTTCATCTTCCAACCAGATATCCATGGGATTGTCCGTCACTAGAAGAGACTCTTCAGCCCATTGGACAGGACTTGAGGACCGAGACTTGTTCGAAGATTCTTGTTCGAAAGTCGCGATCCTCTTTTGGAGCTCCTCGACCTGCGCTTTCAGATTTTTGACATCTTCCCCCCTCTGGTCCGCCTAAGAAATAGTCAGCACCCTCAATTACACACGCATAAATAGGATAACCAACCAATGCCTTATTGCTCCTATTCCACCCTCGAAACTTCGCCGTCTGCTCCGCCTGTTTTACATATTTCTCCTCCCACTCCTTACACCGCGCCTCCGCCTCTTGTCGCTTCGCCACCTCCACTTCAAACTTCCTATTGCAGTCCGCAACCTTTTCAACCTCCAACTTGATCTTCATCTGCAAATTTTTTAGATCCGTGACTTGTTTTCTCAATCTCTTAGCCTGGTTCTCAAGATCCGTCTCTTGCGTTTTATTCTTCTTTTCGAGGTCTTCAATAACTTTCTCGGTTTCTTTTGCATCGGCGCGGAGTTTTTCGAGTTCTGCGAGACGAGGGATGATGACTTCGCGGAATGTGTTTGCTGAATTCTCGACATCGCGTCCAATGAGCTGAAAAGCGTCCCCACTTAGTATTAGAAGTCCATTTTTGAAGCGAAATATACACACCGTCAACTGAAGATCCTCAGATTCGGCAGCCTGTCTCGCAAATTCCTCCATCTCAAGAACAGCCCTCGCTAAATCCTCAGCAGACACGTCCCCAGCATTAAGATTCTGCATCACCCTGTACTCACGAAACGATCTTCTCCCTTGACCTCGCGATGGTGAGGGTAGCGGCGAAGACCCGAATTCCATGAATAATTCCACAGGTTTTAGCTTGTTGGTTCTATATGGCTTTCTACATGTTGCACAGTGGTATTGCGTTGGGTGGTTGGCCATATCTTGAGCGAGACATGCTTCGCAAAAGACGTGTCCTATATTGAAGTTACGGATGAATACGAGGCTTTTGGAGAATAAGAACGTGAACATGCCGCATGGTAAGGCAACAGGCTTGTCTGTTTCTTGGTCGATGGCTCCTATATGGATAGGGCATTTTATTGACATGATTGTCCAAACGCGATCGAAACGCGTCCACTCGGGACAACACACGCAAATAAACGCCGATATTCGAAGTATTTCGATAGCACAAGATATATGACTACGTTCAAGAAAAATACAACAAATCAATCTCTACATGGTATCCGAATTGTTAAACCTGTCATAAAAATCTTTTCCCTTTCGCAGCAGAATAATCAAACCCTATAAGATCTGACCTTGGAGAACCAATACGGTCTCTCATGGCGAAGAGGAAATGGAATAATATCGCCTGTCTCCATATTAACTGAGTCGTATCCGATGATATCTAATTTATTCCATCTGTCATGCTAAATCAGAACCGAAAAAAATTGAAGAAAAAAATTGGCTTACCTGCCCACAGGACGCGATTTAAGACCTAAGACCATTTGGAAACTGTACTTGTCATTATCCGGCAAAACCTCGGTGAGATTGGTTACGATCACTTCGGTTCCCATCAGTTGCCAGTCGCCGACGCATAGGTCCTAAGCAGGAATGTCAGCTATGGAGATAAAGGAGTGGATTTAAACATACCTTTCGGATAAGGTCAGTTCGAGCTAATGAATGGACGACATCTGTGATTTCTTGGTCTTCGTTGGCGCGGAAAGAGAGGACTTTGCCATTTGGTAAGAACCGTCTGTAGGTGAATTCATTATGAACTCTCTGCATCGGATTGGATGCCTGGACGAACTTACAAGAAACGGCGGTATGTAATGAGATGAGATATCTGACATAATCGTTCAGCCTATATTGCAGCTAAAGAAAGAAAGCCGCATACAATTGCCCATGGGCTCTCTCCCTGGCCATTCCGGCTAGGTGTCATCTCAGTCTCATGCAAAGCACAAAGGGAAATATTGCTCACATATAATGACAAATGGCGATATAAACACCATCGAAGCGAATATGTGGTTGTTCCATATACATCCGCCGATAATTGAACTGGTATTTCTTTGCTATTTCATCAAGTGATACCAACGGATCCTCCAACTGAGGCGATACAAGAACGAACTCCACCAAACGTCTGCATATAAATCCCATCAAGCATCATAATTAACAATAAACAACATAAATCTAACCTCCATATACTATTATCAAGCGTCAAGACTCTCGCCTTCCTACACACCGCCCCAAACCGCTCAATAGCCATCGTATCCAAATTATTCGTAAAACCGCATAAGATATAAATAATTAGCTCCTCTGGAAGCTTGTTCGGATGCACAGGTTTTGCTTCATTCTCCGGCTCGAAGGACAGCGTGGCAGGCCAGGACTCTACCAGGACGTCTAATGAGCGATTCGGAGCCGTAGGAGTCATTCCAGTGTCATGATCATTATGAGCGTCCCGAGGCTCGAAAGATAATCCTGAAAACGCTTTGGAGAGAGGAATAGCAAGAGATTGAAGTTGTTGACGCTGACGGGATAGTTCTTCGCGGTGGTATGCTTTGTCAACGTTAGGGTCGAGGCGAAAGGCATTGCGGTATAATCGAGTTGCTTCGGGGTGGTTGCCTTTCTGTTCTTCGAAGACGGCCTGGACGTACGTTTCAAGTGCGTTATTTAGTCTTTGAGGTCTTGCAACTGTGTTGGTATGAATTGGTAATTGACGAGTAGGAGCCTCTGGGGACTCAGGTAATGTCACAGTCGCATGCGACGTCGACGACGCCCGCAGCTGAGGTTGTTGAGGCTGCTCTTGCGGATGAGGTTGACCTCGCTGTCGCAACTCCTCTTTCCATCGTTGACGAAACTGGGCGAGCTCCTCGGTATCGGGAGCAGAGGTGGTGGTTGAGGACATAGAGAGTATTCAGGGGTGGCCAAGAGTCGACGAATTTGGTAAGCAGCGGACGCAATTTGCCGGGTTGGCGTGGCTTTCTCAGTCCATCGCTTCGTGTGCCGTCTCATCTTCTCTATTTCATCCTTGTCAAAGGGGAGCTCCTTGTTATGAATACTGACGAGGTGCGTTATCTAGTGTACTCTGGGATAGTTTTGTTGACGAGAGTGTAGGCTTTGAAGTGCTTGAAGCTAGCCCAGCGATACCGGTATGTGCAGTGTGCGATTTGTATCTACAATTTTATACAACTTGCATTTCAGGGATGCAGGCGAATACGCTTCAGCACGCAGATTCGCCCAAAAGTCCATCAACCTAGAATCCACACCCGAAGCCGTAAAACTCCTCCAAATTATCAACGAAGAAGCCGCATCCTCCTCGTCCAAAGCGACTGGCGCAGAAGCCTCAGCATCCTCCTCTTCAACAAAGTCTCGAGCCGCTTCCTCGAAGTCCTCTGAAAATGGAACGGCCAGTGAGAAGACGACGTATACTGAAGCGCAGATTAAGCTGGTGCGGAGGGTGAGGAATTGTAAAGTAACGGATTATTATGAGATTCTGGAGTTGGAGAAGACGTGTGAGGAGGGAGATGTGAAGAAGGCTTATCGCAAGGTATGTTCTTGTTTTATAAGCTTCTTTGTTCTTCGTTTACGTATTGCCTGTAGCTGGCGTTGCAATTACATCCTGATAAAAACAATGCTCCAGGCGCCGATGAAGCATTCAAGAGTCCGTTTCTCCATTTCAAGTACTAATTACTTTAGCTTATCGTCTCCTAGTGGTCTCCAAGGCTTTCCAGGTTCTCTCCGACCCTCAAAAACGCGCGGCATACGATCAATCAGGTGGTGACCCCGAAGCACGCTTCGGTGCAGGCTCCTCTGGGATGGCCCAGAACTTTGCTGGAGCCCGACAGTTCGATGGCGAGATTAGTCCTGAAGAGTTGTTTAATATGTTCTTTGGCGGTGGAATGGGTGGTGGGAATGTGGGTCCGTTTGCTACTGGTTTTGGGGGGGGTCCTAGTATGTCATTGTTAACTCCTTCACTTTCGTTCCCTTAACATTGCTTCAGTCTTTACCGCGTCATTTGGCCCAGGTGGATTCCGGACGACGCGAATGCGCCCAGCTGGAGGAGCGCGGGCAGCCGCAAATGAGCCGCAATCCCTACGGAGCATCCTCCTTCAATTGGCACCTCTCCTCATCCTATTCTTATTCTCCTTTATGGGCTCCCTGCCAAATCTCTTCAGCACTCCACCTCCTCCAAATCCCACTTACACATTCTCCCCACAATCACCATACACCTCCGAACGTGTCACAGCGAACCTAGACATCCCTTATTACGTCTCCCCCACCGACTTCAGCGCACACCCCATCTTCTCGTCCATACCTCAACAATACCAAAGCGAACCCAAAGCGGGTGTTTACTCACGGCCGTTATATTCGTTTGAGCGGAGTATCGAACAGCATTGGACGAATCAAATGATGAGGATGTGTGAATTGGAGATGCAGGATAGAAATAGGAAGGCAGATGCGCAGAGGGGCTTTTTCGGCTTTGGGGCGGATTGGGAAGCGGTGAAGAGGATTGAGAGGGGGAAATTGGAGAGTTGTGAGGTGTTGTTGAAGAAGAAACTTATCTCCCGGTATTAATTAGCATATTTATTCTCGTCTTGTGGCTGTTACTGCATGTCTTTTGGATGGATGGCTTATTTAACGCGTTGACTTATCTTCTTGTAGGAGTATCCGGCGTTGTGTTGGTGATAATATTATGCAGCGCGGTTGCACTAGAGATACATTGGCAGGGAGACGCAGGATGCATCCATTTGGGTGATGATTGATTTGTTGGCGGGCAGGAATATTCTCCTTCTAATTCGTCTGCTCTGAATCTATTGCTCTGCCTCCGTCCTCTGCTTCTCCAACTTCAAGTAAAAGTTCTCCTTCTTCCTCACTGTAATCAAACGTCAACAACTTACTCACAATTGCGGATAAAAGCCGCATAAAACATACAATAAGCCAAGTGACTTCCATACCTAAAACATGGCGAAATCAACATGCTGGATAACACATTAAAGACGTGGTAACTTACCAGTACCAGTAGCCTCCAGCGACGCCGAGACCGAGTGCAACGGAGAGGTCTGTCCAGAGCCTCTTCCTAAGCTTGCCGACAATGGGTGCGATGGCCATCTGTAGTCTTGGACGACGAGTGCAGTGGTGAGATGAGCGGGATGAAATGCGTTCAGTGGATGAGCCGGTTTCGGGACGGGATGGGCAAAAGCGGGGTTTGAAATGGCGGGGGTATTTATTTTATTTTAATTCTATTTACTCGGGATATCCCAAAGAAAGGCTTTAAAGGTGTCAAAAGAATAAATTAGTAAACTACGAGGATTTTTCTGTGCAGCTTTGGCCCAAAATTGCGGGGTCTGACCAATACGCCTGCTAGGGAATGCCATAACGAGCTGCTTGACGCGGTAATTCAGGGTGACCGGCGAGATTAGGAGAGTCCAGCGAACGAGTCCATTTGGATGTTCTCCTTCGGATCCTGTGCACCCTAGCTGGCAATCCAGGCGACGAGCTCACCTTGTCGACGGGACTCATGTAGACCTCGAGTTTAACACATGTACCAGGGAAGACAAGCGAGCTCGACGTCATGAACGACTGGAATCAGGAAGATGTTGCAGGACATTGTCGGAATCCACGGAAAGGGGCTGATGACGCAGGCCCGCGATACGGCTGTGGGAGAGAGGGATGCGACTCCACGCGATAAATAAGAAAAGATAACAAACCGTCGATAACAATATAACACTTGCTATCTATTACACACTACTTGGATAAGAAATTGTTGTGATCAAGTCACTACACGCCACCATCTATTGTACAGACACGCGTGCTCGGCGCCTGAGCGTCACCCACAGCTTGCCCTTTGCCTACTCACCCACCCTGTCCCTATTTCCTCTGTCCCGCCTGTCCGCTAATCCACTCAGCGTTGTCCCCATTACCTCCGATACTTTCTTCTTCTTAACCCTCTATTCCTTCCCCACACTTCCCATCCAAGATGGACTCTGACGCGTCGGGTTCAGGCCACTGGCGGTTTGCACAATGTTTTGGTGATAAAGGCGAAGTAGAAGACATCACAGAAGGTCAGTATTGTCAGTTTGTCGTATCTGGAGGATTTTTATCTTCGTCGCCCCTTTCTTACGTCCTAACCCATCTTGTCATGCTCACTCAGCCGACATCATTTCTACCGTCGAGTTCGACCACACGGGCGATTACTTGGCAACAGGAGACAAAGGTGGACGAGTCGTCTTATTTGAGCGTAACGATGCGGTGTGTTTTCATTCGAGCCTCTCAAGTCGTCCATGTTGGTTGAATCATGATCTGCAGAAAAAGAGTTGCGAGTACAAGTTTTATACCGAATTCCAGTCGCACGAGCCTGAATTTGACTATTTAAAATCACTGGAAATCGAGGAAAAGATTAACAAGATAAAGTGGTGCCGGCGACAGAACGCAGCACACTTCCTCCTGTCGACGAATGGTGCGTGCGAAGCTCCCCGCACATCTCGCAACTGCTCACCTTTTCCCGCTCAGACAAAACCATCAAACTATGGAAAGTCTTCGAAAAGACGATCAAGGTCGTGAGCGAGAACCATATGGGTCCTTCTCGTCCATATCTACCCAACGGCCCCCTCCGGTTACCGACCATCGTCCGCCAAGATGACATCGTCGCCGCCGTCCCGCGAAAAGTCTACTCGAATGCACATGCGTACCACATCAACTCCATCTCTGTCAATTCGGATGGCGAGACCTACATCTCTGCTGACGATTTGAGAATCAACCTGTGGAATCTCAACATCAGTGATCAAAGCTTCAGTGAGCATTCCATTCTTGATCTGAGGGTGGAG
>Ga0157379_10002749_pt1 | contig 14838 bp, 15 predicted proteins | sample S25metaG_FD_121802 | JGI IMG/M metagenome (GOLD analysis project Ga0157379, IMG submission 121802) | Switchgrass rhizosphere microbial communities from Kellogg Biological Station, Michigan, USA - S2-5 metaG | ecosystem: Host-associated > Plants > Roots > Rhizosphere > Soil | place: USA... | reverse complement strand
TACCCGTGTGGTTAGCACGTGCCAGGGGGTCGGTAGCCAGTTTAGAGAGTGCTATGGCAGCAGCATTATTGATATCGGCATTTACGATTACCCCGGTGGCTATTTGGGGGCTGGCAGCTGTGCCGGCTAGATCACCAGCGAGCTGAACAATACCTTTACTGCTTGTGGTAGCATCGGCCGCACCAGCGGAAGCAACCCCATCTACGTAAGTCTTATTAGTAGCATCAGTACCGCTAGAAGGAGTGGGAACTATAGGTGAACTGGAGAAGGTTTTAACTCCGGCTACGGTTTCTGTGCCGGTGGTATGAACAACGGCCGTATCATCAGCTTTCGAAGAAATAGCAGCAGGTTTAACGGTCCCATCTGTGTTGTGAGAGACAGCCAGAAAATCATTGAGGATGTCTCCCCAACTTCCATCATCACTGCCAGGAATTGGTAAACGAGTCATCCGTTTTGATTTTCCCCTCTTACTTGCTTATGCTACTCAGTATAGTGGTAGGTCAAACTGATTGCAAATGATCCAAAAGAGTTTGGAGCGATAGTTTTTCAATAGTTAATGTTCCCTCGAGACTAAACTTTCCTACTGTGGTGCGTCGCAAATTACTCATGTAGGCTCCGGTAGTTAGTTTCTTGCCAATGTCCTCAGTTAAAGAGCGGATATAAGTCCCACTGCTAACATCCACGGTAAATTTTACAATCGGATACTCATACGACATGTTACCTATTTTATGGATAGTGACAGTCCGCGGCTCCATCACTACTTCTTTGCCCTTGCGAGCCAAGTCATAAGCTCGCTGGCCATTAACCTTAATGGCGCTATAGATTGGAGGAGTTTGCTGCTGCTCACCCACAAAAGATCCTAAAACTTTCTGAATCTCCTCTGTCGATGGCACAAAATCAGAAACATGGGTCTTCTCCCCTTCTTGATCCCCAGTGGTACTTGTTTGGCCCAAAGTCATCTCGACTTCATAAGTTTTGTCGAGCTTACTAAATTCCACGGCCCGTTTGCAGTACTCACCCAACACTAAGATCATTAACCCGCTGGCCATAGGGTCAAGAGTGCCGGTGTGCCCGACTTTAGCTTTCTTGACCGAGATTCCCTGCTCGCGCAGCTGGGCACGCCAAATACCGCGTACTTTAGCCACAACGCCAAAGCTAGATATCCCGACCGGTTTGTCGACTAGCAAAATGCCATTCATCTTCACAGAGTATACCTTACGGCATCAAAGGGGGCGGCACTGGGGGCGGTGCTGTAGGATCAGAGGCTGCAGGAACTTGCTGTGGTGCGACTGGACCGAGGTCGACAGAATGTGCGCCAAGTGCCTGAACTGGATCTGGATGATTCGGATCATAAGGCATGCTACTAATGGCGTTTTGGACGGCGTCTCGAGCAGCATCAACCGACTCGACTGGCGCTGGTTCTTCATGGTGAGCATCAATACGGTGTTCAAGATCAGATAAAGTTTCCTCAACAGCATTGTCGAGAGGGTTAACTGGTGTTTGGGGCGGCATAACTGGTGCACCAATAGCTGCTATATCAGCGCCTGGATCAAGCTGAGGGGTTGGCATTGGGATAAAAGCTGATGGTTCAAGCGGTAAAGTTGGTGGCACAGCAGGAGCTTCGAGAGGTGTATCCAGCTTTGGCAAAGAATCGAGAGCTTGTTGGATAGGATCTGGTGTAACGTTCTCTGTTAAAGCTTGTTGGGGTTCCTCGGCTGGCATCTCGCGCGGGTTAGACGAGTTATGGCTCATTGGGTCAGTCGAAGGCTCTGGAACGGGTCCAACTGTGCTATTAAGTGCCCCGCCAAAGGTCGGTGGTGTCATAGACATAGCAGGTGTATCCATTTGGCTTGGTGGCAGAGGCTCAATGACTTTCATGCTAGTACCCAGGTCGCGTTTGTTCGACTTCAGCTCATCGCTGAGGGCCTGCTCCTCGGGGGGTACTGCAGGCTGCTCATCCATATGAGCCATGTTGCCATGCTCATCGATGTGGATAGCGTTGTTTGCCTCATCAGAATTTGAGTCTTGAGTATCGTCATGTAATGAGAAATCAAGGGCTGCAGGAGGATTTTGATTCTCTTCTGGTTTTGGCTGTTCGGGTTCTGGTTGATCTTGATGTTGTTCTTCGTGCTCTGTCTCGTGACCCTGGTGCTCAATACTGAGCGTTCCCGGTTCATCTTTCGGCTCGGCAGGCTTTTCTGGTTCAGCTGGTTTTGCATCGGATGACTCTTCCTTGCCAGGTTCCGCAGGTTCCCAAGTTTTGTTCTCTGGTTCATTGACGTGTTCGTTAAGTTTGTTGGCAATTAATTGTTGGTTAGCGCCAGCTGCCATCAGCTGGGCACTCATGGTCATAACTTTCGGTGTTGTTTTGGGATTACTAAAGCGCTCTGTCTCAGCCACAATCCCCGTCAAGAAAGCCGTCGCCATCTGGGCGTCCAAGAGACCGCTTTGGAACGACTCACTGATGCTTACGATCATTTCACACAAACTGCTGGCCATATCATCACGCCAGTTAATGGCACCAATATCGCTGCTTTTGCTGCTAGTATTGACGGTCATAACGGTGGCATCATGCAAAATGCGTCCATGAGAAACAATGGCTTGGTCTAAATCTTCCCTGCTATCAACGCCCAGTGCTACCACAGCATCAACGTTGAAATCTCCTTGGCTAAAAACTAGGTCTTTATCGGTCAAATTAGTACGATATGGGGTGATGAAGATCTTAACAACGTCATCTTCGACTTTGTAGCGCAGTTTATCGGCTTTGGATTTATCTAAGCTGATGATGAAATCCCTTAGTGAGTCGGTGGTCTTTTCAATGGTTTCTTCAGGAGCTAAAAATTCGAGAGTATTAGGAGTCAGGCCGCTATAAACAGCGGTGGCGTGCTTGCCTAACTTGTTAAGCAGGAGTGTAAAGCCAATCAGGGCTGCTAGCTCGTCCACAGAAGGATTCTTGCTAACCGTCACCAAAACGTTATTAGCGCTCTTGAGGCGCTCGACGGCTTGTTGCTTGGGGTTAGATGCATCCATTACTTATATTTTACCGTGTTTGTATTTTGATTACTTTCTTCTCTGCACATTACCATAATCGGTATATCTTGTCCACCACTTATTTACAAAAACCCACCCCTTAGGGTATGATTACTTTCGAAACCCTAAATAAGCTAATGCTTACCCTAAAAGAAGCACGTAAAGGAAAAGTTCATGCCAATCATCAAATCCGCCAAGAAGCGCGTTAAGCAAACCAAAAAAGCCACGATCCGTAATTCTAAGACCAAGCGCAGCCTTAAGAGTGCCGTAAAAGCCTTCACTGCCTCACTGGGTACCAAGTCATCATCTGACGCTCACCGCAAAGCTCAAAGTGCCATCGACAAAGCTGCCAAGAAGAATCTGATGCACAAGAACAAAGCTGCTCGCAAGAAGAAGCAACTGGCCGCTGCCGCCAAAAAAGCTTCTGGCACAAAAGCTGCTCCAAAGAAGGCTGCCGCTAAGAAGGCTCCAGCCAAAAAGAAAACAGCTTCAAAGAAAAAATAATCCTTTTAACTGGTTCGCCATCTATCGTCACCAATGCCTTGTCCTTGAGGTATTCCATGCGCTTTTCGCTGTTTTAGCTTGTTATAAGTGCCCTGCAGAACTTCTTGAAGATTTGTATGACAGTAGTTAGTTAACAAGTATGTAGTTGCCCAAAGTAAATTTGCAGCTGATTCTACTTTTTCGCTTCTAGAGCCTTCACTTCTGCCGGACACCGGGCTAATAGCTTCAACGAACCTGCTAACATACATCCCTCCATAGATTACGATGGGATTCTCGTCAAATTCTTGAGGTTGGCGATGTGCATTAGGCATATGACTGCTGGCAAGACTATTAAAATATTCCAACCCAATTCTTACTTGATCACTCTCAGGAATCCTATCGAAAAAATTGGCCATTGTTTCTTCCATACTAATACCGCTATCCGCCAAGAGCGCCACTTGATACCATAATATGTCCCCAAATTCACCAGCGACATGTTTTTGCATTTCGGGGCTATTTTTTAGCTCCTCAAAAGGCGCATCTGGGAAAAACCTTGCGTGACTAGCAGGCGATAATACAGCTATACGTCCCAGTTCTTGACCTCTAGCTTTCTCTGAGGGTGTTGGATTGAAGAGTTCAATCCACTCAGATACTAGTTTCTGAGTAAGGTCTGCAAGTATATTTGACGTAGGTGGCCTATCATATTCGGCCGTTTCCAGGACGAGGAGTTGCCAGTTTTCTGGAGTAAAAATAGGTCCCGGAGTAATGGCTTCCATAAAATTACAGTACCATAAATGTTTATATGTGTCTAAAAAGTGATATGCCTTATTTTGCGATTTGGATGATGAGGTTCTGAAGGGCGCTATCGGCGTCGATGGGTTCGGATTTGAGCCGAGAATCTAGCACAAGTGCATCGTGAACAAGTTTTTTTAGCTGAGCTGTACTCATATTCTTAGCGGCTGTCATACTTTTGTTGACCACAAATGGGCTGACTCTTGCCTCGCGGGCAATATCGGCGGGATGCCGCGGTCCGGCGACTTTAATGAGGGACAGTATATGCAGCTGCCAGGCAATCATCGCCAGCATAGCTTGCGGCTCAACTTTGAGCGCCCGCTGTTCTTCATAAATCCCTAAAGCCCGGTTCACATTCCCAGCAAAAGCCGCATCTAAAAGTTCAAAGACTGTACTTTGCGGGTGAGCTTCTACAAGCAGATCAATAGTCTCGCGCGTAATGTGTGCTTTATACAGAACTAGCTTTTCCAATTCTCCAGACAACATTTGCTGATTTGTCCCTGCCCTATCAACGAGGTATTTAGCATCCATAAAAGACAATTCCCCGCCGCGGCTCGCAGCCTCACTAACGAGCCATTTGCTGAGTGCGGCTTCATCTAGTTCGTCGAATTCTTTAAAACCTTTTTGCTTTTTGAGCGTCTTGTAATATATGCTGCGTTTGTCTAATTTGCCCTCCACAATTAATAGATCTGTGGATTCCGACACGTCATTTAATAATGTTTGAATATTTTCGGCGACATTTTTATTGGCGGCAGTGTGGGCCAATACAACCATCTTTTTGGCGGCCAAAAACGGCAATGACGTTACTGCTTCGCGAACTCGATTGAGATCTACTTCTTCGCCGTCTAACTTCTCTAAAGCTAAGTCTCCATGTTCACGCACAAAAGCCTCTACCCGCTTTTTTTGCTCGGCTTTGATGAGGAATGTGTTAGTCCCGGCAAGTATCTCTACCATTCATCTATTTTACCTCTATTTGACCCCTATAGCCACATAGGTGGTATGATGGAATGTACAGAGGTTTAATGGCGAATATAATAATTGTCTCAAATCGGTTACCGGTCAGTGTAAAACGAAAAGAGGATGGGCAATTAGAGTTTTACCCAAGCGCAGGCGGTTTAGCGACCGGGCTAGCTTCTTATGCCAACAATCGTCACAACAAATGGATTGGCTGGCCCGGAATAGCGTCGGATGATTTGACCCCCAAAGAGATCAAGACCATCACCAAGGAGCTTAAAAAACAAAACTGCTACCCGGTATTTTTGACACAGAAACAGCTTGATGGTTACTACAATGGTTACAGTAACGGTCTTTTGTGGCCCCTGTTCCATAGCATGCCCACCAAAATGGATACGGCCACCAAGTACTGGAAAATGTACAAAGAGGTTAATACTATTTTTGCCGACATAGTGACTGATTTTAGCCAGTCTGACAGCACGATCTGGGTTCACGATTATCAATTGCTGCTTTTACCGCAAATGCTGCGTCGTATGCTGCCCAACAGTCACATCGGATTTTTCCTGCATATTCCCTTTCCCAGCGCCAAAGATTTTGGGTTACTACCACAGGCTAAACAATTATTATTAGGAATTCTTGGCTCGGATTTGGTGGGCTTGCATATTACGGCTTATACCAAGAACTTTCTGGATGCCACCCAGGCGCAAAATATTGGAATTGCCGCCAGCAAACAGCTCATTTTGGAAGACCGGACAGTTCGTATCGCTGACTTCCCTATCGGCATTGACTACGACAAATTCCATAATGCCAGTCTGTCCCGCGGTGTTAAAAGAGCTGCTCGCAAACTGCGGCGTCACTACCGCGGCTGCAAAATCATCCTCACCGTTGACCGCATGGAACCAAGTAAAGGTCTGGTGGAGCGCCTCAAAGCTTACCGCGATTTTCTGGTCCAGAATCCTAAAGTTCGCAGGCATGTTGTGATGATGATGCTGGCTGTCCCCTCACGTACAGAAATCAAAGAGTACCAACGGCTCAAGCAAAAGGTCGAGAATTTGGTGAATGAAATAAATGCCACCTTTGGAACGCGGCGCTGGCAGCCCGTGGACTTTATGTTTAAATCCGTGCCATTTGAAGAACTTGCTGCCATGTACCAAGTTGCTGATGTCGCCTTTATCGCCCCCATTCGTGATGGCATGAACCTAGTTGCCAAAGAATACATTGCCAGCAAGCCGCGCAAAGACGGCGTGCTCATTTTGAGCGAAACTGCCGGGGCTGCACAAGAACTCACTGATGCTATTTTGGTCAATCCGCGCAAGCAAAAATCTTTGGTGGATGCTTTGAACTTAGCACTTACTATGTCGCCCAAAGAACTCAAGCAGCGGCTGAGCAGCATGCAAAAAGATCTGTCGGTCCACACTATACAACACTGGGCCGAAGGCTTCATCGATACTCTTACAGAGCCTCATACCCTTCATAAGCCGCGCATTAAACTCCTGGGCATCAGAAGCAAAAAACAGGTTGTCGAGGCCTTTGAAGCCGCTAAAAAACGCCTCATTGTCCTCGATTATGACGGAACTTTGACACCGTTCTTTAGTACCATTGAGGGAGCCAAACCAACAAAATCATTGATTAAATTAATAAATAAATTAGCTGCTTTGCCACGTACAGAAGTTGTGCTCATTAGCGGACGGGCAAAGGCGGACTTAGACAACTGGTTTAAAGATCTCCCCATAGCCTTGGTTGCCGAACACGGGGCTTTTATAAAACACTTGGGCAAGGACTGGCGCCAAACTGATACCGATACTCCTACTTGGAAAGCCGCCATCCGACCGATCATGGAAAAGTACACTGCCGCTGCGCCTGGTACTTTTATAGAAGAAAAACAACATTCTCTGGTATGGCACTATCGCCAGGCCCTGCCCTACTATGCCCGTAAAAACCTGTTGCTGTTAAAACAAGCACTCAAACCAATTGTTAGGGCTCATCATTTGGGTATTTTGCAGGGCAATAAGGTACTGGAAGTCAAGCCGCCGCACATCAATAAAGGTGATGCTATGAGATTTTGGTTTAATGGAGCGGCTGATTTCATTATGGTCATCGGTGACGATAAAACTGATGAAGATATGTTCAAAACCGCCCCAGACAGTGCCTACACCATCAAGGTCCGCCCAGGTAAGACAAATGCGCGCTGGCGGTTGAGTTCTACCGATACGGTCATCAAATTCTTAGGCAGATTTGTCTAAGGCTTTTGGCAATGCGGACATAGATGTGTCCCACGGCCCGCAACACGCGTTTTGATGATTTCTGTGCCACAGCGCGGACAGGGCTTACCTTCCCGCCGGAAGACGCGCGCAAAACTCAAGTAACTCCCCCGCTTACCCTCGGCATTAACATAATTTTTGTCCGATGAGCCGCCTTTTTCTATCGCCAAATTCAGCACATATTGTAATTCTCCAAACAGTTTATTAGTCTGTTTGACGCCCAGATTTTTGACGAGTGCCGTTGGATGGATTTTGGCCCCCCACAGCGATTCGTCAGCATAGATGTTCCCGACACCAGCAATAATTGTTTGGTCCAGCATGACGGCTTTAATATTGCTGCCGGGTCGTTTCAATAATCTCTCGCGGAAAGCCTTCGCGGTAAAATCGTCAGACAAGGGTTCTGGCCCAACTTTCTTAAAGAAATCAATATTTGGCACTTCAAGAGTCGGGATGAGCCGTACCCAGCCAAATTTGCGCTGGTCATTAAAGAATAGTTTGGCGCCGTTATTAAACTCAAAAGTAACCCGAGTGGATTTGTCTGGCAACTCGCCAATCAGCGAATCATTGGGGTGCCCTGCCCCAAAGTTTTGCTCACCGCGGTAAACCATCTGGCCCGTCATCTTCAAATGAACAACCAAACTGTGCTTCGTATCGAGTTCAACGAGCAGAACCTTTGCTCGGCGCTTCACTTCCAACACTTTCGCACCAATCAAAAACTGCCGTACATCTGTCTCAGCATTAGGGAAGCTCTTGGGCGTATCGTGCGTCACGTGAGTGATTTTGAGTCCCGGCAACAACTGGGCAAGCCCACGTTTAACTGTCTCTACCTCGGGAAGTTCTGGCATAAACTCATTATAGCGTGCGTTATACTAACCCTATGCAGAGTTTAGGCGACATTTTGAGCAATCGTAACTTCGACGAACCAACCGAAGTCACGGCTTTGCGGACTTTTGTGCAAGACCGCTATGATGTGACGCCCACTATCACACTTCAAAAAGATTACATTGTCCTGCGCGTCCCGAGTGCTGCCCTTGCCAACAACCTCAAGATGGAACAATTAGAAATCACCCGCTTCTGCAAACTCACTAAGAAATTAGTGATCCGCACTGGCCAGTAGAACTTCTAACTCTTGCTTGGTTTGTTTAAAATCTTTATACCAAATTGCCTGCATGCCACATTCTTGGGCTGCCGCACAGTAGCGTTCGATATCGTCAATAAAGATACATTCATTGGGCTCAACATCTAATTTCTCGGAAGCAATTTTGTAGATTTTGGGGTCTGGTTTGGTAGTCCCGACCTCGAATGAAAAGATCATAATGTCGAATAATTGCTGTTCCTGGGGTGTCAGAAATGTTTCACGAACCCAGTTAGTAGCTATATTACTCAGCATGCCAATTTTATAACGCGTCTTTAATTCTTTAATGAGCTCCAAAAGATGAGTGTTTTTATAAGTTTCATTGTCCACAATAAGCTCTACATCCTCAGGATAAGCTCCAGTCGCTTCATGAACGCCCTTCAGAAACTCTTCCTTTGAGATAAGACCTGCATCATAAGCCTTATTGAGCTCCCGCGCTCGCGGCACATTAGCCTCCGGAGGCAAAGAATCACAAAAGGCCAACCAGCTATCCCGTGTCAGCACACCAAAACAATCAAAAATAATCGCTTTAATCATGTAAGGTAATTGTACCAGTGTTGGGACTGTGATGTATTATTGTATGTATGCCAGAAGACTCACATACTATAGAGCTAGATTATGGTTTGCTGCAAAAATTAGAGCCTGTCGCCGCAAGTTTATATGAACGGCATCTTGGTATGGCTAGTCTGTGGATACCCAGTGACCATATTCCTTGGGAGCGTCTGAAAGATCATGATCCTCGTGATGAATGGTCTGAAGAAATCCTTCCAATTGCTAAGTCAATTCGGAGCTCACTCTTTGTTAACTTATTGACAGAAGATAATCTTCCCTACTATTCGCGTGATGTTGAGGCCATGACAGGCCGGTATGGTATATGGGAGAGGTGGGCACACAAATGGACAAGTGAGGAAGGGCGGCATTCTATCATTCTTCGAGATTATGTAATTGTAAGTGGGGCACTTGACCCTCATGATCTGGAAATTGCACGTCTTCAGCAAGTAGAAAATGCTGAAGTGCCCCGCCCTCTTAATACTTTAGATGGCATTGCATATGTTGTATTCCAAGAGCTTGCAACAAGAGTCGCTCACCATCAGACTGGTCGCCATTTACGTTCGGTTGACGAGGCAGGTTATGAAGTAATGAAACTTGTTGGTAACGACGAGAACCTTCATTACATGTTCTATCGGGATCTGTTTGCAGAAGCACTGAAAATTGATCAGCAAGCTTGTATGGAAAGTATTAATCGAGTTCTGAGAAGCTTTAAGATGCCTGGCACTGGAATCCCAGATTTCGAAACTCATTCGGAGCTTATCGCTAAATCTGGAATCTACGGCTATACTGAATTTTACAATAATGTTGTTGTGCCTACTCTTAGGAACTGGAAGATTGACCTAGAGAAGCCTCCTCATAAGGGGCTCGAAAGATACCTTGGAGTACTCAGACGAGCTGTAATGAAGGAAAAAGTGGAACGACAAAAATTCGCGCTCGCGAGCTGATCCAAAATTGAAGTTTTCTTACTTTAAAAGGATAAATTTTGAGTGAGCGTGTTGTAGTCCGCAAACTGAGCCTGGAAGAGCCGAGCAACACTGCTAGCACTGCCGGCAAATGTACCATCTTTAGTTCTGCAGGTATCTGACCACGTATTGAGTACTTCTTTGCCTTGGTCAAAAAGTTGATAGACAGAAACTTGACCAAAAGGACAGGCACCTAATCGGTCCTGGTCTTTGACAGTACGCTCATTGGCAAAACCGAGGCCACTCAGTGAATGCATAAATATTTCGTAGGCATTATGGTTATTGCCATAGGTTTGAGGATTAACAGGTGCCGATTCATAAGTCTGCAAAATTGTAAAAAATCGATTCGCAGGACTAACACTCAGGCGAACAGATTGACGCTGTTCGTTACCAACAACAGGACCATAAGTAGTCAGTCTGACTTCCGAATCCTTGTTGATATAGTCTGTTAAGGATAAGGGCGCCCTACCACTCCGAGGTGTATTAGTAGAGCCAATCCTCATAAACAAGATGATGATTAAGATGATGAGTACAACTACACCAATTGCCGCAAAAATGTATCTCATAAACTTATCTTACAATAAAATTCCTGAATTTGGAATATTAAGGTGTGCTTATGTTAAGTTCCGTCACACTTTTACTTCAGGGAAACGTTCAGGTTCACTTGCATAGTAATCAACCCATTGGTCATCATCTTGTAAAGTAAGATCTTTGATATATATTTTGTCATCAAAGGCTCCCCGCTTTTTGCGCGTGGTCATTTGTAACTCACGTAGTTTTTCGAAATCGGTTCCCAATTCTTGGGCTGCAGTTTCTATGACCTCGAGAATATCTGCGAGTTCTTTGAGAGCATGTGGATCATTTGGGTCGAACTCTTTTGCCTCTTCTAGCAGCTTGGCTTTGAGAGCAATTAAAAATTCTTTTTTGGTGAGTACTTTGTGAGAAGGCTGTTGGCCTAACTCAACCATTTCTACAAAAATTTTATCGCGTACCAACTTATTCAGAGCAAACTTTCTCACTTTATTCTCTTCTTGTAGGTATTGAACTTGAAAGGATACTCAAATGTTTCGTCGTGGCCTTCGCGGCTTTCGGCTAGTTCCCACTCATTGGGATCAAGTTCTGGAAAGAATGTATCGGCTTCATACTCGTGGTCGATTTCGGTCAGGTAAATAACGTCAGCATAGGGTAAGGCCAGCCGAAAGATCTGTCCTCCGCCAATTACAAAAATATCACCATCGTCTTTAGCTAGTTCTAAAGCCTGCCCCATACTGGACGCCCCAATGGGGCCCGTAGGCAATTCTTCTGGTGTAGGCGTAATGACAATCCATTTATTTCCTGGGGGTTGAGTAACTTGATAGGCATTAAAAGTATTAAGCCCCATTATGTCGGTGTGCCCCTCGACTTTACTGCGAAAAAAGCTGATATCAGCCGGTAACTTCCAGGGGATCTTCCCTTTGAGCCCCATCGCCCGATTCTTGCCAATGCAGGCAATCATATACACCATATAAGCTGATTATACCCTAGCTAACCTCATGTTTGATACCAAAAATTGTGCTTCTCGGGCAGGAACTAGACCGGTAATTATTTTTTATTTTTGGGAGTTAAGCTAGTGATGAATTCATCAAAAATACCCAGGCCTATTAATCCTATGTTCGCCATCAATTCCTTTGCGTCGTGCGTCTTAGTGATAGCAAAACGTTCTATATCTCTTATCGCCAATTCCTTAATACTTGCAGGAGCAAGTTCGTCTATCCATTCACAGAAATCAACATCATACTGCGGAGGTATAACTATTGGACCTTCGCCAGCTCCATCCCCAAAATTAGACGGGATATCACTCATACTGACTCGTACTATCCTACTTCACGTTAAATATTACAAGTTAGTCTATGAAGTTGGGTTCCTTTTATAATTCACCCCAATTTTTGCCGGCATGGACATCAACGGTTAGTTTGACCGGCAGTTTGTATACGTTTTCCATAGTGTCTTTCATGATCTTAGCAACCTCTGCGGCTTTGCCTTCTGGGCATTCCACCATGATGCTGTCGTGGATCTGGAGGAGCATTTTACAGTCGTCGTCGAGTTGCTCATTTACTTTGACCATGGCGAGTTTGGTGAGGTCAGCAGCCGTGCCTTGCAACGGCATGTTGATAGCAGCCCGGTAGGCGCCTTCACGCACCATAAAGTTGGATGAGTGCACGTCTGGTGTTGGCCTCCGGCGACCTAATAATGTTTCGACATACCCATCCTCATCTGCTTTTTTGCGCAGACTGTCTATATACTCTTTGAGCTTGGGACGGATTTGGAAGTAACGGGCAATAAACTCCTTTGCTTCACCAAAACCCATACCTGTCTGCACGGCTAGCCCATGCGGACCTTGGCCGTACATGATCCCAAAGTTGACCGCCTTAGCCTGGTACCGCTGCTCTTTGGTGACTTCCTCTGGCTTTATGCCTAAGACTGCTGCTGCCGTGAGCCGGTGGATATCTTCGTCTTTATTGAAGGCGTCAATCATATCCTGATCACCACTAAGTGCTGCTGCCAGGCGCAGTTCGAACTGGCTGTAGTCACCAGATACAAAGACTTTGCCCTTGCCTGCCTCAAACGCCGTGCGAATTTTTTTGCCTAAATCAGTGCGCACCGGAATATTCTGCAGGTTAGGATTGTTGCTGCTGAGCCGTCCCGTTTGAGCAACCGTTAGGCTAAAAGTTGTGTGCAGCCGGGAGTTTTCGTCAACTTGCTTTGGCAAGGCGTCGACATAAGTATTTTTGAGCTTGGTGACTTCTCGGTATTGGCTGATCAAATCAATTATCGGGTGCAGGCCGCGCAGCTTTGCTAGTTCATCGGCAGCAGTACTGTAGCCAGTCTTACCCTTCTTGACGCCAGCTGTTGGTAAGCCTAGTTTTACAAACAAGGCATCTGCCAATTGCGCTGGGCTGGAAATGTTAAATTCGTAGTCGACATGCCCATAAATCTGTTGCTCAAGATCGCTAATGGTATCTGTTAATTCATCATTCATTTTGGACAAATACTTGGTGTCCAGGTGTATGCCTTCGTACTCCATGCAAGCCAAAACCTCTGTCAACGGCCACTCAATGTCATGGGCAAGTTTGCCCAGCTTAGGCAGTTCTTTGAGTTCTTTTGCCTGCTGGTCATACAACCCTTTGATAACCGCAATGAGCTCCGGTGCTCGAGCTATGATTTCTTCGCTGTTCAAATCTTCGAATGGTGAGCCGTCGTAGTCGAGACCCTGTACAGCCAGATCTGTCAGAGCTTGCTCACGTATGAGAGAGTTGATAAGGAAGGCGCCGATCAAAACATCGTGCGCAACGCTCGGCAGAGTCTTTACACCCAGTTCTAACATCACTTTGATAGTAGATTTAACATCGTACCCCACCAAGTTAGTGGCTTTCGATAGCGGCTCGACCAAGTTCTTAGCATCAATCTTGGTGAGGTCAAGGGTGTAGACCGTTTTGCCATCGGTACTCAAAATCAAAACTTCGGGGTCACGGCCGTGCATGCCTTTGGATCGTGAGTACACAAACAGGTGCTCAGAATCCGGGATTTTAATCTCGCTCAACTTCTTATTACTGTCAATGAGTACATTTTTGCCAACTGGGCCGTGTTCATACACATTCCGCTCGGCATGCTCCTCCTGGATCTGCATGATCTCCGGCAGCTGCTTGGCCAGGTTTCGAAACTCTAGCTTCTGCAGAATTCGCTGGATTTCTTCCGGCTTGGATTTGGTGCCGTCCATGTGATCCAACTCCAGCTTGAGCGGTGCATCAATCCAAATAGCAGCTAGTTGCTTGCTGAGGTATGCCAGATCCTTCCCGGCTTCGAGCTTCTTGCGGGTAGTCTCTTTGATCTGCCACAAGTTCTCGTATACGCCGTCCAAAGTTTTGTATTCCTTCAGGAGTTCCAGCGCACCCTTCTCGCCAATACCTGGTACGCCAGGAATGTTGTCAGAGCTGTCGCCTTTTAGAGACTTCAAGTCCAAAAATTGGTGAACTTCGATCCCATACTTGGCTTCAAAAGATTTGGGGCTATACAGTTCGACGTTGCTCAGGCCAGTTTTGAGCGCATAGACGTGAACATTGTCGTCAACCAGCTGTAGCATGTCCAGGTCGGAGGTAATGAGCATCGTCTCGATATCTTTGGCCGTTGCCTGGCACGCCAGCGTTCCCATAATGTCATCAGCTTCGTAATCATCAAGTTCATAAAGAGGCCACCCAAAAGCATCGAGTAACTCGTGCAGCAGGGGGATCTGTTCATAAAAGTCTGGGGGAGCTGGTTTGCGGCCGGCTTTGTATTCCGGATAAAGTTCTAGGCGCCGGCGAATATTGGTCTTGGGTTTGTCCCACGCCACTGCCACATAATCCGGTTTTAGTCGCTTGATGACTTCCAGCGCCATCACCGCAAAGCCGTAAACGCCGCCGGTTGGCGTACCGTCTTTGGTGCTGAGGTTAGACATGGCGTAGTAGCCGCGGTAAAACACGCTCTTACCATCAATAATCGCTAGCTTTTTCTTCTTGCTCGCAGCGGTCTCACTCATGAGTTACAGTATACCCCACCACCGCTATTCGCAGAGAAATCTCAGGTCAATAACTTCTGGCAATATTTCTTGAACAATGCCGGCTAGACCATCAAACGCCATGGATAGATGCAC
>Ga0157379_10002748_pt1 | contig 14840 bp, 14 predicted proteins | sample S25metaG_FD_121802 | JGI IMG/M metagenome (GOLD analysis project Ga0157379, IMG submission 121802) | Switchgrass rhizosphere microbial communities from Kellogg Biological Station, Michigan, USA - S2-5 metaG | ecosystem: Host-associated > Plants > Roots > Rhizosphere > Soil | place: USA... | reverse complement strand
GATCCCTCGAGCATCGACACGAAGAACGAGAAGCGGGACAACCACCTTCGCTCCGAGGACTTCTTCGACGTCGCCAAGTTCCCGACCCTCACCTTCGTGAGCACCAAGGTGACGTCCGTCGGCAAGGACAAGCTCAAGGTGGATGGCAATCTCACGATGCACGGAGTGACCAAGCCGGTGACGCTCGACGTCACGTTCCTCGGCGCGGGACCATCGCGCGAGGGTGAGCAGCGCTCGGGGTTCGAGGCGAAGACCACGATCAACCGGAAGGACTTCGGGATTCTCTGGAACAAGACCCTCGATCAGGGGGGCACGATGCTCGGCGACGACGTCGACATCCAGCTGAACGTGGAAGGCGTGATCCGTCCGGATCAGCCGGCCTCGCCGCCGAAGTCGTGATTCGCGGCGGCATCTAGCCGCACGAACGCTCTACGGACGCGCCTCGCGCGCGTCCGGCACCATCGTCCGCCGCATCCAGGCCGTCACGCGCTCGATCATCTCGAGGAGCTGCGGCGGGGTGCGGCGGATCTTGTCTCCCGCCTGAAACGAATGTCCCGCGCCTTCGATGATCGCGAGCTCCGTGGTCGAGGGCGGTCCCCACGAGGCGAGCGTGCGTCCCTCTTCGAGTGGAACCGATCGATCGCGATCTCCCTGCACGACGAGATAGGGAATCGTGAGCGAGGACGCCGCGCGCCGCAGGTCGTACCGCGCGGCGTTTCGCTGGATGTCATCGTAGATCTCGGGGCCGAGGGGAAGCTCGCCCCGCGTGCGGTAGTCGCGAACGATGTGCGGACGGTGGTCGCGCCAGGCCTCGAACGCGGCGTCCGGCCAGACTCCGATGCGGGACGGCGCCGCGAGCGTCACCACGGTGCGGACTTCGGGATGGGACGATGCATGGAGAAGCGACATCGCGCCGCCCCGGCTGTGCCCGATGAGGCCGAAGCTTTTCAAGTCTCCGAGCTTCTGGGTGATCCAGCGCGCCACGCGATCGATGTCCTCGAGCTCCGCGGCGTAGGTGCTCTTCCGGAAGCGCTCGAGCTCGGTGAAGGCGCCATCTGCGGAGGCGATGCCGGAGCCGGACATGTTGAATGCCACGGCGCTCACGCCCTGCGCGGCCATGGTGGACGCGAGGAGCGGGATGAAGCCCCAGTCCTTGTAGCCGCGGAAGCCGTGGCAGATGAGGACGGCGCGGGGGCCGGCGGCCGCGTAGAGATCGCCGCGGAGCGGACCGCCGTCCGCTCCCTCGATCTCAAACGGTTCGGGCGACGAGATCACGAACGAGGTCGGGCAGGACCTGGATGTCTCCCTCGACGAAGGGAAGCTGGTGGAGGTCCGTGGGATCGACCCATCGGATCTCCGCGCACTCGATGGGGCGCGGCGTCCCGCCGCGCGCGCGGCAGAGGTGGAAGTACAGGGTCACCGTGCGATCGGGATAGACGTGCGTGAGCGCGCGCCAGAGCGGCCCCACCTCCACGTCGATCCCGATCTCCTCCCGCATCTCGCGCCGGAGGCACTCCTCGATCGTCTCGCGATCGTGGCGCTTGCCACCGGGGAACTCCCACCGCCCTCCCTGGTGATCTCCGTCCTGGCGCCGCGCGATCAGCACGCGCGCACCGTCCCAGATGATCCCGGCCGCCACTTCATGACGGCGCACGGTGCGAGGACGGTCGGGCTCCATCAATGGCTCTTCGGGACCGACGCCTTCTTCAGCTCCTTGTCGAAGAACTTGCTCGTCCGAGCCCATGCATCCTTCGCGTAGTCCGGCTTGTAGGTGCCGAAGGGATTCGTGGAATTGGCGAAGGCGTGTCCGGCGCCCGGATAGATCTTGAAGTCCACGCGCTTGCCCGCGCTCCGAAGGGCGCTTTCGAACGCCTTCACCTGTTCCGGGCTCGGGCCCTTGTCCTCGCCGCCGAAGTTGCCGAGCACGGCGGCCTGGATCTCCTGGATCTTCCCGATGTCGGTGATGGGCGCGCCGTAGTACATCACGCAGGCGCTGATGCCCGGATCGGCGGCGGCCAGGCGAATCGCGTACTTGCCACCCATGCACCATCCGACCGTACCGACGGCTTGAGCACGGACGTCCTTCCGCGAGCGCAGATAGTCGGCCCCGGCGCGCAGCGATGCGATGGCGTCCTCGTCGACGAGCCCGCTCATGTATTCGTGGGCCTGATCGTTGTTCTTCGCGACCTTGCCGCCGTAGAGATCCACCGCGAGCGCGACGTATCCCAGCGAGGCCAGCGCGTCGGTACGCCCCTTGATCCAGTCGGAGATGCCCCACCACTCGTGAACCACGATCACGGCGGGATGCGTGCCGTCGCCCTTGGGAAGGGCGAGGTATCCGCCGTTCGTGCCGGTGCCCTTGGGGAAGGTGATCATCTCGCCGGCGTTGGCACCGGAGGCGATGAAGACGGCGAGTATCAGGATGAGCGAGAGCAGCGTGCGTTTCATGTCATGGCTCCTTCGTGGTCGAGGGATCATGGTCCAGGGAAAGAGCATACTCGATCTCGGAGCGCGCCTTGGAGTCGCACTCTCGGTCGCGGGCCCGGAGCAGAGTGTCGCGAGTGCTCTGGCCGCCGATGCGGCCGAGCGCCCAGGCCGCATGGCCTCGAACCGTGGGATCCGGATCCCCGTGGAGCGCGCTCGCGAGCGCGGGAATGGCGCGGGCGTCGCCCACGTTGCCCAGCGCGACGGCCGCGTTCCGGACGAAGCGATTCCGGCCGGCGCGGCGGAGGGCCGTGCCGGCGAAACGCTCGCGGAAGGCGCGATCGTCGAGAGCGAGGAGCGGGATCAGCTGAGGCGTCTGCTGGTCCGGCCGTTCCGCGAACTCGGGCAGCGCCGTCGGCGTGGCGAAGCGATTCCAGGGGCAGACCTCCTGACAGTCGTCGCAGCCGAAGATCCGCGAGCCGATCGCGGGGCGAAGCTCGATCGGGATCGGCCCCTCGTGCTCGATGGTGAGATAGCTGATGCACCGGCGCGCATCGAGCTGATACGGAGCGGTGATCGCGCCCGTGGGGCAGGCCGCGATGCAGCGCACGCACGTTCCGCAGTGGTTGGAGGCGGGGCGCGCCGCGGGGAGATCCAGGTCGGTGATGATCTCTCCGAGGAAGCACCAGGACCCTGCCCCCTGGCGGATGACGTTCGTGTTCTTGCCGATCCATCCGATCCCAGCGCGCTCGGCCCATGCGCGATCGAGCATCGGGCCCGTGTCCACGTAGAGCGCGAAGCGGACGCCGGGCTCGAGGCGGCGGATGACGCGGGCGAGGGCGAGGGTCCGCTTCTTGAGGCGCTTGTGGTAGTCGCGGCCCCAGGCATAGCGCGCGATGCGGCCGGTGGCGGCGGGCGCGACATCGGGAGCGGGCGCAGCGTCCGCGGCGGGCGCGGTAGGCCAGTCGCCCCGATAGTACGAGGCCGCGACCGAGATCACGGTGCGCGCGGATGCGAGCACCGCGCGCGGATCCGCGCGGCGATCCGCACCGCGCGCCATCCAGTCCATCGTGCCATGCGCGCCCGAGTCGAGCCATGCGCGGAGCCGCTCGCCGTGCGGGTGCTCCTCCGCGCGCGCGAAGCCGACCGCGTCGAAGCCGAGGCGTCGCGCCTCTTCGCGAATGGCGTCGGCGAGGTCCGGAACCGGCGCCTCGGCTGTGGTAGCATCCATCGATGAGCGTTCTGGAGACACGTCCCGTCTTCCCGCTTCCGAACGTGGTGTTCTTCCCGAAAACCATCCTCGCGCTACACGTCTTCGAGCCCCGCTACCGTCTGATGATGGAGGAATCCCTGCGCGGAGACCAGACCGTCTGCGTGGTCCTCTTGAAGCCGGGCTGGGAGGGGAATTACTACGGCTCGCCCGAGGTGCACGAGATCGGATGCGTGGGGCGGATCGCGGAGCACAAGCTGCTCCCGGACGGCCGCTACAACATCGCGCTCCATGGCGAGTACAAGGCCTCCGTCCAGTCCTTCGATCGAAACGAGCCCTACCGGATCGCTCGTGTGCAGCGGATCGAAGAGGACGAGAGCTGGATGCGCGGAGCAGGCTCGACCGAGCAGGCGAACGAGCTCCTCGAGCTGTTCCAGAAGGCCGGCACCGCGCGCGCGGCGGGTTTCGATCTCACCGGAGTGTTCGGGCCGCACCTGGGCTCGGACGCCATCCTCAACACCATCGCGATGTACCTGAACGTCGATCCGGCGGAGAAGCAGCGGCTCCTCGAGATGGAGAGCCTCGAGCTCCGCTATCGCGCCGTGCACGACTTCCTGCGGGACACCACGGCGGTGCAGGATTCGATCGACCGGCTACGCCATCTCTTCCCCGGTGAGCCGCGGCGGAACTGACATGGACGTCCCGCTTCTCTTGGAGCGGCTCCGCGCCGCCTATCCGGACGCCAAGTGCGCGCTCGACCACCGCGATCCATTCGAGCTCCTGATCGCCACGGTCCTCTCCGCGCAGTGCACGGACGCGCGGGTGAACATGGTCACGCCAACCCTGTTCGCGCGATTCCCGGACGCGGAGGCGATGAGCCATGCGACGCAGGAGGAGCTCGAGGACCTGGTCCGGACCACCGGCTTCTTCCGGAACAAGTCGAAGTCAATCCGCGGCGCGTCGGAGCGCCTGGTCGGAGAGTTCGGCGGCACCGTGCCGCGATCCATGGACGAGCTCTTGCGACTCCCCGGCGTCGCGCGCAAGACGGCCAGTGTGGTGCTCGGCGTCTCCTACGGGCTGGCCGAGGGTGTCGTCGTGGACACGCACGTGGCGCGCGTGTCGAGGCGCTTAGGACTGACGAAGCACGGGAAGGTCGAGAAGATCGAGCAGGATCTCATGAAGGCGATCCTGCACGAGGATTGGATCGAGTACTCGCACTTGATCATCTTCCATGGACGGCGGGTGTGCGAGGCGCGGAAGCCCAAGTGCCCGGTGTGTCCCGTCCAGGATCTCTGTCCGAGCGCGAAATATTTCCTCGCGGGGAAGGCTCCGCCGTGGGAGCGACGGATGGCCGAGCCAGACACGCCAACGGGGGCGAGGCCCAAGGCAGCGAAACCCAAGGCAGCGAAGTTGACGAAACCGAAGCCGACGAAGCGGAAACTCAAGCCAACCCAACGCAAACCCACGAGCGTGGCGCGCACGGCCGCACGCGGTCGGAAGTCGCCTCGCCTCAAGCGAAGCTGAACGGCCGCGCTGCGGCTTGGGAGGTTGTCATGGAGAAGCACGAAGGACTCTCGATCACCTGGCTCGGTCATGCGACCGTGCTCTACCAGTCGCCACGGGGCAAGTCGGTGCTGGTGGATGCCTGGCTCGACCACAATCCCGCGACTCCGGATTCCGACAAGGATCTGGGCGCCGTGGATCTCATGCTCATCACGCACGGTCACTTCGACCACTTCGACGACTGCCTCACGATCGCCCGGCGCTACGGCCCGGACATCGTGTGCAATTTCGAGATCGGGGAGTACCTCGGTCTCCGCAACATCGAGAAGGTGAACGGAATCAACAAGGGAGGCTCGGTCGAGCTGCACGGGATTCGCGTGACGATGCTCCACGCGGTGCACACGAGCAGCATCCGCGAAGGGGACTCGTTCTTCCCGGGCGGTGAGGCGTGCGGATTCCTGATCCAGTTCGAGGACGGTACGCGCGTCTATCACACGGGCGACACCGCCGTGTTCGGCGACATGAAGCTCTTCGGCGAGATCTACAAGCCGGACGTGGCCGTCCTCCCGATCGGGGATCTCTTCACGATGGCTCCCCCGGAAGCCGCGCTCGCGGCCAAGATGATCGGCGCGAAGACGGTCGTCCCGATCCACCATTCCACGTTCCCGGCCTTGAAGGGAACGCCCGCCGCGTTGAAGGAAGCGCTCAAGGGCTCGGGGATCGAGGTGGCGGAGCTGAAGCCGGGCGGAAGGACAGTGCTACGGGAGCGCGCGGCGGCGAGGTAGGACTGCGCTTTAAGGCGGTAGTGCTACTCGAAGTAGACCCGCTCGAGCACGCCGCCTCGTCCCACGCGGAACGGGGTCCTCGCCTTGAAATGGGCCCGGCTGGTCTGGGCGCCGTCACGCCCCACGTCGATCGCTCCCATCGCGAGCCAGCGGCGCACACGGCGGGTCATCTCGGCCGCCGTCGGGTGTGGGTGCGGCGCGATGGTGGCCTGCTCCACATCACCCGACGGTCCGCGCGTCAGCGTGCAGCCGCAGAGCACGCGCACGAGCACGCCGTCCCGCCTCCGAAACGCGGGATGACGCACTCGGATCCAGTCCCGGTGGATGAACTGCTCGCGGACCCCGCTGCCCAGACGGCCGGGCAGGGTCGAGCGCTTCAAGCGCGTGTGTCCGGGCAGGCCGAGCGCGGCGTTCATCGCGGTCGCGCCGCCCGGGCGGTCGGGGTCGAGCGCGCGCAACGCCCGCGCGGGTTCCGCCCGTCCGCGCATGCCGGCCTTCACGCGCGTCAATGCCGGCAGCTTCATTCCATGCGCCGCGAACGCCTGCTCGATTCCGATCGAGGCGACGCCGCCTTCCTCCGTCTGATCGATCTCCCGCATGCGGAACGCGACCGCGAGATACCGGGCCTCACCGGGAGGCAGGGTTTCGATCGCCCGCCCCAGCAGCCGACCCGCCAGCCGGCGCGCCCGCTCCACGCCCGCCTCGCTCGGATCGTTCTTCGCCTCGCGCGCGAGCAGCCACACCAAGAGATCGTAGAACGCGCCAGTGAACACCCGCGAGAACGAGTGCGGCTCGCCTGCCACCGCATCATCCGCCGCCCCGGCGGGCAGCGTGTCGGGCTTCGCGTACCGGAACGAGTTGTTCGCGTCCCTGAGCCGCGTCGGATCGCCCACCGCGCTGGGGCCGTAGTTGTCGTAGATCGCGCGGCCGAGCGCCTCGGCGAGTCGCGACACGAGATTGCTCTTCCGCCCGGCGCCCACGCGCTCCACGAGGAACTGCCGCCGCACCGCGACGTCCGTCAACGTGGTCAGCAACGCGGAGCAGTCCGCGAACGCCTCGTGAAACGATGCCGTCTCGATGTCCACGCTCGACCAGTAGCCCGGCTGATAGATGTCGAGGATCGCGTGACCCGCCTCGTGCGTCACGACGTCCAGGCTCTCGCTCGCGTACACGGTCCGGCCGCTCGTCGAGTCCTTGTCGAAGAAGAACTGGAGGCTCTTCCGATCGTAGAAGGCGTTCAGGTCGCGCCCGGCGCGAAGCTTCACCTTCAAGGGCTTCCCGCCGTGCCATGACGCGAAGTCGCGGTCGAAGAGGTCCTCCCAGACGCGGATCACGCGTTCGAGCGCGATCTCGCCCTGCCAGTACTGGAAGGCGAGCGTGCCGGGAGCGTAGTCGGCGGGAGCGTAGCGCCGTCCCTCGATGACGAAGGCGGGGAGCCCCGGCTCGAGCGCCACCGGCGTCGCGGGCACCAACCCCACGGTGGCGTCGGGATCGTTGGGGTAGATGCGCACGTCGCCCGCGGCGGCGCGGGCTTGGTCGCGCTTCGAGGCCGCATCGGCGGCGCGGCGGCCCGCCGGGCGCTTTCGGATCAACGCACGCTCCCGATCAAACGCCCGCTCCACGCCGGCTCCGGAACAGCGCGAGCAGATCCTCCGCCGGCAGCGTGTTCACCACGTCGTGCCGCGTGAGCCAGCCCTTCCGCGCCGCTCCGATGCCGTAACGGAGCTGCTCGTACTCGTCCACCGAGTGCGCGTCGGGATTGATCGCGATCTTGACGCCCATCTCCTTCGCCCCCCGGAGCTGCCGCCAGTCGAGCTCCAGCCGGCGCGGCGTGGCGTTCAGCTCCACCACCACGCCATTGTCCGCGGCCGCGCGCAGGACTTCGTCCATTCTCACCTTGAACCCGTCGCGCTGGAGCAGGAGCCGCCCCGTCGGATGGGCCAGCACCGACACGTACGGATTCCGGAGCGCGCGCACCACGCGAGCGGTCATCGCGGCCTCGTCCATCGTGAAGTGCGTGTGGACCGAGGCGATCACGAAGTCGAGCTTCGCGAGCACGTGATCGGGATAGTCGAGGGTGCCGTCGGGAAGGATGTCGGTCTCCGTGCCCTTCAAGATCCGGAGCTTCTTCGATCGTGAATTCCACTTGTCGATGGCCTCGCCCTGCTCGGCGAGCGCCTCCTCCGAGAGACCGTTCGCGTAGCGCGCCGAAGCGCTGTGGTCCGAGATCCCGAGATAGGACGCGCCGTACGCGATCGCCGCCTCCGCCATCTCCTCGAGCGTCCCCTTGCCGTCGCTCGCGACCGTGTGGCAGTGGAGGATGCCCCGCATGTCCGCGAGCGTGATCAGCTCCGGGAGCGTGCCCGCCTCGGCCGCTTCGATCTCGCCCCGGTCCTCGCGCAGCTCCGGCTCGATGTAGGCGAGCCCGAGCGCCTTGAAGAGATCCGCCTCCGTCGCCACCGACGGCGCCTTCTTCACCTTCGCGGCCTCGGCCAGGAGCGTGTACTCGTTCAAGCTCCAGCCGCGGTCGAGCGCGCGGCCGCGCACGCGGATGTTGTGCGCGGCGCTGCCGGTGAAGTAATGGAGCGCGAAGGGGAATTCCTTCGGCGAGACGAGCCGCAAATCGATCGCGAGGCCGTTCGGCAGCCGCACCGAGGTCTTGGTATCGCCGGCGCCGGTGATCGTGTGCTGGGGAAGGATCTCGAGAAAGGCCTTCGCCACCGCCGCCGGTTTGGAAGTGGCAACGACGAGATCCACGTCCTTCACGGTCTCCATCCAGCGGCGGAGGCTCCCGCCCACCTCGGCGGCCTTGACCGCGGCGTGGCCGCGCAAGTACTGGAGGAGCTCCTCGGCCATGGGGCGCACTTCGGCCGCGAGGTAGCGGCCGGCGCCCTGCTCGACGAGGGCGATGCCCTGGAGGATCTTCCGCTCCGACTGCTCGCCGAAGCCCTTGAGCACCCGGATTTCGCCCGCCTCGCAGGCCTCCTTGAGCCGCGCCAGGGTCGTGATCTGGAGGGCGTCGCCCAGGGCCCGGATCTTCTTCGCCCCGAGCCCCGGCACCCGGATCATGTCCAGATAGCCCCGGGGGACCTCGGCCGCGAGCTCGTCGTAGTGCTTCATCCGGCCCGTGGTCCAGAGCTCTGCGATCTTCTTGGCGATGGAGTCGCCGATCCCGGGCACGGACGTGAGCCGGCCCTCCTTCACGAGCAGGGCGAGGTCCTCGCCCAGGCCGTCGACCGCCCGGGCGGCGTTCTCGTGAGCGCGGATCTTGAAGGAGTTCTCCCCCTTCAACTCCAGCAGGATGGCGATCTCTTCGAGGGTGCGGGCGACCTGGTGCTTGTCCAGGGGAGTGGCCTCCCGGGCTAAGACAGCGGGGTCCGGACTAGGCGAGGTCGTCCAGGGGACGGCGTCCGGAAAAGCCCTCGCTCACGGGGTGCCAGTGCTCGATACGGGGTTCCCCGCGCTTCCAGCAAAGACATACGACCTGGCCCTTGGATACGGTGTAGAAGTCCACGAGGCCCATGTCGAGGTCCCGGATGATGCAGCCGTGGCGGGAGATCTCCTCCAGGGAGCGGCGGAAGATCTCCATGCGGGCGGCGCACGCCTTCTCCCGGTCCCTGAGCTCGCGGACGTCCGGGTTGGCGGCATCCGCGCCGCTCGATTCGATGGCGGCGAGGACCTCGATCTCCCGGCGAAGCGCCGTGATCTCCTTGCCCAGCAAGGCGAGCCCGTCGAGCGCCCGTTCCAGCTCGGGCAGGAGCAGGTTGGCCTCATCCACGGAGAAGAGTTTTCGAATTCGCTCCATCGCGGGCTAAGTTAGCATCGGCCGCGGGAGCTTGCAACCAACGGACCTTTCTGCGAGGCTGCAACCCGATGCCGATCGACGATCCGATCTCGCGCCGCGACTTCCTCCGCCACGGCGCGCTCCTGTCGGGCGCGGCGCTGGCCGCCAGCGCGTCCGGCCTCTCCTTCCTGCGTCCCTCCGAAGCCGACGCCGCGATCATGGGGATCGGCAAGGAGCTCCGCGACATCCTCAATCTCGAGACCGTCAACCAGATCCTGATCGAAGCCCTCAAGCGGGGCGGGGACTTCGCGGATCTCTTCGGCGAGCAGCGCTTCAAGACCACGATCGTGCTCGACGATCAAAAGATCGATTCCGTCACCTATGGCTATCCGCGCGGCGCGGGCGTGCGCGTCTTCTTCCGCAAGCAGACCGGCTACGCGTTCTCCGACGACATCGCCTACAACGACCTCCTCGACGCGGCCCACGTCGCGTCGGCGGTCGTGCTCAATCAGGGCACCGTGGCGCCGGTGGACGTGCGGCCGCGCCCGCTCACGCCTCCGTTCTCGATCATGAATCCGGTCGCGCTCATGGTCGAGAACACCAAGTTCGACATCCTGCGGCGCATGGACGCCGCCGCGCGCGGCGTCAGCCCGAAGATCGTATCCGTTCGCATCGAGTACCAGGACGAGGTGCGCGACACGCTCATCGGCACGTCGGACGGCGGGTACGCGATCGATCGCCAGTACCTCGTTTCCATCTCCTGCTCGGCGACCGCGGTGAGCGGATCGGATCGGCGCACGGGACGCAGCTTCCTGGGCGGGCGCGTGGGCGAGGATTACTTCCTGCGCCGCGATCCCGAGGCCGTCGCACGCGACGCGGCCCAGCAGGCGATGCTGCTCCTCGGCGCGGCTCCCGCTCCCGCGGGGCCGATGCCGGTCGTGATCGGGCCCGGCTGGGGAGGAGTCCTCATCCACGAGTCCTTCGGCCACGCGCTGGAGGGCGACGCGATCCGCCGCGGCACCTCGCTCCTGAGCGGACTCCAGGGGCAGAAGATCGGCTCGCCGCACCTCCGCGTGATCGACGACGCGCACTGGCCGAACGGGCGGGGCTCCTTCACGGTGGACGACGAGGGCACGCCCGGCCAGCGGACGGTGCTCGTGGACGGCGGCTATCTCCAGTCCTACATCCTCGACCGGCAGAGCGCGTTCCTTCTCAATCAGAAGTCGACCGGGAACGGGCGCCGCATGTCGTACCGGCAGTGGCCGCTCCCGCGCATGACGAACACGTACATCGACCGGGGCACGGATGATCCGGCGTCGCTCCTCTCCGGCATCACGAAGGGCTTCTATTGCGAGGACCTCGGCGGCGGCTCGGTGGACACGACGAGCGGCAACTTCAACTTCGCGGTGCAGCTCGGCTACATGATCGAGAACGGCCAGAAGACGAAGCCGGTGCGGGGCGCGGTTCTGATCGGCAACTCCCTCGAGACCATGCAGCGGATCGAAGGCATCGGGACCGATCTCCAGGTCGACCAGACGCGCGGCATGTGCGGGAAGGACGCCCAGCTCGTCCCTGTCGGTGTGGGGCAGCCCACGGTCCGCTTCTCTTCGATCACGGTCGGAGGCACAGCGATTTAACATGCCCACATCCCGTCCCGAAGAAGTCCTGAACAACGTCCGCTCGATGGCGGAGCGCTCCGGCGCCGCCGAGGCGGAGGTCTATTTCGAGTTCGTCCGGTTCGTCGAGGTCCGCTATCGCGAGGGCGAGGTGGAGCTGCTCCAGCAGTCCGCCGTCACGGGACTCGGTCTCCGGGTCCTCCGCGACCAGAAGATGGGCTTCGTCTACACGACGAACCTGAACCGCACCGTGCTCGACGAGCTGGTGGTCCGGACCGTCGCGCTCGCCTCGCAGGCGACGCCGCGCGCCGAGAACAAGCTCCCGGACCAGACCTTCCCGCCGCAGAGCAATCTCGAGATCGAGGATCCGTACGCGGACAAGATCACGCCTCAGGAGCTGATCGCGCTCGCGAAGGCGCTGGAGGACAACGCGCTCCTCGTGAACAAGGTGAAGACCACGCAGACCGCGCGCGCCGGCTACGTCGTGGGGGAGACCCACTTCTCGAACACGTTCATTCCCTACCAGACCTTCCGCAACACCCAGTTCTGGCTCACGTGCTCCGCGGTCGCGATGGACGGGAACCAGAAGCGGGTCGGATCCTTCGCGGACCGGAAGCGGAACTTTCAGGATCTCACCACGCCGGATCGCGTGGGCCGGAAGGCCGGCGAGCGAGCGGTGGCGCGGCTCGGCGCCAAGCCGGTGCCGTCCGCGCGCGTCCCCGTCATCTTCGAGGCGGAGGCCGCGGGGGGATTCCTGGGGGGCATGTTCGGCGCCTTCACCGGGCTCAACGTGCTCGAGCAGCGCTCGTTCCTCGCAGGGAAGAGGGGCTCGGTCATCGCCTCCCCCATGCTCACGATCGTGGACGACGGGATCCTCCGCCGCGGGCTCGGATCGCGCCCGTTCGACGGAGAGGGATCGCAGACCCGGCGCACCATCGTCGTGGACCGCGGCGTCCTGACGCGCTATCTGCACACCGCGGCCACGGCCCGGCGCGATGGCGTGAACCCCACCGGCAGCGCCTGGCGCAGCTATGACTCGCTCCCCGCCGTGGGAGCTTCGAACTTCTACATCGACAACGGCTCGACCAAGCTCTCGACCATGATCGAACAGGTGCCGAACGGCCTCCTCGTGACGGGGACGGCCGGTTTCGGATTCGATCTCGCGGCGGGGGACTACTCGCAGCAGGTCGAGGGGAACTGGATCGAGAAGGGAAAACTCGGCCGCCCGGTGGAGGGGATCACGGTGGCCGGGAAGATCTCCGACATGCTGATGGGGATCGATGCCGTGGGGCGGGACCTCGATTTCCGGTCCCAGTTCTCGTCGCCGTCCCTGCGCTTCAAGGAGCTCACGATCGGCGGCGGTTGAGCGCCGCGCCTCTTCGCTTCCCCCGCCCCGCTACTTCGGCTGCGTGTCGCCCTCTTCCTTCGGCGCCGCATACAGCTCGCCCACGGTGAACTTCTTCGGCTGCTTCACGTGGATGTACGCCGTGTTCGCCGCGGCCGCCCCTTCGCTGCAGGCGGTGATGAGGAGCTTGTACTTCCCGGGATAGGTGGCGATGTCGCCGCAGCAGAAGACGCCGGCGATGTTCGTCTTCATGATGGGATCGACCTTGATCTGGCTCCCCTCGAGCTCGAGCCCCCACTGGCGCACGATCTTCGTGTCCATGAGATAGCCGATGTTGATCGAGACGAGATCGATCGGGAGCGTCTCTTCTGCGCCGGACTTCTTGTGGCGCACGACGACGGTCTCCACGCGGCCGTTTCCCTGGATCTCCACCGTCTCGGTCTCGAGCAGGGCGCGGATGGGCGACTCCCGCACGTCCTCCACGTAGCCGTCCATGCCCTGCCACTTGTCGAGCATGTGGATCAGTGTGACCTGGGCCACATCCTTGAGCGAGAGCGCCGACTCGAGCGCGCTGTCTCCGCCTCCGATCACGAGCACGCGTTTGCCGCGGCTCTCCTCGATGTCCGGCATGCCGTACGTGACGCCGCGCCCCTTGAGCTCGGTCTCGCCCGGCTTGTTGATCTTGCGCGGCTCGAACGCGCCGCCGCCGGTCGCGACGATGACGCTCCGCGCCTCGTAGGAGCCCTTCGTGGAGACGACGCGCACGAGGGCGGCTTCCTCGTCGCGCGCGATCGAGGTGACGTGCTCTCCTTCGTGGATCTCGACCCCCATGTGCGCCGCCTGCTCCACGAAGTTCCTTCCCAGGTCCTCGCCCATGACGTAGGTGTAGGAGGGCATGTCGTGGACCGGCTTCTTGGGGTAGAGCGAGGCGAGCTGGCCGCCCGCGACCGCGGTCTCGAGCATCAGCGTGGACATGCGGCGCATGCGCGTGAAGAGAGCGGCTGAGAGGCCGGCGGGGCCGGCACCGATGATGACGACGTCCCAGATCATGCGGTGATCCCGTCCAGGGAGAGCGCGTGCGGAATGGCCGGCATGATAGCACGGCGATTCGCCGGTCTCGTCCGGGGCGCACGGGCGCAGTGCGGCGTATCGCCCCGGCGCGTGCTACGCTCCACGAATGTCGGCGTCCGCGACGATCACGCTCGTCCCGTCCGTTCCGCTCCTCGCCCTGGACACGGTCTGGTTCCAGGTGGCGGGCACGCTGTGCAATCTCACGTGCAGCCATTGCTTCATCACGTGCGGTCCGACCAACCGCCGCCACGCGATGATGTCGCGCGCGGACACCCGCCCCTATCTGGACGAGGCGGTCGCGCTAGGAGTGCGCGACTTCTACTTCACCGGCGGGGAGCCGTTCCTGAACAAGGAGCTCCTTCCGATCCTCGAGGACGCGCTCGCGATCGCCCCCTCGACCGTGCTCACGAACGCGACCCTGATCGATGCCGCTCACGCCGCGAGCCTCCGCCGGCTCGAGCAGGCCAGCCGGTACTCGCTCGAGATGCGGGTGAGCCTCGACGGCCTCGACCCCGCCTCGAATGACGCGCTGCGCGGCGAAGGGTCGTTCGCGGAGGCGCTCGCCGGCCTGCGCGAGCTATCCAGGGCCGGCTTCGACCCCATCGTGACCGTGGCCCAGACCTGGGACGATCCCAGCGACGCCGCGATGCGCGTGCGCTTCCACGACACGCTCCGGGAGATCGGGCTCGCGCGTCCGCGCGTGAAAGTGCTCCCGATGTTCCGCGTCGGCCGGGAAGCGGAGCGGACCCAAGGTTATGACGCGCGAGAACGGCTGACCCCGGAGCACGTCGAAGGGTTCGACATGCGGACGCTCCAGTGCTCGACCAGCCGCATGGTGACGAGCCAGGGCGTCTACGTCTGTCCCATCCTCATCGACAGCCGGGACGCGCGGCTCGGCCGGACCTTGCGCGAGTCGATGCGCTCCTTCCCGCTCGCGCACGGCGCCTGCCATACCTGCTGGGCGACGGGGGCGACGTGTCGGAACTGATGGAGCCGATCGCCGTCTTCGGCGGCCCCTATGGCAATCACCTCGCGCTCCGCGCGGTGCTCGAGGATGCGGCGCGTCGAGGCGCCTCGGCGATCTACTGCCTCGGCGACCTGG
>Ga0157379_10002747_pt1 | contig 14840 bp, 13 predicted proteins | sample S25metaG_FD_121802 | JGI IMG/M metagenome (GOLD analysis project Ga0157379, IMG submission 121802) | Switchgrass rhizosphere microbial communities from Kellogg Biological Station, Michigan, USA - S2-5 metaG | ecosystem: Host-associated > Plants > Roots > Rhizosphere > Soil | place: USA... | reverse complement strand
TGAATAGGGGACCAAACCATCGATCTATCTGTGGAATCTGCGTTGTGGGTGATGGTCAGTGTACGTGATCGTACTCTACTCGGAAAGCACGATACTGTGGGCAAAACATATCTATGCCTGGACCCTGCGCGATTTGGGGACTACCTCTCTCATGATCTTTGGTTGGACTTGGATAGTGCGGGACGGGTGTTGGTTAGGGTTAGTATGGAAGGCGAGAAGGATGATATTCAGTTCTACTTCGGACGTGCTTTCCGGTCGTTGAAGCGTGCTGAAGCTGATATGGTTAGGTCGTTTATTGATAAGGTAGATTGTTTCTTTCGCCTTTGTTGGTGTTGCTTTTGCTCATGCTATTGTAGATGGCACCCTTCATCTCTCAATGCTTGTCCCGAAATGCACTCAAGACTCTAATCAAGTCCGGGCTGCTTGGACTGGACTATAACAAAGCACTAGGAAGCATAGACTACAACAAGGCCCTAGGCAGCGTAACAGCCTTGTATCGCACCTTGGGAAGCAACAGCGCCAGCGAGATTCAGATACCCCTGCCAGAATCCGAACGTGAGAAATTCCAGGACAAGCCAACGACAGCGAAACGACCCGAGGAACTCACGGATGTTGAGATTGAGCAGGCTATTTTACCTGTTTTCGATTATTTCGATGCGAATCTTCAGGTTCTGAATAGTTCGTTGGGAGATAAGGCAAAGGAGATGGTGATGACCAGGGTTTGGAAGGTTATCCTTAGTGTTATTGAGGATTTGCTTGTGCCGCCGCTGGCGGATGCTCCGTCAGATTTGAAGCCGTTGTCTGACAAGGAAGTGGATATTGTCTTCAAGTGGTTGAAGGTGAGCTGATTGAAACTTAATCAGATGTATGAAAGTTGACGGAATTGTAGTTCCTTCGTGATTATTTCCATGCAGGTGGCGAAGGACCCGTCCCTTTGGAGTCTCTTCAGAACCAGAAGTATCGCGACGTCGTCTCAATTCGTCTCTATTATGACTGGCACACGTATGCTGAATTCTGTTTAAACAATTCTTCGTATTGTACTCATTGGTTTCTAGGGATGCCTTGATGGAAGAATGCGTCAGAATGATGCAACAGCGGCTTCGGTCTCTCCCCTCCAAGAAGCGAGCGAAGACGGTTTACGCACACAAAAACCTTGGTACTATTAAGGATAAGAAGCGCCAGCGCCGACAGGAGAAGGAAAAGGAGGAAGCCGACGGTTCCGAGATGATCATGCGAATACTACGGATGAGGTACGTGAAAGTACAATAAACAAACAAGCCAAACATTCTGGCTAACCCGACAAATGTAGACCCGGCACCTCGGAATTTATCGCTCAGCAGATGCAAATAATGCAATTACAGCTACAAAGTGAGATGGAGAAGAAGAACAGGACTGCTGCACGTCGATTGAATCGTCCTCAGCAAGACCGTCCTCAGTCTGGCGCAGATCTGCCACCAATGCCTACCCTACCAGGCCGCCAAGCATAATTAATTTTTTTCTGAGAATTGTTTCTTTCGACTTTGATACATTTCTTCCTCCCTTTGGATATTTGATACCATCACTGTTTTCTGTTCAACGTAGCAACTATACATGTATTTTGGACTTCTCATGAGGACAATAGGAATGATTTAGGCGCCCACCAGGACGCGTGTGACACGCCCCATTGTTTGCGGTTGCGGTAAGCGCCCAAAGGTCCTTTGTTGAAAGACAATGGTGAAAGATCGGAGGCGGTGGAAATGAAGCATTATTGTGATTCTCAAGCGGGCTTTGCTATAATAACCCGGAGCTTTGTGGGACGGTTTTCTTCACTACATCGAGCCAGGTCTCTTACCCTCTTCCCAATCTCTCTTCACTTCCTTTCAAGCTTCGGTGTCTGCGACACGGTTTACGCCAGCGTATCCTCTCTACGATATTATCGTAATCTTTTACAAGCCAGGTCCCACGCCATATAGAACTTAGAAATTAAAATGTTACCTCCTCGTGGATAGTGAGTAGTTTAAAGTCTTGTCGTCGTCAATTTTGTCGAATATTGACATGATTTTAGTCTCTTTATCTTTTTGAATACCGTTCGTTTCTTGAGCGTCATCGGTCTCCTCCTCGTTTTTGCGTCCAATGGTGAGTTTGAATAGTTGATGATTATTCCAACGCGCTCACAAGGATTTATAGTCGTCGTGCTCGCCAACGATATCAAGGCAGTTAATCATTTCGTGGCCACTGGGGCCAGCAATCACTTTACGACTAACAGTACGGATGGCTCTATTATTGACTGTGAAATGGACTATATCGAGTACGCCACTGTCATTGATCATGTCAATTATCACTGACCGATATTCCTTTCCAGTGGCAGCACAGTCCCCAACCAACCCGCTGGCGTTTTCTGGGCCGTGGTGAACCGTCTTTTGATCATTTTCGAGATCGTCGTCCTCGTCTTGTCTGAGTTCAACTGGCCCCGTGTCTTCTTCGATACTTGGTTCCCAGTCCTCGGAGCAGACTTTGGACTTGGCCCACTCGGAATCTTCGAATGCTTGTGAGTATTCCACTTGACGCACCTATTCTTTTTCTGACTGTTTCTTCTTTAGGATCAGCGCCGCCGTGCTTTCTCACCGCGTCGACGTCTTCCCCAAGGTTGCTGCTTTCTTCCTCTTCTCCATCGGCTGCCTCAACATCCTCTTGGGTCTCATCTTCCGCGAGAAGGGTCGCTTCAAGCGTTCTATGTCCGCATGGAAAGATACTAAGGATGTCCTCCCCACGGTGAACGGCCGTGCCACACCATCCTTCTCCACCGCACCCTCATTCGCCCGCAGTTCCAGGGAGGAAGGCGACCTTAACGAGAAGGCAACCTCACTCGGATTCGGTCGCCAACTTTCCAGTACTGGAAATGGCTTCGGAGCTAAGGGTGAGAAAGCTGCTGGTCTCAAAGGTGATTGGACTCTGACCCAAGTTTTGTAAAGCTTAAAGACTAAATGTCTTTGTTTTACAGGTTTCCTGATCACAAGACCTCTTGAGACTTTACCTCGGTACGCACCCAAACCCACCGTTGGCGAGGCTGCGCTTGCAGGCTCAAGATCAAGCTCACCGACTTTCACCTCAAGTGCCACCGCCGTCTAATTTCAACCCCTCGCTCTCGACCATCATTCCTTGACCACGCAACGAATGAACTGCACACTCTCTTTTCTTTCAAACAAACTTCCGGTATTCTGCGACGATTTGGCAACTTCACACTCATTTTATGTGGCTGCATTTCCTAATCACTCACATCACCTCACACTCCTGCATCATGGACTGCATCCATCCCGAGATTCTCCATTCCTAAATATGTATATTATTCCCCGAGTGTTTGCTTGTAGCGTTAGTAGTGAATACATTGTGTATGTAATTTCAATCTGGGAGAAAATTTTGGGTATACGTGAAGCTCGACTTTCGTCTGAGATGTCCATAAAGTAGCATCCACCGCCTTCACTGTCCCTATTTCCAGCCGTAGAGACATTCGGCGATGAAGATGTACCTGCCACTGTCAGATACCATCATGATGGTACTATTTTCATCTTCAATCTCGAGTGTCAAGGACACAGGGGGCTTAAAATCTTATTCATCCTCGCCTTTGGACGGTTGCTGAAACCTTTTGGCATTTGGAATTTGACAAGCAGAATTGATGAAGCATTTAGCAAGTACTTCCGATGGGACTGTACATCTTTTATTTCCCATCCTCAGCTGAACTGAAATCGAAAAAATGCCTGGTTGATTTGGGCTGATTACAATAAAAGTATTATTAGTGTTCGAAGTGATTTTCCTGGGAGAGGAGGGAACAGTGGTTAAATTTACACAATAATAGAGATAAATAAAGTAAGTACAATAGAGCTTCGGACGAGGTATTGAATCGGACAATAAACAGCATTGGAGAAAAGTTGACGCATCAATACTAGTATGAGGATGGTGAGAGGGGCAAATACGAAGAGAATGATTGAGAATAAAGCGTACCAGTCATTTCATCGCTTAAAACCATTGGGTGAAAAAGGATCATGATCAGAAAGTTTGTTAGCCTAGAGAAGTTAAAGAGAAATTTTCAGACACTGACGCAATTCAAGGACACGACAATCCAGAAACGAGAGGTATACGGAGGATGTCAGACATAAGCAATTCAACGTCGTTACCACACCGCTCGATTCCAAAAATTTTCAACGCTTTCTGAGTCAACTCATCATTCATCATCGTTGTAACTTCTTCTGGTGTAAGCGTAGCGATCCTTTGAGGGTCCGGGGCGAATGGAGGTTGAGCAGTTAAATGGCTAGGCCTGGCGACAGAGGGTCTGGAGACTCAGCTATAAGCAGGGCATTGACGGTTTTGTAGTATCGACCTATTTCAGAGTATATGGATTGAAGTTGGGTCCTAGTGGTTTATACTAATTCGGAGCGGTGTACGAACTTTTGGGAAGGGTTGCAGGTGTGAGCATTCGATTGTGAACAACGTGTGAGTTGGTGGATGTGTGGGAGAGACGCAGGAAACAAGGAAATTGACAGTCATGGAGTATGAGGAACTTACCTTATCGTCAAGCTTCTTCTTAATCTGCAGACATACATCATTGGCCTCGGGGGACAATCTGCCATTGATCTCCAGATCACTCAACGTGACAAACATCTCCTGACGTTCTTCATAGTACTCTTTCAGCACGGAAATAATTCCAACGTCTTTCGAAAGTTCTTCTTCGTCTTTTCCCAGCAAAAAGGTGTCCAAAAGATCTTTCAGTTCCTGTACCTCGGAATCTTCTGCGAGAAGGTTTTTTTTTTGGACATAAACTATTCGTTTCGCGGAGAAGGAGAGTTCTTGGTTTTAAAGCTGATTTTATTATACGTCCTCGGAGAGGCATAACCAGTGGAGACGAAAGAATACGCACATGTGGTGGGAAGAAGCAAAAGGCAAGTTGCGTGACGTCACGCGTCCTCACTTCTCACGGCTGGCCGTCTTTCCACTATGCCGCCAAATGCACCATTGTCTGAAATGTTTTCTACAAATCCAGATCAATTAACATTTTCAAGGGAGGCCACTGATGCGCTTCAGACATATAAAAGGATCGAAATCGTCAAAGGTACGCCTTAGCAGGGTATTATTCGCCCCCGCTCACAAGTGTCTCTTCTTGTCATTTGGTTAGTTACAATTATGTTCAAAGCAGTCGGAAACGCTCCTATTATGAGGCAGAACAAATACAGAATTACCAGTTCCTACAGGTTTCAGGCTGTTATTCAGTTTTTGAAGAAGCAGATAGGGTGGAAGGAGACAGACCCATTGGTACGTGCAGAGGAGGACTCGTAGTATTTTTGACAACCCTACATAATTCTATTTCTTTAGTTTACGTATATTAATTTGGCTTTCTCACCGGCCCCAGATGATGTTGTTGACAATTTACATAAGGTATTTTTGTTTCTTGCCGACAATTATTCTCGTACGTGTCAGTCTCATCACTTCTTCTCGTAAGTGTTTTGCTACTGGGGAAGAATTGATCGTCAATTATAGGTATGGTTTACCTCGTGTTCCAAACTTAGCTAACTCTCCCTGGACTGTCAGTACCACACCGGCGTGGGGTTAACAAACAACAACTGTACTCCACGCTTCTCTCCAAGTTCTCCCTTGAGATATGCTCAATACTGGACAATCAGGTGTGCATGTAATTATGTGTAATTTATTGATATATTGTATTGGTATTCGATACATCAGCTTGAACACCATGTTGCATGTATTGATCATAAGTTAACGAGTGATCGACCTTGGGGACGAGAAAACAAGGAAAATGACTGTCACACATGAATGTCGATGAATGATGAATATGGTCCATAATTGAGGCTAATAAAGAAGGATTGTCGATTTAGATGCATGTCCGGACATCTTCACCATGTTCCCAAGGTCCGAAGAGATCATAACCACAGATTCACTGATATAATTGAGAGATAATAAGCTGACACCTCCGAAAGACGTCGATCTGTCAAGGTAGAAGATGGTGTTAACGAAACAAGACTGTCAGATGTTTGCCTTAATGAACTTGGTCCGAGGTTCCTATATGTCAGATATTCAACGCCAAACGACACAAACAATCCGCCGGAACGTGATCCCCTCCTTGTCCCTTCGTGGCCGAATCAATTGTACTACATTATGCTTAAATGCAACGATGCTTATTAGGAGAGATCATACCTAGGATGACCATCCAATGCACCCCGCAGTTTGAAGGCTCCTCATCCGGACACAATAAGGCGAGGGACATCCCACGGAATTTGCGAAGTTTGTTACCCTGTATGAACGATGGCCATTTTGGTCGATTATACAATAACGAGGAGGTACCAACAAAGGGAGGGCTAATACACCAACATGAGGTGCGGCAAAAACAACAAAAGTGGAAGAAGAAAAGGAGACCAAGGTCAATGAGATTCAAACTCCGTCCTCGGTTAGCTTTTGTGTCGAACCGCCATTATCCTCCTTCTGCTATTATCCTCAGAGAATAGCTGGATTGCTGGATTACACCCGAAATCTTTCGGATATTTACTCTTTTGTCTGCCACCGATATTCATTTTCTGACTTGTCCAGATTCGCCTCTCCCGTCGTTTACCCCGCACTTGGTACCACCCGCTATCCTTTTGTAGCCACGTAGATCCTAGCACGTGTATCCTGAATCTTCAATCCGTTACAATGGGCTGCTTTGGAAGTTATCCGCCACCTTGTCGGCCTGCTCCTCTCTATTGAAGCAACCCATACCTTATGCTTCTATCTCCGATCTCGATAATTAACCATGGAACCGAGCTTTGTCACTTGAGAACTTAAATACCCTAGCTACCACCTTGTATTTACACCGCCTCGAATCAGCCCCCTCTCCCTTCACCTCACGACAACTTTTCTATCATCACCCAGGCTGGCCTCAAGCTCCCTGGTGGACCTGTACTTTTCATCAATCTCGTCCATCTCTAGCATCTTCACTCGGCATTGCATCGTCTGCACATAACTGTATCGCCAGCACTCTGTATCCTTATCGCCCCCCTTCAACGTCTCAAACGAATTTTCAAATGCCTTCCCACGCGGGTCAATCATCCAACGTCAGACTCCCCTCAATTCGCAGCGTCTTCCCTCCTGAGGCTTTCCATTCGATGCCTTCTTCTCAGCATGGTCATAGGGGAATGACATTACCGCCTTTACAACAAAAGCAATCTGTTAGTATATCTTTTTTATGAATTTCCTAATCATTATACTGAGTGTACTTTTATAGGTTATGTCGCCATCTCATGCATATACTCCTCACCCAACACACTCTCATGCACGTCGTGCTTCCACATCCTCCACAACTTCCACTGCACCATCTCTCTCATATTCTCCATCTCCATCTCCAACACCTTCCGTCGGTTCCTCCATCTCGAGTATCGGATCTCCTTCTCCAAGTCTTCCGCATACCGTCAAACTTGTCCCTTGCCGCCTTCACGAAGCGCAGATGGTCCTCTGTAATGAATACGAGGCTCGAATGGTCGTCTGCAATGAAGCCGACCCTAAACGGTATACTGTGGAGAATAGGGACGGAAAGCGTGTTGTTCTTCTTACAGGACGTGCGATGGCTCAAGCTGTAAAGGACCGCCGAAAGGTACATCCCTACCGCGTAGATTCGCGCTCTCGCTGAATTATCAGCTGGTGCTTTCTTCCTCCTCGGGAATTATTGGTGACAGTTTAGACGAAATAAACGCTTTCACACGGGAAACAATGTTATGAAACCAAGATTGTATTTCTTTCTCTCTTACGGATTTTTGTTGGAGAGTGGAGATGTAGCGGAGCGGCTAGTCATTTTCACGTTAGCCTCCCCTATCCTCATTTCAATGTATCAATTATACCTATATCGTAGATACCACTGTAATCATAGGTTTTTTTTTTAATCATTACAAGCCATCTCGCAGTTTCTTTTGTTGAAATCCTTATGGGAATTTTAGCCGGATACAGAACTCTCTCTTAAATTATTGAACCAGAATTTAGGTAAAAGCCGTGTGTAAGTCCATTTCCTCCCTCTCTCTATTTACACGGCGATATTTAGTCATAACATATCCGATCGATATAAGAAATACAATGGTGAGATTCATTGCTTAGAGCACTCGGCGTGCCCAGCTGTGGGAATCATACACGTTCTTCATAAGTAATAAGAATATGATGGCCACAAATTACCAGAAATATTACATTTAAACAGGCTACAGGGAAAATCAGCACGGGGAGAGTATAAGTTGAAGTGGTGCTATGAGGACTTTACTGCTGAGAGTTACAGGGTTGAAGGCTGAAATGGCATATACTCAGTGTTATCCCATATTGGTTATCCCGTCTCCAGGCTCGGTCAACCATTGTTGACCAAGATAGATGGTTCTTGGTACCATCCTGGGTGTGTTCACACTCCCGTTTGAAGCTCTTTTGATAAATGTGTCAACCATTCAAAGCTTTTGTGGATGCTACGGGGCTGATAAATATTCGAACTCAGGCGACCGAGACACTGCGTTTCTGTATTGTCAAAATAATCTACTAGATCTACACAAGAAAAATATATTAGTAGCCTAGAACACTTACTAAGAGGAGGGAGGGAGTAAATAGTGGAGTACCATAGATCGGCCTATGGCTCAGAGTGACATTTAATGAGAAATGCGAATGCAGTGAGCCACCTACCCGTCGGTACCATCCATAGATACGGAAACAGTTCTGGAAACACTCTCTAGACAATTCCACCTATCAACTGGATTTATCTATCGTTTTAAGGATAGGGGCCTCACACGGCCCCGTCGGGGATTGGAAGTCACAAATAACAGCGCCAGGTTTGAATGCTCCGAAGTCAGGCAAGACGGTTTGACAGCAGAGTAACCCTGTAGCCAGATGTCACGAATTTTATTCTATAGTTGTGAAGGATTTTTTCTTCGTGCCCCGCACTTTATTAGTCCTGACGCGTGACGTCACACGTCATGGGGCTTCCAAAATACTTTAGGCCACCACCAGTAATTGGCTAACCAGATACAGACCCTAGTTATTCCTTCCATACTGATTTCGTTCTCTCGTTATCCATATATCCATACCAAGCCACCATGGCTCGATTTAGTGATTGAGTGATAATTCCTTGCCTCTCGAAAAAAAAATATATAAGCCCAATACAATTAATCCCGTTAGAACGCGTGACGTCACGCGTCGAAAGCATGTACAGGGGGCGCGCTATAGAACATTGGTTGATCTACAATATCCTCTGGTTTATTATGATGCATGGAGTCACTTGTAATCTTATGCTAGCCTATCCATTTCCAGTAACTCCAGTGGGATATTTTTTTTGCATATATAGAGGCTCAGGGTCTCGGCGGCCATCGTTCCACAGCGCTAGCACCCCAAAAGCTTCGAAATAGGTTTAGGTTAGAAAATCATGTGGAGTTCGTCAACAGGAGCTCCGGAAGGAGGGAGTGTGGGAACAGCTAGGATTAGGTCAGGAGCTTATCTGTCTTCGTTAATCATCGGGCCTACAGAGAGAGGGTTTAATAGTGATATTATACGCCGCTGTTACATGATAAATGTAGGCTGTGAGATTCCGGCAACCTGCGACCTCAATTTATTCTCTGGGCTGGACTTCCTCGTAACTGGACACGCAATACACCATCAATCAAATTCTAACTTGAAGAGGCATAGAACTCACAGTAGTAAATTATACTAAAATTCTGAAAGAAATGGTGAACGGGGCCGGTTTATCTCGTTCGGTGAGCATTCAATTCCGGCAGACCCACAGGGGATAACTGCGTTGTTCTTAGGCAGGAAGCTTCTAATGATCCTTTTTCTTTTCTTTTTGAAAATGAATGACGTATAGGTATAGAAATAAAAATACAATCCGAAGGTCTTCAGCGTCACAGTTTCTCCATCAGTCCCTATCTCCTTGAGTGAACGACGTCCAAAGTATTATAACAGCTCAGACATCCAGAAACAGGCCAAGAACTAAGCACGCCGAAGAATTATCCGCAATGCTTGCACTTCAACTGCTGTTCATGTTTCTCATAATCTTTACTCTCGCCGCGGGGAATCCTATTCCTACCCCTCTGGAAGAGTCATCTCTTGTGGCACGTCAGACATGCAATTGCCAGTCACCTTCCGGCTGTCCTGGAACCTGTGGTTTTCTTCAGGCGTCAGGCGGATTTTGCTTTGGGTACTGCGGTCGGAATAATGCAGTAGCGTGCCCTGCTTGTGGATTTTCGAACACAGCCAATTGCATTGTCAATGATTCGGATGGCTCATGCTTCACTGTGGTGGAGGTTGGTTGTAACCTGGCCCCCCTCCCATTATAATTATTGATGGCTAATTTTAGTGATTTCCTTACCATCTCATATTACCTCGGAAGTCGCAATGGTATCTGATTCGGTTGAATTGGGGTACAGAATGACGCGGTCACTGAGGATTTGACTCGGGTAATGGAGTCTCTGGCCTGTATGCTTCTGATGCCGAAGATAATGAACATTGTGGAGTATTATAACGAATAAATACCTGTTTCTAGGCATTAGAGACGAACTAGAACATACGCACTGCCTCTGAATCACTTTGGATTGATTGAAGACGATCAACAATTTAGAGACAAATTCCATCAGCGGTGACAATACAATGGGTTTGAAATTTTATAATTACAGTGGTACCTACGAGATATGGTATGATCGACGCATTGAATGAGTATGAAGCCTTCGAGAATGAAAGGCATCTACTCTTGGTTTCATAACTCACTTCCCATGTGAACCATTCATTCCGTCTAAATGCTCATTCCTAAAGAAAACCTCCGGCTTTTGACCGCCAGCGCGAATACACCAGTTAGGAAGCACATTTCGGCTCCTTCACAGCTTGTGTCATTGTTTTTCTTTCCTCCTGACGCGTGACGTCACGCGTCTGATCAAGTCGTATTTTACTATCTTTGGTTAGGGAATAAGCCCCTGCTTCGGATACTCAGATATTTTATGTCGTTAAATCATGCGTACACCTTCTGCACCCCGCTTTAGCCATCTTTCTTGCACGTAAGTATAGGTTGAGAGTAAAGCGTTCAGATTGAGAGCAGAGAAGTATACAAAGTCGTACAGAACTAGCGAACTCAGCGGGAGTATGACATGGGAACTGACAGCTTGATCCTGAGAGTTTCCATGTTTTCCAAAGGTTCCTCTTGGCTTTGGAGTTTGCTACACGCGACTTGTATAACTTGATCTAAGAAATAGACCCAGAATGAATGTACCACAAAACATTACCCCAGTGGCCTCCAGCTGGGTCTGAAATCATGAACTATTTAATAATTAGAATATACACACCCTGGGGGATTCTTCGTGGCGGACTGACTCGGAGGCAGACGAAATAAGCTATGTAGCGGGAGTCTGTGAAAGGAGTGAGAATGCAGATGTTAATTATGGATTTTTGTCCCGTTTTTGTCTTTTTCTCCGGGGCTCTGAACCGAACTGCGAGTCTGATTCCATGGGTGGAAATTAGAGTCCCGGGCTATAACGGATGGGCTGAGTGATACAGTGTATTGTTTTCTGAAGAGAAACCGGCGTCCGCGCAAGACGTGTAAAGTGATGCTAATTCGTGCAGTGAGTTGACTTTCTATTGCAAAAAAGCTTTTCATTAATGGAGTTATGGGTTGAGTCATATTTTACTATCCTTGGTTAGGGGATAGGCCTCGTTACGGATAACACAGGGATTTTATGCGGCTTAAACCATGCGGACACCTCCCGCACGTAGCTTTGGCCATCTTTCTTGCATATAAGTATAGGATGAGAGCAAAGCGTCCAGATTGAGAGTCGAAATACATCCCATAGGAACCCGATATCTAAAAATGGGGCATGCGGAAATGTAGAAAAAAGGAGAGGAGGGAAAACAATTGCAAAAGCACAGATCCACGAAACTGAACAAATACCTACTGAATTACTGCAAGTGCATAGAACTAAGTAGGAGAACCAAATCATCAGCATTGCGAATCTTGTCGGAAGGCACTGGGGTGCCTGCAGACGATGAACGGTCAAAGGAAAGTGTGATCGCCTCCCCTGCGCCACTCATATGTAAGACGTGGCACAAGGCATGGTGTAGAGCAATCAAATCAGGATCCGGAAGCGATCGTTGTTTTTTTAGCCTATTTCTCTCGTTCGGGGGAGTAATATTCGCGACTTCCGGAAGTACACCTCGATCCGAGAAAACGACCTGTTCATTCATGGGAGAACCGTCCGATTTAACTATACCAAGCACTGCCTCGGGACGTAACTTAACGACCTTATAGGTGTTTGGAATCGATTGTTGTGTTTGCGGGTGAATCTGAAAGTCAAACCAATTTTCAGGGAACGGAAGGAAGTGAACAATGAAATCTGCTCACCACCGGGGCGAATGTCCACGCATAAGTATCCCATGCCTTGTGCAAAGGGCCATCCGTCAACAACATACCATTCGCTGTGGTGTCCAAATTTCGAACGGTGCTTGCGAGTCTTTCGGCATCCCATCCCAGATAGTGCTTGATGATATCCCAAGTTGCGTACGATGGATCTGACTGAGAAGAAATAAGCAACTAAATTAATCATGCGATGCATTCTCGTACACTTCTTTCTTTAAATACGCCGACAGCACGCTTAACGATGTGAGCGACAATCACGCTGTCAGTTGCGATAAGCTGATCCTTGGGTGCATGGTCGCGATCCAAATAACGCCCGGTGAGGATACATTGATATCCATCACGGATTCGCGTCTGTTTGAAGATCAGCATATTTAATGCGTCATTCAAAGATCAGAGGGACGACTGCACCTGTTCAACCATGGTAGAATTACGATTACCAAGAGAGAACAAACCGTTGTGAGTCTCCGTCTCCAACGTTGGAGTCGCATGATCACTGGGAGGATGACTGCCAGTGCTCTGATTTCCTTTAACTATAAATCAAGTAAGATATCGCACAGCCACGTTAAAGGATGCTATAGAAAATGCTCACATGGCAAAATAAGATACCGAAGCCAAGTATTGGCAAGGTCAACAAGCTCATGCGTTTCGCGTGAATAGGAGATGATTGCTACTGCAACGTAACGTGTGCCTCTCTCATTTGGGGCATAATCAAGCATGGTCACAAGAACGGGATGAGGATCAATAAGAGTCAAGGTCGGGAGACTCGAAGGTTGTTTTTCAAGTCGTTGCTTATCTTGTCCAAACGTTGATAAAATTCTTTTGGCCTTGTTCACCAAGTCTTGGGTCTTATGCCGATCAAAATCCTCTATGGCAATGGTGATGCCACTGGCATCTTGTATGTTGCTAACGAAGTCGCTGTCAGTAGAGGTGGAACCATTGGTTATGGTACTGCTGTCGGATCCAGAGCGATTATGTGTCATGTCCATTTCACGAGTAACGGGATGACCAGTGGCGAAAGACAAGGACAATAATGAAGGGCAGTGGGCACTTGTTGACGTGACCTCGACAAACGCCTTCTGAGTGCTTGGCGCCTGCCACGCGTCCGCTCAAAACGTGTAAAGTGATGCTAGTTCGTGCAGTGAGTTGACTTTCTATTGGAAAAAAGCTTGTCATCAATGGAGTCATGGGTTGAGTCATATTTTACTATCCTTGGTTAGGGGATAGGCCCTCGCTACGGATAACACAGGGATTTTATGCGGCTTAAACCATGCGGACACCTCCCGCACGTAGCTTTGGCCATCTTTCTTGCATGTAAGTATAGGATGAGAGCAAAACGTTCAGACTGAGAGTTGAAATATATCCCATAGGAACTGATATCTAAAAATGGGGCATACGGAAATGTAGAAAAAGGAGAGGAGGGAAAAAAATTGCAAAAGCACAGGTTAACGAAACTGAACAAATGCCCACTGAATTATTGCAAGTGCATAGAACTAAGTAGGAGAACCAAATCATCAGCATTGCGAATCTTGTCGGAAGGCACTGGGGTGCCTGCAGACGATGAATGGTCAAAGGAAAGTGTGATCGCCTCCCCTGCGCCACTCATATGTAAGACGTGGCACAAGGCATGGTGTAGGGCAATCAACTCAGGATCCGGAAGCGATCGTTGTTTTTTTAGCCAATTTCGCTCTGTCGACGGAGTGATATTCGCAACTTCCGGAAGTACGCCTCTATCGGTGAAAACGACCTGTTCATTCATGGGAGAACCGTCCGATTTAACTATACCAAGCAGTTCCTCGGAACGTAACTTAACAACCTTATAGGTATTTGGAATCGATTGATGTGTTTGCGAGTCAATCTGAAAGTCAAACACTTTCAGGGGAAAGGAAGCAAGTGAACAATGAAATCTGCTCACCACCGGGGCGAATGTCCATGCATAATTATCCCATGCGTCGTGGAAAGGTCCAACCAACAACATACCATTCGCTGTGGTGTCCAAATTTCGAACGACGCTTGCGAGTCTTTCGGCATCCCATCCCAGATAGTGCTTGATGATATCCCAAGTTGCGTATGATGGATCTGACTGAGAAGAAATAAGCAACTAAATTAATCATGCGATGCATTTTCGTACACTTCTTTCTTTAAATACACCGACAGCACGCTTAACGATGTGAGCGACAATCACGCTGCCGACTGCGATGACCTGATCCTTGGGTGCATGTTCGCGATTCAAGTAACGCCCGGTGAGGATGCATTGATATCCATCACGGATTCGCGTCTGTTTGAAGATCAACACATTTAATGCGTCATTCAAAGATTAGAGGGACGACTGCACCTGTTCAACCATGGTAGAATTACGATTACCAAGGGAGAACAAACCGTTATGAGTTTCCGTCTCCAACGTTGGAGTCGCATGATCACTGGGAGGATGACTGCCAGTGCTCTGATTTCCTTTAACTATAAATCAAGTAAG
>Ga0157379_10002745_pt1 | contig 14852 bp, 11 predicted proteins | sample S25metaG_FD_121802 | JGI IMG/M metagenome (GOLD analysis project Ga0157379, IMG submission 121802) | Switchgrass rhizosphere microbial communities from Kellogg Biological Station, Michigan, USA - S2-5 metaG | ecosystem: Host-associated > Plants > Roots > Rhizosphere > Soil | place: USA... | reverse complement strand
GGGATCGAACGAGCCTACCGGCACAACGATTTCAAGATTGGGCTGTCCGCCCTTGCGGGACCGTCCTTCAATAGCTTCGCCATCGACAATGCCGCGCGGGAGGCGTATCAGGCGCGCCTCGGCGTCCCGCTGGAGGATGTGTCCGTCAAGAACTCGCTCGCAGTGCGCACGGGCGTGGGGGCGTGGTACGACGTGAACAACTGGATCGGAATCCATGCCGGTGTCTATCGATGGTTCGGCCAGACCACTGCCACGACCACGGCCGGAGGCGAAAGCACCGATGAGACCTGGCAGAGTGGCAAGCTCACCGCTTCGACCGGAATCGCGATCGGGCTCTTCTAGGTCTATTCGCGCCGAAATGAGAAAGCGCCCTCAGAGCCTCGCGCTCTGGGGGCGCTTTTGCGTGTGACATTCCTTGAGCCGCGCTCAGACGACCGCGTCCAGCTCGGCCATCTCCTCAGTCGTCAGCGAGAGCCCCGCCGCCGCGACGTTCTCCCGGAGGTGATCGACCCGGGAGGTCCCCGGGATGGGCAGCATGACGGGACTCTTCTGCAGGAGCCACGCGAGCGCGACCTGAGTCGCCGTGGCCCCGTGCGCCGTTGCGATACGAGCGAGGGCGCCCTCGGGTTCGACCAGATCGCCGGCAGCGAGCGGATACCAAGGGATGAAGCCGATCCCGTGGGCGGCGCAGTAGGCGAGCACGTCCCCGCTCTTCCGCTCGGTGAGGTTGTACAGGTTCTGCACGGTTGCGACCGGAAAAACCCGGCGCGCAGCCTCGATGTCGTCCACCGAGACCTCGCTCAGTCCCGCGTGCTGGATCATGCCTTCGTCCAGTAGCTGACGCACGGCGCCGAACTGTTCGTCGCGGGGCACCTTCGGGTCGATGCGATGAAGCTGCCAGAGATGGATCCGCTCGACACCCAGTCTCTCGAGGCTTCCCCTGGCCTGGGCCATCAGGTAGTCCGGATCTCCATGCGTCACCCACTGCCCGGCACCCGGTCGCAGGTAGCCGGCCTTGGTCGCGATCAGCAGGCCGCCGTACGGATGAAGCGCCTCGCGAATCAGCTCCTCCGAGATGTTGGGGCCGTAGCTGTCCGCCGTGTCGATGAAGTTGACGCCCAGCTCCGGGAGGCACCGCAGCGTGGCGAGCGCCGCCTTTCGATCGGCTGGCGGTCCCCAAACCCCAGAGCCGGTGATCCGCATGGCGCCGTAGCCGAGGCGGTGGATCGTGAAGTCTCCGACGCTGAACCTGCCAGACGCCCCAGCGTTGATCGAGCTCATCCCCTGGCCTTTCCGATGGAGGACCTGCAGCAACAGGACATGGACGACGAGGATACAGTTTGAACCAAAGCCAGCACCTCCACGCTAGGTACCCTCCAGACGTTCTCCATTTTTCCATGTCCGCCTGTTCGGTCCCGCCCCCATCGGCGTTTCGAGTCGTGAACCATCCCACGCGACACGCAAATTTCGGGGGGAATCATGCGAACGCCGCGCCACGCCATGCCCATCGTCGCACTGGCCATCTTGGTTGCTTGTCTATTGTTACAGACCTCAGCCCAGGCGTCCGTTTCAGGCGGCGGCCTGAAGATCCGCTGGTTCGGCGAGAAGCCCCAGGCGGCTCAGGCCGGGCAGGAGTTCGTGGGGCACGTGGAGATCATCGCCGCGAAGCCGGGGTCGCTGGACCAGCTCGAGGTCGTGGGACAGGGCTGGTCGCTCCGGAGCTCGGATGCCCCGGCCCACGCCTCGATGAGCCGCGGAGAGCGGCGCGTCCTCAATTTCCGGGCCGTTCCGAGCGATCCCACCCAACCTCTCACCGTGCGGGCCATCTTCAACGGCGTCCCCGTGGAGCGGAGCGGCCGCTTCGACGCGCACTCGCTCGGGAAACGGAAGCTTCAGTACCAGAACGGCCAGGGCCCCAAGCTCTCTGGCGTGCGACCCAAGCTCGCGCCTGGATCGACCGAGCGTGCCCAAAACCAGAACATCGCGTTCATGGGCGATTTCAAGTACACGCGCACGGACGGGACCGTGCGAGGGGCGGATCACATCCAGATCAAGGTCTGGGACCAGGACGCGGTCTTCGATGAATTGATGTGGTCGGGCACCACGGACACTCAAGGTCACTTCGAGGGCGCCGTGTCGTGGGACGACTGCGACATCTCGGGCTGCGACGATCCCGACATCTACGTCGAGGTCATCGCGACCGGAGACGCATGCGATTTACAGGAGGACTCGCTCCTCGAGGAGACCTACTCGTGGGAGTCGGCGGTCACCAACAACTTCACCGGCACGTTCATCGACTTCGGCACCCTGACCCCGGGCACCCAGACGCCCGACAACGCGGCCTGTCACGTCTTCACCAGCGTGACGCGCGCACACCGGTTCGCGTCGGATCGCGCCGGGATGAACGCGCCGCCCGTGGACGTGCAGTTCCCCGATGGCGGCACCACGAGCCGGTACGACACCTTCTACAACGAGATCCACATCACCGCGAACGACATGTGGGACGAGCTCACGCACACCCACGAGTTCGGCCATCACCTCCACTACACGTTCGGCAATCTGCTCGATCCCGATTACGAGAACGGCTTCTGCGACGACCCGACTCCGGGGCACTGCGTCTGGTGTCCCGAGCACGTGGGCGAGGGATGGCAGGAGGGATTCGCGGACTGGTACGGGCAGCTCGTGACGGAAGACTACATCTCCAGCTACGGACAGGTCCCGTGGGTCGAGAACAATCAGGGCCCTCTCTTCCTGTACAAGAATGACGGGGTCGCCGCATGCCAGGACGGCATGACCTACAACGACAGCCGGACCGAGGGCTTCGTCATGGCGCTCCTGCGCGACATGCAGGACGGCACGAACGACAACCACTCGAACGACCCAGCGCCGGACTGCTCCAGGGACGCGATGAGCATCGGCTATGACGAAATCCTCCAGGTGTTCAAGGACGACGATCCCACGGACATGGGCATGTTCCTGAACGACTTCAGAGCACGTTACCCGCAGTTCGACATGGATCTCTACAGCACGACGATGAACGTGGGGCCAACCTTCAGCTTCCCGCTTCCCGATCCGAAGGTGGTGACGCAACCCTCCCCCTGCGTCATCGCCAGGACCGGCGAGACGATCACGCTCCATGTGGACGGAAACGGATCCCTCCTGACCTATCAGTGGCGCGCCAACGGCGGGAACCTCGTGAACGACCCGAACACCCACGGAGTCGCGACGAACACCCTCACGCTCTCACCGGTGGCGTCCTGGATGACGGCCACGTACGACTGCGTCGTGAAGACGTGCGACGGCTCGAAGTCCGTGACCAGCGCGAGCACGCGCATCACGGTGTTCAGCGCGCCGCCGACGCCGGCGCGGCCGTACGTGTCGTGGGGCGAGAACTATGGCGGGCAGTGCGGCAACGGCACCAACACCTACCAGCTCCCCGCCGGCAACTACACCGGCCTCACGAACATCATCCAGGTCGAGGGCGGCCGGACGTTCACGATGGCGCTCAAGTCCGACGGTTCGGTCTACGACTGGGGACAGGCAAACACCGGCGAGCTGGGGAACGGGTTCTACGGCAGCAACCTGTACACACCCTTCCAGGTCGGGATCACGAACGTGCTCCGGATCGCCGCCGGGAACAATTTCGCCCTGGCGCTGAAGCGGGACGGCAGCATATGGGGCTGGGGCAATAACTTCTACGGTCAGCTTGGCGACTCCACCCAGAATGACCGGAACCTGCCTCACTCGACGAAGTTTCCCGGGTGCTTCGTCGCCATCGACGGAGGCTACTCGCACACGCTCGCGCTCCGGTCCGACGGCACGGTCTGGGTTTGCGGTTACAGCGGGCTCGGGAGCCTCGGACTCGGAAACACGAACGCGGTCAACACCTACCCGACGCAGGTACCCGGACTGACGGGTGTCGTCGCCGTGTCGGCCGCCGGCTACTCGTCCTATGCCCTCAAGTCCGACGGTACCGTCTGGTCGTGGGGCTACAACGCGTTTGGCAATCTCGGCGACGGGACCTCGACCCAGAGGAATTCGCCGGTGCAGGTGTCCGGCCTCACGGGCATCAAGTCGATCGCGTCGTCCTACTACAACGGATACGCGATCAGCTCTACCGGCCAGGCCTACGCGTGGGGCCGCGGAGACTATGGCGCGATCGGGAACGGATCCTCGGCTTATCAGTACACACCGGCCCTGATTCCCGCCATCGTGAATCCGAGGAAGATCGTCACGGGAGACGCGATGTGGGCCATGGCGCTGATGCAGGACAACACGCTGCGCGCCTGGGGATACAACGTGAACAGCGTGCTCGGCACGGGCGCCCCCGACGGATCCCTTCAGTACTCTCCCCAGAACGTCCCTGGGATCATCGGCGTCAACGACATCGGAGCGGGGACCGCGACGGCGCACGTGATGGGACTCGTCGTGAGTCCCACCGGCGTGGAGACGGAGACCGTTCCCCCGCTCGAGCTCGCGCTCCGCATCACGCCGATGCCGGCGCGCGCCAATGTCGGGATCGCCTTCGATCTGCCGGCAACGGGCCGCGCCTCGATATCGGTGTACGACGTCTCGGGCCGGCTCGTGCGCTCGATCGTGAGCGACACCCGCCCCGCCGGGCACAACGTCGTCAGGTGGGACGGACGGTCGCGCTCCGGGGAGATGGCCGCCGCTGGAGTCTATTTCGCGCGACTGGAGCACCTTGGAAATGTACTGACTCGCCGGATCGTGCTCGTCCGATAGCGGAAGCTTGACCCCCGATGACGGAGTCCGTCATCGTGTGTCCTCCACGTACGGGAGGACATCATGGACGAGCGTGTCGCCGGTGGGGGCGACCGCGCGGCGCCCCACGAGACGACGGCCGTTCTCATCGCAAGGGCCCGGGCCGGCGACACGCTGGCCGGACAGCGCCTCTTCGCGAGGCTGCTTCCGGCGCTGCGCCGGTGGGCCCGCTACCGGTTTCCCTCGACGCTGCGGGACGCCCGCGATACCGAGGACCTCGTGCAAGACGTGCTGCTGCGCGCCTTTCGCCGGATCGATTCCTTCGAGAACCGAGGCGAGGGTGCGTTCCTGGCCTACCTCCGCCAAATCCTTTTGAACGCGGTGAAGGACGAGCAGCGCCGCGCTGGGCGCGGTCCCGGCACGCTCCTCCCTCTCGACCAGGATCTCGCCGATTCCACCCCTTCCGTCGTGGAACGCACGATCGGCGCGGACCAGCTCCAGCGATTCGAGGAGGCCCTCGCCACGCTGCCGCAGGAGCAACAGCAGGCGGTGATCCTCAGGGTGGAGTTCGGGTACTCCCACGCCCAGATCGCCGAGGCTCTCGGCAAGCCATCCATGGACGCGGCTCGCGTCATGGTGTCACGCGCCCTGGCGGAGCTGGCGCGGAGGATCGATGAAGGCTGACGACCCGGAGCTCTCCGGCGTCGCCGACCGGGTCGCGGACGGAGCGCCCGTGGATTGGAACCGAGTCGGCGAGTCGCGCGGGCTCGCGGGGCTCAAGCTGATCGAGCAGGTCAGCGCCGCGTACCGCAAGGACATCGCTGTGGAGGCTCCCGCTCCCGCGGCCACGCTTTTCACCCCGGGCGAGCGGCTGGGTCCGTACCGGATCGACGGCGAGCTGGGACGCGGCGGCATGGGCGTCGTCTATCTCGCGCGGGATCTGCGCCTGGATCGCGAGGTCGCGGTGAAGACGCTTCCGCCCGATCTCTCCTCCGATCCGGAAGCGCTCGAGCGACTCACACGCGAGGCGCGTCTCCTCGCATCGCTCGATCATCCCGGCATCGCGGTGATCCATGGGATGGAGGAGGACGCGCGCGGCGCGCGGTATCTCGTGCTGGAGCGCGTGCGCGGTGTCACGCTCGCCGCTCGGCTCCGCTCGGGGCCGATGCCGGTGGCGGAAGCGCTGGTCCTCGCGACCCAGATCGGGGAGGCGCTCCAGGCCGCGCACGAGGGGGGCGTGATCCATCGAGACCTGAAGCCGCGCAACATCATGGTGACGGCGACGGGACGAGTGAAGATCCTCGACTTCGGCCTCGCGCGGGTCCGCCAGTCGTCGCCCGGTGCGGACGCCAGCATGGAGCCGAGCGCCGCCGCCCTAGAGGAGAGCAACGTGGTCGGCACGGCGGGCTATGCGAGCCCCGAGCGTCTTCAACGACTCGAGGACGCGCGCGCGGACGTGTTCGCGTTCGGCGCCGTTCTCTTTGAATGCCTCGCCGGCGTCCCCGCCTTTCCCGGCGCGAGCGCGGAGGAGATCCTGCAGGCCGTGCTCTCGCGCGAACCGGATCTCTCGCGAATTCCCGCCGAGGTCCCGGACTCGGTGCGCCAGCTGATCTCCGCCTGTCTGGAGAAGGATCCGTCGCGCCGCCTCCCCGGCATGGAGCCGGTGCTCGCGATGCTGCGCCGGGCACGCTCGGTCGGCACCGGAGCGCGCGCTCCTTCCGCAACGCCGCACAATCTTCCCGCGGAGCGCACGCGTTTCGTGGGGCGGACCGGGGTAATCCGGGAGTGCGAGGCGCTGCTCGCCTCGGGGCGCTTTCTCACGTTGACCGGCCCCGGAGGCGCGGGCAAGACGCGCCTCGCGCTCCGCCTCGCATTGCGCGCGCTTCCGCGACATCCGGCCGGAGTCTGGTTCGTCGATCTGAGCACCGTCGCCGAGCCGACGCGTGTCCCCCTGGCCGTCGCCGCCGCGCTGTCCGTGCGGGAGCAGCCCGGGGTTCCGCTCACGCACACGCTGCTCGAGCGGCTGCGCGATTCCGATTCCCTTCTGGTCCTCGACAACTGCGAGCACGTGCTCGAGGCGAGCCGGTCCCTGGTGATGGATCTCCACGCCGGCTGTCGCGGACTCACCATCCTCGCGACAAGCCGAGAGGCGCTCGGGCTCCAGAGCGAGCGAAGCTACGACGTTCCGCCTCTTCCCGTTCCTGACGCCGCGGAGGTCGCGGAGCCCGCGACCCTGATGCGGCACGAGTCGGTGGAGCTGTTCGTCGATCGCGCCCACATCGCTGCCCCCGACTTCGTGCTCGACACGGCGTCCGCGGCCGCGATCGCGCGCATCTGCCGGAGCCTCGACGGCATTCCGCTCGCGATCGAGCTGGCCGCCGCGCGCACCCACGTGCTGGCTCCGGCCGAGATCGCGGAGCGGCTCGATCGCCTCGTGGGGCTGCTGCAGGCGGAGCCGGGAACCGTCTCGCGACGGCACGCCACGCTCCGGGCCGCGCTCGACTGGAGCGTGGACTCGCTCGATCCGGAGGATCAGCTCGCGTTCCGCGCGCTCTCGCTGTTCACGGGGGGCTGGGACGTCGAAGGAGCGCGCGCGGTGCTCGATCGCGGCGATCTGGAGACGGTGGACGGTCTGGATCGGCTTGCACGCCGATCCCTCGTGACGGTGGTGAAGGGCCAGGCCGGCACGCGGTACCGCTACCTCGAGCCCGTGCGGCAGTTCGCGGCCGGGCGCCTCGCGTCCTCGGGGGAGGAGCCCGCGGTGCGCTCGCGATTCCTCGCGTACGCGGCCACGCTCGCGGAGCGCGCCGAGCCCGAGCTCCTCGGACGCGACCAGGCGTTGTGGCTGGATCGGATCGGCGCCGACCACGAGAACCTGCTCTCTGCCGTCGAGACGAGCGGCGGCGCGCCGGGCGACATCGAAGCCTCGCTCCGCATCGCGGGCTCGCTCTGGCGCTTCTGGCACATCCGCGGGCACCTCCGCGCGGGAGCGGCCGCGGTCCGTCGCGCGCTCTCGCACCCCGGCGCCTCGGCGCCGACACCCACGCGCGCACGCGCGCTCTACGCCGCCGGCGCTCTGGCCGTGTTCGACATGGAGGGCCAGCGCCGCGCGCGCGAGTACTTCGAGGAGGCGCTCGCCATCTTTCGCGAGGCCGGCGACGACTTCGGGGCGGCACGATGCCTCACCGGCCTCGGCGCCGTGGCGAGCGCGCGGCGCGAGTTCGCCGAAGGCGCGGCGCGACTCGAGGAGGCGCAAGCGCTCTACCGCAAGCTCGATGATCGCCGCGGGCTCGCGGTCACGCTCAACAACCTGGGCGCCGCCGCCTGGAACCAGGGCGATCTCGCGCGCGCCGGCGAGCGAATCGGCGAAGCGCTCGATCTGGCCCGCTCCGCCGGCGACCTCGGAAATGTGGCCCAGCTCGGCGTCGCTCTCTCCATGATTCGCTGCCGGTCCGGGGATGTCGCGGGCGCCGCGGGGCCGCTACGAGAAGCGCTCGCCACGCTCGGATCCCTCGGCGCGCGGCACAGCAGCGCGGCCGGGGCGCTCTTGGCCGCGGGCGAGCTCGCGATCGCCGAGGCACGCTTCGAGGATGCCGCGCGTTGGTTCGGAGCCGCGGACACGGTGCTGGATCGCCTGGGCCTCGTGTTCGATGACGCGGACGTCTGGTGGAAGCGGCGCGACGCGTCGCTCACTGCGGCGCGCGAAGCGCTAGGGGTCGCGGCCTGCGAGGCGCACGTCGAGGCAGGACGCCGCATGGAAGTCGAGGCCGCGCTCCGCGCCGCGCGCGAGGAGCTGAGGCCGGCGTAGCAGGACTGCCGCGACGTCCCCCCCGGAACGAGGCGCACCCCCGCGTCGCTAGCGCCTTTTAACGCCGCACTTCCGGCGTTCGCACGTGCTCCGTGCGGATGCCCACGCCGATGACGTAGGCAAGCACGGTTCGAAGCGCTGGAACCGCGCCGAGAACGCGAACCCCGAACGGCACGTGCCCCGCGCCGTTTCGTCCCGCGAGCTGCGGCCCGATGACGATGTCCTGCATCGTTTTTTGCAAACGCTGGGTCAGGCGGGTTGGAAGAGTGCGTCTCCGCTCCACGTGCGCCAGATCGTTGATGGTGAGACGGCCCTCTCTGAGTGGCTGGGCCACCGCGTTCGCGGCCGCGACCGCGTCCTGGATCGCGAGATTGATTCCGACACCGCCGACGGGGGACATCGCGTGTGCCGCATCGCCGATGAACAGGAGTCCCGGGCGACACCATCGGTCGAGCCGGTTGATGCGCACCGTGAGCAGCTTCACCTGATCCCAGTCCGTGATTTCCAGGATGCGCTCGCGGGCAAAGGGGGCGAGCCGGACGATCGTCTCTCGGAATGCATCCAGGCCGGCGCTCCGAACCTGATCCGCCGCGCCCTTCGGAATCACGAAGCCAACCTGCCAGTGCCCCTCGCGCGGGATGAGAACGAGGATGCGACCTTGGCTGAACGTGCCCCCCATTTGCGGTCCGTCGTTCGGAAGACGGGAGAGGCGGAACCAGAACACGTCCATCGGCACCCCGATCTCCTCGACCGCAAGGCCTGCCTTCTCGGGCAACACGGATCCCCTTCCATTCGCGCCGATCACCAGGGATGCTCGAACCTCGAGGGGTCCGCCGGGACCCACGGCGCGCACGCCCACGATCGTTCCCTCTTCCTCGATGAGGTCCGTCACCTCGGTTCGCATCCGGAGCTGATACGTGGGATAGCGCTGGGATTCCGTCGCGATGAAGTTCAGAAAATCCCATTGGGCCATCAGGACGAGGAACCGGCAGTGCGTCGGAAGATTCTTGAAGCTCGCGATGGTGAATTCATCGTCGCCGAAGCGTGCCGTTAGATTGTCCACCCGGCTGTGCGGCAGCTCGAGAAGCCGATCGAGGAGGCCCAGCTCGTACATCACCTCGAGTGTGGAGGGGTGCACGGTGTCCCCCCGGAAATCGCGCAGGAAATCCGGGTGCTTCTCGAGCACCACGACCTTGACGCCCGCGCGCGCCAAGAGGAGTGCCAGCACCATTCCGGCGGGGCCACCACCGGCCACGCAGCATTCGACCGACACTCGTTCGCTCATGCTCCCCCTGCGGTCCGGGAATCCGTTCGAGCCTAGAGGAATACCACAGAGCGCGGGATCTGGAACGCTGAGAGGATGCGCGGGCGAACGCGAGCGGGTATGTTCCAGGAATGCGGCCCGACGACATCCTCGAGATGACGCAGTGGGACTACTTCTGGGTTCCCGGCGACGTACGGGTAACCGACAGACCCGAGCTCCTCTACTACAGCTGCCTCCGAGACGTACCCATGCTGAACGTCGTCACCCGGACCCGCGCGGAGTCCGAGCGCCTTCCGGTCCTGATCGAGGAGGTGTCCCGCACACATGAGAACGTCCGTTCGCGCTGGCTCGTTCGAGATCTGCCCAGCTGGGAGCCGCTCCAGAGGGCGCTGGACGCGGCGGGGTACGCGCCGAAGATCCACACCTTCGCTTCCGCGATCGACGTGAAGGAGTACGAACCCCGATCCGCCGAAGGCATCGTCGTGCGCCAGGTGCTGGACATGCAGACGCTGCGGGACAGCGTCGCCGTCATGGGGCAAGCATTCGGGGGAAGCCGCGCGATGACCGATGAGGAGCTGGCACGCGACCTGGAGAACTGCACCCAGGGAACGAGGGTGCAGCGATTCGTCGCCTACGACGAGGCAACCATGGAACCGGTCTCGTCGGGAGGGATCACGCTCTTCCCAGCCCTCCGCTTCGGGTTTCTCTGGGCTGGAGGCACCATTCCCGAAGCGAGGGGCCGTGGCGCCTACTCCGCGATTCTCAAGGCCCGGATCGATCGGGCTCGTGAGCTTGGCTTCGAGTACGTTGGCCTGTACGCCGTCACGGACACATCCGGGCCGATCGTCTATCGGCAGGGCTTCCAGCGCTACGGCACGATGACGTACTGGGAGCGGCCGGCTCGCACGGACTGACCGCCGCTAGTGCCAGAACAAGGCGAGCAGGATCTCGAGCACGATGAGGACGATGACCGTGAGCTCTAGAAATTCGGACCGTCGGGACACAGCCTCCGCGTTCAGCATCGAGTAGGTGTCGCGAACGATGCGGACCTTGCGCTCGATTCCAGAGCGCCACGACTCCGCCCGGAAGATTTCGATCGCCGCGCCGTAGATTCGCGCGAGGAAGACGTCATCGGTGACCTTCAGCGAATTCTCGGCACGCTCGACCGCCTCGGTCGCATCTGCCACGCGCGTTTGGATCGCCGCGAGAAGGCGGGTGAACCGGCCGCCACGGAGCGACGGGCGCCGGCGGGCCGCCTCGATCTCGTCATAGATCCGCGGCAGCTCGGCGTCCAGGAGTGAGTCGTAGAAGCGAAGCTCGAGCAGCTGCGCATTCGCGAATTCGAGGACGTACTGGACGTCGGTGTCCTCGCGGACCGCCTCCACGATGAGGGCCGCGGACCAGGTCACGACCGCGAGGTCATCCTCGAAGTACGAGAAACGGTGCGACAGGATCTCCGCGCGCGCCTGAGACGAGAGCGGCCGGCCCTCCCCCACGAGAAGCCGCGCGATGTCGCTCTCCGGGAGGGAATCCGGACGGACCGGCCGCCCCGAGGCGGAGTCCTCGATGCGATCGATCCGATACACGATGTACTCCTCGCTGATTCGCGAAAGGTCGGGGCGGACGATCGCTGGTCCCAGACGCTCGAGGAGACGATCGCGACAGCCCTCGAACAAACCCCACGCTCCGCAGGACCCCACGGCGATGCCGAGATCGACGAACTCATCCCAGGACGCGGCGCGCATGTCGACGCGCCCACGGAGCGAGACCACTCCGAAGTCGAAGATGCGGGCGGACATCAGGACGCGTTCCGTCCGGCGACCCACGGTGGCTTCTTCGTTCCAGAGATTGACGGTGATGGGAGGGTTCGGAATCTGGATGGCCTGCGCTTCGCCGCGCACCGGACGGCTGCGATCGGGTGCCGTCGAGCTCAGGAGCTCGTAGGCTTGATCGAGCCTGATCTCGTATCCGACGTCGAAAAGCCGGTAGAGGATGGCTTCGCCGGCGACGCGGGCATTCGGCCGGGGGGCGGCGGTCTGGGTCAACGGAGCGGCGGAGGCCACACTCCGATGGTACGCCTTGCCGCGGTCCGACCGCGTTACTTCGGACGCGGCTCCAGGCTGCGCCCCCAGCGCTCGATGGCCTGCGCCACTTCGCCGAACGAGCGCCCGGCCTCCGTCAGCTCGTAGCTGACGCGGACGGGCGGCCCCGGTTCGACCCGCCGGAGCACGAGCCCTTTGGCCTCCAGCTCCTTGAGCCGGGCGGATAGAACCTTGTCCGCGGGTCCCCGAGCCAGATCCCGTAGCTCCGTGAATCGATAGGGACCTCCCTGGAGCGAGTTCAAGATCAACGCGCTCCAGGGCTTACTGAGCACCTCGATGGCCCGCTGGAAGGCCTGGCACTGCGAGTCGACCGTTTTCATGGCGTCAGTTTAGATGCATCCGCTTTCCTTGGTAAAGCTACTTTCTTGAATCCCTCCGTGTCGTTCGCTATCCAAAGGAAAGCAGCAGGCAGCCAGAAAGTCGTCGGACCGCCGGCCCTCGGGGCCTTCGGCCCAGGAACCAAGGAGGGCACACCATGGATACCGGTCTTCTGATCCTGCGTCTCGCCGTGGGCCTCACGCTCGTGGGACACGGCACTCAAAAGCTGTTCGGTTGGTTTGGCGGTTACGGCCTTCAGGGCACGGGTGGATTCCTCGAGCAGCTCGGATTCCGGCCCGGCGCGCGCGCCGCGCTGATGGCGGGCCTCACCGAAGCGGGCGGCGGCGCGCTGCTGGCGCTGGGCCTGTTCACGCCACTGGCGGCGACGCTGTTGATCGCGGTCATGCTGGTCGCCATTGTGACCGTTCACCTGTCGAAGGGCTTCTTCGTGTCCAACGGCGGGTATGAGTACCCGCTGATCCTCGCCATCGCGGCACTCACCTTCGCGATCACGGGCCCGGGTCAGATCTCATTGGATGCGCTCCTGGGTACGGAGCGCGCCGGACTAGCCTGGGGAATCGCGGCCGCTGCTCTTGGAACTCTCGGCGCCGGCGCACAGCTTCTCAGCCGGCGCACCACCCAAGCAGCGCCCGCCTCGCACGCGGCGTAACTACATCGCAACCCTCCGGGCCTCGCGATTCGGTCGCGAGGCCCGCTTGCTTCTGGTGGGAATTTCCCCTTGTTGCCCCCTTCCGGAGAGGATCACCATGAATCGCGCCTCATGGTCTCGGAGGCGGTGCAGGCATCGATCGGGGAGGTTCCAATGGCAGAAGGAGCAGGCGGTATCAAGAACGTCGTTCTGGTTCACGGCGGCTTCGTCGACGGCTCGGGCTGGGAAGGCGTCTACAAGCTACTGAAAAGGGACGGTTTCAACGTCTCCGTCGTACAAAACCCGACGATCACGCTCGCGGACGATGTCTCGGTGACCCGGCGCGCCCTCGCAGCGATGAACGGTCCGTCGATCCTCGTTGGCCATTCATATGGGGGCGTCGTCATCACCGAGGCGGGCAACGATTCGAACGTCGCCGGACTCGTGTACATCGCGGCGTTCGCTCCTGACAAGGGCGAGTCGGTCTCCTCGCTCATCGCGAATCCCCCACCGGGCGCGCCAGTTCCCCCGATCCTCCCACCGAAGGACGGTTATCTCTTCCTGGATCGAGACCAATTCCATGCGTCCTTCGCAGCTGATGTCGCGGACGACACTGCAGCGTTCATGGCCGACGCGCAGGTGCCCTGGGGCGTCGAGGCTCTGGGTGGAACCATCACCCAGCCCGCGTGGCGGGTGAAGCAGAGCTGGTACCTCGTCGCGACCGAGGACAGGATGATCCCGCCCGACGCACAGCGGGGCATGTCGAAGCGCGCGGGTGCGACCGTCGTCGAGGTCAAGGGCAGTCACTCGGTGTACGTCTCGCAGCCGAAGGCGGTGGCGGACCTGATTGTCCAGGCGGCGAGGAGCGTGGCCCTCGCGGCGAGATAAGAGCTCCGGCGGCAACACCTATTCCACGCAAAATCGAAGCCCCCTCCCCGAGATCTTCGGAGAGGGGGCGTTCTTTGCGGGTCGAATGCAGACGCGGCGATCTCAGCCCTCCCAAACGTCCCCTTCAGGTGCTCCCCTCCCCAGCTTGTCCGGAAGCCTCTCCCCCTTTGGGATGAACGCGAGCGACACCGAGTTGATGCAATAGCGACGGCCCGTCGGCGGTGGTCCGTCCGGAAACACATGCCCTTGATGTGCGCCGCAACGAGCGCAAACGATCTCGGTTCGCACCATTCCGTAACCAACGTCTCGACGTTCACGCAGATACCCTTCGGCAAACGGTGCGGTGAAACTCGGCCAGCCCGTGCCGCTTTCGAACTTGGAGCCGGCCCGGAAGAGGGGCAGGCCGCACAGGCGGCACGTATAGACCCCCGCCCGCTTCTCGGTGAGGAAAACGCCGCAAAACGGCGCTTCCGTTCCGTGCTCGAGAAGGACGCGTCGCTCGTCTTGGTTTAGCCCGGCCTCGAGAGTCTGCAGCTGCTCTTGGGTGGGAGGACTCAGATTGAATGGGGTGGTCGTGACGTCACTCATGATCGGTCTCCTTGCATCCGTTTACGCCCCTCGCTCCCGAAGGGCGCGATGCACCAAAGCCACCGCGATCGATCCCTCACCGACCGCCGAAGCGACCCGTTTCAGATTGCCACTCCGCACGTCTCCAACAGCGAAGACCCCGGGCAGCGTGGTTTCGAGGAGATGAGGAGGGCGCCCGAGCGGCCATCGGGCCGCCATCAGGTCCTCGCGAGAGAGGTCTCCCCCTGTTCTGACAAACCCCTTTTCGTCGAGCGCAAGGCACCCTTCCAGCCACTTCGTATTGGGAACCGCACCGGCCATGACGAACAGATGCCGCATCGGACTCTTCGTGATCTCACCGGAATCCGCGTGCTGCCACGTGATGTTTTCCAGGTGGTTGGCTCCCTCCACGGCGACAACTTGGGTCCGGGTGCGGAGATGGATCTTTGGGTGATGCTCGATGCGGTCGATGAGGTACCGCGACATCGTGTCACTGAGCCCGCTGGAGCGAACGAGCATGTGGACCTGCCGCGC
>Ga0157379_10002744_pt1 | contig 14853 bp, 7 predicted proteins | sample S25metaG_FD_121802 | JGI IMG/M metagenome (GOLD analysis project Ga0157379, IMG submission 121802) | Switchgrass rhizosphere microbial communities from Kellogg Biological Station, Michigan, USA - S2-5 metaG | ecosystem: Host-associated > Plants > Roots > Rhizosphere > Soil | place: USA: Michigan... | reverse complement strand
ATCGGGCCGTCCGCCCGACACGGAGTAGCGCATGCGATAGGCCGGCGCCGGCGTGAAGAGGAACACGTTCGATCCGTCGAACGGCTTGATGGCCGCGCGCGCCACGGCAGGAGTCGCGGCAGTCGTCGCGGGCGTGCCCGGCGCTGCCGGCTTGACGCTCGAGCCCGCGGCTCCGGCCTGCATCGAGGCCAGTGCAACCGATCGCTCGCCTAAAGGCTCGCGCTCCATGCGAGAGGGAGCGCTCACCGGACCTGACGGAGCGCGAGGCTTCAGCCGAGCGTCGGCCTGATCCGTCGTCCGCTGCCGCGTCGGCTTCGTCACGCTCGCCGCCAGTTGCCGCAGCGGCGACACGTTATCCATGATCCAGAACGACCGGCCCATCGTCGACACCACGAGATCGCCGTGATGGACCTTGATGTCCGTGACCGGCGTCGCCGGCAGGTTCCGCTGCAGCGATTGCCAGTGCTTGCCCTGATCGAACGACACGTACGCGCCCTCGAGCGTGCCGGCGTACAGCAATCCTTCCTGTTCGGGATCCTCGCGCACGACGTGCATCGGCTGATTCGACGGGATGCCGTTGGCGCCGTCGGTCAGCAGGGTCCAATGCGCTCCGTAATCGTTCGTCATGTAGAGATACGGCTTGAAATCGTTCAGATACATCCGGTAGACCGAGAGGTAAGCGGATCCCTTCCGGTGCGGCGAGTCCTCGATCGTGTGGACGCGGCCGCCCGGCGGCAGATCTCTCGGCGTGACGTTCTTCCACGTCTTGCCGTTGTCCCTCGTCACCCACACCGGACCGTCGTTCGATCCGGTCCAGAACACGCCCGGTTCCAGGCGCGACGACCGCATCGAGTACAGGGCCGCGTAGACTTCTTCGCCGGTCATGTCGCGGGTGATCGGCTCACCCGAGGTGACCTGGCCCTCCGGTCCATTCGCCGTCACGTCAGGGCTGAACTTCGTCCAGTGCACGCCGCCGTCGACGGTTTTGTGCACGAACTGCGAGCCGTGGTAGACGACGTTCGGATTGTGCGCGTCGATCTCGATCGGCGACTGCCGCACGAACCGGAACATCATCTCCTTCGGGTTCTTGCCGTAGCGCTGCTGCGGGTTGACCCAGTATTCCTGCTCCTGGCCGGTCGACATGTTCATGCGGGCGAATTCGCCCTTGCAGTCGCCGTACACGATCTTGCCCGATGGAATCGGCCGGACCTGGCCGCTCTCGCAGCCCGGCAACGGCACCCACAGCTGGCGCGGGTCGTCCGGTCCCCACGACGTCGGCGGCAGTTGCCAGACACCGAGATTCCGTCCCGTGTCCTGCTGCGGACCGTAGACGAGATAGGGGAACTGCTCGTCGGCATCGACGTGATACATCTCCGCCGTCGGTTGGTTGAACTGCGACGACCAGCTGCGCGCGCCGTCCTGCGTGATGTTGGCGCCGCCATCGTTGGTCTCAATCATGATCTTCGGGTTGTCCGGATTGAGCCAGACGATGTGGTTGTCGCCGTGCGGTTCGGCGACGTTGACGAAGGTCTTTCCGCCGTCGGTCGAATGATGGAGGGCCAGTTCGGTCACCCACACGTCGTTTTCGTCCTTCGGGTTCACGAATACCTTGTTGAAGTAGAACGGTCTCGCGCGCAGGGCCTGCGAGCTGTTCACGTTGGTCCACGTGGCGCCGCTGTCCGCGCTTCGATACAACCCGCCCTTCGCGCCTTTCGCCTCCACCTGCGCGTAGACGACCTTCGGGTTCGACTGCGCGACGTCCACCCACACCTTGCCGATCAGATCGTCGGGGAGTCCGCTGCCCACCCGCGTCCAGCGTTCGCCGCCGTCCATCGACTTGTAGACGCCGCCTTCCGCCGCCGCGCCGCCGCTGATGATCGTCCACGGCTTACGCTGCCCGCGCCAGGCGCCGGCGTAGATCTCATTGGGATTGGACCAGTTGATGGCGACTGACACCACGCCAGTCTGATCGTTGATGAACAGCACCTTCTGCCAGGTCTTGCCGCCATCCTTGGTCCGATACACGCCGCGCTCGGGGCCCCAGCCGAACGGGTTGCCAATCGCCGCGACGAAGACGATATCCGGATTCTTCGGATGAACTTTGAGCTGGCCGATCTGGCCGACGTCGGCCAGGCCAGCGGGCTGCCACGTGCGTCCGGCGTCGGTCGACTTGAACACCCCGCGGCCCACGATCACATTCGATCGAATCGCCTCGCTGCCGGTGCCCGCGTAGACGACGTCCGGATTCGAATCCGACACGTCGATCGCGCCGATCGACCCGGTCGGCAGTTGCCCGTCCGTCACCGGCGACCAGGTGATGCCGTAGTTGTCGGTCTTCCAGACGCCGCCGCCGGTGGCGCCCATATAGAACACGTTGGGCTGCGTCCGTACGCCGACCGCCGCCGTCGATCGCCCGCCGCGATGCGGACCGATCGAGCGCCAGCGCAGATCCTGATACGTGTTCGGATTGATGATGACGTTCGGGGAAGCCTGCGCCTGGAGCCGCGCGAGGCGGGCCGGCAAGGCGGGATGAAACGAGGCCGCGCCGATCACGCCGGCCACGACGAGCAGCAATCTCTTCATGGCCGGATTCTACTACCGCGAGGCGGAGTCGCCCCCTCTACTGCGGTTCGCCCGTCAGATCGATCTTCGAGCGTCCGCCTGGATAGGGCGCGTAGTCGCCTGGCCCAACGCCGACCACCTCGAGCGAGAGCCGATCGCCGTCGACCTGAACGACGACGAAATGATGCGGGTTCTCTTCCGGCGTCGGTCCGGGCTTCATCACATGCTCGACGCGCACGTTCTCCTTCGCGGCGGCCGTCGTGTAGGCGCGCAGATCCGGTTCGCCCGCATACCGGTAGTTCGGCGCGCCGCCGCCGCCGGTGACGATCGCGTCCATTCGAAACGTGGTGCCGCCCGACGAGTACCGTTCGACCCAGTGATCGAGGAGGTGATCGTGACCGGCGATCGTCATCGTCACATGGTGCTTCCTGAACAACGGCATGTAGAGGTTGCGAATCGCGATCGATTGCGGTTCGAGGCGATCCGGCGCCTTCACGCCGGTTCCCGGCATCGGCTCGGCCGAGGCCCCGCCGTGTGGACCTGCCGAGAACGGCGGGTGATGGAAGAACACGAACACGTGCGGAAAGCGGGCGCGATCGAGATGTTCGAGCTGGTCGGCCACCCACGCCAGCTGCAGCTGGTCGCCGGCAATGTTCGAGTCGAACGCGATGAAGAACGCGTTGCCGTAGCCGAAGCTGAAGGTCGGATATCCACTCAGGCGACGCGGCGATCCTTCCGGCGGAATCAGTTTCGACATGGCGGTGAGCGTGTTGTGCAGGCCCAGGGACCGGCCCGGATCCCCGGGAGGCATCGTCGTCACGTCGTGATTGCCGACCGAAAAGAAGAACGGAATATTCGCCGAGCGGGTGAGCCGTTCGATGATTGGCGAAAAGCTGACGTTCCACATCGCCGCGTTCTGACCGCGAAGCACCGCGTCGCCAGACTGGAGGGCGAAACGAACCGGGAATGGCGTGGACGCGCCCTGGCGAACGCGCGCGATCATCTTGTCGACGACGAGGCTGTGCTCCACCTGGACAATCTGCCCGTCGCCCGGAATGTCGACTGCGCCGCCGCTGCGCGTGTCGCCGTACGCAATGAACGAGAACCGTGTGACGCCGGCAGACGCCGCTTCGCTCGGAAGTGGCGTCGCTGGCGGATTGATCGGCCGCACCAGCACGAGCGGCGGGGGCGCCGCCGGAGGCGGCTGCTGGGCTGCCGCAACGGCGCCGATCACGCCGCACAGGCACAATGGACCGATACCTCGCATGCCGGGATGTTAACATCCGGCCCCGCCGAACCGTCGTAACAACATGGAGACGTTCGTACGCGACCTGCGGTACGCCGTGAGAGCGATGACCCGCATGCGGGGCACCGCAGTCGTGGCCATCCTTACCCTGGCACTCGGCATCGGCGCGACGACCACGATGTTCAGCGTCGTCTACGCGTTGCTGCTCAGGCCCGCGCCGTTCCCCGACCCCGAGCGCCTGGTCATCCTGTTCAACACGAGCGTCACGCCGCGTGACGGGCTGCAGCGCCTGCGCTGGTCGTTGTCGAACACGGTGGAACTCGAGCGAGTGGCAGCTTCGTTCGAGAGCATGGGGTCGTTCACTGGTCCGCTGCTGACATTGAGCGGTCAGGGGGATCCGGAGCACGCCGACGGCGAGACGGCCTCACGCGGCTATTTCCGGACGCTGCGCGTAAATCCGATCGCCGGTCGCGTTTTCAGCGCCGACGAGTGCTCCCCGGCCGGCGCGCAACCGGTCGCGCTCATCAGCTCGCGGCTGTGGCAGCGGCGCTTCGCCGGCGATCCCGCCGCACTCGGACGGACGATGATCGTCAACGAAGTGCCGCTGACGATCATTGGCATCATGCCGGACGGATTTGCCGGGCTGAGCGGGAAGGCCGAGCTCTGGATTCCTCCGCCGATGGCCGCGCGACTGTACTACTCCGACTACCTGACCACACCGCAGAACTTCATCAGCCTGGTGGCGCGGTTGAAGGACGGCGTCAGTCTGCAGCAGGCGAACGCGGAGCTCAGCGCGATTGGGCCACGGTTCATCGGTAACGGATCGACGCCCGGCATCGTGTGGGGCGCGACCGCGGTGCCGCTGCGCGAAGCGCGGGTCGATCCAACAGTTCGGCAATCAGCGTTTGTGCTGCTGGCAGCGGCGACCTGCGTGCTGCTGATCGCATGCGTGAACGTGGCTGGGCTGTTGCTCGCCGGGGCCCGCGTCCGACGCCGCGAGATCGCGGTGCGCCTCGCGATCGGATCCGGGCGACGCCGGCTGGTGCAGCAACTGCTGACCGAAGGACTGCTGATGGCGGTCATCGCCGGCGTCCTCGGCACGCTGCTCGCCCGGTTGGGTGCCGGCATCTTTGCGCGGACTGCGCCAGCGGTCATCGCCAGCGGCCGGAACAACTACGGCGCCCTCGGCATGCAAGGCGCCCCGGCGCTCGATCCCGGTGTGCTGCTGTTCGCGCTCGCCGTTGCGCTCGGCACCACGCTGTTGTTCGCGCTGGTGCCGGCGCTCGCGGCGTCGCGCTCAGACCTGGTGACGGCGCTCAAGGAGGACGATCGCGGCGGAGGCCGCGGCAGCCGGACGCTTTCGATGCTCGTTGTCAGCGAGGTCGCGCTCGCCTGTCTGCTGCTCACCGCATCCGGCCTGCTGATCGAAAGCTTCGCGCGCTTGCAAAGCCGGCGGGCCGGCTTCGTGCCCGACGACGTGCTGACGTTCTGGGTGCGGCCGCCTGGATCGCGCTATCCACCCGCCGTGGGTCCGGCGACCGTCGGCCGCCTGCTGACGCGCATTCAGGCCGTGCCCGGCGTCGAATCGGCCGCGGTCAACCGGTGCGTGCCGTTCAGCGGATGCTCCAGGACGATCGCGTTCTTTCCGGATCGGCCGACCGATCCTGCGAACGCCCCGGGCGTCGGCCGGCATTACATTTCGCCTGACTACTTCCGGACACTGGGCATTCCCATCCTGGCCGGGCGGCCAATCACGGACGCGGACCGCGCCGGCAGTCCGCCGGTGGCGATCGTGAACGAATCGGGCGCGCGTCGCTTCTGGCCCGGAGAGAACCCGATCGGCAAACGCGTCTGGTTCGGCACGACCACCGGGCCGTTCTCCAATCCGGCGCGAGCCGTGGAAATCGTCGGCGTCGCCGGCGACATCAAATACGAAGGCGCCGATCAACCCGACCGGCCGGACCGCGCCGATTTCTACACGTCCTATCTGCAGTTCGCGTATCCGGACACGATGGTCATCGTCAAGGCGCGTGGTTCGTCAACGGCGCTGCTGCCGGCGCTGCGATCGGCGGTGGCGTCGGTCGATCCGGCGCTGCCGATTCATGACGTCCTGACCCTCGACGACCGGATCAGCGACGCCGTGGCGAGGCCTCGGTTCAATGCCGCCCTGCTCGCGGCCTTTGCAGCCGCCGCGCTGCTGCTCGCCGCCATCGGCGTCTATGGCGTGCTGTCCCATTCGGTGTCCTCGAGGACGCGTGAGATCGGCGTCCGCCTCGCGCTCGGCGCCGACGCGTCGCGCGTCGTCTCTCTGGTGGTCGGACAGGGTCTCCGCCTTGCCGTTGCCGGCGCAGCGATCGGCCTCGCGGCCTCGGTGGCGGTCGCACGGCTGATGCAAGGGCTTATCCTTGACGCCGCAGCGTGGGACGTGCGACTGCTCGGTATCGCGGCCGCGATCATGCTCGCAACCGCCGCGCTCGCCGCCTTCGTCCCAGCCCGGCGGGCGAGCGAGGTCGATCCGATGGTCGTCCTCCGTATGGAATAATGCCCACATGACGCGGGATATCCGCTACGCCCTGCGCGTCCTACGCGCGCGGCCCGCTTTTTCCGCCGTCGCCATCCTGACGCTGGCGCTCGGCATCGGCGCCAACACTGCCATCTTCACCGTCGTCAACGCCGTGTTGCTGCGCGCCCTGCCGTTCCACGAACCCGATCGTCTGGTGCTCCTGCTCGAGCGGACCGCACGCTTTCCGACGGTGACGACGAGCTGGCAGAACTACGTGGACTGGCGCGACCAGAGCCGCTCGTTTGACGCAGTCGGGGCGCTTCGAAGCGTCACGATGACGATGACCGGTGGCGCGGAGCCGGAGCGAGTTCCAGCGAAGATGATCACGGCTGCCACGCTGCCGATTCTCGGCGTCTCGCCGGCGATCGGGCGCAACTTCTCACCCGAAGAGGACCGTCCTGGATCGGCCGGCGTGGCGCTGTTGAGCGACGCGCTGTGGCGCCGCCGCTTCGGCGCGGCACAGGACATCACCGGCCGCGCGATGACGCTCGACAACAAGCCGTACACGATCGTCGGCGTCCTGCCGCCGCGCTTTCAGCTTCTGGCCGCCGCCGACGTGCTGCTGCCGATCGGGCCATGGGCGGCGACGCTGCCTGACGATCGCGGCTGGCATCCCGGAATCTTTCCCCTGGCTCGATTGAAAGCAGGGATCACGCTCCGGCAGGCGCAGGCCGAAATGGATCTGATCTCGGATCGGCTGGCAAAGCAGTATCCGGAGTTCGACCAGGGCGTGTCGGCCGACGTGAAGCCGCTGCACGACTACGCGGTGCAGAACGTCAAGCAGTCGCTGGTGCTGCTGGCCGGCGCGGTGGGATTCGTGCTGCTGATCGCGTGCGCGAACGTCGCGAACCTGGTGCTCGTGCGCGCGGTCGGCCGTCAGAAGGAGATCGCCATTCGCACCGCGATCGGCGCCAGCCGCGCGCGGATCGCTCGGCAGCTCATGGCGGAAAGCGTCCTCCTCGCACTCGCCGGCGGCGCCGCCGGACTGCTGCTGGCGTTCTGGACCGTTCCGCTGCTCGCCGCGCTCGCCGGAGCCAACGCGCCGGCCGCGTCGGCCATCGTCATCGACGCCACCGCACTGGCGTTCACAATCGTGCTGTCGATCGCGACCGGTGTGCTGTTCGGCTTTGCGCCCGCCCTCCAGACCGCAAGGGTCGACGTGGCGGCAGCGATCAACGATGGCGGCCGCGGCGCCGCGGCCGGCGCCGCTCACCACCGCCTGCGTGGACTGCTGGTCGTGTCCGAAGTGGCGCTGGCGACGATGCTGCTCGTCGGCGCAGGGTTGCTGACGAGGAGTCTGCTGCATCTTCAGGAGACCTCGACCGGCTTCCAATCCGAGGGACTGCTCGTCGCCGATGCGCCGCTGTCGCCCGGAGCCTACGACACGACCGCCAAACGCGACGCGTTCGTTGAACGGCTGCTGGATCGATTGCGCGCGACGCCGGGCGTCGAGGCAGCGGCCATCGCCACCGCGCCGCCGTTCTCCGGCGGCGGGTCGACGATCCATTTCAACATCACAGGCCGGCCGCCGAAGGGTCCCGAGGAGTACATCCTCACCGGTCTGCGCGCGGTGACCGCCGATTACTTCACAACGCTCGGCGTTCCACTGGTCGCCGGCCGCGGCCTCACGGACCGCGATCGCGACCAGTCGCCGCCGGTGGCAATCGTCAACGAGACGTTCGCGAAACGCTATTTCGGCAACCAGGCGCGGCAGGCGGTAGGCGCACGGGCACAGCTGGGGACGGTGCCGGACGACGAGTCGCCGCGGATGGAAATCGTCGGCATCGTCGGCGACACCAAGCAGGCGTTCGAGGCCGACGTCCAGCCGACGATGTACGTGCCGTATCTGCAGCCGCCGATCGACGTGCTCGCCGGCTTGTACAGGAACCTGTCGATCCTCCTCAAGACATCCGGGAATCCGGCGGCGCTGGCCGGCGGCCTGCGGCAGGCCGTCCACGACGTGGATCGCGATCAGCCGTTGGCGCGGGTGCGAACGATGGAAGACGCGATGGCGGAATCGGTCATGCAACCGCGGCTGCGAACCCTGCTCCTGGCGCTGTTGTCGGCGATCGCGCTGATCCTCTCGCTGATTGGCGTGTATGGCGTGATGGCCTACTCGGTGAGCGAGCGCACGCACGAAATCGGCGTGCGAATCGCGCTTGGGGCGAGTCCGGCCGAAATCCGGGCGCTGATCATGGGCGAGGGCACGCGCCTGGCGGCGGTCGGCATTGCGATCGGCGTCGCCGGTGCGCTGGCGATGTCGCGCGCATTGAGCGCCTTGCTGTTTGGTATCAGCGCGACCGATCCGGTCACGTTCGTGGTCGCTGTCGCGGCGCTGGCGCTGGCGGCGCTGGCGGCCGCCTACGCCCCTGCGCGGCGCGCCGGCCGCATCGATCCCGTTGTGCTGATGCGATGAACGCCAAACGAGTCGTCGCCGACCTGCGTGAGCTGGCCGCACGCACGTCCACCCCCGACGGTGCCCAACGGCTTGCATGGGGATCGGTGTGGCGCGACGCGCGCGCGTGGTTCAAAAGCAAGGTCGACGAGCTCGGCTTACACATCAGAACCGACGCCGCGGGCAACAACTGGGTGACGCTGCCAGGCGCTTCTCCGAAGACCGTGATCGTCGGCAGCCACCTCGACTCGGTGCCGAATGGCGGCTGGCTCGACGGCTGCCTTGGCGTGGTCGCGGGACTCGAAGCGCTACGGATGCACGCGGGTTCGAAGCCGCCGGTCACGTTGACGCTGGTCGATTGGGCCGACGAAGAGGGCGCGCGATTCGGCCGAAGCCTGCTCGGATCCGGTGCCGCCGCCGGCAGTCTCAAGATCGACGATGTCCGGGAGCTGAAAGACCGGCAGGGGACGCGGCTCGTCGACGCGCTCGCGGAGAACGGCGTTGCCCTCGATCGCATGTTGGACGCGCATGTCGAGCTGACGGAGATTCCCGCCCGCGCCTACCTCGAGCTGCACATCGAGCAGGGGCCGGTGCTCGAATCAATGAACAAGGCGACCGGCGTCGTGCTCGGCACATTCGGCGTCGAGCGGCACATGCTCCGCTTCATCGGCCAGGCGGCCCATTCCGGGTCGACACCGATTCCGATGCGCCGCGACGCGTTTCTGGCGGCGGCGCAGACCGCGCTCGAGTGCCGCGACATCGCGACCCGTCATTCGAAGCCGGGCGCCGGCGTAGTCTGCACGGTGGGCATCGTCAACGTCGAGCCGAAGATCGTGACGGCCGTCCCCGGAGTCTGCGAGATCTCGCTGGATCAGCGCGCCCTCGATCCGGCCGTTCTCGCGGCGATGCTTGCCGACGCCCATGCCGCTTCCGAGAAGGCGGCGCGCGAGAACAACGTCAGCGTCGAGTGGCGGAAGCTGTGGCGGATCGAGCCGCGGCCCTTCGACCCGGCGCTGCTGCGACTGTGCGAGGAAGCCGTCCTCGAAGAGACCGGCGACGCGCCCCGCCTGCCGTCAGGCCCGCTGCACGACGCGGCTGAAATGGTGCCGCACATGCCGGTGGTGATGATGTTCGCGTATTCGTCGAACGGTCTGTCGCACTGCAAAGAGGAAGACACGCCGGAGGATTACCTCGAGAAAACCATCAGGGCGTATCTGCGGCTCGTGCAGAAAACCATCGCGCACGTGGCCAGTAAAGAAATCCCAAGGGACTCGGGGCTCGGGGCTCGGGGCTAGCTGTTCTCCATCGTTTCCCTCGACGATCTCCGAAACATCTTACCGTCGCGGTAATCCAGAATTACGCAAGTTGCTGCGAACACGGACTTTGCGTCTGGTATCCGAGTTGCACAGTGCACCAGACATGAACAAACATCTTCTCTCGGGGACGGGCATCGCCTTCGCCGGAGCGCTCCTGCTTGTGAGCTGCGGCGGTGGTGGTGGGTCGTCGTCCCCCGCGGCGCCACCGGCGGCTCCCTCGCCGGCGCCAACCCCGTCGACCGTGACGGTCAGCATCGTCAGCTCGGTTGGGAACACCGCCTACCAGCCAAACCCGGTGAGGGCGAACAGCGGCGACACCGTCGTGTTCAGAAACAACGACGCGACCATGCATCACATCATGCTGGACGATGGCTCGGCGGATCTGGGCGACGTCAACCCGGGCGCGACCAGCAAGGGCGTGACGCTGAAGAATTCGAACGCGGCACGGTTCCACTGCACGATTCATTCGTCGATGGTGGGCACCATCAACGAAGCCGCGGCGCCGCCGACGCCGCCGTGTCCGGATCCGTACGGCTACGGTTGCTAGGTCGGTAATCCGTTTCCGCCGACCGGTCGCGTCACAGGACGTCGACCGGTCGCGGATGCATTTCACACCCTATTTATCCTTCTTGTCCTTATCCCCTTTTTCGTCGTGGATCTGCCCTCGAATCTCGCCACCGGGACTCGTCATCGTGTGAACGTTCGCATACGTCTTCCCGGCACGAATCGCGGCAAGCAGCTTGGCAAGGTTATTCACCTCGAGCTGCTGCGTCGTGAGACCGATGACATCGGCCGCTGTAAAGTCGCCTGAAACCGTTCCATTCGCCGGACACGCTCCTCTCGCGGGGAAGCCAGCAGGGACGGTGCCGCAGAAAAAAACCGTCACGCCGCCATTGATGTTCGGCTGACCCACATGGATGTGAGCCTGTGCCACCGGCGTCAGCAAGCCTGAGTATTCCAGGACGAAATGTACGGACGTGTCCTGGTCGTTGACCGTCAATTCGAGTGTCCCTCTTCCCGCGGAAAGCGTCAGCGGCGATTCGTTGCGACCCTTTAATTCGGCGCGGAACTCGCGCTCGGTCTTTCCGTGCCCATCGTGTCGCGCGATGAGGGGCATCGTCAGCAGGGACATGGCTGCCAGGAGCATGACGGTCATCCGGTAATTCATTTGCGGCTCTCCTTAAACGTTCAGGGGGGACTTCGCGGCGGATTATACGTTCGAGTGCGACGGATTGGGGATGGTCACATGAAATTTCCACGGACGAGTTAGGTGACCAAGTCTCGATGAGGCCTAGCGTTCAAGGCCGTCCGGATGCGCCGGCGGTGCTCTTGGCCGGCGCACCGATCTGTTTCAGCAGCTCCGCCACTGCGGTGTCGAGCTGAACGTCGGAACCCGAATAGCTTTCGCCGACCGGTCGCGTCACAGGAACGTCGACCGATCGTGGATGCATTTCCATCGGCGTGCCGTCGGCGGCGAAGATCTTCGTCGAGGGCATTCGCAGGACGGAGCCGTCGATCAGCGTGACGGCGCCGGTGTAGATAATCCAGCCCGCCGTCGGCTCGCCGACGACTTTTCCCAGCTTCAGTGTTCGGTACCCTTCGGTGAAATCCTCGGCATCCGAGAGCGAATGCTGGTTCGTGACCAGGATCGTGGGCAGCTCGAGCGCCCGCTGTCCGAGCAACGTGCGCGACGACACCGACGGTAGACCGCGCGTCCGCATGTTGAAGTAGCCGCGCCGGGCGAACATGTCGATCGCATAGACATTGACGAAGCCGCCGTTGTTGTTGCGCACGTCCACGACAACGCCCTGGCGCGCGTGATTCTCGGCGTCGAGATCGAGCTGCAGCTGCGACAGCGCATTCGCCGACATGTCGTACATGTGCACGTAGCCGAGCCGGCCGCCGCTCGCCTTGGCGACGTAGGCACGCTTCTGCTCCACCCACTGGCGATAGCGCAGCCCGCGCTCCGTAATCTGATCGATGGGCTTGAGGACGACGTCGCGGGGCGGCGCCGTCGGCGATGCGGCCACTGACAACGTCACGCGCTTGCCGATCGTGTGATCGAGCAGCTCGTCGAGATTCACGTGCGGTCCGGGCGCATGCCGCTCGACTTGGGTCAGATATTCCCCAGGCTTGATTCCGCCGATCGCAGCCGGTCCCAGCGCCACGACTGTCGTGACACGGAGCCGGCCGGTCCGGTCGTATTCGTCGCGATCGAAGTCGAGCGCGAGACGTCCGAGCGTGCTCTGCGAGCCCTGGGCCGGCTCAGAAATCCCCATGTGCGACGCGTTGAGCTCACCGAGCATCAACGACAGCACACGGCGCATTTCGTCGGGCGTCCGGACGCCGGCGATGTGCGGCTCGTAGATTCCTCGCACGGCGGCCCAGTCGACGCCGTTCATCTTCTCGTCGAAGAACTGATCGCGCAGGTAGCTCCAGGCCTGACGGAACGCCTCGATCTTCTCGCGCGAGAAGTCGACGTCGAGCTCCGCGCTGACGGCAACCGGACGCGGTTCACGCCGCTCGAGCGTAACGTTCGACACCCGTCCGCGATCGAGGTAATAGACCTCCTTGCTGTCCGGCGTGAAGTGCGCGTTGCGTTTCAGGCCGGGCGTCGACGTCAGCTGACGCGCGACGGCAGGCTCTTTCGACAGCTCGTCGATCGGATACACGTACAGGTTCTGCTGTCCCGCAGCGGACGCGGTCAGCAGGAGCCACTTGCCGTCGGGACTGATCTCCTGACGCGAGACGTCCACGCCAACCGGCAGGACACTCGCGCGTCGTCGAATGTCGTCGTACACGATTTCCACGGGCCGCCCGGGTGAGCTTGCCGCGCCGGAGCCCGGTGAAATCGGGCCGGGCGACGGCGGGCCTGGTTGGGTGAGCACCGTGGTCGGCACCTTCGGCTGCTCTTCTTTGAACAGATCGCGGAACTGATCCTCGCGGAACTTCGGCGTCCGCGGCAGCAGATCGATTCGAACCAGGCTGCCGGGCTCGGTGCGCTGGGCAGAGACGAAGGTGAGATACGTGCCGTCAGGACTCCACGTCACCGAGCCCGCGTTGGTGTTCGCCAGGAAGCTGGCGGCCCGAGCGCTGTCAGCCGACGGAGCGGAGCCGGCTGGTAGCGGCGCGATCTCGACGTTCTGAAATGTCTTCGCGGCCGCCGTCAGATACGCGAGGTAGCGCGAGTCCGGCGACCAGGCGACATCGCGCGAGTCGACGAACGGCGGCGTGTCGAAGACTCCGGTGGCCACCAGCTTCTCTTCCTTCGACAGCGGATCGATCACGCGCAGCTCGCGCGACTCTCGCTCGAAAGCGATCCATTTGCCATCGGGCGAAAACCGCGGCACATCGTCGCGGCCGGGTCCAGACGTCACCTGCAGCTCGCGCCCGGCGCCGAAATCGTAGATGAACAGATGACGCGTGCCATCGCGGTCGGACACGTACGCCAGCCGCCGGCTGTCGGGCGCCCATGCCAGCTCCGCCTCTTCGCTCGCGCTCGACGTAATCCGCATCGCCTCGCCGCCATCTTTGGCTGACGCCGAGAAGATCTCGCCGTGGACCGTGAACGCGATCTTCCTGCCGTCCGGCGAGAGCGAGAGCTCCTGAATCTGATCGCTGAAGACGCGATGCTCGATCGCCGCCGCCGCCGGCGCGCCGCGGAGCGCGATCGAGAGCTCGCGGGTACGGCCGGTCGACGTGTCCACTGTCCAGATTCCGAAATCGCGCTCGAAGGCGACCGTCTTGCCGTCCCTGGAGATCGACGGCCACAACACGCGCCCTTCTTTGAACGTCGTCACTTGGCGCGCCGCACCCGGCACCGTGGCGCCTGGCGCCGTAGCACCGCTGATGTTCCAGATATTCTGAGCGCCGCTGCGGTCGGACATGAAGAACAGCGACTTGCCGTCGCCGCTCCACATCGGCCACGCGTCCTTGGCGCCGCCTTTCGTCAGCTGGCGGTACTGCGGGGCACCCGGCACCGGAGCACCTGGCACCGCCGGGTGTTGTACAAGCCATATCTCACTCTCGTCGAGATGGCTGTGGCCTTTGCGCCACCACTGCGAGCCAGCGTTGGCGCGCGCGGTGATCGCGACGACGTCACCCGCCGGCGAGGGTGCGGCGAAATACTCCGAGGTGTAGCGATCGGCCGCCACCGGCATCGGCGTGCCGCCGTCGGCCGGCACGCGATAGACGTCCGTGACACCGGACAGCTCGTGGCTGTTCGACGAGAAGTAGATCCATTGGCCGTCGGCCGACCATCCGGTGACCAACTCCGCCACATCGTCGAAGGTCAGGCGAGCGAGATCGCCGGTGGCGATGGTCACCACGTAGATGTCGCCGGCGCCCGTCCGCGTCGACGTGAAGGCGAGACGCTTGCCGTCGGGGGAGAACAACGGTCGCGATTCGGTCGCCGGATGCGACACCAGCAGGCGGGCGTCGCCGCCAGCCGCCGGCACTTCCCAGATGTCGCCGCCGCTGACGAATGCGATCGCCGCGCCATCGGGTGAAATGCCCGGCTCGGCAAACGACGGCAGCGCCGAGGTCGCGCCTGGCGGCGCTTGCGCGACGGCAGGCCTATCAGCCTTCGCACTTCGTACTAGGGCTAGGTCTCGCCGTAGCTCGCTCGAAATGGCGGCGAGCGGAGGCGGAAAGGCCTGCGCTACGAGTACGACCGCAACGGCGGCGCCGCTGGCGCCGAGCAACCTCATCTTCATGATTCACCCACCTACGGCTAGCCCCTAGCCCCGAACCCCAATTCGCCCGGGCAGCT